>VFSW01010247.1_pt1 | contig 13295 bp, 12 predicted proteins | sample 5358111 | NCBI WGS metagenome assembly VFSW01 (sample SAMN11554181, study PRJNA540505) | mine drainage metagenome | isolation source: sediment from site ElyBrook_90M | place: USA: Ely Copper Mine, Vershire, VT | collected 2017 | reverse complement strand
CGGGTTCGCGGGGATTCGGACCCCGGACAGCCGGATTAAAAGTCCGGTACTCTACCTGGCTGAGCTACGAACCCACAGCGAAAGGTCCAGTTGTGTATAATTTAGTCTTTTACAAAATTTTTAGATGAAAAGAAAGCTTTAAACTCAGATTTTTGTTCACAGTATTTTAACGCCCTTGTAGTATAGAGAGGATGGGGAGTAAAGTCCAATCCTTGTATAGCCCGGTCTAGAATGGGGCCCTGTCACGGCCTCGACGCGAGTTCAAATCCCGCCAAGGGCGCTTACATTATTTATGATAATACCCTATGAACAAATTTTATGCCTTAAATTGAATGGGGTCATCTTGGTATGATGGACTACCTTGATATCCACAATTCAAAGAAAAGGATAGAGTATGCCAAGGCATCAATTCGTAAAAGATTCAATGCAGAGAATGCCGATATTGCATGCGAGTTTTTAGACAGACTCCGAATAGAAAACAAGTCGTATGGTAGAATTGCAAACTATGCAGAATCCATCAAGAGAATTCTACTCATCAAGGATAACAAGAAAATATCAGACTGGGCCAGAAAAGAGATTGAATTAATTCACAAGGAAATAGCAGAATCAAATTATGAAAACTCGGTCAAAAAAGATACTCTAACTACATTGAAGAGAGTGTACCATTTTGCAAAGCATGACGAGATTGCAGACAAATCAAAGGACAAGGAATATGATCCTATTGTTTCATGGATTACACCGAGCTACTTTAGAGACAGATATGAAAAGATACAAGCAAAGGATCTGCTTACCGATACAGAGCTTGAAAATTTGTTCAATGCTGTAAAAGAGGTGAGCAAGGGAAGATATGTCAAGCGAAACATAGCCGTACTTGTCACGCTCTTTGAAGGATCGTATAGACCAGGCGAATTATTCAATATGAGGATAGGTGGACTTCAGTTTGAGAATGACTATGTCAGAGTTCACACAACAGGCAAGACAGGACCAAAGACGCTCGCACTCGTGACAAGCTTTGTACCGATTAAAGAGTGGCTTGCAGAACACCCGCACGGTGATGACCCAAAGGCCTTCCTCTGGTACCACAATAACAAAGAGGGTGTGATGAGATATGCGATGCTCTTCTATCTTGTTAAGAGGGCGGCTCAAGCTGCTGGCATCAAAAAACGCGTATGGATGTATCTATTCAGGCATACCTCACTTACATTATATTCAAAGAAGCTTGGCAACCTTGTCAAGCTCTATGGCAACTGGTCAAAGGGGTCTAACATGCTATCAAGGTACGAGCATCTTGCATCATCTGATCAGGAAGATGCCATACTGAGACTGCATGGTATAAAAAAACAAGACGACTCCAAATCAATACTGTTCTCAAAGGTATGCCCTTCCTGCAAGGAAAGAAACTCTGCCGACAAGTCGCATTGTGCCAAGTGCGGCTCTGGGCTATCAAAAAGACTTGTACAGGAACTGGAATCACGCAAGAAGAGTCAAGCAAGGAAGGTAGTACGATATGAGAAGGAGATATCTGCACTGCAAGAGCAGATCTCTGAGATTAGGGAGATGTTATCGGACTTGGTACAGAAATGAGACCTATGTTCTCTTTGCCAGCTTCTCAAGGCTTGCAATTCTTCTTTGAACTTCTTCCAGCTTTTCTTGTATCTTTATCAAGAGTTCTTTTGGCACTGTTATGGTTTCAGTCATGCAATATGTTCAAAATATTGTTTTTAAGGTAGATCCAAACTTAATTTGCAAATTCCAGAAAAAGGGTATAAGGTTTCTGATCGACTGACCACGCCGTGCTGCAAAGCTTGTCATCAACAGAAAAAGATGTGTGACTAGTCAACCAATAATACCTCCTTGCGATACCAGGAATATGTAAGGGCAACAAACGATATCATATCACAGTACGACTTCCAGCTAACGGTAAGGCAGATCTTTTACCGCCTAGTTTCCATCGCATTTATCAGAAATACGATAAACAGCTACAAGCTCTTTGACAGTATGATAACCCGGGGAAGAGAACGAGGCGATATTGATGCCAGAAGCATCATAGACCGCGCAAGGCAGACAATAGGCGGCGATTATGGTTATACATCCGTAGAGGACTACATCAGGTCCAAGATATCAGAACTTGAGGACACGGAACAGTACACGAGAAGGATATGGGATGACCAGCCGCAGTATGTGGAATTATGGGTGGAAAAGGATGCCCTTGCCACGATCTTTTCAAGTGTTGCCAACGGGTACAGGGTAGTGACCTATCCAAGCAGGGGATACTCTTCTTTTACCAAGGTATACGAGGCAATCAATGAAAGGTTCTCCATATATCGCGACAGGCCGATCACCATACTGCACTTTGCAGACCACGACCCGTCAGGCCTTAACATGACAGAAGACATCCAGTCAAGGCTTGAAAGATATGGCTCGCATGCTAGAGTAAAGCGCATAGCGCTGACATACGCACAGGTGAGGCAGTTTGGACTGGAACCTATGCCAACCAAGATAAGCGACAGCAGGTGGAGGCAATACTCTATGCAGTATGGCAACCAGTGCTGGGAGCTTGACGCTCTCCCTCCAAACGAGCTACAGAAAATGATACGGGATGCTATAAAAGGACACATCGATGTTCCCAAGTGGAACAGGACTTTCAAGGAGATAGAAAAAGAGAGGGCATCACTGCAAAAAAGGTTCAGAAGCAAGGAAGTTATACACTTGATAAACAATCTTGGCTTGTTACTCTATGACAGCTCCAAGAGACAAAAAAAGCAATGAGTAGTATTGTCCAAAGTGGATTCCTAACGTCGATCTTTGCCCAAATCATCATAAAACATTATTAGACTCTAATACCATCCCGGCCGCTGTCTTGAGTATGGGGATTGAACCCACGAGACATCACTGCCTTGAGATTCTGAGTCTCACGGAATTACCACTATCCGACCAGCATTCTTTACAAAAAATTATCTTAAAAAGTCTGCAGAGTGTTTAGTGCAAAGCTCTTGTCAGCGGTTGTGATCCTGACACGAAACACAATTGAGAATTACTCTAACCGAATTTTTGCCCTTTTATTTTCTGGCATATCATACTTTTAGAAAACCCAATGTACTTTATCAGAAAAGTAAGAAAGACAAAGAAGCATACACGCAAGAGCTCCTTTATTGTATCGTTACCAAGGAAGCTTGAAAGTAAGATCGTGTCTTACAACAGCGAGATATCCCAGAGGCTTGCAAACTTTGCAAGGTTTCGATATTTCTACGAGGGTGTCGAGAACCCAAAGTGTTTCATGATAACAATATGGGATCTTGAGCTTCCTCCAAATGGTATCAATGACAAAAAACATACTACAACCATACAGAGAAGCGGCAAGACAAGCAGGTATGTTATCATACCAAAGAAGGTATGCAAGAGATTTGGATGGGATGTTGGAACAGAGCTTGTAATCGGTTTTGATGATACCATAGACGAGTACGTACAGGGTTCGATCTACAGGGACGCCAAATGCTTTCTGCCAGGTGATTCATCACACAAAGAGGCGCACGCCTGCGTCATAAAATTCCAGACATACCGCGACATGAAAGATATCTACAAGACAAAGCTTGCAAGAAGAAAGGAGGAGCTTGCAAGGGAGGAGAGCGAAGCTTACTGGTTGTTCCGTCATGACGATGCCAGACTTGACAGCGCGATGTCGAGGTTTCGAGACGAGAGGAGGAATCTGCACAGGCTTGTCTGGAACAAGCTTGAATCGATGAACCTTGTGGCCATATCGTATACAGACTTTGTCAAGCTTCGTGCAGAGAAGGAACGGAAAAGAAAACGCAAGAGAAAGAAATTTTTGAAAAAAAGATACGGCAAGGATGCAACCTGGAGGTACAGAAAGGACATGGTAAGATCCTGGAAAGGACATGGCATCGATTGGGACGCGCGGCGCGAGAATATGCTAGATGATCCTGACTCGTATTTGGAAGCGGCTGCAGACGATCCTGAGACGTACGGCTTACTCAAGTCCGGAAAGACCCAAGACTCGTGGTACGGCGATGACGAGTCCGAGGATCTTTAGCGCCTTTTAAACTAAATCAATTCTTGATATCATGGCATGCGAGAACCACGATGATGTCATCGCAATAGATGCAGGGACGGGATTTGTAAAGTGCGTATGCTCGCACATGCGGGCCATATTTCCGTCCGTCTATGCAACAAGAAGGATGACAAGGTGGGAGGATCCAAAGGAAGGAATTGTAGAGGCTGTGGGATACGAGGCTGTCAAGATGCGGGTTTATCCTGACGCTCTGGTCGTCAGGGCTGTGCTTGAAGGAAGGGCGGCAGAGGAGAGGGCATTTGTTGCCATAATCGGTGAGGCGGTAAGACAGCTTGGTTGCATTGACCGGATTGGGTCTGCCACCGTAGTGATGGGGCTGCCATACGGGGCGGCTGAACACAAGCAGGCATTAGAAAAGATCGTAGAACGGAGCCTCAAGCCGTCAAGGGTGCTAGTCATTCCGCAATCGATAGGAACTCTCCTTTCAGAGGACGCAAGAACGGGACTAGTCGTCTCTATAGGCCAGGGTACGACCGAGCTTATGGTCTTTGAAGACCTCAAGCCTGTTACAGGGTTATCCATGCCGCAGGCGTGTGACTACCTCTACGACGGCCTTGAGTACCTCGAGTATGAGCAGATAAAGCCGGAAAAAAGGCGACTAGACAACTTTGCAGCGCTGCTTGCAAACCATCTTGCCGAGTTCGAGTCCAAGCTTGCACATCCCTACGAGGTCTACCTCTCAGGCGGAGGGGTATTGATTGACGGCACCTGCAAGCTGCTGGAGGCAAGGATTCGCAGGACCCTCCATGTAGCAAAGGATCCAGTCTATTCTAACGCGCTGGGGCTGTACAAGCTTGGGTGTACGATATCTAGTAATGGAGGTCCAAAAGGGATATCCCTTCCATCCTGACATCCTCTTCTTTTTTTGATTCTGACTCGGTACTGTTGACTAGAGTTCCAAGCAGCTTTTCTTTTGATACCATTACATTGTTGCCGTCAAGCTTGAAGTAGAGCGTCGTTCCCTTCTCGATCTCGAGTGCCTTGCAGATCTTTGCAGGTATTGTTACCGCAAGAGAGTATCTTGACTCTCGTCCTATCTTCAGTACCTTCCTTGCAAATATTTTGGATGCAATGCTTTCATCAAGGGTAAAGAATGCGTTGCTTAAAAGGCTAGGAAAACCATATAGTTTCTACTGCCAAAACCATATAGTTTTCCGGCTGCACAATCCTGCGCTAGGAAATACTGCACAAAAAACAGGTAAGGAAATTATGTTTGCCATGAATGACTGTGCGTAAAAATTTCCTTGTTTTTACCAGAAAACCATGTCACCGCCATATTATACGTATTTTACTTTTTTTTCTGTTTTTCTTTCTGCAGCTTGCGCAGCCTCTTGCTTTCTCTTAGTTTTCTACTTGAAAACCATATAGTTTTGATTTCTATCTTCTGCTGGTTTTTAACATCTGAATTCATTGTAATCTTGTTCTTCTTTATCAGAACTTTTTGATTCGTTTGATACATTCTTAATCTTCCTTTGCTTTCTTTTTACAAACTTTCTTGATCAGTATTTTCTCTGTTATCGTTTCTTCCGCATTTGTAAAAGTCTTGAATTTCATCTTGTCTTCTTTATATTTTTCAATCGCACATAATTCGCCTGACCATGACTCATCCTTACATTTTTTGCACAAGTGCAGGTTATTTTTTGGATCATGACATATGCAAGAACATCGGTCTCCTTTCTTTTTGTATATAGTGCCATCTCCAAATACTAGTTTGTCTTTTGACGTTTTTGGCATTGGTGTTATATCTTGTCAAGTTAACAATAAGACTTGTGGACGTTTTGTTTGTTCCGTTTAATTCTATATTTGATTCAATCTTGTCAGAATTGCCAGAACTTGCAATTTGTAGAAATATTGTATTTAAAAAATATCTTATGACTGTTCATAAAACTAGAACTTTAGATTGAGATTAGCTAGATGGATGGCAACAGATTGGATTCATCAGAGTTTTGGGACAGGTTGTTCGAGTCTAAAATTATTTCAATGCATGTACGCACTTGCAACAAAATGAAGAGCCTACGGGATTTTTATTCTCACAATTTGTACAGAGGAATTTATCATGTTCTGGTTTGCCATCCACATCTATCATCTCACACTGTTCTACCGGATCTGCTTTTGTTCCCTCAAAGAACACGTTAGATCTTACAAATCAGTTTCTATATTCTAATCATAACTTTTCCATTCGTTTGTATCTTGGAAACATGAGCATTCTCAAGGCTGTAATTTCTATCCTGTACAAAGACTTTTCAGATGGCTCATCTAAAGACATCTGATGCATATTGCTTTGCTGGGAATCATCTTAATTTCCATCATATCTTTGTCTTTAATGCCTGCTACCTTTGCTCAAATTCCAGCTTTAACAGTACACACAGACAAGAAATCCTATGTCAAAGGAGACACGATTATTGTGTCTGGAAGAGTAGAGGCTGTAGTTGCAGGTACTCCAATTACAATTCAAATTCTAGATAGTACGTACAATATAGTAAATCTTACGACGACATATCCTGCAGCAAATGGCACGTTTTCCTTCAACGTTACTACTATGGATCCCAAATGGAAAGCATGTGGAACATATACAGCAATCATGCAATACGGTCTATCACAGGTTGGTGCACGTACAACATTTTATTTTTGTGACAGTGTACCTGCTCCATTAAAACAATTGAAATCTGGGATTCCTGCTAATGAAATAAAATGTAACCAAGGACTTGTACTTATTATAAAAACATCTGATAATTCACCTGCTTGTGTAAAACCACAAACAGCACAGAAGCTCATTAATCGCGGATGGGGCTCAATTCTGTATCATAGTGTTCTTTGGTCTTGCCCCCCTTCCATGCTTAAATCAGTGACATGTTATCTTATTGCCCAATCTGATCATACCTCTTTAACACAAAGTATTGGACAATTGGAAGGCAACATGACTTTTCCACTCATAATTGCAACGGACAAATCCACTTACAAGGTAGGTGAACAGGTCATAATCGAGATAAAAAATGTTAGCAAGGAACCACTTTGGTTTGGTAGCAATGTCAAGATTTTCATATCAGGACCACTTCCACGCCATGATCCTACAAGTTGCTGCGCAGGCCTCACAATCATCAGTTCTCTTCCCCCAAATGAGACAAATACAACTAGTTGGGATCAACTAGATCAGTATTCTAAACCTGTCAAAGAAGGCTTCTATGAAATAGACTCGCTATACTGGTCTGGAGATCCTGTAAATCCTAAAGATTACTTCGGCGCGTCTACATTAATTCATATAGTAAAATAAAAATTTAAAAAATGAGAATTCAGTCAATGGTTATTGCTATACAACCAAATAGTATGGTAACTTGGTCATAACAATACCAACCATGCTAATAGTAAATCCAAGAATTGCTCCTGCAAATGACCGATCTATTGTTCTAGGTGATGGTCAAGAAATACATTACAAAGAAATCAGAATGACCCCTACTAATCAGACTTTATCAATTTCATTTATGTTTGGGATTAACGAGATAGAAATTGTTGGAACGCAAGTAACATAGGTTTCATCAACCGAAAGAAACAAAACGAAAAATCAACAAAAACAACGATAAGCTAGGTACTTGTCCTGACAATAAATGCCCTGTGTCTTACAAGTTCCCTAGGTCCATCACTTCCTGTCTGGCACGTAGCATGTTGCGACGTACCAGGTGTTGTCAGGCTTGACATTCTCGAAAAAGTTGTTTATCTGTTTGTGGGCGTTTTCTATTCTTGAGTTTTTCAGTACACTTCCGTTGTTGTCCATTATGGCAATATGTAGGAAATTCTTGTGTAGATCCATTCCGATATACATTGTATCATAATTGCCGTCTGAACTTGATTTGCTTATCTTTTTCTTCACATATGGTTAGCTTTTTCTATCAAACTGATTTTGTATTATGATCAAATTTAGGCTTGGAATAATGTCCAAGGCTCAATTAATTTCAAGTTTTTCACTTTAAAACAAAGTATTTTATCTAGACAGCTGTGTGTCACATGATCATACATAAATAAATATATTAGTACCCGAAAATGGTGAATGCTACCCTAAAATCGTTATTCATAATCTGTATCTCCATATTTATGGGATTTATTTTGATTTTTAGTACTTTTCAAAATTATTCTTTTTCTGAGTCACAGGTCAACATCCCACCATTCTTGCGTGGATTGCCTGAACCAAATGTGAGTTCGTCAAACAATACTGGCTTTCTTATGACTCCTGAACTTGAGAAAAAGTTTGACCCTGGGTTTGAAAAGAAAATAAATGACATGATAAATGCAGGTAAGACTCGTGAATATGCTACAATTATTGTTGTGAAAAAAGCTGCTGAGAATGGTCTTACCGCTGACCAAGTAGCAAAAATGAATAAAGAAAAACTCGTGGATGCTCTGATAAATGTCCACAAAGCAACGATACTTTACGTAGGTCAAAAGTTATCCTTTGTTGCAGCGAATGTTCCGTTAAAAGAGATATCAAAGTTAACAAATTATGATTATGTTATTGCGATAGGTGATGGAGAAGGTAAGCTAGAACCTCAAAGTCATAGCATGAGTGATCTTAAAACCAGTATAGATGCTAGAGGCCTTTCAGTTAACGGCAGCAAGGTCAAGGTTGCTGTCCTAGATACTGGAATAAGACAGGTCCAGGCTCAAACACCGTTCACGGCACACCCTGATCTCCCGGTAGGAAATAAGATAATAAGCCAAACATATTGCACTTTTGCAGGTTGTAGTTCGACAGGAAATTATACTGATTTTACAAATCATGGAACACATGTGGCTGGAATCATATCTGGACTTGGAATCATTAGTCCTAGTATGAGTGGAGTTGCAAATGCAACATCTATAATGAATGTAAAACTAGATTTTACATCTGGAAGTTTAGCAACAGGATTAGACTGGGCTCTTACAAACGGTGCACAAGTAGTTAACCTAAGTGTAGCTTTCCCTGCTAGACCATGCTTTGACACTGATTCTTATAATATCATTACAGATGAAGCAGTTGACGAAGGAGCAGTAGTTGTTGCAGCAGCCGGAAACTTCGGGAGCTATGGTGCTGCTAGTATTAGTAGCCCGGGTTGCTCGGTAAATGCAATCACTGTTGGAGCAGTTGATGACAAAGAAACAGCATCCAATTCTGATGATACGATAGCAAGCTTTAGTAGTTTGGGACCAGCCCCAAGTGGAAGATTAAAGCCTGACCTTGTGGCACCAGGAATGTTGGTAAATTCAACAGATGCTTGTTATTACTACAATGATACGAATACCATGAACAACAAAATTTGTACCACAGCAATAAACCCTTCAGAACCTTACATAAATGGAACAAGTTTTTCGACCCCGCAAGTTTCTGCAGCTGCTGCCTTGTTGCTACAATCACAACCACAATATTCTCCACTTCAAGTCAAAGCTGCTTTGTTGCTTGGCGCACAATGGAATCCAAAAAATAACGGTAACGTGTCCAACACTGCAACACAGTACGAAAACGGAGGTAGCACAGATACCACATTGAACTCTTGGGGCTTTGGTTATTTGGATGTAGCCAAGTCATTAAGTTATGCAAATTCAGGTAAAAATATTATTACAGATACTATAGTGCAAGGACAAGACAAAAATTACACATTTTCAGCGACATCGGGAAATCAAGTTAAGGTAATCCTGTCATGGCTCAAGCATCCTCAAGGAAATGTCACCTATCCAAATGACATAGGTATAAGCAACCTAGATTTTTACATAACGCGTGGTGATACTGGACAAACCGTAATTAGTAGTACCTCAAAGAACCAAACAAACGAGTTTGCTGTCTTCAATGCACCGTTCACAGGAACTTACACAATCAAAGTTACAGCTCCCTATGTGCCATCCCAACTGGGTGGACCACAATCACCTGCTGAGACATTTGCGCTGGCAAGCACACAGGAGATGACAAAGGGCTCGTACTTTGTCAAGGAAGGAACCTTTGCAAAGAGTAACAATACTGGATTGCAAACAATCAGCGGACTGGACTTTACACCAAAGGCGCTGATAATGTTTACAACGGGCCAGAGCACTTCTGGCTTTGCCAACAACTATACTCAGTCAATCGGGTTCTCAAACGGCACATACTCAAGGTCAATAACTGCAGATTCTGACTATACCAACAAAAAATCGTTGTCAGGCCGTGCCTTTGGCGACAGCATAGTAACAATACTTGCCTCTGGCACTCCAAGGATTACGGCGCAGGCCAACCTGACAGGATTTGCTTACGGCAACTTTACCCTGAACTGGACTGTAAACGACAACACATTGTCAGAGATTCATTATATCGCGCTTGGAGGAAACGATATCACGGGCGCTGCGGTGTCAAGCTTCACCGCAATCCCAACTACTGGAACCCAGCAGGTGACAAGCGTGACATTTCACCCTGACTTTATAATGCTGATGAATGCAAACGATACCCGCGAGACCGGGACTGATTCTAACGCCTACCTAAGCTATGGATTTTGGGGCGTGGTCGGTCCCACACAGGCCACTATAGCCACAGCAAGTGTGAATGGCCTGTCAGTTACTAATACCAAAGCAATCCAGTTGGTATCAAATTTGAATCCTAGGATTCTTGCGACACTCAATGCTGCTACGGCTTCGCTTGTGGGCCAGGCCATCGAGGCAACTCCTTCAGGTAACGGCTTTGCAATAGATTGGGTCAACGCAACTACATCTCCAACAAAGATCTACTATCTTGCTCTCAAGGGTGGATACTATAACATTGGCAACCTCAACGAGACTACGTCTGGCGCACCAACAACCCAGTCGGTAACAGGCCTTGAATTCCAGCCAAAAGGCGTACTGTTCTCAAGCATAAATGAGGCAGGCAGCACATCGCTCCAGCAAAATAACAGGCTATCGCTTGGGGCAACAGACGGTGTTGGGCAGTCGGCAATATGGTCAGGTGACACCAACGGCGTGAGAAAGGCAGTGGGGGCACGCTCTGATAACGAGTCGGAGACAATAGCACTTGCAACCGAGGCCTCGCCGCCCTCAAGCTCGACACCGACTGGGGAGGCAGTCATCTCGTCCCTTGATCCATCAGGCTTTACCATCAAGTGGGAAAAGACAGGCTCAACTCCTGACCAGATACTGTATCTTGCATTTGGTGACGTGCTTGATTCAAGTATTGTAATACAGGAGCAGACGAGGCCTACTAGCACACAAACATTCTCTTATGCCACAAATGCTCAGCCCCCATTTCCTCCTATCACATTGGAGGATAACGGCAGCGGTCAGCAGTATCCTGATACAGATACAATTGGCAACCTTATTCCAAATACATATTATGTAAACCAGAGTCCAAACTCTGCGTACCTGACAACATCAAGCTGCAGCAATGGGGGCACTCCGGACTCGATAGTTCTTGGAGGCAATCAGACTGTTACATGCAAGTTTGTAAACACAAAACCGTCCACTATAATAATAATTGAAAAGACGATACCGCAAAATAATACCGTATTCCAGTTTACAAGTAACACGCTATCGCCATCACCATTTACGTTATACGATAACAACACGGGACACAACTCTACCACGTTTGCAAATCTGGAGCCTGGGATTTACAATATCTCTGAGGCCCTGTTGCTAATTATGCCATGAACGCTACTTGCGACGATGGCAGCCCACCTGGCGCGATAAACCTAGGGATCAACGAGACCATAAAGTGCACTTTTGAAAATTACAAAACAAATGCCGTGATTGGAAACATCGCGGTAAATGAAACAGGGTATGTACTTGCAAATACCCAAAACAATCTACTTTACGACATAAATGGGACAGAATCACAAAACGGTCCGCCAAACGATATTACTATAGTTAATACAACAAATGATCAGAACTCAATAATCAAAAAGATATCGATGGCTCCGTTCGCTTCAGGCATGGCTCTTGACAATGTGACTCAGAGACTCTATGTGGGAATTGATGCCGTGTATATTGGTGACTCTAATGAGGTGCAGGTAATTGATACCCTCAATAATACTTTGATAAAGACATTTAATGATAGCAATAGCTTTGGTTATCCTATAGAAGTAGACTATAAAGTAAACAAGGCGTATCTCGATTTTGAGACTGTTAACCAGACTGGTAGTTTCTACTACGTTGATATTTTCAATACGACAAATGACAACTTTAATTATATTACCAGTGCAGGTGGACATTTCGCACAGCTACCCTATGATATAAAGGCAAATGAATTGACCGGCAGGATATATGCGGATACTGCCGATGGCGGTATCGAAGTCATCAATGCCACAGGCAACAACCTGATTACAGACATCACTGCCAATGGAGACGCGTCTTCCTATTTGGCCATCAATGATCTGACTAATCGTCTCTACGCTCCGGGCATTGCATGCTGGTGTATTTATGATATTGACATCAAAGTCGGATCTCCTACTGAGAACCAGATAGTAAGCAAGTTGGTACCACCCGGTAACCCCGGTGTATACTCAATTAGGTATCTTGACGTAAACGAGCAAACCAACTTGGTATATGCTGTTGTTAATACCGTGTCCTCTGAAGACCTATGGGTGGTAGATCCTACCACCAATTCTACCGTATCCATCACACCCATTGTAACTAATCTGAGCAGTCCGAATTGGGGAAATATATCGGTAAACCCACAAACTCATAGAGCGTATGTAGTGGATGTAAACGGCACACGTTCAATCGATGTGATCAGCATAAAGTGAGTTCAATCCATAATTGAACTTGGTTGATAAAACCATCAAAACCTACGTGTCATGTGGAGCACATGTTGGTACATCCGTACCAAATCCAAATCAAGAAACAACAAATCTATGCTTTTCAAAAATTCCATATTGATTAAACACTGAAAAATGAAAATTCTCTCAATTACAAAAAGCCATACATTGAAACAAAAGTGTGAACATTGAGCACACCAGTGGTTCAAGTAACAAAACTAGGTTCAAATACTCACTTTCGCATCAAACGATAGACAAGTAAAAGATAAACAATATAGGGTTATAATTTAAAAATTTAGAAAGGTTCTTCAGACTGCATGATTACTCATATTCCGCAATAAGGTGATCTTGATCTTTTTTGGTGCAAAAAATCAGATTCCTTTGCTGATCTTATCACGCACTCGTGCCTGAGGAGGTTATTTTAGGCCGTAAAACGTATGGCCAGAATATTCAATTTGCTTATTGCGGAA
>VFSW01010246.1_pt1 | contig 13296 bp, 13 predicted proteins | sample 5358111 | NCBI WGS metagenome assembly VFSW01 (sample SAMN11554181, study PRJNA540505) | mine drainage metagenome | isolation source: sediment from site ElyBrook_90M | place: USA: Ely Copper Mine, Vershire, VT | collected 2017 | reverse complement strand
CATTTTTCCAGAGCGTCAACCAGCGCATGAGCGAGCTCGAGGCGACTTTCAGCTACGAAATCTAACTCCTCAACCTGATCTGCGGAAAGGGCGGTTGCGAAACTACGCAGCCGCCCTTTCCTTTTGCAAGATTTTGGTTTTGCTTCAACTCCAATTCTCGGCTAGCTTCCGGTGGTCGAAAGGAGCGCGGATGTCAACCAAAACCTCGGATAGCTGGTATCTGATTCGCACCAAGCCCGGTAAGGAACGATGGGTTCGGGATCAGCTCGCGCCTCGGCTCCCCGAGGTATTCCTGCCGATGCTCAAGGCTCGCATGCCGCGATGGGGCCGGCTCGCGATGTCGGTGGCGCCGCTGTTTCCCTGCTACCTGTTTGCGCGGCTCGATCTCCAGGTCAACTACTTCGAGGTCAAATATCTCGCCGGAGTCACCGGACTGGTTTCCGCCGGCACCGATCCGATCGTGGTTCCGGAACTGATAATTACCGAGATTCGCTCACGCGGCGTCAACGATGTAGTTGAAATCCGCGAGGTTCCCTTCGACAGCGGACAGCCGGTGCGGGTGGTGGAAGGCCCCTTTCGCGGCTTCGAAGCGATTTTCGAGCGCTACCTTTCAAGCACCGAGCGCGTCGCGATTCTCCTGAACACCCTCGAAAGCGCCGGCCCACGCATCGTCTTACCGGCCTCCGCGGTCGCCAAGTGTAGTTGATACCAAACCTCAGTGGAGAGGCAAAGCGATTGAAGATGCACTCCATTCATACCGCAACGGCCAAGGTGTTCCTCTACGTCTTGGCCTTGACGACAATCGCTTGCAGCCTCACGCCGTCGATTCCGCTGATCCATAGCGGTACGCCACATGGCGTGAACTCCTTCATGGGAATCAGTTTCGGTGACTCGATGGACCAGGTCGAGCGCCGGTTTCCGACCGGTCTCATCCAAACCAGTCCGTATGGGGCGCCGGCTTACAAGCTGGAGAATGTCAGTTCACAAAGCATCGAGTACCAGGACGTGATCTACGAGTTCCAGCAGGACCTGGGGATGCAGATGGTGATCGCGCATTTCGCGCCGTCCGCACGTACAGACGTTTTTCAGCAACTCCAAACCACGCTCGGCCCGCCGCTCTCAGCCAGTTCCGGCAGCGAGGGATCCGCCGGCGCCGACGCCGCATGGCGTCTGTCTGATGGCAGCCGGGTGCTTTTCAATGGGCCGTTTCATCGGCTGGTCCTGATCGGCAAGCATGGCGGCTCGCTGGAAACCGACATCCGCCTGCGCGATCAGTACATCCCCGCGGTATCCTAACCCGAATGCCCCTTCGGACAGTCCCTCCGGCCCGAGCCGGTCGGCCGCCTTAAAAGATGCAATCCAAGGCGGGATGCAAAAGTCACGAACTCTCCTGGACGTAAACCTCCGATCATAGAATTGTCGTTGTTTTCGACTCATTTCACTGTGGTCTAAATCTTGCCCTTGTACATCTGCGTGCAACTCATCACAGACAATTCCGCTTCCGAATTGCTCGCCAACCTTCGTCACGAATTCGCGATCGGACCCCTGCGCCACCATCCACTGTTCGATGCCAAGGCACGCCAGTACTACTGCACTCGATGCGAATGGACCCTTCTGGTATCGGGGACCAAGGTCGCGCTGCTGGGTGCGAACTCGAGGTTACTGGCAGGCGACGCGGGCATGCGGCTTCACCTGATGCCGGAGGTCAGTCTATGTCCAGTTCTCGAAGCTATTGCCTCGGAAATGTTCGCTGCGGTCAGCAACACTCAACCGAACGCTTCGGGGATAGATCAACCTGAAGCTCGCGATGTGGCTTCCAACGAGGTTCGCCGGAAAAGCCGCGAGACAAGACCTTTAGTCCAAATGTTTAGCCATCTGCGGAGACGGGTTGAGAGATTAGTCCGACATACCTGATCATTGCGATGCGATTTCAAGATTCGAACGAGTCCGGGAGCGCGCCCTTAGCGCCCCTCGCAAAGGTCGGCTTTGCTTTTCCGACCCTCGCTTTCCCCTATGCTTACCGAAATCCTATACCGCGAAAGGTCGCAAGCTTAGCGCCGCAGGCCGCGATTGCGGATCCGAAGCACGCCTTCGTGATCCGGGGCTTGAGCGCGCCCGCCCTGCTTAAACCTCGATCCTGGGTCTGCTTCTGTCTGCGATGTAAGTACCTATTCCTTGTCAGCAAGGGTCGTGGCTCGCTAGTGGCTTTGGATCGAAAGGCCCAGCCGATGGCGGTTCCGGAGAATTCCCAAAGCGCGGCGACTTTCGCTCGCGGCCCATGCCTCGCGCTCACGCCCACCGCGCAAGCTAAGCGTCATCGAGTCATAGAGTTATCGACCTCGACACGGAGGCTGTCCCTGACCGGCATCTTCGCCGCCATCATCCGTACCGTAGCTAAAACTCGCTATCCGTACTTCGTCGAGTCGAAACTTAGTCCGCCCGACGGTATCACACCACAAGACCTCCTGTCCTGATAAGAATCGATCTGCGTTCGCCCCTCGTTTCTAGGCTTCAGGCTTTTCCTCCGAAGCGCTCACTTCTCATCGCCCGGATTGCGGCACTTTCGCTCGGAGCTGCTCGCGCGCCGTCCGGCGTCGAGGTTAAACAACACCTGCTCCCCGCAAGCGCTGACCATCAGACTAGCAGTTGCTGCCTTTGTACTCGGGCAAAATGCAGCTAGCGGCCGCGGTCATCAAAGCTAGCTCTTGCGTTATGCATTTAGATAAGTGCTACCGCCGTAACTTACGACAGAAGATCGAATTATTATTTTGATTGAAAGCGCAAGCTGCAAAATGCATCCACAACGAGGCCAATACTGGCATTTCGGTTGCAACGACCTGAAGAAAAACTGCGCAGAACAAAGGCGTCATCGGAATTGCGGTTGCCTGAGTGAAGCGCACAGTGGAGAGGAGTTAATGAATCTCGAACTTTGGCTACCGGCAATGTTTGTCTTGGGCCTGGCAGGTTTGGGCTTTTGTTATGCCTTCCTGATCGCCTGCGACAAAATCTAAGGAGCTTGTCATGATCTACTTAACCGCGGCGGTCGCCGCTTTCGTTTTCGTTTACCTGGTAACAGCAATGGTCAGGCCGGAGTGGTTCTAGCCGCTTCCGGTAATCAGCTCTTAAGAGGACGTATCCTATGTGGCTCTTGCCATTCTCATTAATCGTAATACCTGTGATTCTGGCTATTCCGCTAAGCGCCTACCTCGCGTGGATCATGGGAGGACAGTACCGGCCCTCGGGAGTGCTCAAGTGGTGCGAGGATCGGGTCAACAGCGGACCGCAGAACTGGAAGCAATACGCGGTCTCCCTGATTGTTTTCAACGTGGTGCTCTATATCTTCGGCTTCCTGCTTCTGGCGGTCCAGCAATGGATGCCGCTCAACCCGCGAGGGCTAGGTGCCCTCGCGCCCAGCACCATCCTGAACACGGTCATGTCCTTCTGCACCAACACCGACATCCAGCACTACTCGGGTGACGTAGCGTTTTCGAATTTCACCCAGATATTTTTCTGTTTGCCGATGTTCTTCCTCTCGGCGTCGATAGGTTTCTGCGCCTTGACTGCCATGATCCGCGCCTTTCGTAGCGATCCTGACGTCGGCAACTTCTTTCTCGATATGTGGCGGGTGGTCTTTTACACCTTCTTACCCGCGGTCTTCATCTTGAGCCTGCTCTACCTGGGCACCGGCATGCCGATGACCTTCGAGAGCGCTCATCAGGTAAACACCCTTGAACCTGCCGCCATGGGGACCACTGACGGTGGCCAACCGAAACAGCAAACAGTCGTGGTGGGACCGCTCGCCGCCTTCGTGCCGATGAAGATGCTGGGGACCAACGGCGGCGGTTTTTACGGGATGAACTCCGCGCATCCATTTGAGAATCCATCCGCTTTCGGCAACCTGCTGACCACTTCATCGATGATGCTCTTCCCGATGGCGCTGGTGTTTATGTACGGGCGGATGCTTCGCCGCCGGCGTCACGGCCATGTCATCTTCGGGGTGATGCTGTTTTTGCTGGTGGGTACGGTTCTATGGGCCATTCACTTCGACACCTTGAAACCGAATCCGGGACTAACGGCCAACCCGATTGCACGAACGTTCGAGATTCCCAGCGCCACTGCGCCGGGAGGCAAGAGGGTTATTACCCTGCCGGCAGTCGCCGGACTTCCAGTCGATCAGCATCTCGGCAATCTCGAGGGCAAGGAATTGCGTTTCGGGACCTCGGCCGGTGCGACTTTCGCGGCGGCGACGGTTGACTTCACCTGTGGCGCGGTAAATTGCGAGCACGACAGTTTGAACCCGGTGGCCGCGGTCGCCCCGTTCTTCGGGATGTGGGTGAACTGCATCTTCGGCGGCAAAGGCGTCGGGATGATCAACCTGCTCCTGTTCCTGATCGTAGGAATCTTTGTCGTGGGGCAGATGGTAGGGCGCACCCCAGAATATCTCGGCAAGAAGATCGGCGCGCGCGAGGTCAAGCTGGCGATGATCGCACTGTTGATTCATCCGCTGGTCATTCTAGGTCCTTCCGGCTTATTCGCGGCGACCAGCTGGGGCATGAAGGCCGAAAGCAATCCGGGCGCTCACGGTTTGTCGCAAATCGTCTACCAGTTCTCCTCGGACTCCGCCAATAACGGTTCGGCGTTCGACGGACTCGGAGTTACCTACGGCCTCAACAACAACCCGAACCCGGGGCCCGAGGCGGTTCCATGGGACATCGCCGCGACCTTTGTAATCATGCTGGGCCGCTTCATCCCAATCATCGCGCCGATCGCGTTGGCGGGTTTCCTGGGCATGAAGAAGAGCACGCCGTTCGGTCTGGGAACCTTGCGCGATGACACCTTCACCTTTGGATGCCTGTTGTTGGGGACCATCGTGATCGTCGGAGCGCTGCTGTTCCTGCCGGTCGCGGCGCTTGGTCCTCTGGCTGAACACTTGGGCCCGATTCCGTTCGGCGGATAACGGCAGTCACCACGATAACAATCAGTCGCTATTAGTCGGAGAATTCATATGGGAGCAGCCGCAGCACCTCTAAGAACGATCGAAGAACCTCGGCATCCGCGTCCGCCACGCCGGGTCAGAAGCAGGAATCTGTTCGAACCTGCGCTGGTCCGCCAGGCCTTCAAGCAGGCGTTCGTGATGCTCCGCCCGGATATCCAGTGGGCGAACCCGGTCATGTTCGTGGTCGAGATCGGCGCGATTCTAACCGCCTTGTTCATCGTACAAGCGATGTTCACTACGGCGGTGTCGCAGGTTCCGGTAAGTTACTTCATCGAGCTGGACGCGTGGCTATTCCTAACCGTCCTGTTCTCGAATTTCGCCACCGCGCTCGCCGAGGCGCGCGGCAAGGCCCAGGCCGAGTCGCTGCGCAGGACTCGCAGCGAGACGCCGGCCTATCGCCTCAAGCGTCCGGGGGTGGTGGAAGAGGTTCGCTCCACCGATCTGACTGCCGGCGACCTGGTGGTGGTGACAGTGGGTCAGGTGATCCCGAGCGATGGCGAAATCATCGAGGGGATCGCTTCGGTGGATGAATCCGCGATTACCGGCGAATCGGCACCGGTAATTCGCGAGGCGGGCGGCGACCGCTCCGGAGTCACCGGCGGCACCCGCGTCATTTCCGATCGGATCGTGGTCCGGATTACCGCGCTTACCGGTCAAACCTTCCTCGACCGAATGATCGCGCTGGTAGAAGGCGCGTCGCGCCAGAAGAGCCCCAACGAAATCGCCCTGACGCTCGCGCTCTCGGCCCTGACGCTCGCCTTTCTGATTGTCGTCATCCCACTGTGGCCGATGGCCTGGAACGCCGAGCAATATATGGCCGGCTATCTGGGAATTTCCGAGCCGCTGAAAAGCCTCGGCACCGATGTTCCCACTCTGGTCGCACTGCTGGTCTGCCTGATCCCGACCACCATCGGCGCGCTGCTCGCCGCGATCGGCATCGCGGGCATGGATCGCGCGCTGCAAGCGAACATTATCGCCAAAAGCGGCAAGGCGGTGGAGACCGCAGGTGACATCGACACCGTGCTGCTCGATAAGACCGGTACCATCACGGTGGGAAATCGCCACGCGACCGAGTTTATTCCGGTCGGAAGCTATACCGTCGCGAGGTTAGCGCAATTGGCCGCCCTCGCTTCCGCCGCGGACGAAACCCCAGAGGGGAAGAGCATCGTTTTGCACGCTCGCTCGCAAGGAGTTAGCGCCAAAGATCTCGCCACGCCGTCAGGCGCCACCTTCGTCGCCTTCAGTGCGCAGACGCGGATGAGCGGACTCGACTTTGCCGACGGCGCCTGCATCCGGAAAGGCGCGCCGGACTCAGTGATCGCTTTCGTCCGCGATCACGGCGGCGTTATTCCCGCCAGGCTGGAATCTACCGTCGAAACGATCGCCTCCAAGGGCGCCACTCCACTGGTAGTCGCCGAAAGCGCGAAGATCGCCGGAGTCATCGTCCTCGAGGACATTTTGAAAACCGGAATGCAGGAGCGCTTCGAGCGCCTGCGCAGCATGGGGCTGCGCACCGTGATGATAACCGGCGACAACCCGCTTACCGCGGCCACCATCGCAAGGCAGGCCGGCGTCGATGATTTCGTCGCGCAGGCCACGCCCGAATCCAAGCTCGCCTACATCCGCAAGGAGCAGGCCGAGGGCAAGCTGGTCGCGATGATGGGTGACGGCACCAACGACGCGCCCGCGCTGGCGCAAGCGGACGTCGGCCTCGCGATGAATTCCGGCACCCAGGCCGCCAAAGAGGCCGGCAATATGGTCGACCTCGATTCCGATCCGACCAAGCTCATCGAGGTGGTCGAGATCGGCAAGCAGTTGCTGATGACGCGCGGAGCGCTGACGACTTTTTCGGTTGCCAACGATGTAGCGAAGTACTTCGCGATCGTTCCCGCGCTGTTCGCCGGCACGCTGCCGTGGCTGAAGGCGATGGACGTGATGCATCTCCATTCGCCGACCTCGGCGATTCTGTCCGCGGTTATTTTCAACGCGATCATCATTCCGATGTTGATTCCGGTCGCGCTGCGTGGGGTGAAGTATCAGCCGCTCGGAGCCGATGCGCTGCTGCGGAAAAACCTGCTGGTGTGGGGTCTCGGCGGAGTCATTCTGCCATTTATAGGAATCAAATTGATCGATGTCGCGATGGTGGCGACGCACCTCATTGCCTAGGCAAAGAGGGAGGACAAACTCGTGAAAAACATTTTCAAAAGTATCTGGCTCCTTTCCGCAACCGTGGTTATCTGCTGCCTCGTCTATCCACTGGCAGTCTGGGCCATAGGCCAGGCCTTCTTTCCCTTTTCCGCCAACGGCAGCATAGTTTCCGGTCCCGATGGGAAGCCGGTCGGATCGCTGTTAATCGCGCAGCCGTTTACCAGGGATGAGTATTTCTGGCCGCGCCCGTCGGCCGCGTCCTACGACGCCTCGGCTTCCGCCTCCTCCACACTTTCGGCCTCCAACTATGCGCTCAGGGATCGCGTCGCGCGTATGATCGGACCTATCGTCAAATATCAGAGCGGTCCGAAGGCGGGACAGCAGGTTGCCCCTGATATCGAGACGTGGTTTCAACAGGATCAATACCAGGGCAAGCCGCATCTGGTGGCGAAATGGGCGGATAACCACAATGGCTTAGCGCAGGGATGGGTGAGCGCCGATCCTACCCACGCGGCCTATATCGATGCATGGGCGAAGACGCATCAGCCCGCGGTGCAGGACTGGATAAAATCCAATCCCGGGACTCCCAAGCCGCAAGCCTCGGATCTGGCGGTGGCTTTCTTCGAGAATTTCTCGGGTGAGCATCCGGGCAAGTTTCCGTCAGCTGTAACGAAAACAGCCGCGGACGGAAAAACCCAAACTACTTCTATCGAGCCGGTCGCGAGTGGTTCCGACATTCAATCGATCTTCTTCGACATGTGGCGTCAGGACCACGCCGATGCCGACCTGGCGAATGTTCCGGGTGACATGGTGACGACTTCGGGGTCGGGCCTCGATCCGCACATCACTTTGCAGAATGCCGAGTATCAGCTCGATCGAGTTGCTTCGAAGTGGGCGGCCGATACCAAAGCCGACCCGGCCCAGGTTCGTCAGCAGATCGAGCAGATGCTGCAGACCGACGCCTCCGCGCCGATGGATGGTTGGTTTGGCGAGAATATTATCAACGTGCTGCAAGTCAATCTTGAACTGCGCCAGCGCTACGGCGCCCCGCAAGGCTGACAGGATTGCCGACCGGGTCGCCATGGACATCCTCATGGTGGTCCCGGTCGGCTATCGATCCTCATCACGCCCTCATTCAGGATTCGAAAGCCGACGACGTCGTGAGAAGACCACCGGCAGAGACTAATTTTCGCCCCGCCGTTATTCGGTTTCGAGCGGAGGCATCGGAGGCTGGAGCAGCGCGGTGAGTTCGTTCAGCAAGTCCTTAGCTTCCCTGAGCGCCTTAGTGTCAAAGCCCTCAGTGAACGCGCCGTACGTCTCGGCGAGCAGGGTCCGCGCTTCGGCTGCGATCCTGCCCCAAGAGCCATCGCGCGAGCTGGGTGGCGGATTCCAGCACGTTCCACTTGTTGTCGTGAGCGCATTGGATTGATTCGCGATAGGCCGCCTCAACCTCGCGCGGGTCCGCCCCGAGCTTGATCAGCAGATCTCCCCGGAACCTGAGAATCGTGGTTCTGAAATTCAGGTGTTCCTGGGTTTCCGCCAGGGCCTGCGCAATTTTGCCGAGGGCCTCTTCAGGGGCGCAAAACTGAGACTCGATGCCGAGTTCCAGAGGAAATAAAATTCGATACCCGATCCCAAAATTCGCGTGCCCGCCGGGTCCAGGCCAAGCCTTCCTCGACTCTACCCTGCACCAGCAGCGAGACGCCTAAGCCAAAGTGCGCGGCACCGATGAAATATGGATTCGCCTCCGCAAGACGCTGCAGCCGCTCTGCCAGCTCGAATAGAGATCCCCAGTCATTCAAGGTCATGTTGACCAGGCAGGCGAAAAAAGAGGGTGTAGCCCATATGCATCGAATTTCCGCGGCGCTCGGCCATCTGAAGTGCTTCGCGGATGAGCCGGCGCGCGCGATCCGGAAATCCCAGCATCATGGCATTGTGCGCCGCCACCGCCGGCGGCACGATCGTACCGAGGGCGGATAGTTCCGGGGAATCCTCCTCAAAATAGCTGCTAGCCGATTCGAAATGCGCCCTCGCCTCTTCAATCTTCGCACGGGTCTGGCATGCGAGGCCGCGGATGTAGTGGGCTGCGCACAACAACCAGCGCGGGCTGCTGGGGTTGGTCAGCCGTAACATCCGTTCGGCCAGTTGCTCGCAAACTCGTCCTTGACCGCGCATGTGCGCCGATTGCGCAAGGCCGAACAGGACCGTGGCGAGCTGCTGGGTATCCCGAGCTTTTCCGCCAGGCTCTGGGCGCGGAGAAATGCTCTTCGCGGTTCGGCATGAGCCCAGCTCTTAACCCCCGAGAGTGCGGTGCCCAACCCCATCTCGAGCCTGAACTCGGAGCGATCACGCTCGGTGTTTGCAGGCAATTCGACCAGCAAATTGAGCGCGCGGACGTAGTGTCCTTGCGCCTCCACCGAAGCGCCGCGCGCGGTGGCCCGTTCCGCCACCAGCTGCATATATTTGACCGCTTTGAGCTTGTCGTCGGCAGCATAGTAGTGATGCGCGAGTTCGGCGGCGCGCTCGGCCACCCGTTCGCCCCAGGCGATCTCTTCGCGCATCGCAATCCGGCGATGCAGCTCAATCCGGTTCCCCGCAGGCACCCGTTCATACAACACGTCACGATACAACGCATGATGAAAGCGAAACCCGGCAGCCACCGTCCCGTCTGGCCATTGGTTAGGCCCGCTGGCGTGAATGAATTCCTCGCGGCGCGATAAGCTGGTGCAGCGAGCTGCGATCTCATCTGACGGACATTGGAGTGCTGCGGCAACCGCGGCGGCGGAAAATTCCGCACCTGCTACGCTGGCCGCCTCGAGTAAGCGCTGCTGGTCGCCGCCGAGCTGCTCCACGTTGCGCTCGATCATCTGCACCACGCTGCGCGGCATATCGATTGGCTGCGCGGGCTCGGCTGCGAACGCCCGGCCCGACGGCTCGAGGATGCCTTGGGCGAGAAGAAAATCCACCAGGTCGACCACGAAGAGCGGATTGCCGTCGGTGCGCGCATGGATCGCGGCGGCGATCTCGTTGAACCGGCTCGCGCGAGCGCCATCGGAAAAGCGCGCGGCCAAATAGTTTGCGATGTCCCTCTCACTAAGAAAGCGAAGGCGCAGTTCGTTGCACTGGTGATGGAACTCGAGTTCGCTCTTCACCCTGCGCAGGAAGTGGCCAAGCCTATCCGCGGGCCGATAGGTCCCCAGTATCAGAAGGTGTGACGGTTCCGACTGCCGCCCTATCGCGGAAATCAGTTCGAGGGTCGACGGGTCGCTCCAATGGAGGTCTTCGAGCAGCAGCACCAGCGACGCTTCGGCCGCCAGCGCCTCCAACTCCAGCGTCATCTCGCTGAGCATCCGCTGCTGGGTCACGCCCTGCGGCGCGCCGCGCAACTCGGCACGCTCCGTCTCGGTCAGTATCGAAGGCATCTGCGCGAGCCAACTGGGCGCGAGCCGCCGCACCACCGCCGGCACGTCCGCGCCGCCCGGCTGTTGGCACAATCGGGTCAGCGCCTCCAGCACCGGCACATACGGTTCGCCCGCGCCATATTGCTCGACGCACTGACCGTAGGCGATTCGCACCGTCTTCTTCTCAGCTATCGAGGCGAGAAAGGCGCGAACAAACGTGGTCTTACCGATACCGGGTTCACCGCAGACGAAAACTACCTTCCGAGTTCCGCCGCTGACGTTGCTGAATCATCGGCGAACCTCTGTGAGTTCCTGTTCGCGTCCAACTATTAGTGAATCCGCGCGATACGGCGGCTGCAACTTTAGCGGTGCTGCGAAATCGGGAGCGCTCGTGACCGCCGCGATGAAGCGATATCCGCGCCCGCGCACCGTCTCGATAAAGCGAAGCGCGTTGGCATCGTCGCCCATGGATTTGCGCAATTCGGGCGACGCAGATTGCCGGCATCGAGTCGCTGACGACGACCTCGCCCCAGACTGCGTCAAGCAAGGCAGACTTGGTGACTAACTGCCCCGGATGGTCGGCCAGATAGCAGAGGACCTCAAAGGTCTTGCGCCTCAGTTTGATTTCCTCATCGTTGCGCCAGAACTGCCCGTAGGCGAGGTCCAGCCGAAAGGGCGCAAAGAATTGTGGTGCAGCTCGCAGGGTTGATTCCTTAAATGAAAGTTAGACGAAAATTACAAAGTGTTTATAAGACGAAACCGCCCGCAAGGTCTAGCTTCCCTGTCAGTCACCACAAAAAAGACGGAATGACAAGTCTCCAAGAGGTCAGTTCGCTAACCAATGGGTCCTCTTTTGGCCTCGATTTCCAACCCGGAGGAGTTTATGAAATTCGTTGCCGCCATCCTTTCGTTGTTCGTAGTCGCAGCGCTTGCGACCTCGATCAACTCGTCAGCACAGGAAGAGCAACCAGACGCCAAGGATCCTCATCGGGGCACCTTCACCGAGTTTGATGTTCCGGGCGCGAATCCAGCCGCCGGACTGGGTACGCAAGCATTCGCCAACAATGTGACCTTGGGGAAGTCGTCGGCGTGTACACCGACATCAACGTCGTGCCGCACGGTTTCATCCGCGCGGCCGATGGGAAAATCACCCCATTCGATGCTCCCGGCGCGGGTTTGGGGGCCGGCCTGGATCAGGGCACCTTCCCCTACAGCGTCAACGACTTCGGCGTGATCGCGGGCCAGTTCGAGGATCCGAGCGACATCTTTCACGGCTTCATCCGCTTCCCCAACGGCGCCTTCACCACCTTCGAGGCGCCCGACGCGGGTACGGGCGAGGAACAAGGCACGCTCGCTTTTAACATTAACCCGGCAGGAGCTACCGCAGGGATATATCTTGATGGAAGCGATGCGCAGCACGGTTTTGTCCGGTCGCCCGCGGGGAAGATCACGACCTTCGATCCACCCGACGCTGGTCGGCTTCACCATGGTATGCGAGGAAACCTGCCTCAACGAGGCAGGCGCAGCCGCCGGATACTACCTCGATGTGAACAGCGTGCTTCACGCTTTCGTGCGTGAGCCGAATGGGAGGATCACGGAGATCAGCGCGCCTGAAGCTGGAACCTCCGCCGGACAGGGCACCGAGGAAGCAAGTATCAGTCCGATTGGTGTGATCACAGGTCCCTTTTTCGATTTAAACAACTTGATTCATGGATACGTGCGCACTCCCGACGGTAAATTCACCACATTCGATATTCCGGGCGCGACGGACACACTTCCCTTCTCGCTCGACTTGTTCGAAACGACTACCGGAATTTGGGTCGACCCGAACTTCGCGTTCCATGGCTTCTCCCGTTCCGCTTTCGGCAATGTCGCTCTCTTCGATGCGCCAGACGCCGGGCCCGGTGCGTTCCAGGGTACGCGCCCCTCGACCAACAACCTGGAAGGCGAGGTCGCCGGCTGGGTTATCACTGCTAGCGACGGAAATCGTGGCTTCGTATGGCAACCGTAAGGGTGAGGCCATGCTCACTGGATGTGAATAACGTTAAAAACCAAAAGGAGTTGTTATGAAAAAGCCTGCAGTCGCTGGTCTTGTGTTAATCGCCTCGATGGTCCTCGGATCGTCGGGGTGGGCGCAGAGCGAGGATTCACGGCAGGGCGTTGCGCCCGCCGCCCTCCGCGCGAACAGTTTCTTTACCATCAAGGGTTCGATCTCCGGGACATTTACCGCAACACCGGTAACCTTGCCGAGTGGAGCGTGTTCAGGCGGCACCGCAAGTTTCGCCGCTCAGTGCGCGACCGGGCACACTTGCTTCTGCGAAGAGGTTGAGGGCGCGAAATTCTCGAGCACCGTGATCGGAAAAGGAACGGCGAACGTCTTCATAACCGTGGACGACACCGGCTACGGACTTCCCATCCCGACCAACCCCAATCATCGACCGGTATGCTTATCGTTCGTTGCCGAATTCGATGTTACTGCGACGAAGGACACCGAGGAACTGGAGGCGGTGGGCGGCGATTGCCCGAGTCTTCCGGGCAATGGCAATGCTTCCCAGCATAGTGGCGCCTTTGGCGCGGAGGCGACGGCCCTTTTCACTGGCGCGGCCGCGTCCTTCATTCTTACTGCTCAGCCCGATGGTTCCTTCAAGATGCCCTTCACCGGGCTCGCCGCGAACTTCGAGAAATTCGGTAACGCGAGCGTTTCGCTCGGTCGGATGAGGCTGGCGCGGTCGTCGCTCTTTGGCTTTGCGA
>VFSW01010245.1_pt1 | contig 13300 bp, 27 predicted proteins | sample 5358111 | NCBI WGS metagenome assembly VFSW01 (sample SAMN11554181, study PRJNA540505) | mine drainage metagenome | isolation source: sediment from site ElyBrook_90M | place: USA: Ely Copper Mine, Vershire, VT | collected 2017 | reverse complement strand
AAAGCGCGAACGCACGCAACCAACTGCGCGACGCGAAGCGGGACCTTGAAGACGCCTGTGGTTGAGGGCGAGCAAAAGAAGCAGAGAGAGCGGAAAGAGTAACTGAAGCGCACTGAGACGCAAGGATGTTCCCACCGATCCGGCCAAGTGGCATCATTCACGCGGTGTCATGCCGCGGGGTAGCGTCGTGGCGGTCACGTTAACTCTGCTCCCGAAGTAGGTTGCAGATAGCCGGCCTAGATGAGCGCGGCGCGGACCTTGGGCAAGTCGTCCGGGTCGATAACTCGGTAGCTGCCGACACGCGCAGCAGCGGGCAGCAGTCCGCGCTCGAATAGCCGGCGGACTTGCCAGGCGGGGACGCCGCAGCGTTCAGCCGCGGCGCCGATCGTGATTGGGGGAGTGAGTGTGTTCATGCTGGTCTCCAGGTGCGTCAATTAACGCAACAGAGACCAGCCTACCTAGGGTCTTTTAGGGCTGTCGATGAAGTGAAGTGAAGCGGTTTTCGGCTTTAACTTGGCTCTTGCCGAGCCGGCGGACGAGGCAGCGCGTGCCTGTCCGCATACTCCAACGGCTATGCGTATGGCAAAGCCATCGGCATTTCACTGGCTTGACCACACAAGGAGCCCACATGAACCCACACGAGCGCCTTACCGTCTCCCAGGCCGCCGAACGCCTGGGCCTGTCCCCTCAGCGCGTCCGCGAGCTGTGCGTGTCCGGGATTATCAAGGCCGAGAAGTTTGGCCGAGACTACGCCATCGACCCGCGCAAGCTGGACGCAGCGAAGGACCGCCCCAAACCGGGCCGGCCGAGAAAGGAGAAAGAGAAGTGAGCGCCGACAAAAGGCCAGACAGGTGCGAGACGTGCCGTTTTTGGTATCACGACGGCATCGCCAGTCGTTGGGCAGAATGTCATCGTCACCCGCCGGTGTTGTCGATGTCGATCCGCATCAGTGACCAGCTCACGCGCGCTGGATGCTGGCCGCTAACGGAAGCTGACGAATGGTGCGGCGAATGGTCTATTTCTTCTTAGCCCGCGCCTCCCCGCCCTTCTGAGCGATCCGGTGGCGCTCCTGAGCCGTGAGCGCCCTCGCCCTCGCCGGCCCGCCCTTCTGCCCGCCGCGGCTCCCCCGGGCCTGCGCCGCCGCATGCAGGGTCGATGTCTTCTTCGAGGCCATTGTTTTGTCCCTTTGTGCTTGAGCGGTAAACCAAAACAGCTTGACCGCTCAAGAGTATGCCAGCTTGTCAGGCTTCGCTTCAAATATCGGCCAACGCGGCTTCGAGCTGATCGGCCCAGGTCGTGAACGCGGGTAGGTGACTCTCGACCGTGGCGCGGCTGACGTGCAGCGCGGCCGCCTCCAGCGCCGCCTCGAATACCTCCCGAGCGTGGTGCAGATTGGCAAGCGCGTTGTCCTCGTCGTCCTCAATCGCTTCTCGCAGCCCCTCCAGCAGCCGCTCGACTGACGGCGGGCGAACGGTTCCGCCCGTGGCCCGCGTCCCACGCGCCGCCCGATCATCGCGCCGAGCCTGCGGCACGATCGCCTCAAGGTCAGCGGTCAGCGGGACCGTTCGCCCCTCGGCCTGCGCATGCTCAATAACTCGCGCGAAGGTGCTGACGTGATTCGTGGCGTCGATGCAGCTCTTGATCCGGCGGAACATGCGCTCTGTCGGGCACCAGTCTACCGCGGTAGACTGGTCGTGCCACGCGAGCGCAAACCGTCCGTAGTCCTTGAGTTGGTACGTTCGCGGCTTGTCCAGGCCGAAGAGTTCTTCGCCGAACGCTTCCAGGCTTCCCCATGCCTTGTAGACCTCGTTGGCGTCGGCCTGAGCCAGCCGAAGAGCGAACTCCCAATAGCCGCGGTCACCCCGCTGTTGCGCCTCGCGCATCGCCGGCACGTTCGCCTCCAGCCAGTCACGCTGAGCCGCCGTCAACTCAACGGTATCGCTCTCGGGAACCACCAGATCAGTCGAATCGGCAATCATCTTCCAGTCCCTCGTCTAAATCGACAATCGACGCTATGAGCAGGTGGATAACCTCCCACGGCAGGGTATAGTCGCGCTCGCGGGCCGCCGCATAATGCCGGCACTCTAGCCCGCTCTCGTTGTCGCAACCGCAATCGTGGACGCCATATGCCTTGTTGAGCCAAATTCGCTGGCGCTGCGTCATCGCCCCGATCAGCCCCGCCAACCTTGAGGGCTCAAGATGCCGCCCCAGGTACAGGATTGCGTCTCGGTCGAGCTTCGGAGTTTGCACCTGCGCGGTCTTCGCGTCCCAGTTCAGCACTCGTGCCAGCAGTTGCGCCGGCGTCAGCAGCGGGGGGATATGAGACATCCAGAATGGGACCAACGTCGTTAGCACTTTCACCCGCCCACGACGCCCGGCACAAACGTCAGCGGAGCCTTGTACCGCCCCTTCAGCGCCACGGGCTTGCCACACTGGATGAGGACAGCATGGGTGTCGTCGTTGGTGAGGTAGTACTCGACTTCACCCGTGTCGGTGTTGGCGAGGAAGACACCACGGGGGAGCGGCACGCCATCGGCGTCGTAGAGCCAGCCGGCAGCGGGTGGTGTGACTTTCGGGCGGTTGCGCCAGTCGAGGATCACGCCATCACCCTTCGCTAAGTCGATCGGGTCTAACACGTTGTCAGTAGTAATGTTAGACTACCTCACGCCATCCCTTTCGATCGCTTGGGCTTCTCTGCGTCCCGCTCTTCCGCGCACACCTGGTGCATCGCCTCAGCTTCGGTGTACACGTCCCCGTGATGCGCCCAGAGCGGCGGGCCGCCCTTCGGCCGTGCGACGATCGAAAATCCGTGGCGGCGGAGCACCATGTCGTCGATGTGCCGCAGCGTGGTTTCCTGAAAGGCGCGGCTGTCGTCGAATTCTTCGCGCGTTGGGTAGGCCATGACGCCCTCGCGAAAATTGGGAAGGGCCGCGAATCTCCCCCGCAGACCCTTCCCACGCCCAGCGCTCCAAGCACCCACGGAAAAGAAGTCGCCGAGAACGTCCCGGCGTCACTCGCGCTTACCACAACTCGCGCCGCCGTCTCAACTTTCCGCTTGCCGATTGCTCAGGTCGGCTTGTAGGATGAAGCCTAACTTTTCCCCTACGCCCAGCCCCTTCGCTACGGAGAGCGTCAGCATGAGCCTTGTCGTGCGTCGTGAGGAGCGTTTGGTGCTCTGCGAGCGCCGGATGCTCGATGGACTCGGGTTTGCCGAAGAAGGACTCGCCGAGATTATCCGCGAGGAATTGTGGAAAGCGCGCTGGCCGACGTGGGTGCTGTACAAGACCGACCTGATCGCCAGGCTCCGCGTCGAGCGGAACATCTCCCGGCAGCGCGTCCAGCAAATCAAGACTTACCTGGAGGTCAATTACGACTGGCTATCACGCGGTCAACCACTGGTTGACGCTGAGACACCGACTCAGGATGACGACAGACCGCCACGCCAGCCAATCCCCGATCACTTCTCGCGGAAGCTCGGCAAGTACGATCCGAAGCTAAGAGATGAGATGTACGACACGGCCTGCCAACGAGATGCGCTGGAGCCGCCGACAGCGCGCACGCTGAACGCCGTTGTCAGGGAGATTTGCGCGCGTGAAGGGATCAATGATGACCCGCGGGAAGTGCGAACCCACGCCGAGTTGACACGCCACCGGATGGAGGCTGTGCTGGCGCAGTTCGAGGTGGTGCAGGTGGTCGAGGATTTGGCCGAGGACGCGGCGGCCTGGTGGACCGGCACGGATTGGATCGCCAAGAGCGGGACGCGGCTCCTCTCTCAGGAGTGGGCCGAGCGCTGGAGTAGCTGGGCTCAGCAGGGGCAGCAGCTCATCCGGGAGCTGCGCGGCTAGACCACCGGGCAGCCCTTCGCCGCGCACTCGGCCGCCAGCTCATCGTAGAGGGCCTGCACGGCGCGAAGCATCTCGCCCGTGGCGCTCGGGTCTATGTCGTCGTTCCAGTCGTGCGAGTCCCGGTAGTCGGCCAGGAGGGTGCGGAGCCAGCCCACGCGCTCGGCGCGGAGGAGCGTGGCTTCGCGTGCGGCCTTGCCGGGCGAGAGGAGCTTGCCGAGGCGTGCGTCGATTTCGTCGTTGGTCATGGTCGGGGCTCCTTGATGATCGCTGCGCAGCCAAGCCGCGATGCAAAAAGCATCTCCGCCGTATCGCGGTCATGCGCATGCGCCAGGATGACCAGCCGGCAGGCGATGCCCGACTCCCACAGAGTACCGGCCGGTAGTCCGATTTCGTTGGCGAAACGAGCCGCCAGCGTCGCGGCCCAGACAGCGACCGGCTCGGGTGGTGGCGTCTTGCGGATCATGGTCGTGGCTCCTCTCGGGCCGCGCGGATCATCCGCTCCGCTCGGGCGCGCGAGCAGGAGAGCTTGAGCGCAATCCAGCCGATTTCGTCCGTCGCCTTGCGCTCGAGCTGGGCGAAGCTGTCGAGCATGTCGCGGACTGTCACGTTGCGGGCCTGTTCTTTCGCGCTGTTCATGGTCGTGGCTCCTGGTGTGGTCAAGCTAGAGGACGCCGCAGCAGCTCAGCCCCGGAGGGCAAGCCGAGCCGCTGCGGCGAGGGTGCGGGGGTTACGCGCCGGCTGGGGATGCGCTTGTGCTGTGCGGGATTAGGCCGGCGTCAACTCAATCGCAGCGGCCAGGACGGTCGGGTAAGTCCTGCCGTTGGCAACATAGCGCCAACAACCGCCGTCCATCTCGCCATAGCGGACCTCGGTCCCGTCCGCCAGCACGGCCGCCAGTTCGCCGACAGACGGGAAATCGCCGCCGTGAGTGCGGTAGGGCAATGTCAAGCGTCGCCCGGTCCGCATGCCGAGCACGCCGTTAATCACTAGCCGGCCGTTGCTCACATGGCCGACGTGTGCGGTCAACTCGCCGGATAGCGAGGCGGATGCCTCAACGCCGATCAAATCGCCGTCACTCAGCCCCTCCGCTGCGCTCTCGGCGTAAGCGTATCCCGCCGCGATGCTGGCCGCACGGTCGCTGACCTGTTCGTCGCTCAGAGCCGGATTGCTGGCCTGAACATTGCTCTCGATTCGCTTGGTCCTGCTCATCGTCGTCTCCCTCAGTTGTCGTCCTCCCAGCCTCAATCTCGGGCCGGGTCGAGGTCGGCTGCAATCGCAACCGACAAGTGTAGTATAGACTCTATAGAGACTGGTGTCAATCCGATTTCTGCTTGTCGGCCCATTTTTCGACAAGTTTCTTCGCCGCCGCAAGTGCTGCGTTGCGCACGAATTGAGACATCGGCACGCCCTCGATCCCTGCGGCGATACGGAGATTTTGCTTTTCGTCCGCGCTGAACGTCGCCCAGACCAGCGATTTGCCGTCCGCCTGGAGCCGCTCAGCGGTCTTCTGCTTTTTCTTGGCCATCGGCATGTCCGCCCTCCATAAGTGACAGTCACTACCCTATAGAGTATATGCCGTCCGCGCTGGCGTCAATCAGAATCCGACCCCGGAAGTATTTTGCTTTTTCGGCAAGATCGCTCTTGCAACTGACTCTATAGCGTCTATAATAAGAACAGGTGAGGACGACAGCAACCCCGAACGCGAAGGAACGAACGATGACCACCCTCTACCGTATCTGCGTTGACCAGGCCGACCGGTGCTTTCTGGTCGAGCCGGCGCCAGCGTATCGGTGGAGCGGCTGCGCCAAGAAGGCCATGCGTCTGGCACGACGCGAGGCGGTCGCGGCCGCCGAGCAACTCGCCCTCGCCATCCGCGGCAATGGCTACCTTGGCGTTCGCGTCATCATCGTACCGGCCACCGGCGGCGCGCCGATTGGCGAATCCTTCCGCTCCTAACCACGGTCGCTTTACCGGAGCCCCGACCATGCACGACGAACCCGACACCTGCACCCACTGCGGCGAATTTCTCGACGAGGCCGGCGATTGCCCGACGTGCAGTGCCAACCTCGCCGAGCCGTGCGACAGCGAGCCAGCCGGAGCCGAAGACGTGGCGGAGATGCCCTACCAGCCCACTGCGGCGGACCTGGCCGAGATGGCGGACGCCTTGGCCGGCCTTGTCGGTCAGTTGGACAAGGTTGACTTCGACGCGGCCCGTCAAAGTCTGCGCTTTCACGGCGCGACCGACGACCAAGAGCGGCATGCGCTCCAGTGCGGGCGCCGGCTAATCGACGATGCGTTGCAGGGAAAATTGACGGAGGGCCACATCGGTAGCGCTTACGGCGTGGGGCGTGGTCTCTCCTGGACGTGCGTGCTTCTGCGTGGACTGTCGGGGCTTGGCCGGCTCCCAATGGTGAACGACTCGCTACCCGAGGAGGAGTTGCCTGTCTCGGACGCTGACAAAGGGGGCACACCAGCAAGCGAAACGCCCAACCCTGAAGGCGTCGTGCCGGTGCCGGTCGAGTTGCAGTTCACCGAAACGGTTTCCTGTCCATCGCTGGCGCCGCTGGTGGAAAAGTACCTTGGGATGTCCCGCGCCGCTCTGAACGCAAAGCTGAAAAGGCGGCGGGACAAGTATGTGGATTGCTACATCGACAGCGACGACCAAAAACAAATGAATGCGGCGAGATACATCTACCATCTGCCTCAAATCTGGTTCCTTATCCAGGAGTGACACTCGACACTCGGATGACACTCGGCGATTTCGTCGCCTTGGTTTTTTCCTCGTGTTCTCGCTTTTCGGCGCCACTCGGCCGATACTTTGCAGCCAGCTTGTAAGCCCATCCATTTTTTGACGGCATGGACGCCGTCGCATCCCCAAACCGACTCGATTCGCTGCCCCTCTGGCGGCTGCTCGGCATGCTCGACGATGCCGAGCGCATCGCCGACACGTCAACGGCCCGCTTACTGGTGCGCGTGATCCGCGAGCGGCTGCGCGCCATGCGTCAGCAGGAGAGCACTGCCCATGCCTCCTGAGACCCTACTCCGCGGCTGGAGCGTCCGCGCCCTCGCCAAATACTTGCGCGTCGGCCGCGATACGGTCCTCGGCTGGATCAGTCGCGGCGAACTCCGCGCTCACAACGTCGCCCGCCATCGGTCCAGTAAGGCTCATTTCGTCGTTTTGCAGCCCGCCCTCGACGCCTTCCTCGCGGGACGCGAGGTTGCGCCGCGACGCCGCGACACACGCCCGCGGAGGCGAGCAACATGCAAGGACTACTATCCCGGCGTTGAGTGACCTGACGGCCGCACGGTGCGGCCTGCCTACCTGAAATGCGAAAGCCGGCGCTGATTACGCCGGCCTCGCGGGAGACTGAAGAACGTGGTTGACCTCATCTTACGCACCGCTCCGCTGACAAGCAAGCCTCACGGTCACCGAGCCGAAACCTGGGCTCGCGTCCTGCGCCACCTGCGCCCCGTCCATAACCGGGCGGCGTTCATGGTTAGCTTGCCTCCACCGTGGCGGGCTCGCTGGCCTCGGCACGGGCCTCGATCTTCCGGTACAGCGCGATGATCGATTCCATCGAAGCCATGTAATGCTCGATGGCCTGCTTGTCGTATCTCACGGCAGACTTCAGCCAGAGTGCCGTTCTGTGGAGCATCGGCCGCGCCGCCTCAATTGGCGACAAGTGCCAACCCGACCGGCTCGTGAATTTGCGAATAGCACCGGCGTCATCGCGTCCGGTGAAGTGCAGGGCAGCCGCCGACCTTTTCGTCAGGACCGTCAAGGCTACGAGCGTGGCCTGCGTGTCCTCAAACTCGACACGGTAGATGCGATCTCCAACCTTGAACGCTGCCATGTCACGTCGCCTCCACGGGGAACTTCGTTCGCTTGCGGCCTTGCGGCTTCCGTGGAACGTAATTCAGGTCGGGCCGCTTGAAGAACTCGGAAAGCGCCAACACAACAATGTCGATCATTGCCGTATGACGCTTGTCCGCCTCGTTGGCGATCAGCCCGTACATTTCGTCGGACACTTTCAAGGACACGTAATTCGGCACATGGCTCTCCTTGGTCTTCTTCGCCATTCCCCCGTCCCTCCAAAATGATACGCATGCGCCGTTGTTCTGTCAATTGACAATCCGCAGAGATTCTATTGACATTCGATCGGGATGCCCGTAAACTCTGAACGTCATCGGCAATTCACGAAGACGACCCCGGCCGAACCCGGAAGCCCAGCATGAAGCGCGAAACGAAACCCATCTGCCTCCACTGCAACCGCCGCATCGGCTCGCGGGCTCGCGGTCTCTGCTGGACCTGCTACTACACGCCCGGCGTGAAAGACATCTACCCCGCGCTGAGCAAGTACGGCCGGCGTCCCAATCACGGCGACTTCCACGGGCGGGCCAAGCTCCCCGAGAAGCCGACCGACGCCATGCCCGGCTCCGAGGCGAAAATCGCGGTCCTCTCCGAGCGCCTCGATGCTGGCGTCTCTCTCTTTCACCCGCGCGACGGCCGCGAAACAACGAACCACGACTCCCTGACGGGCGCAACCTACCGCGCGTCAGGGATCAGGCCCCAGCGTGACCCCGAGCTGGCGTGGCATCGGGGTATCTCAAAACACCCGAGAGAGGAGCTTGTTGGTCGCGTCCTGTCAGCGGACGGGACGACTCAAGCGGCGTCCGGACGTCGCTTGTGGAATGGTGCAACCAAGGCACGCGTCGGGCGTTTAACCAGCGCGATTTTCATGGCCACCATTCAGGAGCACGTAGCCGCGCCGGCCGTGATCGCGGTCGGCTCATCGGCTTGCGTGCCCCCACCAACGCCTCCTCTCTCGGGATTTTCCTCGTGTCTCAATAAAACCTCCGCCTGTGCCGCCGCTAGCCGTCGCCTGTACGGTGGGCTTTTCGGATGCGTTGAAGTCTCAAAAACGGCTCAGTATGTCCCCATCTGTGGAGTCTTGGCGGGCCATCGACAAGGGCCTGCGACGTGGAGCGATGACACCCGTAACGGGGAAGCTTGCTACCTTCGCTCCTCAGCGCTCGTCGGTGAAGCGGGCGCTTCATTTCTTCCGCCGCTCCATCGACTCGCGCAGGTAGTCGATCTTCGACCGCACCCCGCGACCGTACCATCCGATGAACTTTGTCGAAACGTGGCCCATCGCGTCGGCTATCTGACGCTCGCCGACCCCGGCCTCCAGCGCCTCTACGCACCAGCCATGGCGCAGCGAGTAAGCCGAGACCTCAGCCCGCACCCCGGCCAGCTTGGCGTGACGGCGGAACAGCTTGCTGAAGGTCCAGCGGTTCCACGGGCGGCCCTGGCCGTTCGGGAACTCAGCCGCCCAGCGGAAACACGCGACTACCGCACCAGCGGCCCCGGCAAGGGTGTGCGGCGAGCGGTACTCGGGATGGAGAGCGAGGAAGCGGCTCACGTCGGTACGCCGGCACGAGATGACGGCCTGCGCGCCAACGAACTCGGCGAACGCGAAGCAGTAGAGGCGCGCGCCGTAGACGGCGGCCTCTTCGATCATGCCGGCCCGTTGCTGAGTGTCCTTGAAGGTCAGATAGGCGCGGATCACGTCCGCGACGGTCAGCTCTCGGGGCTGATCGTCCTCGGGGTCGAACAATCGCGGCAGCATAGCGGCCTCCCCTCAGCCAGCAACGGCAGGGAAGCCCTTCGGTTGCCCAGCGTCCGCCAAGATCGACGGCGGGAGGGAGCGCGCACGCGGGATGCGCCCGCTGGGCATTTTTAACCTACGCAGCAAGTCAAGCGGTACGAAACGGCAGTAGTGAACGGGTGTGACATATGGCTGTCAATCGAAAGGGAGAATCGACCATGCAGAGCTTAACCGAACAAGCGAAACGACTCCGAGAACTGGCTGACAGCGTGGAGCAAGTGGCGTGGCAACCGCTCGCGCCGATTGACGGCGGGGACGTGACTGTGCGCGAGGCGGCGGCGCAGCTCCGGTGTCTGCTCGGGGCGAACGAGACCTTCGACATCGACAGCAGCTTCCGGTTCCCGGCGGGTGGCGGCGCGGCGCGGCTTGTGTGGCGCGTGTGGGTCAGCCCGAATTTCTACGAGGCCCCGAGCCTCAAAGCAGCGATCAACGCCGTCATCGCGTCCCGCGTGGACAAGGATGACGACCCGGACCACGCGCTGCACGCCTTCGAGAACGCGACTGCTGATTTGCGGGCCGCCGATATTGGCGAGCCCGTGGCGTGAAACATCGAACAGGAGATTGGACATGGGACGAGAAATCCGACGAGTGCCGCCGAACTGGGCGCACCCGAAGAAGCTAGTGCCTAATCACCGGCTCGGCCGCATGGAGGAAGACTACCAGCCCCTCTATGACCGCACCTTCGAGGACGCAATGAAGAGTTGGCTTGAGGAACTCCAAGCATGGCTCGACGGCGGCTTCGACGAACAGCGCCGCGAACAGAGTACGCGATATCCCGCTGACGAGCCGTACCGGTCTTTCTGCGACTGGCACGGCACAGCGCCTGACCCTGAGTACCACCGGCCCGTCTGGCGCGAAGAGCCGACATGGGTCCAGGTCTACGAGACGGTGAGCGAGGGCACACCAGTCACACCGCCCTTCGCGACGGCTGAGGAGCTGGTCAATTATCTCGTGGAGAAGGGCGACTTCTGGGACCAGAAGCGCGGCGATGGCGGCTGGAAACGAGACAACGCAGAGTCGTTCGTCAAGCGCGGCTGGTCGATGCGGTGATGAGACAACGAAGTGAAGATGGCGCGAGACGGCATCTAGCAAACTGGCCGGCCTGGTAGGCGCGTGGGGTTACACGCTGGGCCTCACGCGGGCGGGTTCGATTCCCGCACGGCCGCTGCTCCTGTCGGTTGGTCGCGGGTGCTTCTGGGCGACATCAGCGGACACCGGCAGGAGCGTTATTACACGAGACGACGATGGAACAAGAGTTGTGCGACAACTGCGAGCGCCATCCGGTCGATCCGGACCCGCGCTATCCGACCCTCAAGCTCTGCGCCCAGTGCAAACGCTGGGCGGAGTGGTATGCCCGGAACCTCAATCACACACCCAGGAGACAGACCCGTGACGACTTCGAGTGAAGAACGAAACGGCGAATTGGTGACAACTACTCGGCCCGACCCGCTGGCGATCCTGCAACGCGCCATCGACCGCGGCGTTGACGCCGACAAGCTCGGCAAGCTTATGGACCTCGCCGAGCGCTGGCACGCGATGCAGGCCGAGCAAGCCTTTAACGCTTCCCTCTCCGCCTGCCAGCGCGAGATTCACGCGCACCCCGTCGTCAAGGCCGAGAATAACCCGCAGACGCGCAGCAAGTACGCTGACCTTGCCGCGATCAACGCCGCCATCGTGCCGATCTACACGGGGCACGGCTTCTCCCTCGACTTCACGGAGGGAGAGCCGCCCGAGCATAAGAAAACGGACCATATCCGCGTCATTGGCTGCTTGCGCCACGAGGGTGGGTTCTCGCGCGAATACTTCCTCGACGTGCCCCTGGACGGCAAGGGGATCAAAGGCAACGCCAATATGACGCCGACCCATGCTTTCGGCTCGACGCTGAGCTATGGCCGTCGCTACATGACCTGCCCGATCTTCAACGTCGCTTTGCGCGGCGAGGACAACGACGGCAACACGGGCGCCTCTCCGCCAATCACGATCACTCCCGATCAGCTCTACGTCGTCAACACTCTCTTGGACGAGTGCGACAAGGCGGCCGTGCCGATCAACCGCGAGAAATTCACCGCCTGGCTGCGCGAGGCAACGGGCGCGGCCAAGACATCCGAAATCCCTCAGAGGCATTTCCTCAAGGTCTACCAGTTCCTCGCGGCGGCACGGAATCGCAAGCCGGCAGAGAAGGGAGTCGCGAAGTGAAGCTTGGATTACAACTCGTGTCGATCAAAGCCCTGATCCGCCGCAACTGGTTGGAAACCGAAATGCGGGACAGGATCAATGAGGCAAAGGTGCAGCAGTACGCCGACGAAATGCGGGAAGGGGCCGAGTTCCCGGCGCCCGTGGTGTTCTTCGGGCCGGACGAACTCTACCGGGTCGGTGACGGCTTCCACCGCATCAGCGCATGGAAGCTGATCGGCGACAGGGAAGGCATCGTGGACTTGCGGAAGGGCGGCTACCGCGAGGCGATGCTGCACAACATCGAGGTCAACCGCAAGCAGCTTGGCTTGCCGCTTACCACGGGCGACAAGATGAAGTGCATCTTGGCTCTGGCCCGCGATGTTGAGTGCCGCAAGTGGACTCAGGCTCGAATCGCGGAAACGGTGGGCTGCGCTCAATCCTACGTCGGCAAGGTCATCGCCGAGGCCGGTATCGCTCGCCCTGAGCACGTCGTCAACAAAAACGGCAAGGTCATGGCGTCGCCCAAAGGCCGCCCTCCAGACGAGGACATACACCAACGGCGGAAGTTCGCGACCGACCTGTTCCTTACCGGCAAGTCTCGGCAGGAAATCAGCAGCCTCATGAATCTGAACAAGGCGACGGTAGCGACCTACGTCCGTGAGGGTCTGGAGCAGCGCCGTCTTGTGCAGTGCTCCCATTGCAACGGCACGGGATACGTGAAAGGAGTCGCGAAGTGAGCGACATCGTGCGAACCGAAATGTGCCTGTACTCGGCTATCTCCGACTTTGCGGGAGTTGGCATCAACGTCGAGCGATCGCCAAATGAAATCAGCCTTGGGTTTCTGCCGCGCGGCCGTGCGGGTTCCGGGGCCGATGCCGACTGGTTCGCACTTAGTATCTCAGACGCCCGGCTGCTGCAACGAGCGCTGGCGATTGCGCTCAGGGAGGCGAAATGAGTTTGTTCCGGAGTCCGCTGTTCGTGTACTTCGTGACCTTCTGCGAAGTAGGGCTGGCAGTTGCGGCGGTGTTCTATTGGGTGAGCTACTTCGTCCAGTGGGACAACGAAAAACAAATCCTGTGGTGCATTGTCGCTATCAGCGCTGGGAGCCGGATCGGTTCGTCCTGGACGTTCGCGTATGAGCAGCAACAGAAGGCGGAGAAAGGAATCACCTCATGAAGACATTCGACGTTATTCAGGGGACTCCCGAGTGGCCGGAGCTGCGCCGCGGCGTCCCGACCGCTTCGCGCTTCGACAAGATCGTCACCGGCAAGGGCAAGCTCTCCGCCCAGGCCGCGGACCTCGCGTGTGAGCTTATTGCCGAGCGGCTAGCGCTCGACCCAGCGGACCTTGGAGCGCCGGTGGTGAACTACGCCATGCAGCGCGGCACGCAGACAGAGTCCGAGGCGCGGCGGTGGTACGAGCTGCACCGCGACGTTGACGTGCAGCGCGTGGGCTTCTGTCGAAGCGATGACGGGCGATTCGGATGCAGTCCTGACTCGCTGGTTGGCGATGACGGCGGGCTTGAAATCAAATGCCCGCTCGCCAAGACGCACGTCGGATATCTGCTCTCGGGGCTGCTGCCGGACGAGTACAAGCCGCAGTGTCATGGAG
>VFSW01010244.1_pt1 | contig 13301 bp, 15 predicted proteins | sample 5358111 | NCBI WGS metagenome assembly VFSW01 (sample SAMN11554181, study PRJNA540505) | mine drainage metagenome | isolation source: sediment from site ElyBrook_90M | place: USA: Ely Copper Mine, Vershire, VT | collected 2017 | reverse complement strand
CCGGCGGCGTTGCGTCCGAGCGTCGCCATGATCCCCTTGTTGCGGTAACGAAACGGCGTCGTCGATTCGCCACGCACCACGCGGAGGATCTGCTTCGCGCAGTGATGCCCCGATTGAATGGCAACGGGTGCGAGCATCGGCGCCGTGGTGCCGTCACGCTGTGGGATCGCCGCCGCGTCTCCGACGGCCCAGATGTTGGTGGATCCAACGAGGCGAAGGTCGGGCGCGACCTGCGCTCGACCGAAAGTACCCGGTGTCGGCGACAGTCCGCCCGGTAGCGCATCGCCGGCACTGACGCCCGCCGCCCATATGACGGCCGCGGCCTCGAGGCGCTCGCCGTCGCTGAATCGAATCGACGTCGCGTCGATCTCCACCACGGAGCGGCCGACGTCGACGTCGACACCCATCGCTTCGAGCTGTGTCTTCGCGTAGCGGCTCGCCGCGTCGGGGAACTGGGTGAGCAGTCGAGCCGCGACGTCCACCAGCACGATGTGCACCTTGTCCTTGTCGAGACGTAAGCCGTCTCGGCGAATCACGATGTTGATCAGCTCCGAGAGCGCCCCGGAAGTCTCGACACCGGTCGGTCCCCCACCGACGACGACGAAGGTGACCCCCACACGCGCGTGGTCTGCGGCAACGTCGGCCCGCTCGAGCGTCGAGAGCAGACGATTGCGAAGTCGACGGGCGTCGGCCAACGAGTACAACGGCAACGCGTACTGCTCGGCTCCGGGCACCCCGAAGAACGTCGCGATCGCGCCCGTGGCCACCACGAGATGGTCGAAGGCGATTTCCGCACCACCGTCGAGCATGACGACGCCGCGCGACGGGTGGATCGACTGCACACGGCCGTGACGAAAACGGACGTTGCGCGCCGATCCGAAGATGGTCCGAATCGGGTAGGCGACGTCGGCCGGTTCGAGACCGGCCGTCGCGACCTGATAGAGCAGCGGCTGAAAGGTGTGGAAGTTGTGCTGGTCGATGATCGTGACGCGAACGGCCTGATCGCTGAGGCCCCGGGCGCAAGCGATGCCGGCGAAACCGCCCCCGATGATGACCACATGCGCGAGACCTTCGAGGTCGCTCGGCTCCTCGGTACGGGGGGAAATCGCCATGTCGACCTCATCCTATGAGTGGCAACCGGAACCCACGTCAACTACGCGCGAAGCGTCGCCCGAGACCGTAGACGAGTCCGGCGCCGATCATCAAGATACAGAGCAGCGTGTCGCCCACCGAGAATCGCAAGGTGATGGCGACCGGAATGAGGGCACCCACGACCCATAACAGTTGCTGGCGCACGGCGAAGCGTGCGAAGGTCCGGCCCTGCGCGCCCGGGGCGACGTTGCGCTGGGTTATCGCGTCGAACGTCGGTTGCGCGACCGCGGCGCACAGTCCGAGCCAACCCGCCAGTGCGACCTGTGCGTTGAGCGTCGGATGCGAGGCCGCGACGCCGGCGCCCACGCCGGTCGCGAGTAACGAAAGGGTCAGGAGTGTCGACTCGGGCACTTTGTCGCGCACCCTCGTGACGATGCCGCGTCCGACGAGCGCTCCAAGAGCGCTCATGGCGAGGGCGAACGCGAAGTAGCCAAGTCCGGCGGTCTCGCGCCGCAGTCCAAAGGCGAGGAGGAATGTGGCGAACCCCACGGTGAAGCGCATGAGGGCCGCGGCCGTGAGCCCCCAGGCGACCTCGATGTCACCGAGCGGATTGAGTGCGTTGCGGTCACGTTCCGCCTGCGTGAGTCCGGCGACCTCGTCGCGCAGCTCCTTCGGCGGCTTCTGTAGTCGCAGGCTCGCGACCGTCGCCGCAATGAAGACGAACGATGCGAGGATCAACACGCTCGTCGCACCGATCCCCTTCAACATGCCCGCGCCGATCGAACCGGCGAGCAGTCCACTGATCGTCCCGAGGAGCGTGAGCTGGGCGTTGAAGCCGGAGAAGCCCCTTTCGGGCTGGGGCTCTTGCGTCGGCCAGCCCGCGCTCCCGACGCTGGTCGAGTGCTCGCGGAGTTGGTCGGTGCGCGCCATCTCGGGCACGAGCGCGCCGCGGGTGACGACGTAGAGCTTGGAGGAGATGAGCACGAGGAACGCCATGGGAAAGAGCCAGAGCGAGTTGAGGTGCTCGCTCATCATCCAACAGAGCACCGCCCGACAGCTCGCCGAGAGGGCCACGAGTATCCGCCGTCCGTTCGCCGATCGGTCGATGAGAGGGCCGAGGACCGGTGAGACGACCGCGAATGGCGCGATCGTGAGGAGGAGATAGAGGAGGACTCGGCCCTTCGCCTCCGTCGGCGACACCGAGAAGAACAGCGATCCCGCCAGGGAGACGGTCACGAGCGTGTCGCCGGCCATCATGATCACGTGCACCAACGCCAGACGACCAAAGGCCGTCGACTGGTCGAACAGTTCCTGCGCGGAGGCCCACGCAAGGGTACCCAAACCGCGTGCTCGCATGACTAGGAAGCGTAGGTGATGTACCTACGCGGGCATTCACGAACGGCGTCATCTGCTAAACCAGCCCGGTGCACTGGACGTTCGTCGCGAACCTTCCCCTCGCTCTTGCCACGGCGTGGGTGTGGGCACTCCTCGCCTTCTTCGTCGGCCGCCTCGTAGACCGTCACGCGACGATCGACGTCTTCTGGGGAGCGGGTTTCGTGGTGGTCTACCTCGAAAGCCTCGCCGTCGCGCATCACGGCGACGTCGCGACCGTGACGAACGTCGCCCCGACCAACTTCGACGCGCGCTACTTCGTGCTGGGCTTCGTTGCCCTGTGGGGACTGCGACTTTCGGTCCACCTCGCTCGACGACAGCGTGGCGCGAAGGAGGACTCGCGCTACGTCGCCATCATGGCGGGTGCGCGTGGTCGACACGAGACCCTCTACGCGTTACGGATGATCTACGGGTTCCAGGGTCTCTTGTTGTGGTTCGTCTCCGTTCCCCTGCAGTGGATCGCGTTCCGCACGCACTTCGACTGGCTGCTCGTCCCGGGCCTCGTGCTCGTCACGATCGGGATCCTCTTCGAAGCGACGAGCGACGAACAGTTACGCGCGTTCGTCAACGATCCGTCGACGAAGGGCACGACCTTGCGGACGGGACTGTGGCGCTACACGCGACACCCGAACTACTTCGGCGACGCCGTCGTGTGGTGCGGCTTCTACGTGGTCGCCAGTTCGTCGGGATGGGGACTGCTCACGGTCTTGTCGCCGGTCGCGATGCTGTACCTGCTGACGTCGCTCTCGGGCAAGCCCATGTTGGAACGCAAGTTGACCAAGACACGCGCGGGCTACGACGAGTACGTGGCGACCACGAGTTCCTTCATACCCCGCCGCCCGAAGAGTTCGACGTAGCTCAGTTGGAGAAACACCCCAACCGGTAGATGTCACGTGGGAGGATGCTCGCCTTGCAGTCACGGCCGCGAGAGACAATCTCCCAGCGTGACGTCGCCAGTTCGTAGTGCAGGACCTGCGTCACGCCAATGGCGTGTTCTCCTCTACCGACGGTCGCCCACGCGTACGCCCACCGGTCCTCGCAACCGAACTGCTGCATCGAGGTCAATTTGAGTTGACCGGTAAAGGCGACCGCCAGCGCGGAACTCGTGCACGGTACGGCCACCGGCGCGGACGTCGTGCTCGACGTCGTGCGAAAACTCAGTGCGACGAGCGCCGCGAGTACGAAGGCGCTACCGAGGACGCGAAGCAACTTCATGGTCACAGTCCACCACAGGACCGGGAGTCGATCTACGAAGAGGTCAGGAGGATTGCGACAAGTACGCCCATGCACAACTCCCAGTCGGCGTTGTCGATCGGCGTCGTCGAAATGTCATCAATCGTGCGTCCCACGAGTACCACCTGGATCATGACGGCGATCGACTGGGCGGAGAGGGCGCTCGTCAGCCAATGGCGTTCCTGGCCGTATTCGACGATCCGGCGCAACTCCGAGGTGAGACGAGACTGTGTCGTTCCGATCAGGCGACGAAGATCGGGGCGGGTCATGGAAGCGGCGACGATTCGCGTGCGAAGGGCCCGTCGGGCCTTGCGCTCGTCCCCCGACGCGAAAGTACCGATCAGTGCGCGCACCGACGACACGTAGTCGTCGTGCGTCTGGGACGACACGCTGACCATATGGAGCACCGAGATGTCCTCTTCGGCCAGCTTCGTGAACATCTGGTGATAGGCCGCGTCAATGACACCTTCGCGCGAACCAAAGTGGTGATACACCGACCCGTAGTTGACACCGGTCGCCTCGCAGATCTCGGGAATGCGAATCAGGGATTCGTCCCCCGTCATCAGGCGTTCCCCCACTGCGTCGAGCACGGCCTGCATGACCGGGGCCGAGCGACTCTGTTTCGCCATCGCTCTATATTATCGGGATGCTTTCTCAGATTGACAATCTGTATAGCGCTGACGCTGACGAAAACCCGAGTATTCATGCGCTTTGTTCGCGTGCACGAAACTTGCGCGCGAGTTGTTCGCACTGTGCGAATTGTTTTCAGAACAGACGCAGAGATGAGCGTTGCGAACGTTCCCGCCCAACTGTAACGATCGAAGCGTAACGACTACCAGACGACCGGAAGCTCCGACATGCCGCGCAAGAAGGGGTGTGGTTTGAATGTTGGCGTGAAGCCGTCAGCCAGTCGCAGGTTGGGCATTCGCTCCATCAGCATCTGCAGCGCGACGCGAGCTTCGATCCGAGCGAGCGGCGCGCCGATGCAATGGTGGATACCTCGTCCGAACGCGAGATGCGGCGCGACGTGTCCGCGCTCGATCGAGAACTCATCGGGATCGCTATAGAGTGAGTCGTCGCGATTCCCGGAAAGATAGACGAGGAACAGCTTCTGACCAGCGGTGATGCTCTGACCGAGGAACTCGGTGTCCTCCGTCGCGATTCGCCACATCCCGAGCACCGCCGGGTCGCAGCGCAATGCTTCATCGAAGTAGCGCTGACCAAGTTCTGGATTCTCGAGGAGCGACTGCCATCGATTGGGCACTGACAGCAACCTCCAGATGAGGTTCGTGAACACGTTCGCCGGCGCTTCGTGACCGGCGAGGAAGAGTCCGGGAACGAGTGACAACATCTCGTGGGACGTGAGTCCCTTCTCGTCGCGGGCTTGCGCGATCACGCCGAGGAGATCGTTTTGAGGTCGTTGATAATGCTCTTCAATGAGCCGCGCGACAAGTTTGTGCATCTCGAGGATGTGCGTCGCCATCGTCAACTGTTCCTCGAGCGACACTCCCGTCAGCAACGCCATTGAAAGTTCGCTCCACTCTTCGACGGCCTTGCGCAACGGCAACATCGCTTTCCTCGGAATCCCGAGCAGACGCGAGACTACGGTCAAGGGCAGCGGATACGCGAACTCAGCGAGCAGGTCGGCACTGTGGCGACCCTCGAGCTTCGCGAAGAGGTCCTCGCAGACGTCGCGAACAATTGGTTCGAGCGACGCCACGCCGCTCGCGCTGAACTTGGCTTCGAGGCCGCGACGCAGCCGGGTGTGATTGGGCGGATCGACGCCGGTCAGCGTGCCCTCCATCGGAATGTAGTCCCCGAATATTTCGAGGACTTCGGGGGCGAGCAGTTCGGTGATGGAGAGAATCTCCTTCGACGAGAAGCGCTCCGGTTCACGCAAGACGGCGGCGATGTCGTTATAGCGGGTGATGATCCACGACCCGAGTATCGGGCTCATGAAGATCGGGGCTTCTTCTCGTGCGGTGCGCAGCACCGAATCGGGATGCGTCATGAATTGGGCGTCGAAGGGATTGAAGGCCCACTCGATGGGCGTCTCCGCACTCGTCTCGATTGTCATGGACGACCGTCCCCTTTTCTCACTTCGTCACGCCTGCGTACCACCGTCGAAGCGAAGGGACACACCACTCGCCGGCAATGTACCAATGCGCCGCGTGGAGCATCGTGACAATTGATGGCGGACCGTCGCCGATTTTCCTTCACTCAGGGAGTATTTTATTGGAATGAACCCATTCGTTCATGTTCTTCGCGGGTCCATGCCGCAAAGTAATGACGTGGTGACGTCGATCTCGCAGACCCCCGCCAACGTGACCCCCGTCCACGCGATCGAGGAGATCGACGTCGACAAGATCGGATTCACCGTTGACGTGGCGATGCGGCTCGTGGCTAATCAACTCGCCGATCAGGGATTTGGAAATCCCGTTACCTATCTCGGGCCAAAGCCGCCCGCGGACCTCGCTGACTCCGCGTAATCGGAGACGTCAACCTTTCTCGCCACTCGTCACGTAGGACTGACGTGGTTCGAGGCGACGCCCTCGGGTGACGCGTCAAGAGGGAACGTACGAATGCTGGTCGACATCGCCACCGGTGGCCGTCCATCAGCGCCACTTTACGAAAAGTGAATAGTGAAAGTACCGAGGCCGAGCGCACAGTACTTAGATGAAAGGAGATGGTTCATGAGTCGGTTCCGTTCGATGGCAGTCACAGTGTTGGTCATTTCGGCCGCGATCTCGATTTCTCCAACGGCGTGGGCGACCTCCGCCAAGCCCAATCGCCTCCTTGTGCCCGGTGGGGCCAGCGCTCTCTATTGGAGTTATTCGATGCCGCTACCGTCGGGAGCACGCTACGGGACCATGAAGATCACGAATCGCGCCACCATTGCCCGCGTGCGCTCGATGATCAACGCGATACCGGTCTCTGACTACTCGAAGGGTCAGGCCTGTCCGGCCAACGCAATGGTGCCCTACATCATTCGGTTCTCCACTTCGACGGCGTCAACGTCATTCACCAAGGTCGTGTTTCAACTTGGAGGTTGTCCCGCAGCGACCGTGTACCAGCATGGCGTGGCGCAGAGTCCCACGCTCGGTGGCCGGTCGCTTGGACATCTCTACGCGGCGATCCAGAAGGTGATCTCGCCACGAGGCCAACCTCTGGCGTGACATCGCGTCGAGTGTGACTTCTCTCTCGGAACCTCGCATCGGTGCGACATTGGATGCGACGCGAATACCTCGTCGATTGCCACGAATACGCGCAGTTGCGGTGGTAAAAAAGTGCGGTGAAGCGCTTGGTTACCGTGATGCTGTGCTTCGTCATGTTCGGCGTCGGTCTCTGGGTGATCAGCGGTTCTCAGACCCTGGAATCCGCGTGCGCGCTCAGTGTGCGCACGCTTGGCAACGCCTCGTGCATACCCGGGACTCCATTTTTCTTGCTCGGCGTCGGTCTCTGCGTGGCCGCAGTGGTAAGCATGATCGTCGCGCTGTGGTCGTTGATGAGGGGTCGCCGGAGTTCGTCGCTCGGGCGCGAGCACTCGACGGTGTCAGAGCTGCACACTCACGAAGACGAGGAACTGCGCGACGTCGCGTAACGACCCGTTCGAATCGTCGTGCTGCCAACGCAATCACTGGGGGCGACAATGGGGACTATTGCTGGCGCAGTCGCTGCGCGAAGGTCCGAGAGTTCCTCCTCCACCCGGATGTCGGATCTCAACCGGGCGACATCGCGGGGCAACCCACGGTGCCAGCGCTGACAGTGAGAATGGTCACCTTCGTGGGTGGCGCCAGGTTCGGCTCGCTGGAGAGATAGCCGCGAATCGTTCCGCTCGCGGTGACTAGGGCGTAAACGCCGTTCTGATCTCCTCGCACCCTCAAGGCCGACCCGTAGAGAGATCGCGCTCGCGCCAGCGATTCGCCGACGCGGAGTCCGCCGGGCGTTTCGCTCTTGAATGTGGTTGCCGCGTTTCCCGTCCGAGCGCTGCCCGCTTGGTACCCGTCGAATCGCCCGCGATAGAAGTACGCCGTGAAGTTCGACCAGTAGATCGCCTCGGAGACCGAGCAGTCACCTTCGTGCAGCGGCCGAAGTCCCCCCTCTGACGGGCCGATGAGCTTGACCAGGGACGTCGCAGCCGCGTCCTGAGGCTCACCAAAGTGGATCGAACCCACGGCGTCGCCCGTCAAGACGACTGCGCCTCGCGACGTCGAACCGGACGCTTCGCCCGCGCCCGTGACCAAGACCGCGACCAACCCCAGCGTGGCGATGATGGGAGGAATCTGTTGTTTCACAGGATGAAAATATTAGAGCCACCATCGACCGTCGAGCGCGATACGCAAGGTCGATCAGCTACTGGGAGGTCATGCCGCCGTCGACGGCCAGGACGCTTCCCGTCATAAAGCTGGTCTCGTCCGAGGCGAGGAAGAGTACGACGTTCGCGATCTCGCTCGGCTCGCCCGGCCGACCGATCGGTTGGAAGGAGTCGATGGTCTCATAGACGTGAGCGAGGCCGCCGAGCATCTCGGCGTGCGCGTAGTTGATCGGCGTGTCAACCCAGCCGGGACAGATCACGTTGCAACGGATGCCTCGTTTCGCGTAGTCCAGTGCGACACCCTTGGTGAGCATGACCGACGCACCCTTCGACGCCGAGTAGACGGCGAGGAACGGTTCTGAGACGATGCCGTTCACGCTTGAGATGTTGACGATCGAGCCACCACCGCCGGCGAGCATGTGGGGGATCGCCGCACGGCACCCATAGATCTGTCCCTTGACGTTCACAGCCAATGTTCGGTCGATCACCTCGTCCGTGACTTCGTGCAGCACACCGGGAATATTGACGCCGGCATTGTTCACCAGAACGTCGAGTCTCCCGTACTGCTCGACCGCGTCGGCGATCATCGCGTCAACGGCATTCGAATCACTCACGTCGACCTGCCGGGCACTCGCAACGCCGCCAGCTGATCGAGCCAGCTCTGCCGTCTCATGCGCAGCGTCGCCGTGCAGATCGGTGACCAAGACACGACCACCCTCTTCCGCAAGTCGCAGCGCCGAAGCCCGTCGAATCCCGGAGCCGGCCCCCGTCACGACACACACCTTGCCCGCAATCCGATCGCTCACGTCACCCAACTTTCACCTTGTCCGTCGGGCATCCACAGTACGTCACGGTGCCCGGAGGTTCGCGACTGGTCGGGCGTGTGGTGGATCACACCGGCCAACCGGTGGCGGTCTCGCCGCCATCGACGCACCTCGCTCAGCGGGGCCCTGCTAATCGAGACAGATCTTCTCGAGCCTTTCGAGAGTGGCCGCCATTGACTCGACCACGGTGGTGTGCCCATTTATCCAAGACCCACCGTCACGAAGCAGGTCGGCTGAAACCTTTGCGAAATCGAAGAATTCGGTGACGATGGTGGCGTCGTCACCATCAGGAGCGAGAACGTAGCCCCAACGGTAACCCGCGGGAATTCCCACCTTCGATGGATCGTTGTCTTTCGTTCGAGATGGGTCATCCGGCGCGGGTTCCCACGATATTCGCCGACTTGGTTCGAACTCCACCACGTGATTGATCATGAGGTAGTCGTCTCCCAGGCGATGCATCTTCATGGTGAACGTGTCGCCCACGTCGGTGATCGGACCATCGCCAGCGACCCCTCGGAGCATGTCTGATCCGTCAAAATCTCGGTGGCGTTGGGGATTCGCCAGGATCGCGAAGATCAAGTCAGCCGTCGCCTCGATGCGACGAGACATTTCAACGCGCTTACTCACATCAGCCAATGTTTCAGTCCTCATCTTCTCACTGAGACGTGGAAACTATTTACCGAGCGCAGATTAATGGAATCTTCGATGGCATCGCTGCGGCTGGCGCCTCGAACCTCGGATCGCGAGTTGGAAGGTTCCATCTGACACGGCGCCCGATCCTTGCGGTCAACCCAATCGTCTCGGTATTCTCCGACGGAGAGTTCGAAATCGTCGACGCCGAGAACTTTCAGACTCCAACAAGTAGCGAAGAGCTGATGGGTGAATGAATCAAAATTCTTCGCCACCTGTTTCGTCTTCGTGCGGAAAGTCAATCGAGCAGATCGCGACCGATCTCGTTGAGACACATTTCGTTCAGTTTCACTCGGACGCACAGGTAGTGGCGGCCTCGTTGAGCGGATCGAGATGGTGACCGATACTTCGAATTGCTGTCGCGGAAGTTCTGCCACACGTGCATCGAACTTCACTTAGGCCTCTCAAAGGGACGGCTCAATCAAACTTCAAATTGACCTGCTTCTATCTGCAAGTGTCCGCCACCTTCAGGATGGTCAGGTCTAGCGGATCGTCCTCACTCGAACCGCACTCGGGGCCGCCGGGCAAGGGTGTCGAGGCGCCTGAGCACGGAATCATCGAGTGTGTTAATCCTCGGAGATGAAAGGCGTCTGATCTGGTAACAAAGGTCGTAAAGCCAAAGCCTCTCGGTCAGGTCATCTCGATCGAAAAGTTCGGGGTATCCGGCGCGCAGCCACACCAACATCGGGACATCGGAGGCCGAAACTGGGTCCGGAGTCTCCGCGTCTTCAATGACAGGATCTTCGCGACACGCTGCTTCCAATTCTAGATCCGGCGGTCCAATCCGCGCCCATTCGAAATCGAGCAGAGCACTCAAGTGGCCCTCGAACCAGAGCGCGTTAGCAAGATGCGCGTCCCCGTGAACGACGGGCCCGTCTCGAAATTCCGTGGCGGGCACCACGAGACTTAATTTATTAATACGAGCCCTTGCACGTCGAAGTAGCGCTTCGTTCATGCCAGGCATACCTTCGAGCACGTCGAGGAGAAGCACCACCCGTTCCACGGGCAGTGGCACGATGGTGGCGCCACAGACGGCGCGTGGTGACGAGTCCGTCGACAGTGTTGGTTGCAGCAGACTCTTTCGAATTTGGAGAGGGGGTACCCAACGATGCAGATCGCGCAGAACTCTTCCGAGAGCAATGACCGCGTCCCGACGAGAATCCAACAACAGTCTTGACCACACCAGGTCGAGGCGTTCACCCGATATTCGTCGCAGCAACATCCACGTCAGGTCCGATGTGCTCCCTGACGCCACGACGGACGCGTGTGGAACTGAAGCCGGAAGGACAGTCAGCAATTGGTGTTCTTTCAGAAGTCGTTGGCGATCCCCTTGCCAACAGACTCGGAGCACCAATTCTGCACTGACCCATACGTCGTTGGACCAACTCTCCACCAACACCGGGTCGCGGAACTCGTCTGGCAGTTGTTCACGAACCAACGCGAACCGCGATACAGCCTCGCTCATCTCAATCTCATGGTTTGGCAATTGTAGGTCCGGCAAATGTGCCAAGGTCCGGGACATGAGAATCGACAGCCGGTCGATACCTCTTCTGTCTTACTCGCCGGTGTTGGGATTGGAGCCTGGGATTACTGCCAGGCAACCGAGGTGCGACTACGTCAAATGACGCGTAATCGCGAAATCGCTTCCGTCACAAGGCGGCAAGTTCGTCACTGATTGAACCGATGCCCGCAAGTCGCTCGGCCAATTCCTCGCTCAGGTTGTAGCGCGTCGCAAGTGCACCTGGGGCCGTATAGCTCACCTTGGTCTCTCCTGCATCGTCCCAAATGAGCACCTTGAGTGGGAGATCGAGCGCGACGAGAGGAACGGACCGCATCACCGGCGTACCGGCTTCCGGACTACCAAAGACCACGACCTTCGTTTCACGTAGTTCCAGACCGATCTGGCGTGCCTCGCCACTGTGATCAATGACGGCGAAGAGTTTCAGTCCGTGCGCATCAATGATGGTGCGGAGTTTGGTGACCACTTCGTTCACTGAACCGTGGGCGGTCTTGGTCACAATGATCTTGCGGGAGTCCATATCTGGTGAGGAATTCATTTCTTCTCCGGTTCTAATCGTTGTGAGGACCCCGGCTCGATCGAGATTGGAACCCATCCACGAGCGCAAAGTAGGACGAAGTTTCCGTCATGAGCGCCTCAACAGTGTCGCATCCAAAGGTTGGGTTCCACGTACGTACCGATGTCGGCGACGCGGTCAATTGCCACCAGGTCGAGCGCGTCGGGAACCACGTACTGTCCACTCTCTGGAAAGAGCATGCCGGTCCATCGCTCCCAATCTTGCACCGACCCGGAAATGACCATGGACTGCGACGCGACGCCCAGAACCTGTGCACCGAGCCGCTCGTGCAGTCGAACCCAAGGATCGACGTGCGTTCCATCACTCCGTCGCCACGACGCGAACGTCTCCATCGACGTCAACGGATAACTCGCCTTCAATGTTGGCCGCACGGGTGCAATGACCGAGCTCAAACCGGTCACTGTGGCGCGCTCGCGAAGTTCGGTCAGGACGAGCGCCGACAAGCCCTGTCCCTGGCGGTCGGGGCGAACTGCCGCCGCCATTACGCAAAGGGTGTTACCAGAATTCAGATCGTTTGCTGACATTGATCTGACGAGAGCACCGTCATATCCGTCAGGCAGATCCGCGATCGTTTGGTTCCACGACATGACGACACCCCACCCGCCGGCCACTACCTTCCCACCATCGACGATCGTCACGTCGAAGAGCGGAAATCGCACTTGAACGTTGCTCACGTACTGGTTCGAGATGGCGTCATGGAATATGAATTCGGGCCAAACCGGTCTGAAGGCGTCGTCGAACTGGTCTTGTAGTTCTGGTCGATCGGCGGTTGTGACGACTTCAAAATTCGACATAGAAGAATCCTAGAGTGACGTCCACAATGGTTCGGATAGTGAGACAGAGCCTGCGGACCGAACCCACGACCGAGGGATTATGAGGTGAAAGCAGACGGTCGGATTGGTCTAGTGGTGTCGAATGCGTCCGGAAAACTCCGAGTCTTTCGTCCGGTGGCGTCTGCTTGGTCAGGTGGTGTCGGTCTCGTCTGTGGGATGAATCATGGGAATCTCTGACGCAAAGATCTAACCTCGCTAGCCCTGTACGAACATTTTGATTGCGTTCAGATATCGCTTGGTAACTCTTGTTTGAATCCAACGCGCAATCGGACCTGAAAGTTTGACGAGGATGCCTTGGGCACGAGAAAACGACCGAATTTCAAAATAGACCGTACCGCTCTGAGAAAGTCGGATCACAAACGACTCTTCACCATTCTCAGGATGACCGGGGAGCGTCCCGTAGGAAAATCCAAATACGCAATCTTCATCAACAACTTTGACAATTCGACAAGGGGCTGCTATCGAAACGGCTCTGGTACCTATCATGACAATCACGGATTGGCCGACTTGGATTGGCGTCAATTCTGGAAAGATATTGGTCCATATTGTTCGATGCGAGCGAAATTCCTTCAGTCCCATGACCGAGCGCTCAAATATTTCTTGCCCATGGCCGAGTTCGATCTCATAGCAAGCAGAGCGATATTCGTGAGGGTAGGCGCCGGAAAAAGTTGCACCAACATCGTCGTACGTGGGGTCAAGGCCCTCGACTGATCGGTAAAGCGCTTTTAGGGAATCGGTATTCGTCGGTCGTACCAACCTCACGAAAATCCGCGCCCTTTCATTGTTTGACTCTGAACGCTCACCATCGTCAAGAACAATGGTAGGA
>VFSW01010243.1_pt1 | contig 13301 bp, 12 predicted proteins | sample 5358111 | NCBI WGS metagenome assembly VFSW01 (sample SAMN11554181, study PRJNA540505) | mine drainage metagenome | isolation source: sediment from site ElyBrook_90M | place: USA: Ely Copper Mine, Vershire, VT | collected 2017 | reverse complement strand
CTCCATGGCCTCCCATGTGCGCCCCCAGCGTGCGCCGGTCGGCGCCGCGGGCGTCGCACTCGAACACGATGCGCCCGCCGCTCATCACCACGATGCGGTCCGACAGGTGCAGCAACTCGTCCAGGTCTTCGCTCACCAGCAGCACCGCGGTGCCGCGGTTGCGGGCCGCCACCAGGCGGGTGTGGATCTCGGCCACGGCGGCGAAGTCCAGGCCGAACACCGGGTTCGAGACCAGCAGCAGGTCGGCGGCCTCGGCCAGCTCGCGGGCCAGCACGGCGCGCTGCACGTTGCCGCCCGAGAGCGAGCGCATGGGCGCGCCTGCGCCCTGCGTCTTGATGCCGTACTCGGCGATCAGGCGCCGCGCGCGCTCGGCGATCACGCCCCAGCGCAGCCAGCCCGCGCGTGCCGCGGGGGCGGTGTCGAACACGCGCAGTGCCATGTTGTGGCCCACCGCCAGATCGCCCACGCAGGCGTTGCGCAGCGGCTCCTCGGGCAGGCTGCGCACGCGCAGCCGGCGGTTCTGGGCCCGGGTGGCGTGGAAGCGCTCGCCCGAGACGCGCACCTCGCCGGCGTCGATCGCGCGCTGGCCCACCAGCGCCTCCATCAGCTCGCGCTGGCCGTTGCCCGAGACCCCGGCCACGCCCAGGATCTCGCCGCCGGCCACGTTCAGCGCCACGCCGTGCACGGCGCGCTCGCCGCGGTCGCCCGAGACCCGCAGGTCGCGCACCTGCAGACGCGCCGCCCCGGGTGCGTTGCGCTCACGGATCAAGGGCGCCTGCGCCGCGCTGCGGCTTTCGCCCACCATCGCCGCGGCGAGCCGGTCCGCGCCCACCTCGGCCACGGCGTGGCTGGCCACCAGCGCACCACGGCGCAGCACGCTCACCTCGTCGGCATGCTCGGCCACCTCGCGGAACTTGTGCGTGATCATCACCACCGTGCAGTCGCCGGCGTGCGCGCGTGCCTTCAGCAGGCCCAGCACCTCGTCGGCCTCCTGCGGCGTGAGCACCGAGGTCGGCTCGTCCAGGATCAGCAGGCGCGGCTGCAGGTACAGCTGCTTGAGGATCTCGAGCTTCTGCTTCTCGCCCGCCGACAGGTCCTGCGGCGTGGCATCGAGGTCGAGCTGGAAGGGCGTGGTCTGCAGGAAGGCGCCGAGCTCGGCGCGCACCGCCTTCCAGTCGATCACCGCCGGCAGCCGGCCGCGCGCCAGCAGCAGGTTCTCGGCCACCGTCATGCCCGGCACCACGGTGAAGTGCTGGTACACCATGCCGATGCCCAACTGGCGGGCAACGGTGGGCGAGGCGATGGCCTGCTCGCGGCCGTCGATCAGCACGCTGCCGGCGTCGGGCGCGACGTAGCCCACGATGCATTTCACCAGCGTGCTCTTGCCGGCGCCGTTCTCGCCCAGCAGCGCGTGCACGGTGCCGGGCCGCACCTTCAGGCTCACGGCGTCCAGCGCGGTGAAGGCGCCGAAGCGCTTGGTGAGCAGGGCGGTCTCCAGGCTCAGGGCGTGCATGGCGGGGGCGGCTGGGCTCATGCGTTCATCTCGCGTCGGAACACGGCCAGCGCGTGCGCCTTCACGCGCACGAACGCGGGATCGGCCACGGCCTCGGGCCGGCGCGGGCGCGGCAGCTCGAAAGGCACGATTTCGGCGATGCGCGTGGGCCGCCGCGTCAGCAGCAGGATGCGGTCGGCCAGGAACACCGCGTCTTCCAGGTCGTGCGAGACGATGACCATGGTGGTGCCCGTGGCCAGGTGCGCCTCCTGCAGCTTGGCGCGGATGGACAGCGTCATCTCGAAATCCAGGGCCGAGAAGGGCTCGTCCAGGAACAGCACCTCGGGCCGCGTGGCCAGCGACCGCATGATGCACACCGTCTGCATCTGCCCGCCCGAGAGCTCGTAGGGGTAGCGCTCGAGGTCGAAGCGGATCTCGAACAGCGCCACCAGCTCTTCCACGCGCGCCTGCACGGCAGCGGCCTTCATGCCGCTGCGGCGCAGCGGGTAGGCGATGTTGGCGCGCGCGCTCAGCCACGGGAACAGCGCATCGCGGTAGTTCTGGAACACGTAGCCGATGCGCGTGTCGCGCAGCGACTTGCCGTCGAACAGGATCTCGCCCGCGTCGGGCGGCGTCAGCCCGGCGATCATGTTCATCAGGGTGGACTTGCCGCAGCCGTTGGGGCCGAAGATCGACACGATCTTCGCCCGCGGCAGGTCGAGGTTGAAGTCGCTGTACAGCGGTACGCCGCCGAAGGCCTTGCACAGGCCGCGCACGGTGACGTGGGTGTCGGGCGCCGGCGCCAGCGTGAGCACGGTGCCGTGCGGCGCCGGGCCGCCGAGGGCGACGGGCGGGTCGGCCCTCATGCCTTGCCGCTCCAGTGGATGAGGCGCTTCTCGCCCAGCAGGAACACCAGGTTCAGCAGGTAGCCCAGGGCGCCGGTGATCAGGATCGAGCTGTACATGTCCTTGACGTTGAACACCTGCTGCGCGTCGATGATGCGGTGGCCCAGCCCGGTCTCGGAGCCGATGAACATCTCGGCCACGATGACGATGACCAGGGCCATCGACACCGCGCTGCGCAGGCCGACGAAGGTCTGCGCCAGGCTCTCCATCAGCAGCACGTCCTTGAACACGTGCCAGCGCGACACGCCCATGACGCGGGCGGCCATGATGCGGGTCTTCTTCGCGTTCATCACGCCGTAGGCGCTGTTGAACAGCACGATCAGCGCCGCGCCGAAGGCGCTGATGGCGATCTTGTTGGCGTCGGTGATGCCGAAGATCAGCATGAACAGCGGGATCAGCGCCGACGAAGGCGTGGAGCGGAAGAAGTCGATCAGGAACTCGACGCTGCGGTAGGCCCCCACGCGGGCACCCAGCAGCACGCCCAGCGGCACGCCGATGGCCACCGCGATGGCGAAGGCACCCAGGGTGCGCATCACCGTGGCCGCCAGGTCGGGCCAGACAGCGCCGCTGCGCAGCACCTCGAACAGGTAGGCCAGGGTCTGGCCCGGCGGCGGCAGCAGCACCGGACGCACCCAGTGCGCCGAGAGCATCAGCTGCCACAGCGCCAGCAGCAGCAGCGGCCCCAGCAGCGGCAGCCAGCGGCGGTGGAGCACGAAGCGCGGCAACGCATCCATGCCCGGGCTCAGCCGGTGTAGATCAGCGGCTTCACGGGCACGGCGCGGCTGAAGATCTTGCGCTCGGTGAAGACGTCGTAGAACTTCTGGAAGTAGCCGATGTCGCTGGCGCTGAACTCGTTGTACAGCGTGAACCCGGGCAGCGGCACCTCGCCCACCAGCGCCTCGTCGATGGCGGTGTTGCCGGGCAGGTGGGTGCGCGCCTCGGCCGGGTTGCGGCGCACCCAGTTCACCGCCTGCGCATAGGCGGCGATGTAGCGCCGGGCCAGCTCGGGCCGGTCCTTCAGGAAGCTGCTGGTGACGCTGGCCGCGCCACCGAACCAGGGTGCGTCGGCATTGCCCAGCACGTACTTCGAGATCACGCCGGTCTCGAGCACGCGCGACAGGCCCTTCAGCCGGCCGGCCGTGCCGGTGGGCTCCAGCGTGTAGACAGCGTCGATCTGCCCGGCGGCCAGCGCCGGCAGGTGCTGGCCGATGGGCAGCTCGGTCACCTGCGGGTTGGCAATGCCGTTCTTCTCCAGAATGATCTTGGCCAGCGTCACGTTCTGGATGCCGGGGCCGCTGGCGACCCTCTTGCCCGCCAGCGCGGCGATGGCCTGCACCGGCGAATCCTGGGCCACCAGGAACTCGTCCAGCACCAGCTTGTGGTTGCTGGGGTTGCTGCAGATGATCTTGAACAGCCCCGGGCTGGTGATCTCGGCCAGCGCCAGCACCGCGGTGGCCACGCCGTTGGCCGAGCCGTGGATGCGGCCGGCGATCATGCCCTCGGCCACCTGCTGCGCGCTGGCGAACTTGGCGCCCTCCACCTGCAGCCCGGCCTGCTTGAAGATGCCGCGCTCGAGCCCGGCGTACAGCGGCAGGCCGGCGGCGATGGGCCAGAAGCCGATCAGGATCTTGTCGTCGGCGGCCAGCGACTTGCGCGTCAGCCCGAGCAAGGCGGCCGAGGCCAGGCCGGCCTGCAGGGCCCGGCGTCGGGTGGTTGGGCGGGCATCGGTCATTGGGGTCTCTCCGGGTCGGGGTTTCAAAGTCGGCTCAGGGTGTCGATCAGCGCCGCCGAGCCGGCCACGGCGCCGAACACGCCGCCCTGCATCAGCACCATCTTCAGCGCCGCTTCGTGGTTGCCGCGGTCGGTGGCGCCGGTGGCGTCGTCGACCAGCACGCACTCGAAGCCGCGGTCGTTGGCCTCGCGCATCGTGGTGTGCACGCAGACGTCGGTGGTGATGCCCGTGAGCACCAGGTTGCGGATGCCGCGCGTGCGCAGGACGAGCTCGAGGTCGGTGGCGCAAAAGCTGCCCTTGCCGGGCTTGTCGATCACGATCTCGCCGGCCAGCGGCGCCAGCTCGGGGATGATTTCCCAGCCCGGCTCGCCCCGCACCAGGATCCGGCCGCAGGGGCCGGCATCGCCGATCCCGGCGCCGATGCGTTGCGAGCGCCAGCGCTTGTTCGCCGGCAGGTCCGCCAGGTCGGGGCGGTGGCCCTCGCGGGTGTGGATGATGGTGAAGCCGCGCGGCCGCATCGCCGCCAGCAGGGCGGCGATCGGGGCGATCGGCGCCCGTGTCAGGCCGAGGTCGTAGCCCATCTTGTCCACGTAGCCGCCGACGCCGCAGAAGTCGGTCTGCATGTCGATCACGACCAGCGCCGTGTTCGCCGGCCGCAGGTCGCCGTCGAACGGCCAGGGGTAGGGTTGCGCGGCGACGGTGGGCATCGCCTCAACCCTCGAGCGGATTCGGCTCGGCACCGCGGTAGGTGCGCACCGGCGACGCGAAGCCGCAGGGCGTGCCGTCGCGCACGGCGACCTGCGCCTCCCAGGGCAGGCGGTAGCGGCCGGCGACCAGGTCGTGCATGAAGGTGTAGGGGCAGTCCTGTGCGCCGCCTTGCACGGCCACGTAGCCGCGGTGCCCGAGCTGGTAGGGGTTGTTCTCGACGCCCCAGCCGGCGCGGGCCTCGCGCACCAGGTCGGGCCGCAGCTCGGCGCTGACGATCTCGTCGGGCCGCGCGCCGCCCTGGGCGATGACGGTGCCGTCGAAGTTGCAGAACATCGCCTCGCCCATGCTGTCGAAGCTGCCGTCGCTGCCGCACAGGCACACGCTGGCGGTGACGGCCAGGTTCTGGAACGCGTTGGCCTGGTTGGTGATCTGCCAGGCGTGGCGGATCGGGGCCGTGTAGCCGGCCGTGCGCAGGATGATCTCGGCGCCCTTGTAGGCCGCCTCGCGCGCCATCTCGGGGAACATGCCGTCGTGGCAGATGATCAGCGCCAGCTTGGCGCCGTTGGGCCCGTCGCAGACCGGCACGCCCATGTTGCCGGGCTCCCAGGGCTCGACCGGCACCCAGGGGTGGAGCTTGCGGTAGTACAGCTTGATCTCGCCCCGGTCGTCGATGATCAGGCCGGTGTTGTAGGGGTTGCCGCCGGGGTTGGCCTCCATGATCGAGAAGCAGCCCCAGATCCGGTGCGCCACGCAGGCGGCCTTGAACGCCGCGACCTCGGGCCCGTCCAGCGTGACCATCAGCGCGGGCGCGGTGCTCATCGACAGCCCGTGCAGCGCGTACTCGGGGAACACCACCAGGTCCATCGTCGCCAGGTTGCGCCGTGCCTTGCCCACCATCCCGCAGATGCGCTCGGCCTGGGCCGCCAGCTGCGCCGGGGTCTCGACCTGCGGCAGCTGCAGCTGCACCAGACCGACGACGACGCCTTGCGCCGACTTGTTGAGACCGCCCAGACCGCTCATCCGATGACTCCCGGGCGCTTCAGCGCGAGACGCCCAATTCCTGCGGCGCACCCTTGATGGCGTGGCGCGGCGAGCAGGTCCAGACCAGGATCGCCAGCGTGAGCGCGTAGGGCACGGCGTTGAAGAGGTAGTAGTCGCCCGTGACGCCCACCGACTGCAGGGCCGGCCCCAGCGCCCCGGCGCCGCCGAAGATCAGCGCCGCGAGCAGGCAGCGCAGCGGCCTCCAGCGGGCGAAGATCACCAGCGCCACGGCGATCAGGCCCTGGCCGCTGGACAGGCCCTCGTTCCAGCTGCCCGGGTAGTACAGGCTGAGCGATGCGCCGCCCAGCCCGGCGATGAAGCCGCCGGCGGTGGTGGCCGCGATGCGCACCCCGTTGACCGAGGTGCCCAGCGCGCGCGCCGCGTCGGACGAATCGCCCACCATGCGCACCAGCAGGCCCCAGCGCGTGTGCATGAAGGCCCAGGCCATGGCGATGGCCAGCGCCACGCCGATCGGAAACAGCGCGTTGATGCGCAGCGCCTCGCGCAACGTGGGCGCGCTGGCCCAGCGGCCGAGTTCGAGCGCCGGCAGCTGCGGCGCCTGCGGCTGGATCAACGGCTTGCCGAGGTAGAAGGCCAGGCCCGTGCCCAGCAGCATCAGCGCGATGCCCATGGCGATGTCGTTGACGCGCGGCAGCGAGCACACCAGGCCGTGCAGCGAGGCCAGCAGCGCGCCGCTGCAGCCTGCGGCCAGCACGCCCAGCCAGGCCGAGCCGGTGAGGTAGGCGCCGCCGAAGCCGGCCATCGCCGAGAACACGAGCACGCCTTCCAGGCCGAGGTTGATGCGGCCGGATTTCTCGGTCAGGCATTCGCCCAGGCTCACGAACAGGAAGGGCGTGCCCACGCGCACGGCCCCGCCGAGCACGGCCACCAGGACGTCGGCGGCGGGGGTCATCGGCAGGGCCCGTTCACGCCGCGGCCTTGGCGGTGGGCAGCGGCGCGCGCTGCGGCAGCAGGCTGAACGGCAGCATCCGGCCGCGCAGGGCCTCGCTGGCCAGGATCAGCACGAAGGCGAAGCCCAGCAGCACCTGCACCGATGCATCGGGCAGGCCCATGCGCCGCTGCAGCAGGCTGCCGGCGGCACCGAAGCCGCCGAACAGGATCGCCACCGGAATGATGGCCAGCGGCTGGTGCCGGGCGACGAAGCTCACCAGGATGCCGGCGTACCCCAGGCCCGCAATGAGCGAGGCATTGGCGCTGGTCTGCACAGCGGCCACCTCGATGCCGCCGGCCAGCCCCGCGCAGCCGCCGCCGAAGGCGCAGGCGCTGATGATGAGGCGGTGGGTCGGCAGGCCCACCAGGCGCGCCGCGCGGGCGTTGCCGCCGACGATGCGGGTGGCGAAGCCGTGGCTGGAGCAGGCCAGCCACAACGCGGCCAGCAGGCACAGCAGCACGCCCCAGGCCAGGCCCCAGTGCACGTCGTAGCCGAACATGCCGCCGATCTGCATCGAAGCCGGGATGGGCCGCGTGGAGGGCTTGTTCAGGCTCGCCGGGTCGCGCAGTGGGCCCTCCACCAGGTGCTTGAACACGGCGATTGCGATGTAGCTCAACAGCAGGCTGCTGATGGTCTCGTTGACGCCGCGGTACTGGCGCAGCGCGCCGGCCAGGGCCACCCAGGCCGCCCCCACCAGCGCCGCGGCCAGCAGCAGCAGCGCCGTGCCGGCCAGGCCCTGCGGCAGGGGCAGCAGGTAGGGCAGGCCGGCGCAGCCCAGGCCGCCCAGCACCAGCGCGCCTTCGCCGCCGATGACGATCAGCCCGGCACGCGCCGGCAGCGCCACGGTCAGCGCCGTCAGCATCAGCGGCGCGGCGCGCTGCAGCGTGTTCTGCCACGAGAACGCATCGCCGAAGGCCCCCACGAACAGCAGCATCCAGGCCTGCACCGGGCTCTGGCCGTGCAGCCACACCAGCACCCCGAACAGCAGCAGCGCGCCGGCCAGCGCCAGCAGCGGCAGCGCCACCGCCTCGGCCGCGTCGTGCCAGGGCTGGCGGCTCATCGCGCGCCCCCGCCCGGCCGGGGTGTCCGTGCCGCCATGGCCCTAGGCCTTCCCGACCACGCCTTCGACGAGGTAGTTCATGCTCTCGAGCTCGATGTCGGTCTGCTTGTAGACCTTGCCCCTGGGGATGACCACCTTGCCGGTGTTGTCCTTCAACTCGCCGGCGAAGATGTCGAAGCCGCCGGCCAGCATCCGGGCCTTGATGGCGTCGGCGTGCTTGCGCGCGCCCTCGGGCACCATCGCGCCGTAGGGCGAGGTCTTGATGAAGGCTTCCTTCAGCCCGCCGCGCACGAAGTTCGGGTGCGGCTTGCCGGCCTGCGCCGCGTCGATGATGAGCTTGTAGGGCGTGATCCAGTTCCACTCGGCGCCCGTGAGGTAGGCCTGCGGCGCCAGCTTGGCCTGGCTGGCGTGGTAGCCGCAGACGAGCTTGCCGCGTCGCGCCGCGGTCTCCACCACCACCTTGGGGCCGTCCACGTGCATCGTGAACACGTCGGCGCCCTGGTCGGCCAGGCTGTTGGTGGCTTCGGCCTCCTTCACCGGCATCGACCAGTCGCCGGTGAAGATGACCGAGGTGGTGATCTTCGGGTCGACCGAGCGCGCGCCCAGCGTGTAGGCGTTGATGTTGCGCAGCACCTGCGGGATGGGCTTGGCCGCCACGAAGCCCAGCTTCTTGCTCCGGCTCATGTGGCCGGCGATGACGCCGTTGAGGTACTGGCCTTCGTCGATGTAGCCGAAGAAGCTGCCGGTGTTGGGCGGGTCCTGCTTCGTCCACAGGCCGCCGCAGTGGGCGAAGCGCACCGACGGATTCTTGGCCGCCACCGCCAGCACGTGCGGGCTCCAGTAGCCGAACGAGGTGGCGAAGATGAGCCCCGCGCCGTCCTGCGAGATCATGCCCTGCATGCTCTTCTGCACCGCCTGCGTCTCGGGCACGTTCTCTTCTTCGACGACCTGCAGGCCGGGCATCTTGCGCACCTGTGCTACCGCCTCGGCGTGCGACTGGTTGTAGCCGAAGTCGTCCTTGGCACCGACGTAGATGGCACCGATGGTCAGCGGCTTCTGGGCCCGCGCCCAGGGCAGCAGCCCCGCGAGCGAGGCGGCCGAGAGTTGCGCCAGGGCGCGGCGGCGGGCGAGGAACAAGGCGTCGGATTCGGTCACGGTCGGCTCCAGGTCGGGATCGGGCTCGGGCTAGGGCTCGGGCTCGGGCTCGGGCGCAAGGGAGGGGCGGTACCGGCGCAGGCCGTGCGGTCAGAGGGCTCGCTTTGGTGCACGCGCTGGTATACCAGCTGGTGTTCAGCAAGAGCCATGCCTGCCGGCTGGCGGGACGAGACGGGGCCGTGGCGGGGCCGTGGCGGGGCTGCGCCCGGCCGGCGGCGCGGCCCGCTCAGCCGCGCGAGCGGGCCTCGTGCAGCGTGGCCAGGGTGATCTGGCGCACCTCGGCCTTGCTCTGCTCGATGTGGCTGCGCAGCAGCAGCTGGGCCTGGTCGAGCTTGCGCTGCATGACGCAGCGCAGGATCTTGGCGTGCTCGTTGTAGGTGGCCTCGATGCGGTCGGCGCGCGTGAAGTCGAGCCGCCGCACGATGCGGATGCGCTCGGTCACGTCCCAGTGCACGCGGGCGATCTCGTCGTTGCCGGCGGCGCGCACCAGCGCGGCGTGGAACTGCTCGTCCAGCGCACCGACCTCGCGCCCGTCGGCCAGGCGCTCGGCCGCCGGCACGAGCCAGATCGCCTTCAGCGCCTCGAGCTCGGGGGCGGGCTCGGTGCGCGCGCACAGCCGCGCCACGCTGGCCGACTCGAGCACCACGCGCAGGTCGTACACCTGCTCCAGCCGCGCGAAGTCGATCGGCTGCACGAACCAGCCGCTCTTGCTCTCGACGTCGAGCAGGCCTTCGTTGCGGAGCCTGAACAGGGCCTCGCGCACGGGGGTGCGGCTGACGCCCAGGCGGCTGCCGAGCTCGGCCTCGGAGAAGCGGTCGCCGGGCACGAGCCGGAAGTCGTGCATCTGCGCCTTGAGCTCGGCGTACACCTGCTCGGCGAGGTTGCTGCGTGCGGGCGCGGCCCCCGGGCGTGCCAGGGCGGCGGCGGGCTTCACGCCGCGATCAGGCTGACATGCGCGGCCACCACGCGCCAGCCCGGGCGGCCGTCCAGCGGCAGGCGCACCCAGGTCTGGCTCTGGCGGCCGATGCGGGCCTGGCCCGCGCGCCGGTACTCGGTCATCGCGGTGCCGAAGTCGTGACCGAAGGTGGTGATGACGGTGTTTTCGAGCGTGCGCGCCAGGCCCGCGGCGGGGCGCGCGGCGCGGAAGGCGCGGATGGCCTCGATGCCGCGCAGGTTCTCGGCCACGCCGTAGCGCACCGTGAACTCGCTCGGCCAGAACAGCGCATCGAGCTCGTCGATGCGGTTGTCCACCAGGGCCCGCTCGTAGCGGGCGAAGGCGGCCGTCAGCTCGGCATGCACGGCGGGCAGGTTGATGTCCATCACAGCGGGGTGGCGACGGGCGCGCTGCACACGCCCTGGGCTTCGAGGGCGGCGGCCACGCGCAGGCAGAGGTCCTCGCGCCAGGGCGCGGCGATGAGCTGCACGCCGATGGGCAGGTGCGGTGCGGCCGGGTTCAGCCCCCACAGCGGCACCGTGGCCACGGGCAGCCCGATGCAGGAGACGGGCTGCGTGAGCAGGCCCAGGCTGGGCCGCATCGGCAGGCGCCGGCCGGCGAGCTCGAGCCACGCGCTGCCGATGGGCGGCGCGGTGCAGGGCGTGGCCGGGGCGATCAGCACGTCCACCGTCTCGAAGGCGCGCGCCACGCGGCGGGCAAACCAGTGCCGCACGCGCTGGGCCCGCATGACCCAGGCCGCGGGCACCAGCGCGTTGGCCAGGAAGCGGTCGCGCGTGGCGGGGTCGAAGTCGTGGGCGCGGCGGCGCAGGTCGTCCAGGTGCAGCGCGCCGCCTTCGCCGCAGGTGATCAGGAAGGCCGCGGCGCGCGCGCGCTCGACCTCGGGCAGCTCCACCAGGCGCGTGGTGCCGAGGGGCTGCGCCACGTTGTCGACGGCGGCGAGCGCCTCGGGCTGCGCCTGCTCGCGGTACCAGCCGCCTAGCACGGCCACGCGCAGGCCGCCCGCGCCGCGGCCCAGCTGCGCCAGCGTGGGTTCGATGTCGCGCTGGGCGCAGGCGGGGTCGTGCACGTCGGGGCCCTGCAGCAGGTCGTAGGCCAGCGCCAGGTCGGCCACGCTGCGCGCGAACGGGCCCAGGTGGTCGAGGCTGGCGACGAAGGGGTAGCTGCCGGTGCGCGGCAGGCGGCCGAAGGTGGGCTTCAGGCCGTAGGTGCCGCACAGCGACGCGGGCACGCGGATCGAGCCGTTGGTGTCCGAGCCCAGCGTCAGCGGCACCTGGCCGGCGGCCACGGCCGCGGCCGAGCCGCCCGACGACCCGCCCGCGACGCGCTGCAGGTCGTGCGGGTTGCGGCAGGGGCCGGCGTGGCTGTTCTCGGTGGTGAAGCCGTAGGCGTACTCGTCCATGTTGAGCGCGCCCACCAGCACCGCGCCTTCGGCTTCGAGCCGCCGCACCAGCACCGCGTCGCGCGCGGCGGGCGGCGCGTCGCGCTCGATCTTCGAGCCCGCCAGCGTGGCCAGACCGGCGACGTCGAACAGGTTCTTCACCGCGAACGGCACGCCGGCCAGCCGCATGCGGGCGCGGCGCGGGCTGGCGTCCACCGCATCGGCGCGCTTGAGCGCACGCTCGGCCAGCACGGCGGTGAAGGCGTTGACGCGCGGGTCGGTGGCGGCGATGCGGTCCAGGCTGGCCTGCACCGCGGCCCGCGCGCTGCCGGCGCCGGTCTGCACCGCCTGCGCGGTGCGGGCGGCGGTCGGCACGGCGGCCGCCGCAGCAGCCGGGCCGCTCACTCGCCGACCTCGGGGCAGACGGGGGTGAACACGCTGCCCGACTCGTCGGCGGCGCCCAGCGGCAGGCCCTGCAGCAGCTCGGCCATCTCGGCGGCCAGGCCGAAGTACAGCGCCACGCCGGCGCGGTATTCGGCGGCGATCTTCAGGCCCAGGGTCTGGGCGGCGGCGTCGATGTAGGCAGCGTGGTCCATGCGGAAGGGAAGGGGCGAACGGGCGCCGGGACGGTGCACCTGGCGGTATACCAGAGCGCGTGCCGAGCGGGAAGCAGGTGGCGTGCCATGGCCGCCCCGCCAGGCGGCCTCGGCCCGCCGCGCCGGGCTGTCAGCGCAGCGGCTCGCGCAGCAGCATGAACTCTTCGGCGGCGGTGGGGTGCATCGCGATCGTGCGGTCGAAATGGGCCTTGGTGGCGCCCGCGGTCAGTGCCACCGCCAGGCTCTGCACGATCTCGGGCGCGTCGGCGCCGATCATGTGCACGGCCAGCACCCGGTCGTCGGCAGCATCGACCAGCAGCTTCATCCGGGTGCGCTCGGTGCCGCCGACGAAGGCCTGCTTCATGGGCCTGAAATCGGTCTCGAACACCTTCAGCGCGTGGCCATCGGCCCGCGCCTGCGCCTCCGAGGGCCCGACGCTGGCGATCGGCGGCAGCATGAACACGGCGCTGGCCACGCGCGACAGGTCGACCACGCGCGGCGTGCCGCCGAACAGCGAGTCGGCCAGCGCCCGGCCCTCGGCGATGGCCACCGGCGTGAGGTTGCGGCGGTTGGTCACGTCGCCGATGGCGTACACCCCCGGCGCCGTGGTGCGCAGCGTGGGGTCGATGGCGACGGCGCGGCTGGCGTCGATGCGCACGCCCGCGGCCTCCAGGCCCAGGTCGGCCGTGTTCGGCAGCCGCCCGGTGGCGTTGAGCACCCACGGAAACTCGCGCACGCGCTCGTCGCCGAGCTCGAGCAGCAGGCCGCTGGCCAGGCGCTGCACGCGCCGCGGCACCAGGCCCGGGTGCAGTTCCACCCCGGCGGCCTGCAGCTCGGCCGCCGCCGCGGTGCGCAGCATCTCGTCGAAGCCGCGCAGCGGCAGCCGGTCGCGGTAGTACACCGCCACCCGGGCCCCCAGGCGCGCCAGCATGCTGGCGAACTCGACCGCGATGTAGCCGCCGCCGATGACGGCCACCCGGTCGGGGATGTGGTCCAGATCGAGCAGCTCGTCGCTGGTGGCGCAGGCCTCGATGCCGGGGATGCTGTCGCGCACCGGCGCGCTGCCGGTGGCCAGCAGGATGTGCGGGGCCTGCAGCAGCCGCTCGCCCACGCGCACCTGCCCCGGCCCGGCCAGCCGGCCCCGGCCTTCGATCAGCGTCACGCCGCTGCCGGCCAGCATGCTGCGGTACACGCCCTCCAGCCGCGCCGTCTCGGCGGCCTTGGCCGCTGCCCAGCGCGCCATCTCGAAGTGCGGCGCGGCCACGCTCCAGCCGTAGCCGCGGGCCTCGGCGAAGGCGTCGCCGAACTGTGCCGCGTACATCAGCAG
>VFSW01010241.1_pt1 | contig 13301 bp, 6 predicted proteins | sample 5358111 | NCBI WGS metagenome assembly VFSW01 (sample SAMN11554181, study PRJNA540505) | mine drainage metagenome | isolation source: sediment from site ElyBrook_90M | place: USA: Ely Copper Mine, Vershire, VT | collected 2017 | reverse complement strand
GCGTCGATGAGCTTCGTCAGGTCGGCCCCGCCCTCGGCGGGGATCTGGACGAGGAAGTGCACGTACAGATCGCCGGGAGGGCGTCCCTTGCGGGCCACGCCCTTGCCGCGCAGGCGCACCTTGCTGCCGCTCTGCGTGTGCTCGGGCACCTTCATCGACACCGAGCCGTCGACCGTGGGCACGACCACCTTCGCGCCACGAAAAGCCTCGGCCACGGTCACGGGCAGGCCGAGGTGCAGGTCGTCACCCTCGCGCCGGAAGTGCGGGTGGGGCGTGACGTGGATGGTGAGCACGAGATCGCCGCGGGGACCGCCGGTGTTCGACGGCGCTCCCTGGCCCGCGATGCGCACCCGGCTGCCCTCGTCGGCGCCCGCGGGGATGCGCACCGTGACCGGCGTGCCCGCGTGGCCGTTGGGTTTCAGCTCGAGGGTCGCGCCACGCAGCGACGAGGCGAAGTCGATGGTGATCTCGCTCTCGAGGTCGGGCCCCTTGGTGGGTCCGCGGCGCCCGCGCGAGCGACCGATGAGGTCTCCGAACAGGTCGCCGAAGCCGCCGGTGCCTCCCCCGCCTCCACTCTGGAAGAGGTCCTCGAGATCGACTGCCTGGCCGCCGTACCCCGGCCGGCCGCGGGCCTGCCCCTGCTGCGACGCCCAGGCCTTGTAGGCGCGCGCCTTCTCGGCGTCGAAGCCCTCGCGCAGGGCGTCCTCGCCGAACTCGTCGTAGAGCTTGCGCTTCTTCGCGTCGCCCAGGACGTCGTAGGCGTGGTTGACGTGCTTGAAGCGCTCTTCCTTCTTCTTGTCGCCCGGGTTCTTGTCCGGGTGCAGCTGACCGGCGAGCTTGCGGTACGCCTTCTTGATGGTGTCGGCGTCGGCGTCTTTGGGCACCCCGAGCGTGGCGTAGAGATCCTGGGCCATCGTGTGGTCGGTACGCGAAGGTAAGTCGCCCCTGTCGTGGTCGCAATCGCTTCGGCGCCCGGCGCATCAGGGCGTCGAAGCCAGGATGTCCTCGGCCTTGGGGACGGTCAGGTAGAGGCCGCGAGCGTACAGGCGGCGGCGCGAGGCTTCGTCCAGGTCGCCCGGCCGGTCCAGGGTGGCGGCGTAGAGCAGGACCGCCGCGGTGACGCTCATGTTCAGGCTCTCGACGAAGCCGCGCATCGGCACGCGGACGCGCGCCGTACAGGCTGTCGCGATCTCGTCGCGGATGCCTTCTCGCTCGTTGCCCAGGACCAGGGCGACGCGCGGAACGCCCGCGAGCTGCTGAGGCGAGAGCTCCCCCTCGGGGTGGGCACCGACCAGCGACATCTCGTGCTCTCGGGCCCAGGCGATCGCCGTCGCCGGCTGCCGGTGCCGCACCACGTCCACCCACTTCTCGGCCCCGCGCGACACGGAGCGGGCGATGGCGAACGAGACGGTCTGCTGCTCGACCACGTGCAGCTTCTGGACGCCGAAGGCCTCGCACGAGCGGATGATGGCGGCCCCGTTGTGGGGGTCGTACGGGCCGTCGAGCACCACGGCGACGCTCGCGAGGCGCCGGCCGATGACCTCGAGGAGGCGCGCCCGCCGGGTCTCGGTCACCAGCGGCTCGAGCACGCGCACCACCCGATCGGGGTCGTGGCCCTCGGCACGGGCAATCCGGGGCCCGATGAGCTCCTCGGGACCGAGCACGCCCGGGGTGGTGCGTCGCATGGCAAGGCCTGCCAGCCTATAGCCTCCGGCGGGCCATTTGGCCGGTGATTCGGCCTCGACCGGCTCCCGGGCTAAAGTGCTTCGGATGGCGGCGCTTACCCGCAGAGCCGGCACGACCGCCGCCGCCGATGGGCGCGAGACGGCGCTGCCCCCGGTTGCGCGGCGGCGCAAGCGCAAGGACTGGGGCCGACGCGTCGCGCGGGTGATGTGCGTGGTGCTCGCGCTGGTGGGCCTGCTGCCGTTCGGGGCGACGCTGGTGCTGCGCTCGGCCTGGGCCCGGGAGTGGGCGGCGCGAGAGACCGAGGGGCTCCTGGCCGCCCAGGGTGTCGCCGCGCGGTACGCCCTGGCGCTGCGGGTCTGGCCCCTCGCGGTGGACCTGCACGACGTGCGCGTCGAGTCGAGCGACGGCGGGGCTCCCTTGCTGCAATCGGACCTGGTGCGCATCCGCCCGCGCCTGTTCGCGCTGCTCGCAGGCAAGCTGGCCATCGACCAGGTCGAGCTCGACGTGCCCCGGGTGCGCGCGGTTTTGAAGGACGGGCAGCTCACGAACCTCGCCCTGAAAAGGAGCAACACCCCGAGCGAGAAGCCGAAGTGGCCCGAGCGCGCTCCCTTCAACGCGTTCGCGCTGACCGACGCGGCCATCGACCTCGACGTCGACGACACGCACGTGAAGGTGAGCTCCTTCGACCTCGACGTGACCTCCGAGCAGGAGATGGGCATCGAGGGGGCGACCTTCGAGGTTGCGCTGCGCATGGGCCGCGCCGAGGTGCACCACCCCCGTCCGCTTCCGGAAGGCGGACAGGCGGTCGACGACGACGTCCTGTGCGGCGTCGAGGGCCGCGTGCGCGTGGAGTCCACGCAGCTGCTGGTGCGGCGCTTCGAGGGTACCGGCTCGGCCGACCTCGACGGCGCCCCGGACACCACGCCGCCCTGCGACCTGCCGACGTCCGACAAGCGGCGCGTCGAGCTGTCGCTCGGGCACCTGCACGTCGCCTTCCCCACGGGCGACCAGAAGCTGCCGCCCGTCGACGGGCACCTGCGGGTCCGCGCACCCATAGGCCTGGCGGAGCGCGCGGCCAGGCTGCCCGAGACCGACGGGTGGATCGCGTTCGAGGTCGACGTGAACTACGTGCCCGAGTCGGTCCTGCCCGACCTCGCAGGCACGCTCGAGGCCCACGACGTGCGCCTCGCGCAGTACTCGTTCGCGAAGGAGCTGCACAGCCAGCTGTCCATCCGGGACAACAAGATCGCGAGCCCCTCGACCACGCTCCGCTTCGCAGACGGCGTCGTCACCCTGTCGGACACGCTGATCGATCCGCTCGCAAAAGGCGTGCGGCTCGAGAAGACGAGGCTCGACGTGGCCAACGTGAGCTTCACGGCCTTGATGCGCGATCTCGGCGTCCACCCGCACTCGTACGTGGGGTGGGACATCCGGGAGCTGCACTCCACGCCCTTCTCCGGCACCCTCGTTCCCCTCAAGCTCGACGGCGACTTCACGGCGAAGACGTTCAACTTCGGCGTGTACGACCGCCCCGCCGAGGACAAGTACCGCGAGCGCGTGTTCGGTTTCTCCGAGGCCGCGCTCGCCTCGCACGTCGCCATCCGGCCCGCGGCGCTGCAGTTCGAGAGCGTGCACGCGACGCTGCCGCACTCGCACGTGGACGGCGGCTTCTGCTCGATCGGCTTCCACAACGATCTGCGGGTCGACGTCCCGAAGATGTCGGCCGACCTCGACGACCTGTCGCCCATCGGACCCGTGGTGATGCACGGACGGCTCGACGCGAGCGCGAGGATCACGGGGGTCTTCAACAACCCGGAGCCGGTGGGGGACATCCAGTCAATCACCGGTCTCGTCATCGGTGACATCACGTTCGGCGACGTGAGCTCGGGACACGTGAAGGTCGACGTCCTGACACCCGAGGTCGAGATCACGGGGTTGCGGGCGAAGCGGCGCGACAGCGCCTACGAGGTGCCGACCGCGACGCTCAAGTTCCGCAACGGCTTCGCCGTCGACGCGGTGGGGCAGAGCGCGGGCTTCGGACTGCGCGATCTGCTCTCGATGTTCGCGCTCGACGACGATCCCCGCTACGAGGGCATCGACGCCCGGATCGCCACGCGCGCGGACGTGCACGTCGCGCTCGGCGGCGAGGAGGACAAGTGCGGCTCGGGGTTCCTGTCGGTGGGCGCCAAGAGCCACCTGACCGACGTGAGCCTCTTCGGCGAGCGTTTCGCGCAGGGCGACGCCGACGTGGCGGTCCGGTGGTACGACCGCGCGCAGGGCATCACCGGAGCGGAGGTCGATCTACGCTCGTTCGTGCTGACCAAGGTGCAACCGCCCGCCGGAACGCGCGCGGGGGCGTCGGGGACCGTGCTCGGCTCGGCGGCCATCAGGCGCGGCGGGGCGCTGACGGCCGACGTGATGATCGAGAACGTGCCGATGTCGCGCCTCGACGCGCTGGGCTCGTTCGACTCGCAGGTCGAGGGCGCCATCTCGGGCGTCGCGCAGGTCGTCGGCAACCTCGACGACTTCCGACCGGACGCGAGCCTCGTGGCGACCACGCAGCTCGACTTCGCCGGCGTGCGCGTGCGGCAAGTCCCCATGCCGCCGTCGCACCTGAACGTGCGGCTTACGCAGCGATTCCCGCAGCAGAAGCGCGTGATGGGCCACACCAAGTGCGGGGGACCGATCGCCCCTCCGTTCGACAAGGCCGCCTACCTGGCCGACACCTCGTCGCACGGTGAGTGGGACCTCGACGGCGCGCTGCTCGGCAACACGGTGTCCTTGAGCGACGTCGTCGTCACACGCGCAAAGGCTCCGCACGTCTCGGGGCGTGTGTCGCTGCGCGGGCTCGACCTCGGCGCGCTTGCGAGGATTTACGCCGGCCACAAGGCCGAGGGCGACGAGGCGGCGCCGGGGTCGCCTGCGGCACCCTCGATCGGCGGACAGCTTTGGGCCGAGGTGATGGCCGACGACGTGCCGGTGGACGCGCCGTCGACGGCCCGCGCGCGAGTCCTGCTCGGGCCCACGGTGGTCGAACGGGGCGGGCAGAAGCTCACCCTGCGCCCGCCTGCCACGCCGCTCGTGCTCGACGGCGACACGTTGACGCTGCCGGCCCTCGAGGTGACCCTCGACACACCCGACGGCTTCCAGGGCGGATTCGTGGTGACGGGCAACGTCGCGCGAGTGGCGACCGAGCCCACCCTGGCGCTCGACGCGCGGCTCGATCCGGTGGACCTGGCGGTGCTCGAGCGCCTCGTGCCGAAGGTGGACCGGGCGAGCGGATCCATCCAGGGCAACATCAAGGTGACGGGCAAGGCCACGGCGCCCGTGATCGCCGGGCAGCTGACGGCCCGGGCCGACACGATCGAGGTGCATGGCCTGTCGGGCGCCATCACCGACCTGTCCGTCGATGTCCACGCGAGCGCCACGGAGGTGTCCGCCCGCGGCGCGGCGAAGTTCGCGGGCGGCACGGTGGACCTGCGCGCCTCGGTGCCCGTGAAGGGCTTCGAGATCGGAGCGCTCGACTCGCACATCACGGCGCGGGGCCTGCGCATGACCCCCGCCGACGGCGTCGCGACCACCTTCGACGCCGATCTCGACGTCGCGTACGACTCCAAGACCTCCGGGGCCGAGGGGGCGTCCCTGCCGCGGGTCACGGGCGAGGTGACGCTCGAGTCGCTCGACTACACGCGACCCATCTCGCTGACGACCGACCTCTCGCAGCTCGGCGGCCGGGCGAAGCGCACGCAGGTCAACGCCTACGATCCGTCGCTCGACGTGCTCGCGTTCGACGTGCGTGTGCTGTCGCGCAGGCCCATCGTCATCAAGAACAACCTGGTCGAGGTGCAGCTGGCCATCGACTCGGGCAGCCTCGAGATCACGGGCACCAACCAGCGCATGGGCCTGCGCGGTGCCCTCAAGACGCTGCCAGGCGGTCGCTTCCACTTCCAGTCCAGCGACTTCGACGTGCGACAGGGCCTCATCCGGTTCGAGGACCCGAGCCGCATCGATCCCAACGTCGACATCACCGCCGTCACCGAGTACCGGCGCTACACGGACACCTCGGCGGCGGGCGCAGCCGCCGGCGCGGGCGCGGCGGGTGCCTCCTCGGCGGCGTCCACGGGCTCGACGCGCGGCGGCGCCCTCTGGCGCATCACGCTGCACGCCTACGGCGACGCGGACAACCTGCGCGTGGACATGACCAGCGAGCCGTCGCTGTCGCAGGAAGACATCGTGCTGTTGCTCGCGGTCGGCATGACGCGGGCCGAGCTGGATCAGCTGCAGGCGAGCAGCATCGGCGCGAGCATCGCCCTCAACTACCTGGGCGCCGCCAGCGGGGCCGATCGCGCTGTCAAGCAGGCGCTCCCGGTCATCGACGACTTCCGCTTCGGCAGCGCCTACTCCACCGTGACCGGCAAGACCGAGCCGCAGCTGACCATCGGCAAGAGGCTGACCAACGACATCCGGGCCAGCGTCACAGCCGGCCTGTCCGAGGACCGGGAGCTGCGTTCGAACATCGAATGGCGGCTGAACAACCGCCTGAGCGTGCAGGGCTCGTACGACAACATCAACGACGTGTCGTCGTCCACCCTGGGCAACCTCGGCGTGGACCTTCGCTGGAGGCTCGAGTTCGAGTAGCTGTCGTAGAGACGGATGCGACTTCGAGCCGCCCTCTTCGCTTGCGCGCTCGGCCTCGTGCCGGCGGACGCCTCCGCGCAGAGCGTCACGCCCATCCCCGTGGTGCCGCCCGCGCCCGCGCCGCCCACCTCGCCCACCCTTCAGGCGGCGCCCGACCTGGGCGACCTTGCGGGCAAGCCCATCACGCGCGTGACCGTCGTCCTCGACGGCAACGTCTGGGACGACGTGGTAGTGCCCACGGTGCGGACCGTGAGAGCGGGCGACCAGCTCACGCCCGCCGTCGCACGACGGGCGCTGGCCGAGCTCTTGGCGTCGGGGAGCTTCGCGCGCGGGCGCGTGTCGGTAACGGCGGAGAACGGGGGCGCGCTGGTCGTGCTGCACGTCGTCCCCCGCAAGCTGGTGACCCGCATCCGCCTCGACGTCCACGGCGCGCGCCTCGACCGGGAGGAGCTGCTGAGCGCCGCGGACCTCTCCGAGGGTGGAGAGCTCGAGAGCGCGGACATCGACGCCATGGATGAGCGGGTCGTGCGCTACTGCGCGGCGCACGGGTACCCGGCGGCGCGCGTCGACGTGCAGACCCGCGTGACCGACGACCCCACGCGCACCCTCGTACTCGTGGACGTGCAGCCCGGACCCCCGCGCCTCATCGAGGACCGCCACTTCTACGTCTACGGCGCCCCGACCGATGGGGTGAGCGGCCCCATCGCCGCGTACGGTGCCAGGCCCGGCGATCGCGCGGACGAGACCGCCCTGGTCAACGCCGATCTGTCGCTGGAGCAGACGCTGCACGTGGCCGGCTGGGCGCGCGCCGCTGTGAGCCACGACCTGGTATGGGTGAGCGACGCCGCCCACGTGCAGCACGTGGTCCTGCGGGTGCGCGTCGACACGGGTCCGCGGCAGATCGCACGCTTCGAGGGCAACGAACACTACGACGGCGCCACGCTGACGGCCGCGCTGGGGCTCGACACGGAGACCGATCGGTCGCCCTCGCACCTGGCCGACAAGCTCCGCGTCTTCTACGAGAAGCGCGGCTTCCTCGACGTCGAGGTCCGGCCCGAGCTACGCGGCGCCGAGACCGATCCGGTGCAAGCCATGGTGTTCCACGTGGTGGAGCACCCGCGCGTGAGCGTGGTGTCGCGCCGCTATCCTTGCCTCAAGCTCGACGCCGTTCGCCGGCTGTCGAGCGGCGGCCCCCGCTCGCCCTCCGAGATCGGCACCGAGGTCGAGAGCTTCCTCGAAGAGGAGCTTCCGGGCGCGGACCTGTTCGTCGACCCGGATCCGAAGGGAGTGAGCGTGGCCCTCGGCTCCGAGGTCGGCGCAGCGGCGGGCGGCACCCGCGCCGAGCCGCTCGAACTGAAGGCCGACAGCACCTTCGTGGCCGACACGTACGACCGCGCCGCCGAGCACGTGCAAGAACTGTATCGCAACGAGGGCTTCCTCCACGCGCAGGTAGGCCCCGTTCAGGTCGTCCGCGCGCGGTGCAGCCCTCGCTCGCCGCCCAACCGGTGCATCCCCCTTCCCCTGCCGCCGATCCCGGCCGAGACCTGCACCTACGATTCTGCGGGGCTACCGCTGGCCGTCGCGCCGCTGGACCAGGCGCTCACGTGCCGCCCCGATCCGGCGCACGGCGTCGAGTGCGCGCCCGAGGTGCAGGTGCGCATCCCCGTGAAGCTCGGTCCACGCACGCAGCTCTGGGATGTCGCCTTCACGGGACTTCGCGCGGCGAGCGAGAGGGAAGTGGCCGACGCGGCGCAGGCGCCGGTGGGCGAGTACGTCAGCACGACGAAGCTCGACGACGCGCGGCGCCGGATCGTCGACTGGTACAAGGAACTCGGCTACGCGTACGTCGACGTCAAGTACGCGCTGGAGCCGTCGCTCGACAACACGCGGGCGCGCGTGCGCTTCGACGTCGTCGAGGGCGACCAGGTCATCATCAGCGACATCGTCATCCACGGCCTCGTCGACACGCGCGAGAGCGTCGTGCAACGACGCATCGCGCTGAGGGTGTCGGAGCCCTACCGGACGAGCGACGTCCGCAAGACCCAGGAGCGCCTCGCCACGCTCGGCGTCTTCGCGAGCATCCAGGTCGGCCTCGACAACCCGTTCGTCCCGGCCCCGCGCAAGACCGTCATCATCGAGGTGGTCGAGGCCAACCCGCAGTACGTCGAGGTGCGGCCCGGCTTCTCGACCGGCGAAGGTGTCCGCGGCACCCTGGAATACGGCCACCGCAACCTCTTCGGGTATGCGTGGTCGGTCATCTTCCACGTCCAGGCCTCGTACCTGCCCGACTTCCTCATTCTCGACCCCCAGGTGGCGGCCAACTACGGCCCGCTGAGCACCGCCGACCGCATCGCGACCCGCGACACCGTCACGCTGGCCTGGCCGGAGATGGGCCTCGGGCCCACCATCCGCTCGCAGACCGACGGCGTGTACGTGCGCGACCTCGAGCGCGACTTCACGCTGGAGAAAGCCGCCCTCGTGGGCACGATGACCTGGCGTCCGGAGCGGCAGATCCAGGTGAGCGGTGGCCCCGACTACGAGGACAACCTCGTGCACCTGTTCCAGGGCGGCACCATCCAGCAGTACCTCAATCAACCGCAGAATCAGGGCACGCAGCTGGGGCGCCTGTTGCGCGTGCCCGACGGTCAGAGCAACGTCGTTGCCGAGAAGGTCACCGCGACGTGGGATCTGCGCGACGCGCCCTTCAATGCGCACCGCGGGACCTACGCCGCGGCGAGCGTCGAGCAGGTCAACTCGTACCCGGTGGCGACGGCGGGCGTGGATCCGGCCCAGCAGTTCCAGAGCCACTTCCTGCGTCTGACCCAGACGATGGCCGCGTACGTCCCGATCACCAGGACGATCTCCTTCGCAGCCGAGCTCCGACTCGGGGAGATCGTCAACACGTCGGCGTGTCAGCCCCTCAGCTCGACGACGACGAATGGCGTCGCCCTGGCGCCGCAGACCTACTGCACGTACCCGGACCGGCAGTTCTACATGGGCGGCTTCGACTCGATGCGTGGCTGGCTGCAGGACGCGTTCATCCCTCAGGAGCTCGTGAACCAGATCGACGCGGGCAAGCTCTCGTGCACCAACCAGAGCAACTGCGCGGTGCCGCTGCGAGGCGGCAACTTCATGGTCAACCCCCGCTTCGAGCTGCGCTTCCCCTTGCGCTCCCCGCTCGACGCCGCGCTCTTCACGGACATCGGCAATCTCTGGAACGACCCGGCCGACGTCTTCACGCCCACCTTCGTGCTGCGCGCGGACGTGGGGCTCGGGCTGCGGGTGCAGACGCCCGTGGGGCCGCTCGTGTTCGACTACGGCTTCAACGTGACGCGCAAGTCGTACGAGGATCTCGGCGCCTTCCACTTCGCGATCGGGCTCTTCTAGCTAGGCCGTGTCAATCCCACGGCACGGCCTAACCGAAGGTCGGCTAGGGCAGGCCTCCGTCGAAGAAGGGCGGCGACGGGGGCGCGTGCATCTCGCGCGCCCTCTCGCAGGCCTGCTTGGCACCGGCGGTGCACGCGATCTGGTAGAGGTCGCCCGCCTTGGCCCTGTCCTGCGGCACGCCGCGGCCGTTCTCGAGCATGATGGCCTCGTTGTAGCAGCCGGGGGCCCACGTCAGGTCGCACGCACGCGCGTAGAAGCTGGCGGCGCGCGCGTCGTCCTTCGGCACGCCGTGCGCGTACTCGGACATCTGCCCCGCGAAGACACAGGCCGACGGATCGCCCATGTCGCAGGCACGCGCGAAGAGCGCCGCCCCGCGCGGCTCATCCTGGGGCACGCCCTCGCCGAGCGCGTAGCTGGCCGCGAGGCGGCGGCATCGGTCGGCCGACCCCCCGTCGCACTCCTTCTGGCACACGGCGATGTCCGGACAGGTGCCGATGGATACGCCGAGGGTGACGACGCTGGCCGACGGGGCCGGCTGCTCGCCCGACGACGACGACTTGCCGCAGTTGCAGGCCGCGAGCAGCAGAACAAGCACGACGCCTGCGGCTCGCATGGGCCGGTTGCTCTTACCGCAGCTCAGAAGGACTTCAAATCGGGTAGCAGGCGCTTCGAGATGACGATGCGCTGGATCTGACCGGTGCCCTCGAAGATGTCGTAGACCTTGATGTCGCGGAACCACTTCTCCAGGAGCTGGTGCTCGGTGGCGATGGAGCCCTCGGCGCCGCAGATCTCGATGGCCTCGATGCACGCCCGGATGGCGGCGCCGCCCGCCATGGCCTTGCAGATGCTCGCCTCCTTCGCGTTGTTCTCGCCCTGGTCGGCCAGCCAGGCCGCGCGCCACGTGGTCATGCGCGCGGCGTTCAGGTTGCGGCCCACGCGGGCCAGGCGCTCCGCGATGGCGGCGTAGCGGGGGATGGGGCGCGCGAGGACGTAGTTGTCCTTCACGAAGTCGACGGCATACTCGTAGGCCGCGCGGCCGATGCCCAGCGCCATGGCGGCCACCAGGGGCCGCGTGGTGTCGAAGGTCTTCATGGCGGTCATGAAGCCCTCCTTGCTCTTGTAGCTGTCCTCGCCGCCGAGCAGGTTCTCCTCGGGCACGCGGCAGTCTTCGAGCACCAGCTCCGCCGTCTCGCTGGCGCGCAGACCCATCTTGTCCTCGATGCGCCCCACGCTGAAGCCCGGGGTGCCCTTCTCGACGACGAAGGCGCGGTGACCGGCGCGGCCTAGGGACGGATCGATGGTCGCGAAGACCACGTTCCACGACGCGCGCGCGCCGTTGGTGATGTAGCACTTGCGACCGTTGAGGACCCACTGCCGGCCCTCCTTGCGGCAGCTCGTGCGGATGCCCGCGACGTCGCTTCCGGCGCCCGGCTCGGTGAGCGCGTAGGCGCCCCACTTCAGCTCCGTCGACATGTCGTCGAAGATCTTGAAGAAGCGCTCCTTCTGCTCGGGCGTGCCGCTGCTGCGCACGGGCGGGCCGCCCAGACCCGGACCGGGGATGCAGAGCAACAGCCCCGCGTCGCCCCACGCCATCTCCTCGGCGCTCAGGATCGTCGAGAGCGCTGGCTGGCGCTTCTTCTTCTTCTCCGCGTCAAGCACCTCGCCGGCGTCCTCGTTGCGGGCCGGGCCCATCGACAGGCCGCCGCCCATCGACTGCATCATCATGACGATGCGACGCAGAAAATCGTGGGGCACGCCGTGCGCCCGGTCCCACGCGAGGCTCTCCGGACGGACGATGCCCGCGGCGAACTGGTGGATCATCGCGGCCAGCTCGCGCTGACGGGTGTTGGGCGAGAACTCGATGGTCATGATGCGTCCTTCAGATGAAGACGTTCTGGGACTCGGGGCCGGGCAGCAGCAGCGCGGGGTCCAGGGGGCGGCCCAGCGTGAGGGCGGCGGCCAGCTGATCGGCGTGCTCGGCGGTCATCCCGCAGAGCTGCAACTGCTTGGCGTCGCGCATCCACTTCTCGACGGGGTAGTCGCGCATGAAGCCCGAGCCTCCGTGCAGCTGCACGGCCTCGTCGCCCGCGCGCATCGCGGCCTCGTGCGCGAAGGACACCGCCCACGCGGTGTGGAGCAGCGCCTCGCGCGTGTCGGACGCACCTTCCTCGGCCTTCACCGCGTCCTCCCACAGCCACGCCGCGCGCCAGACCATCGCGCGCGCCGCCTCGAGGTCCATCGCCCGGTCGGCGAGGTTGAAGGCCACGGCCTGGAAGTGACCGATGGGCTTTCCGAAGGCCTTGCGCTGCTCGACGTAGTCGCGCGTCGTGTCGAAGGCCGCCCGCGCCAGGCCCACGCCGCGCGCCGCGACGAGCAGGGCCTGCCGCGCGAAGAACCAGACCAGGTTCTTCGTCTCGCCGCCCTTCGGCAGCCTCGCGTCGTCGCCCACCGTCACGCCCTCGAGGGCGATGCCCCCGAAGCTCGCGGCGTCGAGGCCGAGGGTCTGCGACCGCGGGAGCACCTTCAGCCCCTTCGCGTCGGCCGGCACGACGAAGGCGCCGAGGCCTTCCCACGCCCGGGTCTCGTCGACCTGCGCGAACACGATGAAGCTCGACGCGCGGTCGGCGTTGACGACGTAGGACTTCTCGCCGGTGAGCGTCCAGCGTCCGTCGCCCCGGGTGGCCTTCGTCGCGAACCCTCCACGCTCGGCCACGGCCCGGCGTTCGCCCCAGGCGACCGCGCCCACGCGCGCGTGCGCTCCGTCCCCCGTGAACGGAGCCAGCAACGTCTTCGCCACCGCCGGCCCGCCGATGGCCAGCGCCGCCCAGCCGTACGCACCGGGTCCGCCGAGCGCGAAGGGAGCCGCCGGATCGCCGTACGCGAGCTCCTCCTCGATGAGCACCTGCGTGACCAGGCCGAGGCCGGCGCCTCCCACGGCCTCCGGAAAGGCCGCCATGCCCAGGCCCATCTCGGCGGCGGCCCTCAGCACATCGTCCGGCAGGCCGCGGGCCTTCTCGAACTCGCGGATGCGCGGGCGCAGCGTGCGCTCGGCGAACTGCGCGACCGAGTCGCGCACCATCTTCTGATCGTCGGACGGCTCGAAGGCGATCATCGCACGCTCCCGGGGGGAGTATTTAGCGTGCGAAAGAACTTGCCGGCAAGGGCGCCGGTTTCCGAGGCTGTCAGCCGCGGCGGGGAGCCTTCAGTCGCCCACGCCGCCGTCGATGATCTCCGCGTCGACGCCCGCGTCCGACTCGCAGAAGGTCTGCGCCACGAGGGTCCAGGCGCCGGCGTAGCACTGCAGGGTGTCGTAGACGGTGGTGCCGCCGCAGAACTGGGGATCGCCCTGGCATGTGGTCCCGTAGGTGTCGCAGCCGCCACCGTCGAAGACCTGACTGGGATCCGGACACGGAGGACCCGCGTCGACGGGACACCCGGGGCCGACCTCGGGGCACGCCCACGAGCCGCCGAGGCAGCTGCACTGCTGGACGCCGCCCGTCGGCTGGCCGTTGCAGCTCGAGATGGGGATGTTCGAGCTGCAGGAGTTCTGGGGCAGGACGTCGCAGGCGGCGCCGGGGATGACCTGGGAG
>VFSW01010240.1_pt1 | contig 13301 bp, 14 predicted proteins | sample 5358111 | NCBI WGS metagenome assembly VFSW01 (sample SAMN11554181, study PRJNA540505) | mine drainage metagenome | isolation source: sediment from site ElyBrook_90M | place: USA: Ely Copper Mine, Vershire, VT | collected 2017 | reverse complement strand
TTCCAGAAACATGGCCAGAAGAGTTCGGGCCGTTGAGTTATGAAAATCTCAAGGGTATGGGAGCAAAGTATCTTCGCCCTATTTTGAAAGCTTGGCGGGATTTGAACACTCTGCCACCTGAGACTGCCGATTTTTTAGAGTCTCAATCCTCATCCGAGGAGAACCAACCGCCTTCACAAGCGCAGTAGGTCTATCACAATTATGTCAAAAATTCTCAATTCCGACAACTCTGGGAGAAATACTCTCGCTCCCGCTGATGACGTTCCAGATGCTCGCGGTAACCGTGAGGGCATTAGAAGAAAAGACCGCGATCGACAAAGAGAAACAAAAAGCCATGGAAGATCTCACGCAATCAGTCGTCCCACAGAAGGACAGCTGATCCTCGATCTCCTGGCTCACAAAGTGCTCCAGATAAGTAATGACGGCAGGAGCTACAGTCTCTCGATTCAGTTTCTACAAAGCGTCATTGACTCTGCCGAGTTTTTGCAAGAGGGCACTGACAATTTTCCTATACTGCCTCTTGCGATTAATCTCGCAATGAACCGTTTCTATCGTGGTAGATATCGAAAGTGGATGATGCATGCCCTTCTCTTGGTAAAAAAGATGATTATCGAAGATTTGGACCTGATCCGCGGTACTGCCGTGACATCGCCTAACTCTTAGAGGTAGAGGGCATACGATAGGAATAGTTTCCTTGCAGAGGTTTCATACATGGATCCAATAGTATTCCTAAGGGGCCTTCTAACACTCGTCTTCATTGTCTTTCTGATGGTGATTGACGAGCTGTTCATGCAAATAGATTCACATGGCGGATTGAAGGATGTCAAATATTGCTGGCCACTTTGGTTTGGCTGTGTTGACATCTGGACTGCTTGGGAAGCTGTTTTCATGATTCTCGCAGCGTGTTTCATGATTGGCGTATGGCTATAGTGCGAATCAGGGATCAATAGTGAATGCAGATCTCAGTCAAGATTCAAGGTCTCGATGAGCTTCTCTCGCGCTTACAGAACTTTACATCAAGTGCCGATGATATGATAGTTCAGACCATGCTCAATTCTGCAACAGAAAATATCGTTGTTGTTGCAAAGGCTCTTGCTCCAAAGAGAACAGGAGCCCTAGCAGATAGCATAGAGGCAAGGCCTGGAGATGAGCCAAGAGAGATTTTGATTGTGGCTGCCAAATCATACGCACCATTCCTTGAATTCGGAACGCGATATATTCCAGAAGGTAAATTCACGTTCCTTCGTCCAGCGATTCAGGAAGGCATAGACAAGCTCATCGAAGATTTGCAGAGAATGTTTCAGGAGACATTGGGCTAAATGAGCGAAGAAGGATTAACAATTCCAGTAACTGCCATCGACAGCTTCAGCTCCGTTTTCAACGATTTTGTCTCTGAAAGCCAAGAGCTTTCTTCATCAGTCAATGAGGTCACTCAATCAACGCAGGAGCTTGGGACCGCAAGCACCGCAATGTCTGGGAGCTTTGAGCAAGCCGCATCTTCAGAGAATGAATACGCTTCATCTGCTTCTGAAACTGCGCTTTCTACAGGACAGCTAGTCCAATCACAGAATCAAGCTCAGCAGGCCGCAGAAGAATCATCATCGACGTTCAAGGATAGCGCTCAGAGCATAGCTGGAATGGGCGCGGCCGTTGGAGGAGCAACAGTTGCCGCAGTCTCTTTGGAAGATTCCTACACTCGCCTCCAGCAAGCATCAGACAGACTCTCAACCGCTCAGAATAATTTAGCTAGAGCACAGGAGACGCTTCAAGCTGACCACGAAAAACTATCAGAGACACAAGCCAAACTCAATCAATTGGTTGAGGAAGGAATCACGTCAGGGCCAAAGTATGAAGCCGCCCAAAAGGCTGTAGCATCTGCACAGCAGACAGTGAACAACGCACAAACCACTTTGGCAAACTCCACCAATTCGCTCCAGCAGGCACAGGATCGTATGAGCCTTGCAAACCAGCAGGTCAGCATGCAATGGCTCATGATGGGCACGTCCACGATTCCAATGTTGCTCACTCAACTGCCTAGCCTAATCGCTTTCACAACAGGTTACGGAGCCTCCGAAGATGCTCTCACGCTTTCCCAAGTTGCACAAAGCGGAGCAACACAGGTAGCAACGGCGGCTCAATGGCTCTGGAATGCCGCGCTGGATGCAAACCCGATAGGAATTGTCGTGCTCGCAATCGTTGGACTAGTTGCCGCAATTGGCATTGTCACTGGTGGATTCAAAAATTGGAAGCCAGTAATTGATGCCGTGAATGTGGCTTTCACAGACCTCAAGGTCGCCGCGACTGATCTTTTCAATTTCTTCACGGACATTTTCGGAAATCAGATCAAACAGTGGATGACCGCAATGCAGGACTTTTGGAATTTGATCCAGCCAATCGTAAAGGGCGTTGAGACAATTGCGGGCGGTGTCGGCAAGGTGATGAATGCCGTTGGTGGTGCAACACAAGGAGTGTCCCAAGGCATTTCCGGAGCATTGTCCCATATTCCGGGCCTTGCCGAAGGTGGTGTTGTAACACAGCCAACAGTCGCAATGGTTGGAGAGCAAGGACCCGAGGCGGTGGTTCCGCTCAATGAATTAGGCAGCCAAGGCATTGAACCATCTACGCCTTCGGTTCCGTTGACAAGTGGCGGACAGGGCCTTTCTAATTCACAACCTCAGGTGATTCAGCAGACAAACACGATTCAATTTGACGTCGCGAACATTGATGCAAAATCGGATTATGATTGGCAGAATACAATTCAAAAACAACTCCAGAAGGCCGCCAAGAGTCTTGCTCCAACAATCTAGTCGAGGTTATCTTTCTTGGCAACAAAATACAAAGTTCTCATCGGAGGCTCCGAGGTAGATCTCTGGGAATCTATAGATTTTGATAATTCTCTTGACCTCGAAGTCAACAAGGCCACGATTCAATTTCCAGATTCGAGCGACCTATTGAGCGCCGAAGGCATAGGACAGGACATCATCATTCAACGTGATGGTATTGTTATTTGGCGAGGCCTCGGAGTTTCAAATCAGAAAATCTACGGCCTGGATGGTAAGAAGCAGTATAATTTGAACTGCCTTTCAAACAAGCAATATCTTCAAAGGGAGATATTCCAAAAGAATGGCAGTTACGTTGCTCCATATGGCGGTGCGGGTTCTGGATCCTCACCTCCCAGCACTCCAAATCAGACTCTCGCCACGTCGATTCTTCAGGACATTATGAATTCGCAATACTCTGCGAATCTCACACAGGGAAAAGTTGGCTCCGTGAATATTCCCCATGTCGCGCTGTACATCACGAGACAAACAGCCCTTCAGGTTCTTTCGCAATTAATCGCTGGCTCTCTATGGGAAGCGAGAGTCAACACAGACAACACCGTAGATTTCCTTCCGCTCGTAGGAAGCCAATCAAGCGTCTACACTTTCCAATCAGATGAAAACCTGATGAAAACTGAAGTAGATTATGGCATTGACAAGCTAATCAACAATGTCATTGTCTGTGGCGGTGGCTCGCAGAGCGGCCAGATTGTAAATGCCAGCGTAGAAAACGTCTCATCCGTTAATCAATTCGGTCGATGGAGCAAGATCGTCAGCCTTTCAAATTGCCTTGATCCAAACATGCTTCAAGCTTATGCTAATGCGCTATTGGATGACTTGAATTCGTATGTCTATACTGTGAATGGTCAGCTCGCAGACCTAAGCACCGGCGTCCCATTCAGGCCTGGCGACTATGTTACAGTCAACAATTCATCTTTCAATCTAAACAATGCACTCTTCAGATTTGTTTCAGAGCATAGACACTATGATGCCTCGGAAGCCGAGGACGTTCAAGTTGTTTTGGCGCAAAACTATCGCATGGTCAACATTGCGCATTTCAGGCTGAAGGCGCTTGAATTTCTTCTGAACTCCCAACTTCAAAATCAGCAGGTGTTCAACAACAACTTCAATCAATCACCAACCGCGCTGGCTCAGAGTGTTTATCCTCCAAACATGTCGTCTCCGGTAGGGCCTGGTACGCACACACAGCAGTACCTTCACACTTACGGCGTCGTCTCGGTTAGCGGGATCAATGCAGGAGCTGTTCTAAGGGCAACCCCAACGATTGGTGATACTACCTATGGTCAGCTTTACTATTTGCAAGTCAAAGACACGTACACAAACACTGTCTATTCCTTTCCTGGCGGCTCTGGTGGTGTCTATCCAAGCGGTGCTCCGCAAACACTGAACATCGTTGATGACATCTTTGATCACGTGATGGACGTTTACGTTGAAGGTGTTGATGTAGTGACTAACACCACGGTCTACCTGCAAAATGTTTCCATTTCTTTGAACAATCCGACGATTCCTCAATGATGGTGAATTAAGTAGTGCGAATTGGTTCTCTTACAGGATTAGCATTTCAAAAGCTAGATCTTAGCGAAGATAGGGCAACTGTCACAAAGACAATCCCTGGATACGTCCAGACGTTCCAATACGATCTAGTCTCGACCAATCCAAGCCTTCAGGTAGACGGCACACTGATTGGAACTTCAGTTTCGAACCTCGCAAGCCAGATCTCGACGCTCAAGGCAATGTACAGAAACAAGAAGATTGTCTGGGTCGATGCTTCGGATCAATATCAGGGTGAGATCTATCTCTGCAGAATAAACAAATTGAAGGGGCCTACAGTCGATTCATCAAAAGGCCCTCTGATTGCGACTTTTTCATTCGAAGCAATGGTGCTCCTGCCTTGGGGCACAACGCTTCTCAACCCATTCAACACAACAGGCATCGTATTGCGCGATCTAAACGGCACAGGAAAGGAAACGATTCTCAACCCGCTCTCAATGGATTGCAACTATACCTATTCCTCATCACTTCAATCGGATGTCGGTGGCAATGGGACTGATTGGTTCTCTTGGGAATTCATTGTCGACAATCAGAACCCCTTCACAAACGCGACGAGCGTGCAAGAAGAGTCATGCGATTCGACATCGAACACAGTGAATGGATATGCGCCTACAGGATATAGTCGAAGCCCTTTCGATTCTCTGTCAATAGACACGACCAATTTCAAACAAGGTACAGGCTCGCTCAAAGGAACTAAATCATCACCTGCGGCGTCTGCCACGTATTCAATGGGTTATGACTTGGGTTCGTCAGGAGTCAATTTGTCAGCCTATGACAGATTTGTAATGTGGTTTAGATGTGATCAAGCAGGGCAAGGAACGTATGCCATTGAAATTGATGATGTGAACGGAAAATACAGGCAATGGGTATTCTCATTGCAGGGCGCTAGTGATTGGATGAGAATCGAGGTTTCTCTTGCTAGTTACAGTGGTGACAATGGGTTAGACATAACTCATGCAAGATACCTCATCGCATTGATTACTACGACATCAACACCACCCTCCTCAATCAATCTTTGGATTGATGACATTCGCGTTGAAATCGGATACATCAACCACTGCGAGGATACAAGCGGATGGTCTGGCACGTTCGGCAGCATATCTTCAATCACAAACGATATCGTGATTTTCAAGGAAGGTTTGGCATCATTAAAGGTCGTTGGCACAACAGATGGAGGTGGTTCGCTTGCGCCTCAATACTTGCAACCAATGGGGACCTTCAATTTTTCTTCTTATGATTTTATTCTCTTGTGGATGAGGTCAGATTTTGCCGGTAATGCAACTGGAACATTAGAGGTCTGGATGGGTGACACAGCGCACACAAATGTGTTCAACTGGTCTTATCCAAACGCCAAAGCAAATGAATGGTACCGACTTGTAGTTCCGCTAAGAGCGCCGTACGGAACAACTGGCACCCCCTCCTTGTCCAACATTCAAGCCATATGGTTCAACGGTCGCACAACAGCATCAGCTACGGAAACGATCTGGCTTGATGAAATCGCAGTTGACATTGGAAGATGGACGAATCTGGAATTTCAAATCCCGGACAATCCAAGCCAAAACTCTGGTCAATATTTGAATTCGTGTTTTGAAATTGGCACTTGGAACGGCTCATCTTACACTCAGTATGATTTCAGCACTGACGCCTTTGGCTATGTGCAAAACTGGGGAGGCGGACCTGGGACGTATGCCCTTGATGGAAGCATCCTATCAGTTGTTTATGGAGGGAGCGGTTCGCAGGATTATAATTCAAAACCGCTAACTGCTTACGTTCCAGGCTCAATTGGAACAGTGGAAAATCTGGTTGGTTCTTCCTCGACGAGAAATAATCCCTTGACAATAACATACACAACGGCCTACGGGACCAACAATAGATTTGCGATTCAAATTCAATTGCCACCGGCAACTTCTGACTCAAACACGGGCAATTACCCGAGCAACGACTTGTCTGGCTTTCAGGGGATAAACAAAGTGCAGTTGAAGGTCGTTGTGTACTATTCTTCGGAAGACACGAGCTACTCCGGTTTCTAGTTTCCTTTAGAATACCGTGTTGCGCGATAGCCCATTTTTCTCTTCATTGAGGTGATATCTTGAACGAAATTACTGACCTAAAACAACTAAAGAGCGCTCTTTTCAAGACTTTCAGTAGGATAACTGATAGAGCAGAGTTTTACTTGAATGATGAAGCAAAGTACGCGAAACTAGTAAGCATTCAACACAAGATAGGAAAAGCTCTCATAGACTGCGAGGCTGTGGAGCGTAACTTGAACCTGAAATCAGACGAAAATACAGTGAACAAGGACATAGTGTCTTTCATTCAGAGGGTTCAACGAGAAAGCGAAGAGAAGAGAGCGCTACAAACTTTCAAGACTTGGCTCGAAACATCAGACGAGGTTGAGAGCGTTTCTTAAGGTTTTGAGACGGTGAAGAATTGTGTCAAATGGAATCCAGAGGGCAAATTTCTTGTCAGAAGCTATCGCTGACAAGATCTCGAAACTGAAGAAGGGTGACAATATTTCCGTATTATGGATAGACGCCTCCCAGTGCAGAAATGTTCCGATGAAGCCCAAACTGAGCAATCACAATGTAGAGACGACCTGCATGTCGAGTGGTTGGTTTTATGGCATACAATCGGGAGAGGTGCACCACGACCAGTTCATCCTGATAGTGAAAGGTTCTGTTGACGGCGATAGAATTTCTGTGGAATCGGTTCCCTTGTGTTTAGTGAAAGAGATAGACGTCTTCAAGAAAACTGAGCTTATGTCTATCGTCAATGGGCACAAAACGAGGATTCGCTATTCAGATGGTAGCGTGAAAGAAGTTCTTGGAGGAACGTTGGTAGTGGATCATGATAGTCAAAGAAAACGAAATCGAATCGAAAGAAAACGGCGAAACCAAGACTAACCTGATAACGATCAAGGGACAGCAGGTCACGAGATCTGACTTTCGCGGATTACTCGCAATCATTCTTGTTTTGGCCTTCATTTACGTTGTCTGCGTCGGGAACTACGAAGCGGTAACAGCTCTTGGTCCATTGACTGGATCTGCCGTAGGATACTATTTTCATTGCAGAGTGTGCAATTGTGGAAATGACAGAAGAGAGCGCGAATGAACCTAGCTTCAAAGAAGAAGAGGTCTTGGATGCAGCAAGAAGAATCAGGGATGATCCGGTTCTTTTTTGCAAAAGCGTCCTTGGAGTGAATCCGTTCCCTTACCAAGCAAATTTCTTGGGGGACAAAAGCAAGAGAATTATTGCGTGCGCTGGTCGTCAGATTGGCAAGTCCCTGATAACAGCGGTTCGTGCTGTGTGGTTTTCAGTCACGAATCCTGGCACAACAACGCTGATCGTATCATCAACAATGCGACAATCAATGCTCACATTTCAGAAGATATCGAAGTTGATACTCGATGCATCACTTCTGGAGAGATCCGTCTCTTACAAATCCAAGACAAAGATCACATTCAGAAATGGATCTGAAATAGTCGCCCTGCCATGCGGCCGGATGGGCTTTAGTTTGCGAGGTTACACCGCCCATCAAGTCATAATGGATGAAGCAGCTTTCATGCCCGAGGATGTGATAGCAGAAGTCCTGTTGCCAACCCTAGCTACAACACAAGGAACAGCAATAATGATCTCCACGCCCTACGACAAGGATCATATTTTTTACAAGGCTTTCATTTCAACGATATGGAGCAAACATCATTACCCAAGCTCGATAAATCCTCTGATAACCCCAGAGTATCTCGAAGAGCAACGAGAGATCGTTGGTGAGCAAAGGTACGCTAAGGAATTCTTGGCAGAGTTCGTTGATGACGAACTGGCGTATTTCCCAATGGCGCTCCTGCGCAACTGCGTTCACACTTGTAAGGAAGAAAAGTGCGAGTACTGCGCACTTTTTTCAACTGACGCCAACATTGACGGTTACGTGAAAGAATCAGAGTCCGAATTCTTCGGGGGTTATGATCCAGGAGGGAAACGAGACCCCGCTGCATTTGTTATAGTGGAAAAGATGAAGACCCAAGACAAAATCTTCAGGGTGCAGCTGACCAAGACTTATCAAATTCGAAACAAAGATGCGGATTCCCCTGAGAGCTCCAATCTCTACACGCGGATCACAGCGGAAGTTGCTGACGTCAGCAAGAGGTACCACGTAGGCCGAACAGTCGTCGATTCGACAGGAATAGGCCTTCCAATTGTAGAGCTATGCAAGTCGCTCCAGATGCCTATTCAAGGCCTCTCACTCAATAGCAAAATTAAGGAGGAGCTTTTCTCAACAGTGCGAATTCTTCTCGAACAAAAGAGGCTCGTTTTGCCGCATGACCTTAATCTTCTTGGCAACCTGAATTGCATACAAGCTGATCGCACAAGAGCCGGCGGATTTTCCTTCTCTCATCCACAGGGCACGCATGATGATCTTGCCTATGCCCTGGCTCTTGCCCTTCATGGCGCAACCAAATCATCTGGTAAAGTCGTCATGATGAAGAGAAATTGATCGTTGAGGTGACAAACTATGAAATTTTACCTACCTATACGAACAGAACCCAAGCTGCCCGAGAAGACTTTCAAGATTGACAAGTCATTCAGCACCAAAACAATTCTCAGTGAAAGAACTAGTGCCATTGGCGAAGCTTTCGGAATCGGGATCGACGAGGAAAAGAGGTTTGGAATATTCAAGGATTTTGAGCTTGACATCAATCGTGGACAGGTTGTTTTAATCACAGGCGACTCTGGGTCAGGCAAATCCACCCTCTTAAGAGAAATCAAAGACCAACTTCAGGAGTCTAAACATGTCGCCGAAGAGTTCGGAGGAACAGCCCTTTCGGGGGACTCGGTTGAGATTGATAACGACGAAATTCTCATCGAAGGAGTTGGAAGAGATGTCACAGAGGCAATCTCAATTCTCTCAATGGCCGGGCTGAACGAAGCCTTTCTGATGCTTCGAAGATTCAAGGAACTTTCCGACGGTCAGAAGTATCGATTTAAAATTGCAAAGATGATCTCGCAACCGCAGACGGGCGTCTGGATATTTGATGAGTTTACTTCAGTGTTGGATCGCACAACAGCCAAAGTGGTCTCATACACTGTTCAAAAGACGGCCCGCAGGTTTGGAAAGACCGTAATAGTTGCAACGACACACGAAGACATTGTCAGAGACCTCAAGCCAGACATCTGGATAAGGAAGCTCTTTGGCTCGGAAGTCAAAGTGTACTCCTTTCCAAATTTGAAAGCACAGTGGAGCGACAAGTGCGAACTCTTGGACTCTGTAAAGATAGATCCTTGCAGTGCCAATGAGATCGAGCCTTTAGACCAGTTCCATTACCGCGGGGCAGCCGGGGGAATTGTCAGATGGAGGTTCAAGGCAACAATCGAAGGGGAACTAGCAGCGAGCATAACGTATGTTTTCCCACATCTTTCCTTGAAAGGTAGAAACATGGCACTGCCAGAGTTTCGTGGAAAGCTGACTAGAGAACGCCTGCAGAAAATGAACAAGGAGATTACGAGAATATCAAGAGTAATAGTCGCTCCTAAATTTAGGTCCATTGGGCTAGGCGCATACATTGTTAGAGAAACCATGCCAATGACTGGGATGAAGTATGTTGAGACCCTCGCGGTAATGGCAAGATACAACTTTTTCTTCGAGCTTGCGGGGATGACGCGTGTCGAGACGCCAAAGGATGAAAGTTTCGAAAGAGATATTCAAGAACTGGAGGCTTTGGGCTTCAGAAGGGAACTGCTAGCGTCGAGGGCCCAGAATCTGAAAACACTCTCTCGTCTTGGACAAACTGAACTTGAGAAGGTGAGCAAGTTTGCTCTAAGACACTGCGTGAGCAACAAGTACAGAAAGCCGAGACTTATTCCTGGAGTGAAAGGCCTTGACGGAGAGGCGATCGCAGAAGCATTGCAGAATGTCAAGAGCAATGCTGTATATCTTTGGTGGAGAAACCCGAATCTATGAAACATGCTCTGTAAAGTCTTCGTCAGTTAATGGGTGAAACTCTCACTGTAAAATTCAGCAGGTAATACTAGTTTTCTTCAATTGGGGCATGTGAGCCTTGTCTATGGTTTGAATATTCTATTCGATTAAGGTACATGGATTCCTAGAAGAAGAGCGACGGTAAGAGTAGCGAGGACACCAGTCAATATCACAAGTGCCAGAGTTAAAGGATGGAGCTTCTCGCTAAATGCTTCAAGAGATTCTAATACATCCAGAGTGATTTCATCCTTGAGATCTTCAATTTCAGCATCTAATCGTTGAAGTTTGCTTTCTCGAATTTGATTTTCCTGTGGCGTTAGCTGATGCAAATCCTGTTCAGCTAGCTTCTTTCGCTGATCCATTAATTCGTTTATTTCATTAACAATGTGTTTCCTTATTTTCTTTCTTTCCCAGAGTGTTTTTTCCCTGTCGAATAGGTCGCGTTCCATATTCTGATTCAGTCTCTATAGATTTGACAACACTTTCACTAAAGATATGTTTTTGCAAACCGAGGGCGATTTTCACCCCTAGTCGAGCTTTTGGAAAGTGGACAACTGAAGTACAATGATTGGGAAGCTAGAATTAGAAAGAAAATCGCGGAAGAGGCATTTACCCCTGCCAAGAAAAGAGCTGACTATACGTTAATTTTAGGATTAATGGAGTTTCTTGGCACGTCTGAGAAATTACGTTCTCGATCAAGGGGAAGAAAGTCAGGGGTAGAATCTACGAAAGAAGAAGCATGATGAATAAACGGTGAAGAGAGAACATTGCTCTGCGTCTAGATCGCTCCCGAGTCATGATAGCCATCACCCGCGATGGGTAGTTATCTCCTCTGGAATCGTCTGAATCAAAGGCTTGAGTCTACCCCATATTTCATTGGAGCCATACCAATATCCATCAACTTGTGTTAGAACTCCTTGATTCTTCAATTCCTGAAGAATAGACTGGAAGCGCAAAATCGAATAGGTCTTACTATACCACTTGTGATATAGCGCCATCAATGATTCCTCACTTCTGTGGAGCATTCGGCCAGCTTGGATTGATGGAGCATAATAACAAGTTGCAGCATGAAGATAGGTTTCAAATCTCCATACTCTGAATACTTGTCGAATCGTGTTATAGTAGTTCTTCATGATGTATGCTACTACATGGTTCACAAATTCTTCCACGCCCTTGTCTGCAGTCTCCTTTTCTAATTGCGCGAAGAGCGAAGAATAAGTAAATCCGCTATCCGTTCGGTCAAGAAGCTTGATCTGGACAAGGAATTCAATCCACTTGAGGGTCGTTCCATGCTCTCTCTCTACTTGTTCATCAGTTATTTCGTGTCTATCCTTAGACGCGAGATATCTCACTACTACCACGATGGGAGCGATGGAATCCTTGAGCGCTCCTAGTCTGGCAAGTTCGTCAGCGGATGAAGAAAGGACGATCTCTTGAGCCATTTCCTGCCACTGGCGAAGACGAGATTGCAATCGCTCTATGAGTTCCTCTCGCGGCGTAGCTATTATGTGATTGTCATTGGTTAGCTTAATCTCCCCGAGGTCTTTCAAGGTCAAGAACTTGACGAAGGATTCTCTCTTCAAGTCGTCACGAATCATACGCGGATAATCCGATTTCAGCTCCGCAATCCAGAATTTCTGATTCTCGTAGTAGACTGGCTCGTCTGCCGTAATAGCATCTCCATAGTTCCTGTCCACATATCTTCTAATTGTTCTAACTTGTTCGCTCATCATGTGTAATCGCCAATCTGTCTTTGTGTGTCTCTATCACTTACTTTTGCCCGTATGAGTATCCTATCAGAATTTTCCCAGATCTTCATAAACAACGTCGTGTCATACTCACTTAGTTCATCGGGATCTGGGTCGTTCACTTTAATCTTCAAGTCATTTTGGCTTGTCTGTTTTATGACGATTGAATGACTAATCTGCGTTGCCCTATTGGGCTTAATCCAAGCAATAACTGGTCTTCCATTATCCAATTCATCCTTTATATCTGAGAAGCTAACGAAATCATCCCATCTAAACTCTAGTTGGTGTGCGGTTCCTCTTAAAATCTTGTTTACATCAGTGACGCCATCCAAAGGGGTTCCGTCGTCATCGTAGTGCATTGCTTTCTTGAGGGCGTTCATTTCAGGGTTTGGCAAGTCAGGGAAGCTCTTTGCATAAAATTCTATTATCATTTTGATGCATGCTGGGACGCAGCCAACGTCATCATTTCCCTGGCTGAGGTAAGGAACATCTGGCAACCAGCAAAACGCGAATGGTTTATCATTTATATCTCTTCTGTATCAGGCCATACAAGTTCTTCGGCCAGGAACTGTTAACCTTTGTGTTCTTAACAAGCTGACGACAACTTGAACCACATTGTTTGCTTTCGATGTACCTTAATCGAACAGAATCGGTTTTGGCTTTCGTCGCTTGGTGTGGCGTAATGAGGTTGTGGAATATGTGATAACTGGGCGGTATTGGCGAGCATGCTGTCTTTGGTCATTCTGTAGTCTTATGTGTAAACGCTCGATTTGGTACCAAAAGATCCAATTGTATAATACTCATAATATTAGGCAGTGATTGATGGATTCTAGAAGGGACATTTCACAGCAGCTATGTTAACTTGTGACACAGGAGAAGATAGTCATAAGTAGAGAGAAGCCATGGCTTTGGAGAGCCTGATACAGAAATTCCATTGAAACAGGCGAAAGCTAGAATTCCTGTATTGAATCAATTGAACTCATACAGGATGTCCAAACAGAATAGGTTTCGTTGGAATTCTTGTTTTGCTCCTTAGGTTTTTATTCGAAACAGCTATCGTCGTGTTTCACCGGCGCGCGCGTGAATGTCCTTAAGCTAAAAGGATCCATGAAAAAAAGCAATGAATATCTGAACTAGTACTGCATGATCTTGTTTATCGCGCGCATTATCTTTGGGACATTGGGCATA
>VFSW01010239.1_pt1 | contig 13302 bp, 15 predicted proteins | sample 5358111 | NCBI WGS metagenome assembly VFSW01 (sample SAMN11554181, study PRJNA540505) | mine drainage metagenome | isolation source: sediment from site ElyBrook_90M | place: USA: Ely Copper Mine, Vershire, VT | collected 2017 | reverse complement strand
CGGCGGACCGCCGCGCCGCTGCTCAAGAGGCACGACTGCCCTCAGCTTGACTGGGAGGCCGGCACAATCCGCGCGAGGGGAAACAGCGGAAGAGAAGTTGCCAGCTATGCTGAGGCCGATAGGCGGTTAATAAACCAGTTTGCCAACAACGATATTAAAAACGTAGTGGCATCCTGCATGATTTCTTCTTTCATAGGCGTACTTTCCTTTCTATTGTTTAGTCCATGCCAAATGTACTTTGTCAGGATAACAATGGCGAGAATGAGAGGCACTATCAACGAATCAAAAACAGCGTCTCCGCCTTTGGGTATCGTCCCCGTTACCGGCCTCAACTTAGCTATATGAAATTAACACACTCGAACCCTTATAGGGTTTCTTCAAACTTTTTCGATTGATATTCGAGTTTGCCGCCGAATCTTTTGAGCATACGCTTTAGAGACACAACATTAGTAGTATTTAACTCCGGTTGCGGGACTTTTGATAAAACGATTCTCGCGTGGATTGTCCATCCCGCAATTGGGGATTTTAGAGTCTCGATAGAACAGAGGATCTGCACCGCCGCTTTGTCCAATGCACGTCCCTTTAGCTCTATAAAATAGGCCGCCGAATCCGTGTGATTCAGCATCAAATAATCGCATCTCGTTTGTGTCTTAATAAGGCATCCATCGACCTTGAAGTGCTGTAGCCGCTTGCAATTAGGATTTTTAGGAACGTATTTTTTCTTTTTCTCACTGAGAGTTTTTGGCAGCTTATCGGAACCATCATATTTACAGCAGTTAGGATCATACAGTGAGGCACTCATATTTTGACCTCTCCCAATTCATCTAATTCATCGAACTCTTTAATGATGGTCGAAGATATTTTGTCAATCTCTTCGACTTTTATCATTCCAAGTTGACGGTCAACTATATCTCTCATTGCGCCGTTTTCCAAAAAAAAGCAAGCCACCCTATTGGGGTCAAGCCAAAAGTCCTCGGGAACAATTTTTGAAACTTTTTCGGGATGTTTCTTACCTTGAATACTCGCGAGCATCAGATTATTCGCGCTGCTCAAGATATATGGGCTATGGGTAGCAATAATAATCTGACATTTCGTATTTTTAAAAAAATATGAGATGAAATTGGTGATCTCCCTCTGGGCGTCAGGAAAGAGGTGCGCTTCTGGTTCTTCTATGACGATAAAAAGGTTCCTATCAGCTCGCATCATGACTAATAGAACGGCAAGAATCCATACTGCTTCCTGTTGCCCTGATGACGCGAATGGTAGCTTTACAAATTCGTCAGCCTTATAATATATTTTATCGGTCTCGTTTTCGAGTCTAAAATCGCCCTTCAAAATTGAATTTGAATACCCCCACAATTCATTGAACTTGTCGGTGAGTTTAACTCCACGGGGCGTTAACCTGAGTCTCTTGAGAAAGCCTTCAATTCCTTCCTCAAATACGGGTTTTACACGGAAAAGAATTGCTTCATAAAATTCGGCCAATGTATCATCAATGAGCGCAGGATTGGACTCAAGCTGACTAACTCGAGTTGCCGTCTCATATCTCCTTATGAGATTTTCAAGAAAACTGGGGAGCAAGGAAACCGCGTTTCGGCCAGCAGGTATGTAGATAGCCCAATTGCTGCCAAATAATCCGATCAAATGCTGTCGGATGGTAACCCTAAACTGCAAAGAATTCCGGCCATGCTTCTCCTCACTCTTTTCGCCCTTCAATTTAGCAATACTTGAATCGTATATTTCTTGAAGCTCATCAAGGCCTGCCGATAACTTTTCGTTAAAAGTTATTTTGAGACCGGTCTTTTTATAACTAATAGTTACCTCGGAGCCTTTGTCAGAGAGGTAATTTATTATCGTGTTATCTTTTACCTTTGAGACACCCCAGAATCGAACGAATCGAAATCTTATCACTCTCATGACAAGGTTCTTAATTTTTACTTCAGGGGTCTCACGCCGGCCTGTTAAGACCAGTTCATCTCCAAGGTGCTCACCGAGTGATCGAAAAAAATAGACCGCCTTAGCGAGCGTACTTTTGCCGCTCGCCGTAGGGCCTATCAACATTGTAAAGTCGCTTATTTCAAACTCTACGTCTTCGAGTGGCCCGAAATTTTTTATTGTGATTTTTGCCAACTGCGTAAAAACTAAAAAAGGTTAATTTTAAATGTAAACATAAACTTAGGTGCTAAGTTACAACAATTCCTCCTGTTCCGCTCCCATATCCTCCACAGCCGCGCGCTTAAACGTCGAGCGTCCCAGCGATAAATCCGGATACCGTGGCCGCTCGGTGTCAGCATAGCTCCGTAGGAGCGCCATATTTGTAGCCCCGGCGTCAGCCGGGGGTAAGAATCGATCATTACGCGTGAGCTCCGTAGGAGCGGCATATTATTCGGCGCGCGATGTGTCGCTCCTACGGAGCTACCAATCGCAAAACGCTTCCCTGACCCCGCGCTCACGCACGGGGCTACAAATATTTCGCTCCTAACGGAGCTAATGCGCTCGGTCATAACAATTTCCCCTGCTCCGCGCTCACATCCTCGACTTGAGCGCGTTTGAAAGTGGAGCGTCCCAGCGATAAATCCGGATACCGTGGCCGCTCGGTTCCCGACATCAAACCCTCAATGGTGAGGATTTGTCCGCCGCGGCGGATCGGGTATTCGGAGCCGAAGCGGGGCGCGTCGTAGAGACCGGCTATCGAGAACATAAATGCACGATTCGAAGTTAGTTGAATTGAGAACCATTAAACGAATCACTATGAATCCAGAGAAATTAACCATTTACGTTGGTCGCGACATGGATGGATTTACCTTTCGATTGCGGCCGAAAAGCTTAGAACGAATAAGAGCCTTTTTGAAGCATAAGGGTTCCGATGCGTCTCCTCTTCCTCAGGTATCGATTGGATATGATGTACGAACGGATTTCGAATCGATAAACGGATCCATTTTTCCGCACATTCAGCAGCTTTTAACGAGTTTGGAGGATGAAGAAATCAATCAGTTAGGCGGCATCCAACTAATTGACCCCACGACCCAAAAGGTACTCGAAGACTCCACGCACGAACATGCCTGATAATCTATATTTCGGACGTTCGGGTGAGCTCGTGGTTATGTCCGAGTTCCTCCTTCGAGATTATAATGTTGCAGTACCCGAAATTGATGTTGGAGATGATATTTATGTGGTTGAGGACCCCAAATGGAAGACTTCGCCGTGTGCAGGTCAAGGCCGCGAATTGCGACAAGACGAAGAGAGGATATTCCGGGCAGGTAAACGTACGAGCAAGCCAATTAAGCGAACCACGAGGCGCATCGTTAACCTATGTTTTCGTTCTGCGTCACGCTGACGAATGGGGACCATTCGTGATCATTCCGAGACAAAGACTCTTGGACGAACACGATCTTCACGGTGTTGGAACTCAATCTGAGGGTTATTCAAATATCGTTTTTACACTTTCCTATGACCGTGAAGCGAAGAGCCTGATGTGCTCGGAGCGAAACTTCTCTGAATTCCTCAATAATTGGAACGATTGGCCTCCGGTTGAGACGGTGGTTTAATTAAATTACCCATCATCTCGGCCACGTCGGTATTCGGTGCGTGGAGGAGTTCGTTGAACTCGCGCTCGGAGCATGACCGATCATGCTGCTCGCCCCAATGCCAGCCCGCCGCGGCGGGTCGAAGGCGGTGATCTGCGCGTCGGACTCGTGTCCCTTCGGGGTTTTGAAGAGCACGGAGTAATCGCGCTTCGAATTAAATCGGGCGGACTCAAGATAAATAAGATCGACCGATTTCGTCGCGATGTGCTCGCGGAGAATATCGAGATTGTCGCCGAAATAGAGTTTATTCAACTGGGCGGGAAGCTTCTTGCCCGAGGAACATAATGAGCACCAATCCTGCGTTCCCGCATTCTCGCAAGTAATTCAGCGTCCCTGCAAAATTTCCTTCATCCATCGAATCTAAAGTGTCAGGATTCCTTACGCCGTCGTCAACTATTTTATTCTACTGGGGGTTCGGCTTCCGCTCTCACTGGCTGAAAAATGCCGAAAGATCGCTCGATAACCGAAATGGGCGGATTATGGCACGAGTTTCCATGCATCTCTCAACCAAAAGGTCTGCCTGATTATACTATGCTTGAATTAGAATCTCCGCCTGCACCGCTCGTAACGCACGCCGTGCATCCGCTCGATGTGTTTTTTCATCCGAATCGCGTGGCGATCATCGGCGCTTCGGATCGCGCCGGAAGTCCGGGGCAAATGCTCACCGCGAATCTTTTTGCCCATGCCGCGGCATGCATGACCGATCATGCTCCGGATTTCGAGGTCTTTCCGGTCAATCCCGTTCACAAGATGGTTGCGGGACAGCCTGCTTATGCAAGTATCGGCGCGGTGCCTGCTGCGGTCGATCTCGCAATTATAGTTACCCACGCCACGACCGTTCCCGATATTATCAGCGAGTGTGTCGCTTCCGGCGTGCGCGGCGCAATCGTAATTTCCGCAGGCTTCCGGGAATCGGGCGCCGAAGGCAAAGCGCTGGAACGCGAGATCGCCGATCGTATCCGAGGAACCCAAATGCGAGTGATCGGTCCGAACTGCATCGGCGTGATGAATCCGATTACCGGACTGAATGCAACGTTCGCGCGCAAGGCCGCGCTGCCGGGCAGCGTGGCCTTCATCAGTCAGAGCGGCGCGCTTTGCACGGCGATACTCGATTGGAGCCTGAACGAAGCCCTGGGATTCAGCGCCTTCGTTTCTGTCGGCTCGATGCTCGATGTCGGTTGGGGCGATCTGATCGACTATCTCGGCGACGATCCGAACACGGAGTCCATCGTGATTTATATGGAGTCGATCGGCGGATTGATCGCGGGGGATCAAGCGCCGAAATTTCTGGCGGCATCCCGCAAGGTTGCGCTCCGCAAGCCGATCATCGTCATCAAAGCCGGTCGTACCGAAGCGGCTGCGAAAGCCGCGGCCTCGCACACGGGCGCGATGACGGGCAGCGATGCCGTGCTCGATGCGGCGTTCCGTCGCGCCGGCGTACTGCGCGTCGATTGGGTAGGCGATCTCTTTCATATTGCGGAAGTGCTTGCAAAACAGCCCCGCCCAAAGGGGCGGCGGCTTACTGTCGTTACCAATGCCGGCGGGCCGGGCGTGCTCGCGGCCGACGCGCTCATGGAAGGTGGCGGCGTGCTCGCAACGCTTTCCAACAAAACGATCACGGCGCTGAACGAAATACTTTCGCCCCAATGGAGTCATGGGAACCCGATCGACGTGCTTGCCGACGCGACCGAGGCAAACTATGAAAAAGCAATTGAATTGGCGTTAAAGGATGAGGGCACGGATGGTGTTCTCGCGATTACCGCTCCGCTCGTTGCGGCCAGACCGCAGACGATGGCACAAAACATTGCCAAGTATGCGAAACTCGGTAAGCCACTGATCGCATCCTTCATGGGCGGCGACGATGTCCTGGCTGCCGATGGCATCATGAGCCGCGGCGGTATTCCAACCTTTGCGTTTCCGGACGATGCCGCCCGCGTGTTCAATTACATGTGGAAGTTCGGCGAGACTTTGGAAATACTGGAATCCAGCGACAACGGGATTCCCGCCAGTAGGGAAGCAAAGCGTTCGCAACGTATCGAGGCAGTGCATAGCGAGGGGCGGACGATACTTACCGAAGTGGAATCGAAGCAGCTTCTCGCCGAGTATGGAATTCCGGTCGTCGAAACAATTCCCGCCACGAGCGCGGAGGAAGCCGTGATGGCCGCGCGGAAAATCGGGTTCCCGGTCGTGCTGAAATTACTTTCGAAGACCATAACGCATAAATCGGATGTGGGCGGTGTAAAGCTCGACCTCCGTAGTGAGGACGCGGTCCGTGCATCGTATGAGGAAATCCGGAACGCGGTAATCGCGCGGGGATCGTCGGCGAAGGATAGTGCGGCCGATTTCGATGGTGTATCCGTCCAGCCGATGGTAAACCGCGATGGGTTCGAACTTATTTTAGGCAGCAGCATCGACGCGCAGTTCGGTCCGGTAATCCTTCTTGGCTCGGGCGGCGTCTTCGCCGAAGTGATGAAGGATACCGTCCTTGAACTTCCGCCGGTGAATGAAGCCCTTGCCAGGCGTATGATGGAACGATTGCGTATCTGGCCGGCGCTCACTGGCGCGCGAGGCAAGAAGCCGGTCGATGCCGCAGCGCTGGCATCGTTGCTCGCAAATTTCAGCCAACTCGTGACCCGGCAGCCATGGATCAAAGAGATCGATATCAATCCACTTCTCGTATCCAGCGAAGGATGTTTGGCGCTCGATGCGCGGGTGGTCCTCCATGGCTCATCCGTTTCCATTGGGGAGTTACCCCGGCCGGCGATGCTTTTTGAGGAGCGGTAGGATCGCTCGGCCAGGCTCGCGGGTCTTTAGCCGTTGAGCATCATACCGCCCCAATTCGTTCTTCCCCCTGATACAGCGGTTTCTCGAACACGCGGTAGCGCTTATAGGGCTCGCCGTTCATCACCTGCGCGGCGCGGGTCATCATGGCGTTGTCTTCGAGCACCCAGGAGGCTTCGCCATATTTAATGCCCTTCTGTTTCGCGCGTTCCATAATTACGCGATAGAGCAGCGCATCGACCGCGCGGCCGCGATACTCCGGCATAACGCCGAGCAAAACGATGCGAAGCGTGTCGATCGCTTTTTTCTTTGTCATCAAATTGGAAATTGCGGTCGGCAAATTCATCGCGCCTTTCGGAATCTGCTTACCGGCCAGGAATGCTTGATTGATGTCGGGGATACAAAGCGAGAACCCGATGGTCTGCATTTTCCCATTTGCATCCGGAGCTTCCGCGAATAGGACAAAATCGGGGTCGATGATTTGCTTTAGTTCCGTTGCCAGCATGGTGATCTCATCGGCATCGAGCGGCACGGCACCCCAGTTCTCTTCCCAGCCGCGCGAATAAAGATCCCGGATAAGATTTACCTCCTCATCGTATCGCTTCATATCGAGCTGGCGAATGCGCACTTTCGAACGCTCGCGCAAAATATTTGTCACCCGCTCGAGCTTGGGCGAGAGCGATTTCGTCTCCGCGATGCGCCAGGCCAGCAAATCCTGCACTTTTTTGTAATCCGCATCTTCCCACAGTTTCTTGTAGTAGCTGGGATGGTACGGCATCATGACAGCCGGCGGGTATTCGAAGCCTTCCACCAGCAGGCCAACTTCATCATTGATCGAAGGGCTGATCGGTCCGCGGACTTGCTTCATTCCATGTGAGCGGAGAAAGTCTTCGGCGGCCGTGAAGAGGGCATCTGCAACGTGTTCATCCTGTATGGAATCGAAGAACCCGATGAAGCCGACTTTATCACGATACAACTCATTGTGCCGCCGATTGACAATCGCAGCAATACGGCCCACGACTTTTCCACGCTCATTTTCCGCTAAAAATAGCTGGCTCGTCGCATGTTTGTAAAACGGATTTTTCGCCTCGTCGATGAGCCTCATCCGATCCATTTCCAGCGGTGGCACCCAATTCTTTTCATTTTCATAAAGGTCCCACGGCAGCCGGATGAAGCGGAGCTTGTCTTTTCGGCTTTCGACTTTGCGAATTTTGATCGCGGGGGTAGTGGAGGGCGTGGAGGGGATGGACGCCGGTATCGTGACCTCCGATGGTACTTCCTCTTCGTCGAGAACTCCCAGTTCTTCGCCGATTTCCTTGAAGAGTTCCAGAATGCGGTCCAGATGGTGTTTCTCGTGCGTAGCCATGAAGCTGGTGCGCATCATTTGCATCCCCTGCATCACGCCCGGCACGACGAAGGCATTCACGAATACCCCGGCGTCGAACAGCTTTCGCCAGAAGACGAGCGTCTTAATATCGTCGCCAATAATAACGGGAACGATGCCCGTCTTCGATTCAATAACTTTGAATCCCATCGCTTTGAATTCGCGGCGCATGTAATCGGCATTGTCGATCAAGTGCTTCATACGCTCCGGCTCCTCGCGAAGAATTTTCAGCGACATGAGCGCCGCCGCAACGGAAGCCGGCGTAGGACTGGCTGAAAAAATCAGCGCTTGCGCCTGATGCTTGATATAATTGATGACGCGTTCCTCGCCGACAACGAAGCCGCCCAGACTTGCGAAGGTCTTCGAGAACGTTCCCATTGTCAGGTCGGTCTCTTTGACGAGATTGAAATAGCTCGCCGTCCCCCGGCCGCCCTCGCCAATCACGCCGACGGCATGCGCATCATCGACCATTACGCGCGCATTGTACATTCCCGCAATCTCCACCATTCGTGGCAAATCGACGATTTCGCCCGAAGTAGAAAATACGCCATCGCTGACGATCAACTTCGGCGCATCCGCTGGCAATTTCGAAATACGCCGTTCGAGATCGTTCATGTCGTTATGATTGTACCGAACGACCTCGCCATACATTCCTTTCGACATGAGGTTTCCGGCCACGATGCAGGCGTGGTTATCCTTGTCGCTGATCACGTATTCACCGCGCCCGCAAAGCGTCGGGATAACACCCTGCGCTGTCTGATAGCCTGTCGAGAAAAGAAGGCACGCTTCCTTCTGAAAATAATCGGCCATCTCGACCTCAAGTTCTTCATGCAAACGGACCGTCCCCGTGAGATAACGAGATCCGGAGCAGCCCGTACCATAGCGTTCGATGGCTTTGATCGCCGCCTCTTTCACGCGTGGGTCTGCCGTTAGCCCGAGATAATTATTCGAGCCGGCCATGATCATCTTTCGGCCCTCGATCTGAACGACCGGGCCCTCATTTTCCTCGATTGCGCGAAAATAGGGGTAGTAACCCGCTTCTTTGACTTCATCGGCGCGCGTGAAGTCGTAACATTTTTGAAATAAATCCACAGGGTTGGGGAAATTATGAATTACGAATTACGAATTGCGAAAGGAGGGCGATTGCCTCCAAGTTAAGAGTAAACGCAAAGAGTGAGTCCTGAACTCCCCGTAATCGAAAAGTCTCATCCGCTATACACATTTGATGCGGCCCTGTATTTGAGCAAGGTGCTTCTCGTGAGCTGCGAAAAGGACAGCTCGATTTACTAACGAATATTTATCACACGGATGAAAAAATTACCCCAAAAGAAAACGCTTCGTGAATCGCTTCGCCTCTACCGCACGATCGCCGGATGGAACGGGGAATCGTCAAATGAATTGCTCAAAGCCGTTCGTCGGCTTGCCGAGGGAAGTCCCGGCATTTTGATGCGGTTGGTGGCCCTGCACCTCAATCGCTATCGCATTCCACGCGAACTGCGCTTCGATTACAGTGAACTTCGGGAGCCGGTACTCGCCGTCGATAAGCAGGGGTTCGCGTTGGTCGGCACGCTGCGTGCGCCCAAGGTGCTGCAACTCATGAAGATTTAATCTTTCACGGTTTCCGCCCGACCATCGCGCCCAGCCGGTCAATATATTCCTCGAATGCCTTGCGGCCTTTGCGCGATAGCTTATAGCTCGTGACGGGCTTTTTTTTGATGAACTGCTTCGTCACGGCAATGTAGCCCGCTTCTTCCAGCTTGCCGAGATGGACGCTTAGGTTCCCATCCGTCGCGCCCGTCTTCTCGCGAAGAAAGGTAAACTCCGCCGAATCGACCGAGACGAGCACGGCCATGATCGCCAGCCGGATGCGCGAATGGATTAGCTCATCGAGTTGCTGATAATCGAAATCTGGCATGGCTTACGCCTCCGCCGTTTCCGAGGTGATCCGTTTATACCGCCGCTGAAGTATAATTCCGGGAATCACCTGAAAGAGAATAAGCATGCCAGCATAAATACCGAGCACATGGATCGAGGGCCACAGATACATTGCTACGGCGCCCGCCCACCAGGCAAAGCCAATATTGCGAAGCCAGTTAATATCGTTCGCGATGCCCGAAAGGAAATAGGCGATGCCTAAAATTATCGCTGATACAAAACAGGCATAGAGCGGATGAATCGAAGGAGTATCGCCGGAGTGCTGGATGGAAACAATCAGAATCACCGCAAGGCCCAGCGCGCCGCCGCATGCTCCCCAGATCGAACCTTGAATTCGATCGATAAAGCTTCGGGCACGAGCGCCTTGCTTCTTTTTCGTGACCACATCGTAAATAATCGTCCCCCAGCCAAATAGTACCAATCCTATCCAGACAAATCCGGCATAAAGATCGCGCTGCGTGAGCGCCGAGAGGTAAGTGATTCCCATCCCGACGGCGACAATCAGCCCCCAAATAATGTAGGGCTTACCGTCTTCGACAAAACTTGCACGGCTGTCAGCGATGATATTGCGGATGTATTGAAGCTCGTCCTCGGGACGAGCGGGAGTTTGTGAAGTTGTTACAGGCTCCATGACGGTTGAAATTGGTTGAATGTAAAGCACTTTGAATTGCAAAGTGCTTTAACGCGTTCTTCTTCGCTTAGTTCCAATCCTCGGAGAAAATCTTTTTGGCGTGCTTTATCGTTGGAAACAGGAAATCCAAAAACCGTCTATGGCAACAAACTGCACGCATCTCGATCAGATCAATAATGTAAAACCCCGCACGCCGAACGGCTGCGAGGAATGCCTGAAAATGGGGGATTCCTGGGTCCACCTAAGGCTCTGCATGACCTGTGGCCACGTCGGCTGCTGCGACGATTCAAAAAACAAGCATGCTACGAAGCACTATCACGCTACCAGTCACCCCATCATCAAATCCTTCCAGCCTGGTGAAGATTGGATGTATTGCTATCCCGACGAGCTTTTTATGGAGTAATCCGAAATACCTATATTAAAGTGTCATTGCGAGGAGAAGAAAGCGACCGGAGGGAGCTTTCTTCGACGAAGCAATCTCCCCGCATTCGACATCGAGTTTGCTTCGTTGCGTTCGGCTCCCTTCGGTCGCCGAACGCTCCTCGCAATGACGTGAAGAAATTTGAGCCTATCGAATTCTTCTCTCAAGGAACGCGCGGTCCCAATGGCTTATATCGGCCACCGCTCCATACGTGCTTGTAAGGAATTCTAAGATCGCTTGCTCCGGCGATGGTGATTTTCGCACATCATCGTAGTGGAGAATATACTCGCCGAGATCGGTATTCCAATATGCTTCTTTTGGCTGGATCGGAGCATTCTGCAATTCCGGAACTGCGGGATAGTGATAAGCATAAAACGCTGGCTGAGTGAGTCGTCCATCCCCCGGCCAGAAGCCAGCCGCAAAATGCTCTTCATCGCCGCCGACGCGCGCCATTCGGTTCGAATGTGCCGGCGCACTGCTTGGGCGCCCGCAATATCGCGAAACAGCCAGATCGAACGAACCCCACCAAAATTGCACCGGGCTGCTTTTGCCCGAAAAACCGGGACGAAACTGCTCGAAGACTCCGGCAACCTGCGAAAGAATAGTCCAAAATCGCTGGACGGCTTCGCGGTTATAGGACCGATGGGTCGTATCGGATACTATCGGAATCTTGCTCTCCATTTCTTGCGGCGTGGAAGTAATGGATGCTTCAATTCCCATTTCACGGAGCGCGGACATTAGGTGCCGATGGAATTCCGCAACCGGGCGCGGCAGAAGTTCAATCGGCTTCCTATTTCCCACGCTGTCCAGGATTTCGACAACGTGCGAAACGAAATCGAATCGAATCTCGAAGAGGCGGTGCTCGAACGGAATCGGGCCGGTTGTGATCCCGCGCGACCAAATGCCGTAAGCGGCGTGCCACCATTCGTTCAGGAATGGCGAGAGTGCGAGCTTTATTTTGCCGGGAATTTGCGTATAGAGATGGAGCGTCTCGAAGGTGTCGAGCCACTCCTCATACGGCAGCGCGGGCCAAAGCTCGGGGTTTGACACTATCATTCGATAAGCATTTCCTCTTCCAAATCGAATGCCGAAAGGGTTCGGAGCGATCGGAAGCGCTCGACGATTTGCTCCATCGAAAGGTCTTCGATCCCCTCCGTCGAAAATTTTGAGCAGGCATAGCTTGCCAGCACCGTGCCATAGATCACGGCGCGTTTGGCGTCCTCATAGCTCGTCGAACCGCGTTTGGCGAGGTAACCGATGAAGCCGCCCATAAACGTATCGCCCGCGCCGGTGGGATCGAAAATATCTTCGAGCGGATAGGCCGGCGCGGAAAAAATGTGGTCGTCATAAAACAGCAGCGCGCCATGCTCGCCTTTTTTGATAACGACAATTCGCGGAGAGCTTTCTGCAAGCATCTCCTGTAATTTTCGTCCTGCTACGATCAGGCTCGGATGCTCAATGAGGAGGCGCGCTTCGCTATCGTTCACGACGAGCGCGTTGGATAATTTCAGCGTTCGCTCGAGGCTTTCGCGGTTGCCCGTGATCCAAAAATTCATCGTGTCGAGCAAGACTAATCGCGGCCGACGGCCGAGTTGCTCGATCACCTCGCGCTGAAGATCGGGCTGGATGTTGCCCAAGACGAGAAAATCCGGTGTCTTGAAATGCTTCGGTACACGCGGCTTGAAATCGGCGAAGACGTTCAGGTTCGTCTCGATCGTATCCCGCGTGTTCATGTCGTAATGATAACGGCCATGCCACGAAAACGTCTTGCCGCCGCTCACGACTTCAATCCCTGACGTATCGATCGCATGGGTACGAAAAAGCTCCCACGCCCGCTCGGGGAAATCATCGCCGACGACGCCGACGATACCCAGCCGTTCCGGGCTGAAATAACTCGCGGCAAGCGAAATGAAAGTGGCGCTGCCGCCGAGGGCGAGTTCCCGTGTGGCGAACGGCGTTTCGATAATATCTAATGCGAGCGAACCGACTATGAGAAGTGACAAGGTCTCTGTAAAGTGCTAAAGTGCTGAGTGTTAAAGTGCTGTGTAGCGCGGATAACACCCAAGTTGCCTGGAAAGCTTCTTGCCAAAAAAAGGCGGACCTGTCAAGGCACGACGGGGAGTGTGCGTGTGTTGCCCACAGCGTATGCAGGAATTATCCCCAATAAGAGTTAGCTATATGCCGATGATGATCGGCCTTTCGGAACTCGCGTCTGTCGCATTTTGGGCCGCGAATCGAGTTGTTGCCCAGACCCATCCGGAGCCTGGGCATCCGGCATTCTATATCCTCCGAATCGTTGCTTCCGCAATCATTTGGCTTCTTTTCATGCTATTGTTTCGGTTGAATCCCGGATTCCGGCAGGGTGGCTTTCGGATTCCACACTTTTTCCTCCTTATTTTGATGGTTATCTTCGTCGGTAGCGCAATGGGCGCGCTCAGTTATCTGGGAAGTTATTGAAATGAGTCCTAAAGTTGTATTGCGAAGCAAGAAACAGTTCCTCGCTTGGTAGGGAACGCTAATCGGAATCGATTGTAAGCGCGAGATTTAATCCGTGGCGGGGGGG
>VFSW01010238.1_pt1 | contig 13303 bp, 9 predicted proteins | sample 5358111 | NCBI WGS metagenome assembly VFSW01 (sample SAMN11554181, study PRJNA540505) | mine drainage metagenome | isolation source: sediment from site ElyBrook_90M | place: USA: Ely Copper Mine, Vershire, VT | collected 2017 | reverse complement strand
CACTCAGATCGACATCGTCTTCGAGAAGGTCGTGAGCCACCTCGACGCCGAGAGCAAGTCCTGCCCGCAATGCGGTGCCGAGACCCACGCGCCGTTCCCCGAGACGCCCTCCGGCCCCGTGCAGTACGGCTCGGGCATCAAGGCGTACGCGCTGAACCTACTGATCGCCCAGATGCTCTCGCTCAAGCGCGTGCAGCAGTTCATTCAGACCCTGATCGGCGTGGCGATCTCCGAGGCCACGATCCTTAAATACGTGCTGCAGCTGCAGCTGCACCTGGCACTGGCCCGCTGGGACCAGATGGCGATCGAGCGCATTCTCACCCAACCGGCGATGCATCTCGATGAGACATCCATCCGTGTCGAGAAGCACAATCACTGGATCCACGTCTGCTCGGCAGAGGAGATCACCCTGAAGTTCGTGCATGAGAAGCGCGGACTGGAGGCGATGACCGCTATCGGCATCATCCCCCGCTACGGAGGGGTGATCGTCCACGACTGCTGGGCCTCCTACCTGTCCTATGAGCACTGCGGCCATGGGCTCTGTGGCGCGCATCTATTGCGCGAGCTGACCTTCATCGTCGAGTCCAACGGCTACGCCCGGGTTGGCAACATGAAGCGGTTTTTGCAACAAACCTGCACCCGCGTCTCCAAGCGCAAGCGCAAACGGCTCGCCCCGCGCGAGTACGAGAGCCTTCAGAAGCACTACCGCAACATCCTTACCCGTGGCGAGCGCGAACTGCCGCCCATCCCGGCAAAGCAGAATGGCAAACGGGGCAGAGTCGCAAAATCCGACGCCCATAACCTGTGGGTGCGCCTGAAAGAACACGAAACCGCTGTGCTGCTGTTCGCCAAGGACTCGAACGTCCCCTTCACCAATAACCGCGCCGAGCGCGACCTGCGCATGAGCAAGGTCAAGCAGAAGTCTCCGGCTGCCTCCGCAAGGCCGAGCTCGCCCAAGTCTACTGCCGCATCTCCAGCTACCTGCAGACCACGGCCAACCGCGGCGTCAACCCCCCGGTTGCCATCCAAATGGCTCTCTCCGGTCAGCTGTACGCGGAAACGCGTGAGTAGTACCTGCGAGACAATCAATAGAGGGCCGCGGTAATCAGCCGAGCAAGGTAGCAGCATACACAACCGAGGAACGACTTCCTAACAACCGAGTTTTCAATAACATCGGCCGGTAGCTGACGGATCGGTCTTCGGATAGCAGCCATCCAACTCCAAGAACTCACGGTCAACGACCGCCTAAGATCGTCTATAGGCGGCGATCTTGGCCCAGTCTGAGATCCCAAGCCTTGGGCAGCGGACTGTGCGGCCCCCCGCCGGGAGGCGGGCAGGTCACCGACAAATCGGTACTCTCAAGCAGTATAAACGCGACGCCGTAATGATCGCATGTCACAATTGCGAGGCGATGTCGAAACAAAGATTGGCCGTAATTGTCACCCATCCCATCCAGTACTACGCGCCCGTCTTCCGGACGCTTGCCATGTCCGAGACGGTCGAAATACGAGTCTTCTACACTTGGTCGCAGACGGCCAGCGGTGCCGTATTCGATCAGGGCTTTCAAACTGAGGTGAAATGGGATCTGCCCCTATTGGATGGGTATGCGTCCGAATTCGTGCCCAACGTCGCCAAGAGGCCTGGAACAGACCATTTCTGGGGACTACAGAATCCAACGCTCATTGAGCAGATTGAAGCGTGGAAGCCCGATGCGCTGCTTGTCTATGGTTGGAACTGCCACTCACACTTGCAGGCGTTGCGGCATTTCAAGGGTCGGGTGCCGGTGTTTTTTCGGGGCGACTCAACGCTATTGGACCGGCGCTCGTGGTGGCGCAAGTTCTTGCGGCGGCGCTTTTTGACGTGGATCTATAGTCACGTCGACGTGGCAATTGCCGTCGGGACAAACAATCGAGAATATTTCAGATGGTGCGGCCTGCCCCCTGAACGTATTGCGTTCGCCCCACATTCCGTCGACACGGTGCGTTTTTCCGCCGATTCGGCGAACAACGAGAAACGCGCGACCGAGTGGAGGGCGAGGCTGGGAATAGGTCCAGACGCCGTCGTCGTCATCTATGCGGGAAAATTGCAGCCAAAAAAGCATCCGACTTTATTGCTAGAGGCATTCAGCGCTCTGAATGACGGATCACATCTCGTTTTCTGCGGCAATGGCGTTCTCGAGTCGGAGCTCAAAGACCGGGCCAGGACGCATCGCAATGTGCATTTTCTGCCGTTCCAGAACCAGAGCATCATGCCGCTGGTCTACAGGGTTGGCGATGTATTCGTGCTGCCTTCCAGAGGGCCTGGGGAGACGTGGGGTCTGGCATTGAACGAGGGAATCGCATGCGGGCGCGCCGTCATCTCAAGCTCGAGGGTGGGTGTTGGATGCGATTTGATTTACACCGGTGTCAACGGCGGTATATTCGAATCCGGCAATGTTGAGGGGTTGATCAATGTTCTACGCCTCGCGGTGGGCGTTGGGCGGAAAGGCCTGAAGGAAATGGGAGCCGCCGGCCAGATGCTAATCTCTGACTGGTCCACGGAAGAATGCGCTCGCCGCATAGCCGAAGTCGTGACGACCAGCAGCGCCGCACACCAAGGTTGATTGCGCGCCTCTAGGACTTGCGCCTGATCTCACGCGCACCGACGTTGCCGATGCAGAAGGTCGCCGTCAATATACTCAGGCGGCGGAGCGGCCAGTCGCGTCGGGTTTGCGGCCGATCTCTTCGTACACGGATTCCATTCGGCTCGCGACGGATTCCCACGATAGATGTCGTTGAGCGGTGATCCGTCCTCGCTCTCCCATCAACCGGCGGCTATTCGAATCGTGATTCAGCGCGCATATCGCCTCTGCAAGCGTCCGTGGTGCGCCGTCGACAACGACCCCGGCGCCGGACTCACGCACCAAGCTCGCCAGACCGACCTCCGGCGTGACGACGACTGGGCATCCCATAGCCATCGCTTCCGCAACGACATTGCCGAAATTCTCTGAGTAGGACGGCAGGATGAACATCGTGGCGTGCTCGTATAGGGCCCATTTGTGCTCATCCGATACCATACCGACAAAGCGGATGCTCGCGCTGACTTGATTTTCTTCGGCGATTTTGTCGAGTGTTTGGCGGTAGCCGCTTTCGTCGTTGCCGGCAATGATCAACGTTAAATCCGGCACCCATTTCCAGGCCGCCAGCAGTCGATCCAGGCCCTTTTTGGCGTCGACCCGACTCAAGAACAGGGCATAGGGCTTCGCGATGTCTGCGAGCGGTCCGGAAGACAGGACGGCGTGCTCGTTGGGCCTGCTGACGCCATTCGGTACACTGAATATTCTCGGTAAGCGAAGCCCGAGCGCTTGAACCTCCTCGCGCTCCAGTTCAGATGTCACATGCAAACCCGCGGCGTTGCGCAGAGTCTTCTGTTCGATCAGGCGAATCCACGTGGATTTCACCCCCCGGCTCTTGCGGCGAATGACTTCCCGGCCCAGCATGCCGCGGGGCGAGACCACATAGGGAACGCCGGCGGCATGGGCGGCGCGTGCCGCAGCCCAGGTGGGCCACAGAAAGACCGAATGCAAGTGCAGCAGGTCGAAGGAGGCGGCCTCGCGCGTCAATGCTGACCACATCGAACTGCACCAACACAGCCGCCGCAACCAGCGCACCGGAAAATAATGTACCAGCACTCCGTCGACGTTGACCGGTGCGGCGAGAGGCACGTCGAGGTCATTGGGCCCATCCATCGACGAGGTGAACACGTGAACCTCGTGACCGCGTTCGACCAAGGCCTTGCTTAGGAAGTGGACGGATCGGATCGGCCCCCCATAACGCACGGCGGGAAAATACGTTGGGACAACCTGCAGGATGCGCAATTTTCGCCCGTCGTCAGTTGCTCGCGCCGAGGCGATCCATTCGTGTGTCATCTGAACCATGGATGCCTTATTGCGCGAGCCGATGCTTGACCACCATCCCACTTAGACTTAAGGCGTTCCGCTCTGGCTCGTTCCTTTCCATATAGGCCGGCTCACATCGCGCTCAAGAATCGGATTTCGCGGCTGCTGTGGGGCATCGTCTGGAATACGCTTTACCGATTCAGCCCCAGAATCATTCATGGGTGGCGCCGCTTTATATTGCGGTGCCGTGGTGCGCAGATAGCCGCCGGGGCAGCCATTCAAACGATGTTTACGGTACGACCACCGTATCGCCGCTCTCCAACAGTATGTTCTGCTCCAATTTGCGCCCGTGCTCGATGTCGCTATAGCGATATGGAATCACGGTCTGCTGTTCGCCGTGCCGGCGCAGCACCTTGATGTCATCGACGGCTGCGAACGGCGTGGTGCCGCCCGCGAGGCTCAGGGCTTGCGTCACATCCACCGGGCGAATGATCGGATAGGGTCCCGGGCGATTGACTTTGCCGATCACGAAGATCTGGTTGCCCGGCGTCTGCTTGACGCTGACCGTCACGACGGCCTCTGGAATAAATTTTCGAAGGCGCTGATCGATCGTTGAGCGCACGTCTTCAACCGTATGTCCGGCGGCCGCAATCTCCCCAACCAGGGGCATGGTGATGCCGCCGTCCGGACGCACCAGCAGGTCACTGCTCAGATCGGCTTCCTTCCACACCGATACCGTCAGCACATCGCCGGGCTGCAACAGGTAGTCCTGGGCGCCAAGGACGTTGCCGCTGATGCCGCAAGCCACCATGGCTGCACATAGGAAAGCCACGCTACGCATTCGCGTTCCCAGCCGTTCTGCCTTGCCCAACCGGCAGTGTATGACAAGCCATGTACACAGGTCGATGGCCATTAGAGGCGGATATGACCGAGCTGACGCATCAGATTGAGATAGACTGTAACACCCGACGAGCTGGGCAGCCCCGGTATCAGGTACGCCAGCATGTACGAGGTCTGCACCTGCAACGTCCAGTGTTCCGTCCACAGCCAGTTGGCGCTCAGGTCGAAGTCCTCGTAACGCTGTTGTCCCAGGGTCAATTGCTGTGGCGCGCCGCTCAACTGTGCGGCATGTAGGGTCGCCGTCAAGCTCCAGCGCTCCGTCCAGGGGATGCTCGCCTTGACACTTTCGTCATCCTGCGTCAGCAGTGCGCCCAGGCCACTGGGTAGGATCGCACGTGAAGCCGCGAGGTCCATGGTCCAGCGTTCACCCTTGCGCTCCAGGCTCAGGAGATAGGTGGCTGAGCCGCGCGAACTACTCTGGCTACTGGGGACGTATTGCAGGCCAATGACGCGGCCCGCCTGCTGCACGATCTCGCAGCAGATGTAACCCTGCTCGTGTGTGGTCATGTACGAATAGCCCACCTGCGCCGTCATCGACCAGCGCTCGGACAGCGACCGAACGAGTCCGGTTTGCATGAATTGATCGTCGCTGAGATAGCTGTGATCGAGCTGCTCAAAGCGACCGAAACCGACCGCGCTGGTCCATTGCCAGCGCTCGCTCAGTGCGCGATCGTACTGCACCTGCCCCTGGGTGTAGTCATAGTTCACCAGGCCTGACTGCGCACTCTGGCTGTAAGCCACCTGGTCCCAGGAGCCTGAGAGCTGCAGATCGCTGCGCTCGCTGAGATCGCGTTTCCAATTCAGGTTCCCGATCTCCTCCCGCCGATTCAAGGTGCGGCCGAACAGGGCGCCGTTTTCAAACGCATCGTAGAGCGTCGAGTCGTGATGCAAATCGGCGCTCGCGCTGAAACTGTCGAGCTCGCTCTTGACGCGCCACGTCGTGTCCAGGTACTGGTAGTCCGACAGCAGTCCGACGTCACCGTGTGTCTCGGCGAAGCGAAACCGCGGCACGATATCGAGTGTCTGCGTATCGCTGGTGTAGGTGGCCGGCAGATTGGCCACGGCGGCGATTGATTCCGCAGGGTGTGCGCCAGAGGGCACCATGTAGGGGTTGGAACCGTACATCGAGGACAATCCGACGGAGCTCTCCGAGCTCAACGTGTCGCCCAGCGTCACCGCCGAGAGTCCCGACATCAGCATGTACCCGGCGATGAGACTACAGCCTCGGCGCACGGCATGCATGGCCACTCGCGGCTGCGGATGACGTTGCACGCCGATCAACTCCCGCGCGAGCTGCCCACGGTGGCGAGCGGATCGCCGATGAAGATCCCCTGACCGGGCATGGCGACGCTCTTCCAATAGGCCTCGAGCAGGGTCTCCCCGTCGAGATAGCGCCGCATCAACAAGCCGACGTTGGGAAACTTGCCGGTGAAGTTGCAGGGCTCGACCACGGCGCCGAAACTGCCCGTGGCGCCGGCCTCGAGCCAGCGCAGGCTGCTCATCTGCATGTGGCCGAGCAGATTGCCGCCGGCCGAAGTCAGGTGATCCCCGACGGCCCCCGGGACGAAGTGATTGGTGGCCAGGTCCGGCACGCTTTTCGCGCCGATGAAATAGAACAGCACGTCGTCGCGATGCTTCAGTCCCGGCGCATGCACGATCTGCACCGGCACGCGGCCGGCGACCAGCAGCCGGGCGTCGGGGTAGCTCGCCGCGCGCACGTCGCGCGCGGCGTCATCGGTTTCGACCAGGTAGGCGGTACCGGGAGGCGCTTGCCCCGAGTGCGCCCGCGCGCTGGCCGCAAGTCCCCGGTCGATGAGCGCGCGCGCGTGGTCAAAATCGATGGCCGCGATGCTCATGGCTGGCCGCAATCCGAGCTCGCTATACGGGCGGCGGCTATTGGAATCGAAATAGCGGCTCAGGCGCGTCGGCTCACAGCCTTGAGCGCAGTAGGCGCGATCAAAGCCAAAGGCGAGCGCGCTGGTAATCGACATGCACTCGACACGGTAGGGTGCGACCCACGTCAACGCATAGGCCTGCACCCTGGCCGGCGTGCGCTCATCCAGATCGGCCTTGAGTATCGCAAACTGCTCGCTCGTCAGGCCGTCGCCGGCGCCTTCGATGCGAACGCGCAGGATGTTTTGCGGCGGAATCTGGCGCGCACGGGCGTAGTATTCGCCAATTCGCACGCTCAATGGATCCGCTTCATTGACGATGAGCCCAAGCTCGCTCGCCGTCAGGGCCGGCGCGGGCGGCGCGCCCACTGCCTGAGTCAGGGTCAGGACGGCGCAGGCGATGAAGGCCGATAACGGGGCGCGGCGGCGCATGCCGCCTAGCTTGCAACGAGACCGCTGGCACGTCGATCTTCGATCACCTGTGCCATCAGGTCAGCGTCAATGCGTGGCCGGCCGTCGGCGTAGCCATAGATGAGTGCGCGATCGCAATACAGATTGATGAGACGAGGGACGCCGCGGCTGTGCTCGTAGACGAGTCTGACGGCTGCGTTGCTGAACAGGCGCAACGAACCGCCGGCCACGCGCAGCCGGTGGCGCACGTAGGTGCGTGCCTCATCGGCCGACAGGGCGCCGATGTGGCACGAGGCACTGATGCGTTGCGCCAGCTGCCGCATCTCCGGGGCGCGGATGATCGCGCGCAGCTCGGGCTGGCCGACCAGAACCGTCTGCAACAGCAGGTGCTTGTCCGCATTGATGTTCGACAGCACGCGCAGCTCCTCGAGCCGCGCCGGGCCCAAATTCTGGGCTTCATCGACGATCAACACGACTTTATGGCCTTTGCTGTATTGATCGATCAGAAAGCGCGTGAACAGGTCATAGAGTGCGACATCATCTTTGCCGCTGTAGTCGAGCCCGAAACTCAAGCAGACCCACTGCAACAACCTGCCGAAATTTGCACTGGTGTTGCTGATCAGACCCACCGTGACGGTCTGCCCGACCGTTCCGAGCAGATAGCGGATCAGCGTGGTCTTGCCCAAACCCACCTCACCGGTGATCAGGCAGAAGGCGGCCTCATTCGACAGGCAGTATTCCAGTTGCGTCAGGGCGTGCCGGTGGGGGCGCGCGAGAACCAGAAACTGCGGATCGGGGGCCAGGGTGAAGGGGTTCTCTTTCAGCCCGTAGAAGCTCTCGTACATACGCGTGGCGCCTCGCGCCGCTCAATACGCGTAGGCGTGGCTGGCATGGGTGCGCGAACCGTTGAGCACCGTGCCGATGACCGGAATGTTGTGCAGGACCTCAAAGCAGCGCAGCAGATCCTCGCGGCGCGTGTGCTCTTCGCCGACCACCACCAGCGCGGCATCGACCTGGGGTGCGAATGCGAGCGCATCGTCATGTCCGAGCACCGGTGGCAGATCGAACAACACCACACGGTCGCGATAGCGGGCCTTGACTTCGCTTGTGAGCTTGCGCGCGCGTTCGCTGGCGAGCACTTCGGAGGAATTGCTCACCGGTCCGAGCGCCGGCAATAGCAGCAGCTTGCGGTAGCCTTGCGGATTGATCAGGGCGTCGGCCAGGCGAGCCTCGCCGTGCAGGCATTGCTCGACCCCGAGCTCGGGCTCAAAGCCGAAGCGCTGATGCACGCTGGGACTGCGCAAATCAAAGTCCACCAGCAATGCGGTGTGATTGGTGTCGCCGGCGATCGCAATCGCCAGATTGATCGCGACAAAGGTCTTGCCATCATCGGGTACCGGGCTGAGCACCGCAAGCGTATTCCAACCTTGCTGCTGCATACGCTGCAGAATCTGGGTGCGCAGCATCTTGAAGGCGTGTCCGGTCGGTCCGCTGGCATCGGCGGGCATGACACCGTTGGCACGCAGCACCGAGGGCTCGACCGGCACCACCCGTGTATGGCTGAGCACCGCGGGTTCGGGCAGCGGCGCCGCCGCCGCAGCCTCGGCGGGGACCGCGACATTGGAGCGCAGCTGCCGATCGCGCTCGCTGCGGGCGCGATCCAGGGCCTTTTGCAGTCGCTCCATGTCAAGTCCTGACCAGCTGGATCCGCGGGATCACGGCCAGTGGTGGCACGTTGAGCAACGCGATGATGTCTTCGCGGCTACGGACGCGCGTATCGAGCCCCTCAAGCAGCCACATCAGGCCCATGGCGGCGCCGAGCGCCAACACCGCGCCCAGGACCAGGATCAATATGCGGTTCGGACTGACGGGCTTCTGGGGTTCGATGGGCGGCTCGATCAGTGTGAAGCGTTCGCCCTTGCGTTCGGTCTCCAGGTTTTCGCCCAGCTGCGCCTCCATCTGCTTCTGCTGCAGCTCGGCATGTTTCTTCCGGGCACTCTCGAGGTCGCTCATCAGCGCGGTGTAGTCGCGCTCGATCATGGGTGTGGCGGCGCTGCGCCGTTCGAGCTCGGCCAGCCGCTCCCGGATTTGCACTTGCTGAGCGACCAGTGATGCACGCTCGGTGCGCGCCGACTCGCGATTCGCCTGGATTTGGATATACGCCGGATTGTCGGGCCGCTCGCTAGCCACCGGCGCGTCTGGCGTGCTCGGTGCGTTCTTGAGCTGCTCCTCGAGCTGCGCGACCTGTCGCGTGAGCCGCACCACGTCCGGGTACGCGTCCGTATGGGTCTCGTGCGCCTTGGCCAGATCGGCGCGTGCCTGCTCCAGTTCCCGCTGCGTGTCGCGCGTGCTGGTCTGATTCCCCAGTTCCTTCTCCAGACCCTCGATCTGGCGCTTGAGCCGCTGCACGTCCGGGTGCGTGTCGGAGTACGAGGCGACTGCGGCGGCGTACTGGGTCTGCAGCATCCGCAGTTGGTCCTTGGCCCCCAGAATGCGCTGTCCAGAGTCGCCATACAGCGTCGCGGTGGGATTGATCTGCGCCAGTTGCGAATCGAAGAATACGATTTGCTGGTCGAGAGCGCGGATGCGCGTCGCCAGATCGCGCAAGTCGTCCTGCGCGCGGCTCGCGAGCTGCACATTGAGCTGCGCGTATTCGGGCAGGCTGTTGGCGTTCTTGGCCTTGAAATCGGCCAGCTTCTGTTCCAGCTTCGTGACCTGGCCACCAACGCGTGCGGCCTCGGAGGCCAGGAAGTCCTCGGTACCCGCAGCCTGCGCTTTGCGGGTCTCCAGATTCTCGCGCAGATATAGCGAGGTGAGTTCGTTGGCCACTGCGGCCGCGACCTGCGGCGAGCGGTGCTTGAAACTGACCGAAAAAGCAATCGTGGCCTTGGTCGCGCGTCCCTGGCGCGGATCCATGACATCGGCGCTGATCATGTCGAGTTTGATGTCCTTGCGCATCGCCGCGACGATGACTTCGTGTGGCTTGGTGCGCCGCGCATTGGCATACAGATTGTACTTGCGGATGATCTCGAGCAAATTTGCGGAGGTCATGACGCGCTGGCTGATGACCTGCACGCGCTGGTCGGCGTAGCTGGTGATGGCCGAGCGCACGAAGTCCTCGGGGACCTCCTGCTGCTCGATCAGGATGGTGCCGGTGGAACGATAGCTGGGCGGCCAGAACCAGGCGGCAAGCACCGCTACGACCATGACTGCACCGCCGCCGAGGAGCATCGGCACGCGCCGCCGCCGCATTGCACTCTGCCGCGCGCGCCACAGGTGCGCCAGCGACTGTGCGGTGCCCGGCGACGCTGGATGGGCTGACGCGGCGGCCGCGCTATTTGGCGCTGACGGGGTCACTGGTCAATTCTACGTCGACATACTTTGAGTACAGGTAGCTACGCAGGTGGCCATTGAGCGGATCGTCCAGAGGTGGCGCCTCGCCTTCACGGGTCCGATCGGGGGGCGTCTTGTTCAGTCGCAGCTTGACGTAGCTCTGCTGCATGCTGGCGATGGCAATGCGGTGCAGATCGTCGGAGGCGACCTGCTGCTCCTTGGCGGCGCCGCCATTCACGATCTCCGCCAGCCGCGCGCCATCGAGATCGAAATAATGAAACAGATCGCTGCCGGCTTCGATGAATACGGGTACCAGCGCGCTGCCGCACACGCTGTTGTCACACAGCGGGGCGAGGCGCGCCAGCATGGTCTTCAGGGCGAAGCGGATCACATCGGAATCGCGCACATCCAGCCGTTGTGCGAGCTTTTTCACCCTGCGAATATCGCCGACACTGACGCGCAGTGATACGGCCTGTTTTCGGGTGTCAGCCATCTCGGATCGCTCCCTATCGAGACGGTATTAATTTTGTTGGCTTTGAACATAGCGCATTCCATGGCAAAAAAAAGCTGTATTTCACATATATTGAATAAAGATCTTTACATCTAATCCTTACCCGTATACCCGCGCATACCCTCGTGGTGCAGGCGAATACGCCTGTCATACACGCGCAATACGTATAATTTCATTTCGATATCAGGGTCTTGCGTTCAATCCCCGGCGGCTCCCGGGACCGGACCTCGGCGACCGATCTGGGGCAACGTCTTGAAGCCATGGACGCAGTCGCCCTCGCGGCTCCCCCGTTGCACTTGAAGTTCAGGGTTGCAAGCTCGCCAGGGCCTTTTTCGCCTCGTCGCTGCCCGAAAAGGGGACATTTGACTTCAATGCCTGCGCCAAGCTGGCGCGTGCCGAGTCGCGCGCGCCGGATTTCAGTTGTGCCATGGCCAGGTGGTAGCGAAATTCCGGCGCTTGCGGTGACTGATCAACGGCCTTTTGCAGTGCACTGAGCGCATCGGCGTATTCGCCGCGCTTGTAGAGTACCCAGCCTCGGGTGTCCAAGAACGCGGCCTGTTTTGAACTCGCCAGGCGTTCGGTCAGTGCGCGGGCGCGATCCAGGCTGGCTGGATCGCTGCGGTATGTCACGAGTAGCATCGCAAGGTTATTGGCCCCCACCTCCGATTCAGCATCGCGTTTGAGCAGAGCTTCATACTGCGCGATGGCCTCATCGATGCGACCCAAGCGCTCGTACAGACTGGCCAGATCGGCTAGCAGCACCGGCGCCTGATTTGAAGCCAGGATGCCATCCTGCAAAGACTTGATCGCATCCTCGGGATGGCCTGCGGCCAATTGTGTGGCGGCCAGGCCGCGATAAGGCGCGCTCCAATTCGGCTGCAGATGTATGGCCTGGCGAAAACTCGCGATGGCCTCATCGTTGCGCTTGAGGCTCGCGAGGGCCTCGCCCTTGAGATTGGGCAGCAGGGGGTTATTGGGATATTGGCTGATGGCTTTATCGAGCCGGCCGATGGCCCGATCAGGATGCTGCTGCTGCAGATCCAGGCGTACCAATGCAGCGAAGGGTTCGACCGCGTCGGGCGCGATGGCTGCGGCGCGCTCGAAATCCGCGCGTGCCACATCGGGTTTGCCGTCTGCGAGTTCTGCCAGCCCACTCATATAGAGGCCGGTGGGTGATCCGGGCTTCGCCGCTTGCACCAGTGCCGCCGAGTGGCGCGCTCCAGGGAAATCCTTGGCTGCGATTTGCGCGTCGAATAGCCCCTGGAGCACGGCAATGTTGGCGGGTTGCTCGGAGGCGAGCCTCTGCAGTTGCAGCAATGCCTGATCGCTGCGGCGCGTGCCCACGAGCAATTTCGCCAGATCCAGCTGCAGATCGGCGTCGTTGGGATTGCTCTGCACCGCGGCTCGCAGCGTCTCCTCCGCCAAGGTGGGGTCATCATTCTGCAGATAGGCGCGCGCCAGTGCCCGCTGCACGGGGATGGAGTTCGGCTGGTCGCGCTGCACCGCGCGCAGATCGGCTACGGCTGGATCGGGCTTGCCGCGCAAGAGTGACAGGTTGGCGCGCGCAAATAGGGCGTCGTTGTCGCGCGGGTTCTTCTTGAGCACTTCGTCGATCAGGGGCGCGGCTGCATCGGGTTGATTGGAGCTCAAATAGGCGTTCGCCAGGCGATCGCGGGCGGTGAGGCCGTCCGGCCCCGTGCCGTCATCCTTGATGATCTGACGGTACACGGCCTCCGCCTGCGGCAATTTGTCGTGGGCGACATAGAACTGCGCGAGACCGAGCCGCAGCTGATAATCATCGGGCGAGGAGGCGATCATGCGACGCAGTTCTGCGTCAGCCACCTCGTAGGAGCGATTGGACGCCAGCATGTCGGCGAGCATCAGTTTGGCCTGTGCACTTTTGGGCGCCTGGGCCACGGCGGCGCGCAGGGTCGCCTCCGCCGCATCGAGGTTCTTGTCCGCCAGCTGCATCCCGGCCCGCCGATAGCGATACGCCAGCTGGTCGGGCTCGGAGGCGATCACGCGCTGCGTTTCCTGCCCCGCCTCGGGGTGCCGATTGGCTGCCAGGTACAGCTGCGCAAGCACCAGCCTCAGGTTGACGCCCGCGGCGGGCATCTGCACCGCCTTGCTCACCAGATCAATCGCCCGCTGTGTCTGGCCCGCCTGCTGGTAGATCGATGCCAGCAGCGCCACCGCATTGTCGTCAGTGGGCGCGAGCTGCACTGCCCTTTCGGCATCGGCCTGGGCGCTCGCCGTGTCACCCAGTCGCGCTCGCGCCGCCGCGCGAGCGATCAGCAGATCCGGGTCATTCGGCGCCAGAGCGAGCCCGGGCTCGACCAGCTCGAGCGCCTTGGCGGGAGCGCCGCTATAGGCATACAG
>VFSW01010237.1_pt1 | contig 13303 bp, 7 predicted proteins | sample 5358111 | NCBI WGS metagenome assembly VFSW01 (sample SAMN11554181, study PRJNA540505) | mine drainage metagenome | isolation source: sediment from site ElyBrook_90M | place: USA: Ely Copper Mine, Vershire, VT | collected 2017 | reverse complement strand
TCGCCGCCATCCGGACCGCCCGCGCCAAGGCCGCGCAGGAAGCTCAAAAAGAGGCCGAAAACGCCAAAAAACAGGCCCGCCGGCCGCACCCCCAACAAACTCCCCGCCAACCCGCGGCGCCGCCCGCCATGCCCCAATCGACGGGTGCGCGGCATGAAAGCGAGGATCGGGCGCGGCCGGCCTCCCCGCCTGCTTAATGTGCCTGTCTTGGGTTTCCTGAATTGTGCAGGCCGAGGGCCAGTGTCAACATGCAGATTGCGCTGAAACCAAAATAGACGCTGAGCCAAAGCAGGTCCGCGTGTGACCCCGGCCCAGGTTGGATCCAGCGAAGCCCCAGGGCGGCAAACGCCAGGGCAAAGGCGAGTTTGACGCCGCTGGTTTCGCGCGGCCGCCAATTCGAGGATGCCCAGGCTGATTGTCATCGGGACAATCAGGAGCGCGACAGTAAGAAAGCTGATTCGAAAACGGACCGGGCCGTATTGAATCAGTCCGAGCGCGCCCAGTGCCAGGCCATTCACTACCAGGAGCCGGCGCCAGCTTACCCACAAGCACAATCGTGCCGCTCCACGTATGGAAAGTCAGGGGTCCGTCCGTGTCTCGCATGATGGAGTAAATGGCGGAAATGACCGCCTCAAGAACGCCGCACCATACCAGCAGCAGCCAGTTCTTAGTCAGTGTCTGGATCAATGTGCGCCCGCCGGGCCGCCGGGGCTCCCCATTCACCTTAGCACCGCGTCCGGTCCGGCGCGTGGGGGACATGGCGCCCCTGCCGCACGGTATCATCGTAAGCAGGATGCGCTCCTTCTTTCTCATCGGACTTCTTCTGGCGGCGGCCGTGCTTTGCTCCCAGCCCGCGCCGCGGGAGCGGGTGGGCCCGCTTCCGGACGGCGGATTCCTGCTCAACAGCGGCTGGCGGCTTTCGCCGGCGGGCAGGCAGGTTCCCCTCGACACGTTTCCCATGTCCACGGCGCTCTCCCCCGACGGCCGTTACCTGCTGGTGCTGAACGGCGGTTACAAGCCGCCCACGGTGAGCGTGCTCGAGGCCGCCACGGGACGCGAAACCAGCCGCGTGCGGGTGGCCGACGGATGGCTCGGGCTGGCCTTTTCGCCCAAGGGCGACCGCGTATACGTGGGCGGCGGCTCGCGCGCGGCGGTCTTTGAATTTACCTTCGCCGGCGGCGCCCTGACCCCGTCGCGCACCTTCACGGTGGCGCCGCCCGGCGAGCGCACGCACAACGATTTTATCGGCGACGTGGCCCTCGCGCCGGACGGCCACCTGCTCTACGCGGCCGACCTGTATCACGATTCTGTAGTGGTGCTGAACACGCAGTCCGGCATGCTGATCGACCGCGTGAAGACCGGCCGCCGCCCGTACCGCATCCTGTTCCATCCGGACGGCAAGTCCTTCTTCGTCACGAGCTGGACGGACGGCACGGTGGGCCAGTACGACACGGCCTCGGGCAACCAGATCGCCAGCGTGCGGCTGGGCCCGCACCCCACCGACATGCTCTGGCTGCCGGGCAAGAGCGACGCGGCCGAGGGCGAGACGCCGTATGTGGCGCGCCTCTTCGTGACCGCCTCCAATACCAACAGCGTGTATAACCTGGGCGTTTCCGAGGGCAAGGAACTGCGCCTGGTCGAAACCATCAACACGTCCATGACGCCGCGGCAGCCGGCCGGCATGACCCCCAGCGCCCTGGCCCTGGGATCGAACGGCAGGCATCTGTACGTGGTGTGTTCGGACGCCAACGTGGTGGCGGTCGTGGATATTTCCGGGGAACACAGCTACGTGGCGGGTTTCATTCCCACTGGCTGGTATCCTACGGCCGCGCGGGTCTTGCCCAACGGCACGCTGGTGGTGCTGAACGGGCGGGGCGGCGGCTCCCATCCCAATCCGCACGGTCCCAATCCGTCGCGGCGGCCGGAACCCATTCACACGGGCAGCGTGGTGGTGGAATACGTGGGCCGCATCCAGCTTGGGACGGCGTCGTTCATCGATCCGTTCAACGCCGGACAACTGGCGGCTTACACCAGTACGGCGATGGACAACTCGCCGTACCGCGACGCGAAGCTGGAGCTCCCCAGCCCGTTCCCGCCCATCCGGCACGTGATTTACATCGTCAAGGAAAACCGCTCCTACGACCAGGTGCTCGGGGATATGAAGGAGGGCAACGGGGACCCCTCGCTGACGCTCTTCGGCGAAAAGATCACGCCCAATGAGCACAAGCTGGCGCGCCAGTTCGTGCTGCTGGACAATTTCTACGTGAACTCCGACGTCAGCGCCGACGGGCACTGCTGGTCCACCGCGGCCATCGCCACGGACTACATCCAGAAAATGTGGCCGAACAGTTACGCCAACCGCCGCGACAATTACGACTACGAAGAGCAGGAGCCAACCATGGCGCCGCCGGCGGGCTACCTGTGGTCGAGCGCGGCCGGGGCCGGCATCGGCATGCGCAACTACGGCTACATGGCCCAGAACCGCGCCAAGGCCGCGGAGGACGGAACCCAGATCGCGCTGGTGCGCGACCCCGTGCTCAACCGCGTCACCAACCGCAAATATCGCGACTTCGACCTGGACTATCCGGACGTGGAGCGGGTCAAGGTATTCCTGAGCGACCTCGCGGAATTTGAGAAATCCGGGAGCATGCCGCAACTGATGTTCATGCGCCTTGGAAACGACCATACATCGGGCACGCAGGGCGGCAAGCTTTCGCCCTTCGCGATGGTGGCGGATAACGACTACGCGCTGGGCACGCTGGTGGAGGCGGTCTCAAAGAGCCGCTTCTGGGCGGACACCGCCATCTTCGTCCTGGAGGACGACGCGCAGAACGGTCCCGACCACGTGGATTCGCACCGCTCGCCGGCGTTCGTGATTTCGCCGTACGTGAAACACGGCGTGGTGGACAGCTCCATGTACAACACCGCGTCGATGCTGCGCACCATGGAGCTGATCCTGGGGTTGCGCCCCATGACCCAGTTCGACGCCGCGGCGCGGCCCATGGCGGCCGCCTTTCAGGCCACGGCGGACCCGGCGCCCTACGCGGCCGAGAAGCCGCGCGTGCCGCTGGACGAGCGCAACCCGTTGCACACCGCCGGCGCCGCACGCTCCGCGCGCCTGGACTTCAGCCAGGAAGACCGCGCCGACGCCGACGAGCTGAACGACATCCTCTGGCTGGCCATCAAGGGCGCCCATCCGCCGCCGCCCGCCGGCAGCTTTTTCTCGCACTGAGGCGCGACCCGCCTATCGCCATGCCCCGCACCTATCTCTGCTTTCTCTGGCACATGCACCAGCCCTTCTACAAGGACCTCGCCTCGGGCGAGTACAAGCTCCCGTGGACGCGCCTGCACGCGCTCAAGGACTACTACGGTATGGCGGCCATGCTGCGCGATTTTCCGGGTGTGCGCCAGACCTTCAACCTGGTGCCCTCCATGATGGCGCAGGTGGACGAGTACGCCCGGGGGGAAGCCCACGACCCTTACCTGGAAGCCGCGCTGAAGCCCGCCGAAACCCTCTCCCCGGCCGAGCAGATCTTCCTGCTGCAGCAGTTCCTGGTGGCGCATCCGGCGGCCATGACGCAGGCGTTTCCACGCTACACCGGGCTCTACGAAGCGCGCGACGCGCACGCCAGCCTGGAGATCGCCCGCCTGCGCTTCTCCGCGCAGGACTTCCGCGACCTGCAGGTCATCTCCCAGCTTCTGTGGTTCGACCAGGAGTTTCAAGCGTCCAGCCCGGAGATCCGCGCCCTGTTCGCCAAGGGCCGGGATTACACGCCCGAGGACCAGCGCCTGGCGGGCCGCCAACAGCGCGAGATTCTGGGCAAGGTGATCCCGGTGTATCGCGAGATGGCGGGCGCCGGCCAGATTGAAATTTCGACCACCCCCTACTACCATCCCATTCTGCCGCTGGTGTGCGACTCCAATATCGCGTCGGTAGCGCATCCCGGCGTGCCGTTGCCGCCGCTGTTCCGCCATCCGGAAGACGCGCGGCGGCAATTGGAAATGGCCCGGGATTATGTGCGGCGCGAGTTCGGCGTCGCGCCCGTGGGCCTGTGGCCGTCGGAGGGATCGGTCTCGGATGAGACCTTCGCCATCGCCGCCGAGACCGGCTATCGCTGGGCCGCCAGCGACAGCGGCGTCCTGGGACGCACCATGGGGCGCGCCATCGGCGTGGACGCCATCTATCGCCCCTACCGCTGGCGGCAGCAGGGCCGCCAGATCGACGTGGTCTTCCGCGACCACTTCCTCAGCGACCTGATCGGATTCGTCTATTCCGGAATGGACGCGGGCCAGGCCGCGCGGGATTTCCTGAACCGCATCCGCGAAAACTGCCGCGGCATCCTGGCCAGCGGCCGGGACGCCCTGGTCCCCATCATCCTGGACGGCGAAAACGCCTGGGAGTATTACGACCGCAACGGCCGGCCGTTCCTGCGGCATCTGTACGGGCTGATCTCCGAAGACGCGCAGATGTCCGCCGTCACCCTGAGCGAAGCGCTGGAGCACATGCAGCCGGAGACGCTGGACCACGTTTTTCCGGGATCCTGGATCAACGCCAACTTCGACGTCTGGATCGGCGCGGAGGAAGACAACCAGGCCTGGAGCCAGCTTCTGCGCGCGCGGGAGGCTTACCAGAGCGCCGTGAATGTGCCCGAAGACCGCCGGCGCCTGGCTTACGAGGAGATTCTGATCGCCGAAGGCAGCGACTGGTGCTGGTGGTACGGGCCGGAGCACGACTCCGGCAACCGCGTGGAGTTCGACCAGCTCTACCGCAGCCACCTGGCCAATGTTTACCGCTTCCTGAACCTGAGCCCGCCCGAGGAGTTGTCCCGGCCCATCCTGCGCGTGGCGGTGAGCGCGCTGCGGGTGGACCCCGCCGGGCCCATCCAGCCGGTGATCGACGGCGAGGTCACCTCGTACTTCGAGTGGCTGGGAGCCGGCCTGTACCGCGTGGACGAGCGTTCCGGCTCCATGCACGGCAGGAAATTCCTGGTGCGCGAGGTCTACTACGGCAGCGACGCCAAAAACCTGTACCTGCGCGTGGACTTTCACCGCGGCTCCGAGCAGGTGCTCTCCGGCATGGAAGCGCGGCTGACCATCGCGGCGGGCGATCCGGCGCAAACCAGCCAGGTGACCGTGCGTTTCGACTATGGCAGGGCCAAGGTGACGGAGCTCAAACTCGCGGCCGCGGCCGCGGGCGCCGGCGACGCCGCGGCGGTGGAGTTCGCCTTCCAGCAGGTGCTGGAGGCGCGCCTGGCCCTGGCGGATCTGGGCGCGGCCGCCGCCTCGCCGGTGCGTTTCCAGTTCTCGTTATGGCAGGGAGGCTTGCCCATGGATGCCGTGCCGCAACAGGGTTGGATCGAAATGCCGCCTGCGGATCAGGCCTATTGGGCGATGTAGCTACGGCTGCAGCGCCAGGGTCACCGGGCCGGCCGGGCCGGTGTAGGTGAGTTCCATGGATTGGATTTTTTCCGTCCTGCCGCGGTAAATGAAATAGATCAATCCCGCCTGCGGCAGAGGGCGGTCTCCCTCGGGGAGCGACAGTTTCTGGAGCCGCAGGCTCCACTCGTGGCGCAGGGCGTCGGGTACGCGGTACGGCGGCGGCTTGGAGTCGGAATCGCTCTGGCCGCCGGTGCCGACACTGGTTTTCGATTTGCTCTCGGCGGCGGTAGGCTCCAGTTCGGGGTCCTTAAGAGTCTTGACCACCAGCCCGTAGGGCTGCGCGGTGACGGGTTTCTTGGCATTGACACGCAGCGAGAAGTCCTCCGCCGCGATCTTGGCGTGCGCCCCCGGCGGCCCGTAGATGGCGGTTTCGATCACCACGTAATCTTCGCTGGTGAGGGTGGATTCCGGGGTGGCCACGGAGTGGCCCGTGGACTCGGCGGCGACGGTCAGATCGCCGGCCTTGGCGTGGGCCTGATAATCGGTGGGAGCGGCCCGCGGCGGAATGCCCTCCGCCTTGGGCGGGGCCGGCGCCTGCGCGTAGGCGCATAGCGCGGCCAACAATCCGGCCGTCAGAATACCGGCTCTCGGGGCGGGATCGATTCGCATGGCAGCCATCAAATTAGCATAGCGCGGGTCCCTCATTCGGGGGTCAGGCGGCTCAGGATGCGGTCGTGAATCCAGTGCGCGTCAAACCACTCCACCGGGTTGATCTGTACGCCGTCCACCTGCATGCTGAAGTGCAGGTGGTCGCCGCCGGCCAGGCCGGTCGAGCCGCTGCGCCCCATGGCCTGGCCTTTCTTCACCAGGTCGCCGGTCTTCACGCCGATCTGGCTGAGGTGGCCGTAGATGGATTGCAGGCCGTAGCCGTGGTCGAGCACGATGCAATTGCCGTAGATGCCCAGGTCCGAGGCCCATACCACGCGCCCGTCATTGGCCGCCACCACCGGGACGTGCGCGGTCACCGCCAGGTCGTAACCAAGATGCACCTGGCGGTCCACTCTTTTGCCTTGGTAGATGTAGCTGCGCACATCCGCGAAGTGCGCTTCCACCTGGGAATTGGCGAGCTGCAGGAAGGGGCCGTTCCACAGCACGCGCTCCTCGGTCTTCAGGCGTAGATCGGCGAGGGTTTGATTGTTCTGCTTGCGCAGATCGCCGTTGATGCGCAGGAAGCGGGCCAGCAGATCGCCGGATCCGCCCGGATCGATCTGGTTCACCACCTTGTCCAGGAAGGCGCCGGTGATTTCGAGGTCGCGCTCGCGGAAGGGTTTGGGGAAGACCTTGAACCAGAAGCGGCCGGTCACTTCCGTGCCCGCGGCGTTGCGGGCGTAGACGTGGGGCACGGTATCCACGGGCAGGTCCCAGGCGAAGCCGAAGAGGGAGAAACGCTGGTTGGCGGGCTTGCCGGGCAGGGGAAAGCTGCGGAAGGTGTAGGGTCCCACCTTGACGCCGGCTTCGGACCAATCGCCCGAGACGGTGAAGGTAACCAGCTCACTGCCGCCCTGGTTGATGTAATGCTGGGCTTCGTCGACGGCCAGGCGGGGCGGTTCGAGCACCACATCCACGTCGTAGCCGGCGGTGACGGTGCGGCCCACAAGATCGTTGGATTGGGCCTCGACGGTCAGGGTGGCCTTGCCGGCGCGCAGGGCGGGCGCCTGCTGCTTGCCGGCCGGGAAGGCGTACACGCGGGAGGCTTCGCGATGGCGCAGGAAGAGCAGGCGGTGCGCGGGCTGGCGCTGATCGAAGACGGTGTAGCGCGCGCCGTTCTGTTCCAGAATGGCGGTGAAGCGGCGCAGCCCGTAGGCGCTGTCCACCGCGACCTTCACGGGCGTGCTGACGCCGATGGCCTTCAGGGGCTGGTCCATGGTAATGGCGGGCGTGGCCGAAAACGCGGCCAGCACCGCCAGGATGCCGGCCAGCAATACCAGCGCGGCGATCAGTGCGAGTTTCACTTTTTTGTCCAGGTATCCACCCAGTCGATGACCGTCTGATACCACAGCCGGCTGTTCTGGGGTTTCAGCACGAAGTGGCCTTCGTCGGGGAAGAGCAGCAGCTTCGAGGGCGCCTTCTGGATTTGCAGGGCGGTGAAGAGCTGCAGGCCCTGTCCCACGGGAACGCGATAGTCGAGTTCTCCGTGGACCACCAGGGTGGGCGTGTGGAACTCCTTGGCGAACATGCTGGGGGACCAGCGCGCGTAACTGTCGGGATTGTCCCAGGGCGTGCCGCCGAATTCCCAGAGGGGGAACCACAACTCTTCGGTTTCGCCGAATTCGCTGCGCAGGTCGTAGACGCCGTCGTGGGTCACCAGGGCCTTGAAGCGCTGGGTGTGGCCCAGAATCCAGTCGATCATGTAGCCGCCGTAGGAGGCGCCGGCGGCGGCCATGCGGCTGCCATCGGCATAGGGAATGCTGGTCACTACGTGATCGGCCACCGCCATGATGTCGTCGAAGGCGCGGCCGCCCCAATCGCCGTTGATCTCGTCGATGAATTTCTGGCCGTAGCCCGTGGAGCCGCGGGGATTGGGCATGACCACCACGTATCCGGCCGCGGCGAACACCTGCGCGTTCCAGCGGTAGGTCCAGCTATGGCCCCAGGCGCCCTGGGGTCCGCCGTGAATGAGCATCAGCACGGGGTACTTGCGGTCCGCGCGAAAGCCATAGGGCTTCAGCAGGAAGCTCTGCACCCGGGCGCCGTCCGCGCCATCCACCCAGAACTCCTCCAGCGGGGTCGTCTGGCGGGAATTCAGCAGGGCGTCGTTGAAATGCGTGAGGGCCACGGGAGCGCCGCCGGTGAAGGAGGCGCGGTAGATGGCGGCCGGCGCGGCGGCGCTCTGCTGCGTGTAGACCAGGGTCTTGCCGTCGGGGGTGAATTGCATGTCGTCCAGATAGCTGTCGCCGCTGACGGCGATGCGCTCCTCGCCTCCCTTCACCGACTTGAACTGGATGGACTGGCGGCCGCGGTCCTCGGTGGTGAAGAAGAGGCTGGCGGAATCCGGCGACCAGACAAAGCTATTGATCCAGCGGTCCAGGTTTTCGGTGAGGTCGGCGATGTGGTTGGCGGCGCGGTCCAGGACCCACAGACGCCAGCGGTCGCTTTCGTAGGCGGGCCGCACCTGGGCGCGCCAGGCGAGGTACTTGCCGTCGGGGGAATAGAGCGGCGTGTTGTCGGCGCCCGGGTTGTTGCCGATCTTGCGCGCGGGTCCGCCGGCCACCGGCACGGCGTAGAGGTCGGTGTTGGTGCTGACCGCGGGGACGGGGTCCAGGTTGACGGCGTAGCAGAGTTCCTGGCCGTCGGGCGAGATGGCGTAATCGTCGCCGCCGCCGAGCGAGAAGGGCGGCACACCGCGATCGCCGGGGGTCAGGTCGCGGGCCGTGCCGCCGGTGACGGGGACTACCAGCAGATGGCTGCGCCGCGCGGTCTGCCAGCGGTTCCAATGCCGGTACAGCAGGCCGGTGACGATGCGCGCCTGGACTTTGCCGTCCCTGGCGGCGTCCAGGGCGCGGCGGTTGCAGGGGTCGTCGGCGCCGCAGTCCGGAAATACCTCGCTGGTGAAGACCAGGTTCCTGCCGTCCGGCGAATAGAGCACGCCGCCGGCTTCGGTGGAAAGATTGGTGACTTGCCTGGCGTTCGCGCCGTCGGGGTCCATGAGCCAAACCTGGGGTGAGCCGGCGCGATCGGAGATGAAGGCGATGCGCCGCGAATCCGGGGACCAGCGGGGGCGTTCGTTATCCTGGACGCTCTGGGTAATCTGGCGCGCCGGGCCGCCCGCCACCGGCGTCACCCAGATCTGCGTGATCTTGCGGTTGTTGGGGACGTCCACGCTTTGCACGGAGTAGGCCACCAGGCGGCCGTCGGGAGAGACCTGGGGATCTGCGACGCGCGCGAGATCCAGGAGGGCGCGTGCGTCGAAGGGCTGCTTCTGGGCGAACAGGGTGGCGGCGGCGAGGAGCGCGAGTGAGGCGCGGTGCATAAACAAGAATTGTAGCGCCGCGGCGCCCGCGAGCTTCGGGTGCGTTTTCAGGAGCGCGCAAGACTGCGTCAGCCGCCCACGCGGGCGGCCGAGGCGCCGGCAGGCTTGAAGGCGCCGTCCTTATGGGAGAAGTAGCCGGTGACCGCGATGCCGCCGGCCGTGCTGTGCAGGCCCTTGGCGATGTCGCAGATCTCCGGTCCCTGAAAGACGTAACCGAGGGGCGGCTCGGGGTCGGTGCAGGCGTCCAGCAACTCGTGCGACAGGGTCCAGGTCCACTGATCCATGGATGGCCGCAGCGCCCAGGCGTAATAAACGGGCGCTTGTTTGTTGAGGGGGTCCAGGTAGAAATAATTGTGGCTGCCCATGACCCGGGCGGCGGCGCTCACCGCGCCCGGCGGCGGCACAATGAGGTAGAGCAGACCGGGGACCCGGCGCGGATCGGGGATGGCGCCCGCCCCGATCAGGCCGGCGAGGCCATGGGCGAGGGCGCTGTCTTTGGTGGTCGCCGGGAACAGGCGGGCGTCCCGCACCTTGGTTGTGCTTCCCTCCGGGTAGGCGTAGGAACCCTGGAACTCAGCGGGGTTGACGCCGTATTCGGCCAGGGCGGAGGTGATGCAAGGCAAGCCCAGGATCTGCTTGACTTTGGCCTCCGCGCCCGAGTCGATTTGCCGGCTGCCCCAGAAAATCAAAAAGACGCGCGGGTTGGCCAGCACTTTGGGATCCTTGTTGCGCAAGATGGCGAAGGCCCTGCCCGGCGCGCGAGCGGTGCGGGCCGTGGTGGTGGTCGTCCCGGCCGGCGGCGGGGGCTGCACCACCAGCGAGCCGCAGTTGAACGGGCGATCTTGGTTGGACAAAGCGCCGGCCTTCTGGAAATGCGCATGTTGGGACAGCACCAGCTTCTCGTTTTCGGGCAGGCCCGGGACCGGATCCCACGGGTCGATGTCGATGAAGGAAGACTCGCCGTGCGGGGGCACGTTCATGGTGAGCTGCCGCGCGGCGGGCACGCTGGCGGCGAGCACGTTAAAGGGCGCCGTGGCCGGCGGAGGATCCGGTTTGAAGGTCCACGGCTCCGCGAAAATATGGAGGTTGACGGCAGGCCCGGCGCCGCCGTCCACGATCTGGGGCGCCCAGCTCAGCGGCGCGCCACCGGCGCCGGCCAGCAGCCGGACCGAACTCAGGTCGTCGCAATCGTAGGACAGCACCTGCAACAGGGCGAGTTGGCGCAACCCGGCGACGCGTTGGTCCGCGGGGTTAGTAAAGGCTTCCTGGGGGGAGATGGGGACCACATTGGCGGGCGAGATCCGCTTGGGGGGCGGCAGGCGAACGCGCCGGTACTCTCGCGGACCCGCGGGCGAGGGTCCCGATCCCTCCACGCAGACGTTCAGTGCCGGATCAAAGCGCTGCTGCCCGTCGCCGCTGCGCACGCCGCTGAGCGCATATTGCTTGCCGGGGACCATGCTGTCGAGCGCCTGGCCGGCCCATGCGCCGGCCTGCCACCGATGATTCCACGCGCGGTCGACCTTCGGCATCCACAAGTCGATGGAGCCGTCCTGACCCACTACGAAGACGATAGTGCCGTGACACACTACATTGAGCGTTCCGCTGGTCGGCATTGGGATTCTCCTTTGCGCTTAATGGTTGCTGAAAACCTCGAGGCCGGCCCAGAAATACGGGTGGGCGAACCTCTCGTCCCGGCGAACGGATTGGGCCGCCAGGCGCAGCGACTCGGCCACTGGCTCGCCGGACAACATCGCCTCATAGAACGCCTGCATGAGCGCCTCGGTGCCGGCCGAATCCAGGTTCCAGCGGCCGGCCACAACATCCTGCGCGCCGGCGTGCAGGAAGGCCCGCACCAGGCTCTGGGGATCGCCGGGGCCGCCGCGCTCGCCGGCTGCCGTCGAGCAGCCACCCAGCACCACCAGGCGGCAGCGGGAGAGGTCCAGGTCCCGGATGTCCGCGGCGCGCAACAGGGCCAGCCCTCCTTCCGGCCCTCGCAACAGCAACCCGCCGCCTTCTCCGCCGTAACCATGTCCGGAGAAATGGAACAACTGGACGGCGGCGAGTTTTTGCACGACATCGCTCCAGGTGGCGGCTTTGCCCGTCAATAGGAAAGAACGGGGAAAGCGCGCGGAAACCTTTTCGGCCTCTTCGCGGGCGTGGGGGAGCGGGACCAGGCCTTCCTCGCCGGAGATGGCGGGTGCGCCCACGGCGAGCACTTGCCGGACGGACTCGAGCGGCGCGCGCGACTCGGCGCCTGCGCCGGCCCCGTCGCGAAGGCGCACGGCGAAGTCGGCGGACCAGTAATGTCCGTTGGGCCGCACCAGGGCGGACCAGGGCACCGAGGCGACGGCGGCATCGGTTTCCACCACCAGGGTGCGCACTTCCCGCAGCCGGGGGTCCCAGGGGCCCAGCAACTTGCCGGAAAGCTCGGCGGCATCGGCCCGCAGCACGCTTTCCGGAGAGCGCTCGCTGGCGCAGGCGCGGTCCAGCCGGTCGGCGGCCTGGCGCAGCCACGCGGGCGAGTCGATCTCGCGGAACCAGAAGCCGCGGCCGGTTTCCAGCCAGACGGCGACGCCGGCGGACAGTTCGGCGAAGGTGAGGCGGGCCTCGCCGGGAGCCGGCGAAGGCTCGGCGGAGGGCGTCTCGCGGCCCTGCTCGAACAGGCGGGCGCGGTAGCGGGACCAAAGCTCGCGGGCTTCGCGGGGGTCCGCGCCGGTGCGAATGCGGCACTCCAGCAAGCCGCGGTAGACGCCGCCCATGGTGCGCGTCCACAGCAGGCGATCGGCCTCGGGCGCGCGCGACCAACTGCTTTCGCCGATGGCGACGGCATCTTCGAGCAGCCGGGCGGCATCCGCATAGCGGCCGCGGCGCAGTTGGACGCGGGCCAACTCGGCGTCATAGCGCAAACGCAGCAGGCCGGTGTCTTTTTCCACGTCCGTGCGAATGCCCAGCAGGCGCGCGCCGGCATGGTCGAGTTCGCCGCGCGAAGTCTCCAGCGCGGCCATTTCGATGGCCGGGAGCGGCGCGGAGGATATCCGCGGGTCGTCTGCGACGGCCTGACCCAGGTGGCGGTAGGCCGCGTCGCGCAGCCCGGCTCCGAACTCCGCCATGCCGAGCTGCCACAGGGCCGGGGCATGCAGGGCCGGATGTCCGGCGGCCATCAGGGCCGCCTCCCGGGCCCAGGCCACGGCCGGGTAGCGGATGTGGTTCTGGTCGGCAAACAGAGACAGCGCCGAATAGAACTGGTAAGCGCGCAGGCGGGGATACATGCCGTCCCAGAAACTGTCCAGACCGCTGAAGTTCTCGCGCCACGCGGCGGCGGTGTTCCCGATCCGGGCATGCCGGCTGGCGCTCAAGCCGAGGGCCCGCAGGTACAACACGGGGTAGGCATGTTCGTGTTGGGCGGCGCTGGCCAGGGCTTCCCGCTCGCTGGCATCGGCGCTCTTCAGGTCGCGATTCCAGGTGGCGCAGCGGCCTTCTTCGAGCATGGCCTGGATCTCCAGCCAGGCGTACCGGCGCGCGCGCAGGGGCGGCGTCAGAGCGCGGGCGCCTTCCGCGCATTCCGGGCCGCGGTCGATCGCGTAGATCTGAGCGGTCCTGGAATACAGCACTCCGGCTGCGCCGCCGATCGATTCGAACAGCGGCAACGCCTGGCCTGCGTCCCGGCCGACAGCCTGATAATCCCAAGCCTCGCGGGCATCCGCGGCGCGCGCCAGGGCGGCGAAGGCGGCGGCGGCGCGCGCAACATGGGGGGTTTGGAGCGCATCCGCCAGCCAGCCATCCCCGTGGCGCGCCAGGAACACGACGGCCAGTCTTCGCAGCAGGGTTCCCGCCCGCTAATCGGGCGGCACGCCGTAATAGGCGGGCAGCAGACGCGTCACCGCGGCCTGGAGA
>VFSW01010236.1_pt1 | contig 13304 bp, 11 predicted proteins | sample 5358111 | NCBI WGS metagenome assembly VFSW01 (sample SAMN11554181, study PRJNA540505) | mine drainage metagenome | isolation source: sediment from site ElyBrook_90M | place: USA: Ely Copper Mine, Vershire, VT | collected 2017 | reverse complement strand
GCCATGTGTTACCTCTCGGTGCTGCAATATTATTTTCCATACGGCGCCATCTACCTGCACACTGGCGGGAACCCGGACGCCGTCCTGCCGGGGGCCCGGCAACAGATCCGAACGCTCGATCGCAACCTGGTTCTCGATTCCGAATCGGCCTCGAAGACCATCCGCGAGTCCCTCTGGGCGCAGCGTCTTTCGGCTGACCTGCTGGCGGCGTTTGGGGGATTGGCGCTGGTGCTGGCAACGATCGGCATTTACGGCGTGATTTCGTACTCGGTGCATCAACGCACCAGGGAACTGGGTGTCCGCATGGCGTTGGGCGCCAGCTGGAGCGATATTCAGATGATGATTCTGCGCGAAGGGCTCCGCATGGTCACGATTGGCGTGGTGGTAGGCACACTGGTGGCGCTGGCGGCGTCACAAGCGGTGTCCAGCCTGCTTTTCGTGATCAGCGCCCGGGACGCCATCACCTTCGTGCTGGTGCCTTCCATCCTGACGCTCGTGGCGATTTTTGCCTGCTGGCTTCCCGCCCATCGCGCCGCCTGCGTGGATCCGTCGATCGCGCTGCGCGACGAGTAAATGATACTGTCGGAAGAGAGCGAAAATGAATCGGAGAACCTTCTGCGGAACCCTAACTGCCGGCGCCGCCCTGGCCGCGTCTCCGCTGCGTGGCGCAATCGAGCGGCCGAATATTGTTTACGTACTGGCCGACGATCTGGGTTGGGGCGACCTGCAATGCTACAATCCGCTCTCGGCCATCCATACGCCCCATGCCAACCGCCTGGCGTCGGAAGGCATGCGCTTCACGGACATGCATTCTTCCTCGGCGGTTTGCACACCCAGCCGTTATAGCATTCTGACCGGCCGCTACTGCTGGCGAAGCAGGCTCAAAAAGGGCGTGCTCAACGGCGATTCCCCCAACTTGATCGAGCCGGAACGGCTGACCGTACCGGCCATGCTGCAAGCTGCGGGCTATCACACGGCGGGTTTCGGAAAGTGGCACCTGGGCCTGGGCAACGACGCATCCACCGATTTCTCCAAGCCGCTCCACCCCGGCCCCCTGGACCATGGCTTCCACCATTACTTCGGGATTCCCGCGTCGCTCGATATGGCGCCGTATCTTTACTTCGAAGACGACCATGCGGTGGAGCAACCCACTTCCTCTACTGCCGGCAGCAAAGAGCCTCGCGGCGTGTTCTGGCGTGCGGGCGCCTGCGCGCCGAACTTCCGGCATGAAGAAGTGCTACCGACGGTTGCCGGAAAGGCGGTCGATTACATTCGCCAGCGCGCCAGACAGGCCGCACAGCCCTTTTTCCTGTACCTGCCGTTCACCGGACCGCACACCCCGTGGCTGCCGCTGCCCAAATATCGCAACCAGTCGAAAGCCGGCGCGTACGGCGATTTTGTGACCGAGGTCGACGACATGCTCGGGAACGTGATGCGCGCCCTCGATGAGACCGGCCAGGCTAAGAACACGCTCTTCATTTTTGCCAGCGACAACGGCGCCGATTGGAAACCCGAGGACCTGGCGCGCTATGCCCACCGGGCCAATGCCGACTGGAAGGGTGAAAAGGCCGATATCTGGGAAGCCGGCCATCGCATTCCTTTCCTGGTCCGATGGCCGGGCCGCGTGCGGGCAAATGCGGTCAGCAAGGAATTGGGCAGTCTCACGGATCTGATGGCTACGGTGGCAGCCATCACCGGCGCCGCCCTGCCGGCCAACGCCGCCGAGGACAGCTTTAATCTTCTGCCTGCGTTCTTCGAGCAGAACAAGAAACCCATTCGCGACCACATCGTCATGCACTCCAACGGCGGCATGTTCTCCCTCCGGCAAGGCAATTGGAAGCTGGAGGAAGGGCTCGGCTCCGGAGGCTTCACTCCGCCGCAAACCGTCGAACCCGGCGAGGGCGGCCCCAAAGGCCAGCTTTATGACCTCCAGAACGACCCTGGTGAGCTGCACAATCTCTACCAGGCGCGTCCGGAAGTGGTGGACAAGTTGGCAACCCTGCTGGAACGCTACCGGCAACAGGGTCACACCCGGCCCATGTAAACCGAGGGAGCAGCGAAGAACGGGCGCACACCAAAGCGACACACTTCGGGTCCGGCGATCTCGATGCTGAGCCGAAACGGCTCCCACATGTCCACACCGGCCGCCTCGATAAGTGTGCGCTGCCCTCTGTTGAACTCCGTCTTGAAGCACCCCTTGCCGGATGCGTGCTATGGTGTCGGGATGAATCGCGTCTGGTGTGTTGTGTGGCTGCTGGCAGGTAGTGCCGCAGCCCAGGACACGTTTGTAAACCCTCTGCTTCCATCAGGGGCCGATCCTTGGATCACCTCTCACAATGGCTTTTACTATTACATGAACTCGACGGGATCGAGCCTCGTCATTCGGAAAACGAAGAGTATCGGCGCCCTCGCAACGGCCGAAAAGAAGACGGTCTGGCGGCCTCCCGCGAGCGGCCCGTACTCGCACGACATCTGGGCGCCCGAGCTGCATTTCTTACGCGGCAAGTGGTACATCTATTTCGCCGCAGATAGCGGACGCAACGAGTCCCACCGGATCTGGGTATTGGAAAATGCCGCTGCCGATCCGCTGGATGGCGAGTGGCTCATGAAGGGCAAGGTGGCTGACCCCTCCGACCGCTGGGCGATCGACGCCACCGTGTTTGAGCACGAGTCGCGCCTCTATATGGTCTGGTCCGGTTGGGAAGGTGAAGTGAACGGCGCGCAAAACCTCTATATCGCGGAACTCTCGGACCCATATACGGTAAAGGGAAAGCGCGTGCGGATCTCCTCGCCCGAGTATCCCTGGGAGAAGATTGGCGACCTGAAACCGCGAGAGGCTTCCGAAGCAAATCCGGGCTCAGACCCGGCCAACCCCATCCATGTCGATGTCAACGAGGGACCGGAGTTTCTGCGCCATGGCAGCCGCATTTTCCTGGTCTACTCTGCCGGAGGGTGCTGGACCGACTACTATTCGCTGGCAATGCTCACCGCTTCGGTGTCCAGCGACCTGATGAATCCGGCATCGTGGAAGAAGAGCTCCGCGCCGGTATTTTGGCTTTCGCCTGCGGCTCACGCCTACGGCACCGGCCACAACAGCTTCTTCCAATCTCCGGACGGTAAGGAGGACTGGATCCTATACCATGCGAATTCGGAGCCCGGCCAGGGGTGTGGCAATCACCGGGCGCCGCGCGCACAGCCGTTCACCTGGAAGCCGGATGGCATGCCGGATTTCGGCAGGCCAGTTGCGGTTGGGGCGCCGATTCAAATCCCTTCCGGTGAGAACTGAAAATGCACGCCGGATGTACTATGCGGAGGAGCTAGAGAAGGCAATCTTCTCGAGAATGTCCGGAATCTCAAAGACGGCGCGATTGTGAATGCGGTCGGTGGCGGCGCGAAAGCGCGCGTAGGCCGCTGGTTCCAGCAGTTAGTCCACCGCGCGCGCGACATGACGAAAATTCCGGAGCACGATGCCGATTCCCTGCTCCCGCACCCACTCGGCGTTGTACCGCTCCTGCGGCAGCGTCCAGGCATTCTGCTCGACGATAACCGGCAATCGCATGGCGGCCGCTTCGCTCAAACTGCCCGGGCCGGGCTTGCCGATGAAGTAATCGGCCAGTTGCATGTAGCGCGGCACCTCTTTGGTGAAGCCTTCGACGAAGACCGGCTCGGCGCGTGCCGCCGCAAGGCGCCGCAGCTCCGAGGCCAGCTTCTGATTGTGGCCGCAGACCAGAATCAATTGCCGGTCCGAAAGCCGGCGCGCCATGTCCAGCATGACGGCGGCACCCTGGCCGCCGAACAGCACCAGCCCGACGGGCTTTTCAGGGTCGAAGCCCAACCCGCTACGCGCCTCGGCCCGTTCCCGCGGTTCCAGCGGCGGCACGTCATAAAACGACGGGTTGAGTATCATTCCCGAGACCCGGTGCACGTATTGTGCCTGGTGACCCATAGCCGCAGCCTGCGCCTGTGCTTTGCCTGACCCGACGATGAAATGTTGGCGCTGCCGCTCTATCCAGAAGTGCGGCGGGTAGTCGGCAAGGTCCGTTAGAATAGTAATTAGAGGGATGCCGGGCAGCTCGCGATGCAGGCTATCGAACAGCGCGCGGTTGAGATTGGGGACCAGGGACACTACCATGTCCGGGCGGCTTTTGCGCCAGAGATCCTGCAGCACCTTGACCTGCCGGGAATGGAAGAGCCGGATCACCAGGTGCATGCCGGTGGTAAGTTGCGGCGACCCCAGAGTCCAGCCCTTCTTCAGCATCAGGTTGTAGATATCCTGCAGCCGGACGCCGGTCAGTTTGCGGAATACATCGATGGCGTCCAGGGCCTCCTGAAGGTTGACCAGGGTCAGTTCGAAGGGCCGTTTCTGCTGGTCCATCACCGACTTCAAGGCATTGGCCGCGGCGCGATGGCCGCCGCCGGCGTCGAAGAAGATGAGGTCCAGTTTCTTCACCCAGTACAGATTGTGCCACGCGGCACGCGGCGCGCGGCGGAAAACAATCCGATTCATGAATGTTTTTTGGCTGTGTCACCCATTTGTAGCCACCCCCGGCGTACAAATGAGCTATGGCAACAGTGACGGCGATGCTGGGTTTCATCTCCCATCGCGACCACAAGTTGATGCGCCGCGTGCACCACTGGTCGGCGCCCCGGTGGGTCCGTGTCTGGGCGCTCTGCGCCACGCGCGGCGGGGACGGTTGGCTGTGGTATGCCATGGGGCTGATGATTCTGCTGTTCGGCGGCGAGCAGCGGTTTCTGGCCGTCGCTTCGGGCGCCGCGGCTGCGGGCACCGGAATCGTCGTGTTCCTCAAGTTGAAAAAAGTCACGGGACGGAAGCGCCCCTGCGCCATTGAACCCCACTGCTGGGCCACGCTGCTCCCTCCGGACCAGTTTTCCTTCCCCTCCGGCCACACCATCACGGCGTTCTCCGTAGCCTTAACGCTGAGTCATTTCTATCCGTCACTGGCCCTGGGGCTGGTTTTCTGCGCGGTCAGCATCGCGGCATCGCGCGTCCTGATGGGCATGCACTTCCTAAGCGATGTCCTCGCCGGAGCCGCCATCGGCAGCCTGCTGGCGCTGGGCGCCACACATGTGGCGGCGCTGCTCCGGTAGGCGCTACAACACCGGTGAATCGTTACCCAGCAGGGCGCGGCGTACCAACTTGACCGGCGGATATCCCTGTGCCAGGAAGCGATTGTGGAATTCTTCCAGGCTGTATTTCGATCCCTTCATTTGTTTGTAATCCTGCCGTAACTTCAGAATCTGGAGCTTGCCCAGGGTGTAGTACAGGTAGGTGGGGTCGCTGGTTCCGCGTTTGGTCTCGCGTTCCGCATTGGCGCGGGTCTGGTACCCTTCCTTGACGAAAAAGTCGATGCCCTGCTCATAGGTCATCTTGCCGGTGTGCATCTCAATTCCCACGATATACCTGGCATTGCGCAGCAGCGCATCCTGCAGTTGCCCGAGGCGCAGTTTCGGATCGCCGTTGCCATACCCTTCGTCGAGCATCATTTGTTCGGTGTAATGTGCCCAGCCCTCGGCATTGGAACTGCACCCAATCAGCTTGCGAACTTTGGCAGGCGCCTGCTTCAGCCATAGAAACTGCGTGTAGTGTCCGGGATACACTTCATGGACCGCGGTAGAGATCACGGTGCCGCGGTTAAAACCTTCCATGTGCTCTTCCACCTGCTGCTTCGGCCAGTTGGGCTCCGGCAGGGTAACGTTGAAGAACGCCTCCTTGGCCACCTTTTCGAAGGGACCGGGCGTGTCCATGGACGCGAAAGTCAGCGCTCTTTCGAACGGGGGCGTTTCCTCCACGATTGGCAGCACCGGAGAGGGTATGGTGACGATGTGGTGCTGCTCGATGAAGTCTTTCAGACCACCCAGCACGCCGCGGAACGTGCTCAGAAGCTGATCCGGGGCGGGATGATCTCTTTCCAGGTCCTCCAAAACCTGGTCTGGCGTGCGCTTGGGATCGATACGCGCGGCTGTCCGCCGAAACTCCGCCTGATTCTGTCGGAGATTTTCGAACCCGAGGGCCAACAGGCGATCGAGCGGCGTGTCCACCATCTCGTCATACAGGAGTTTGCGCGCATAGGTTTCGGCGCCCAAGCGGAAATCTCCCTTGGAGTTCGGCAGCACCTGCGTTTTCAGGAACTGCTGGTAGGAATGGAGGGCATCGATCACCGCCCGGTTAGAGGTCTTGAACTGCGCCAGAAGCGCGGGGTCGGTCACCTGTTTGAAGGCGGAAGGGACGTCCTTTTCAAAGAAGCTAACGATGCCCGGGAGCTGTTCCAGCGCGATTTCGGTATAGATATGCGGGGGATTCCGGAGGTTGGCGCGGGCGGATTGAAACGTCCGCGGAATCAGCCGCTCGCGGGCGATGGCCGCCTTCAGGCGCTCGGCGGGCGGCGCAAAGTTGCGGCTCATGATGACGAAAATGGCGTTGGAGGCGCCCGAAGAGTAGATGTCCGGGTTCCTTTCCCACAGCCGGATGGTTTCGAGTTCCAGCAGCGTACCCTGAATCTGTGCGATCACCAGTTCGCGGTCCGCGGCGACCGCGGAAGAGAGCCCGCGCGGGTCGAATCCCCTTACTTCCGCCAGGTATTTCTTGAGGATAGCAATCTGGGCATCAACTTCCGCCTTTGAGCCGTCCGGCAGGAGGGCGTCATACCGGTGGAATCCCGCAGCCGTGCCGGACACGGGGTCGAAGCGGTAAACGGCCTCATCGAAGTAACGGTCCGCCAAACTCGCGAATTCGGCGTTCCGGGCCTGTCCGAAGCACAAAGTGGCCAAAAACATCCCCGTGAGTAGCGTCCACATTTTCATTCCTTAATTTTATCCTCAGCTTTTTTGCGTTCCGGCACGGATCTCGTGTCAGTTTTGTCCGCCGTTTTCGCTAATAGAAGTATAGGGACCTTTTATGTCATCGCCAATTCAGCAATCCGTTGGGATAGGGGAAAGACCGGCGCCTACGCTTCGTGTGGTCGCGCGGTTGGCAACGCCGCAGATTCTGCGCGTTGATAGGTATCGCTTGACGCCAGGCACGCTCACCCCGGTGCAACACTTGCAACAACGGGCGGCCCTGGTTATGGCCCAGTGGGGATGTCCGCATCCCTACCTGGCGGTGGAGTCGATTACCGGGCCGGCAGAGGTGTGGCGGCTGACTGGTTACCAGACGGCAGCAGACCAACGGAGAGCGGCGCTCAGCATGGATATGAATCCCGCTCTGCGGCGGGATCTGGAACGGATCGAGAGCCAGATCCAGGTACTAGCTGGCCCGTCGTCTACGTGGATCGCCCAATATGTGGGAGGCGTCCTGCACGGCCAAAAATGGCCGATGGGGCGCGGACAGTACCTGGTGATTGCCCCGGTTAGCGGGTCGGCGGACCCGCAAGGAGCTCCGTATCAGGCTTCCGACGGAGCGCAGTATGCGATCGCATCGGCGCGAACCCGCAAGGGCGCCGAGAACCGGGCGGCCGCAGCGGGTCCCGGAGCAAACGTATTCGCCGTACGCCCGGGCTGGAGCATGCCCGCCGCGGAGTGGGTCCGATGCAACCCGGCATTTTGGAGTTCCAGCCCCGCAGTGAAATGGGCGCGCTAGAATCAATTGAGGTTCCAACATGAGACTTGCCGCTACACTACTTGTGTCCGCCGCCATTCTGAGCGCGCAAAGCACGACCAAGAATCCCATAGTCGATACGTCGAAAATGGTGTTCGGCATCGCCAAGAATGATGTATTGAAATCCGCCGACAAGATTCCAGACGACCTGTGGTCCTTCCAGCCTACGCCGGATGTGCGCACGGTGGGTCAATTGTTCGCCCACATCGCCGATGGCCAGTACGAATTCTGTACGGCTGCCGCGGAGGACAAGATGGCGCCGAAGGATATCGAGAAGACCGCCAAAACGAAGGCTGAGATCGTGGCCGCTCTGAAGACTGCCTTCGCCTATTGTGACTCGGCATACGCCAAAATGACGGATGCAACCGCCGGCCAGATGGTGGATTTCTTTGGACGCAAGGCCGCGCGCGTGGGCATCATGGATTTCAATTCCGCCCACACCATGGAGCACTACGGGAACCTTGTAACCTATATGCGGATCAAGAAGATTGTTCCGCCCTCCAGCGAGAAGCAGCAATAGACCCATGGAACATTCCGAACTGCTTCGCGACGCCATCGTACGCGAACTGCCGCACCTGCGCGGGCTCAGCGAGGAGCGGGCCTCGATTCCGCGCGGCGAAGGGAAATGGACTCCCAAAGAAGAGCTGGGCCACCTGATCGATTCGGCCGCCAACAATCATCTGCGCTTCGTGGGGGGCGCGACGGCGGCGGAATTTCGCGGCCCCAGCTACGCCCAGGATGAGTGGGTGCGCATTCACGGCTATCGCGGGATGCCGTGGGAAGAGATCGTGGCTTTCTGGTTCCAGTACAACCGGCTGTTGGTTCGACTGATCGCGGCGATTCCGGCCGGGCGGCTGGAGACACCGTGTACGATCGGCGCCGGCGCCCCGGTCACACTCGGCTACCTTGTAGAAGATTACGTGATCCACATGCAGCACCATATTGATTTATTGCTGCTGCGGGCGACGGTCACGCAGTATCCGCGACACTGAAACTACCGGATTTCCACCGCGTTGTTCGTGGCTGAAAGCGCCTGTCCTTCGGTGTCTCGGACCACGAGGCGTACGAGGTAGGTTCCCGGCTTCACATCGAAGGTAGTCTTCACCGTGACACCGCTCGCTAAGCGCGCCAGAGTCTCATCTTTTAAATGCAGCTCCACCACTTTGCGGATGCCCTGCAGGTAGTTGCCATTGCGGTCGAAGATTCCGGAAACCACGGTCACGTTGTTGACGTTCCGGCCTTCGGCTTTGTGAAATTTGAACTGTTTCAGATCCAGGTGCGCCAGGACCGAGAGTTTGGCGTCGTCGTCGGTGGCCTTGAAAAACTGGGTGTGCATTTCGATCGGCAGTTCGGCCATCTCGTCGTGCGAGAAGAGAGCCGATTCGATCTCCTGCCGCGCCGTCTCCGCCGCGTCTTCGGTCTTCTTCGGCGCATAATACCCATGGCGCGCCGTCAGCGTCATTCCGGGCACGTTCTTCAACGAAACCTTCAATAAGTGGAAACTGCCGTCCGATTTCATGTTCTGCGGCGAAAAGCCTAGCAGATACAGATATTCGGGCGCAGTCGCGATGCGTCGGAATCCTTCGTCGTAGCTGTTGCTGTTCTCGAAGAACGCACCGCCGGTGCCCGAGGCAAGCTCCGCCATCACGTCCGAGTTGAGCTGCATCTGGGTCAAGGTGCGCGGTCCGCCCGGCGCCACCTTGAACGCCGGATCGGTGTACAGACCGCGAGCATCCAGCGCGCTGATGATGACCTTGGAGCGGATGGCCTGCTCGATGATGGCGACTTTGGAATCGATATACAAAGGGTCCCAGGTATTGAAGCCCGGCGATATGAAGATCATGGTCCGCTGGCCCGGCGTTACTCCCAGGCGTTTGACCACGGCTTTCAGATTGTCCAGCGAGATCAGCGTTCTCTGATCCACGTCGTTGAGTGCGCCCATGCGAACCATGAGGTTGGGGCGAATACGCGCCAGCGCCTCGTGCAACTTCGGGCGGTCGCCGGTGAAATCCTGGCTGACCTCGCCCGACATGGCATACACCGCGATGCGCTCGGTGGGCGCGAGGGCTTCGATAAAACGGTCCGCCGCTTCGCGCACTTTCACCAGGTATTCGGGCGCAAGGTGGATGTCGTCAAATACCAGCGCCACGAAACGGTCCGGAATCACGATTGCGGGGTCGCCCTCACCCGTCGTGGCAGGAGCCTGGGTGGTGGTGGTATCCGCCGGAACCTTGGTCTTCTCTATGCTGAAGCGATCGATGATCTGCGGCTTGCCCTTGTCGTAGAGCAGGAAATTTTCTTTGGCCAGATTTCCCACCGCGTCGCCATGAGCGTTGCGCACCACTACCGGCACCATCACCAGATTGACCTTGGTACGGAAGGACGCCTGTTCGTCGTGCTGGGACATCTCCGGGGCGTTCTGGTTTTGGGGTTTGTCCGGCGCGAGCGGGACGGGTTTTACCTCGGCCGGGGGAGTTTGGGCGCCCAGTAAAGCAGCCAGCGAAAGCAGAAGGCCAACCCGAAGCATGACTCATTCTACGCCAGAAAGGCCTGACGCCGTATGAGAGAATCGATCCAGCGAAAGATGCAGCCCATGAAAATGCCACGTCGCAGTTTCCTCCAGATGGCGGCCCAGGGCCTCGCCGCGGCTTCGCTGGATGGAGCCGCCAGCGCGCAGACAAGCCCCTCCCCGGCCAAACGGAAACTCACGCTCAACGTCCGCGATTTCGGCGCGGCGGGCGACGGCGCCACCAAAGACACCGCGGCCTTCCAGCAGGCCATCGACCGCTGCTCGGTGCTGGGCGGAGGCGACGTGGTGGTGCCCTCGGGCGGATATCTCATCGGGGCCATCGCGCTGCGATCTCACACCACACTGCGCCTGGAAAAGGACGCTATCCTTCTGGGCAGCCCGGATTTCGCCGATTATCCCGTCTCCCAGGTGCGCTGGGAAGGCAAGTGGATTCCGGGCCGGGTGGGCCTGATCCATGCCTTCGACGCCACTGATATCGGGATCGCCGGACCGGGAAAAATCTCCGGCAACGTGGCGCTGGGAGGCCGGCCCACTGTGCAGAATCCGCTGCGCCATCCGGCGTTGGTCGAGCCTATCGGGTGCGACGGCATCCGGCTGGAAGGATTCGCCACCGAATACCGCCTGATGTGGTCGGTCCATCCCACCAACTGCCGGAACATCACCATCCGCAATCTCACCATCCGCAGCACCGGCGGCAACGGAGACGGTATCGATATCGATTCCTGCAAACACGTCGTCATCGAAGGCTGCGATATATCGACCGGCGACGACTGCATTTCCCTGAAATCCGGCCGCGGCGCCGAAGGGTATGCCCTGATGCAGACCACCGAAGATGTCCGGATCAGCAACTGCACGATGGCCGATTCCATCTTCGCCTGCATCGGAATCGGCAGTGAGACTTCCGGCGGTATTCGCAACGTGCGTATCGAGCACTGCAAATTCACCCGCGCCCGGACGTTCGCCTTGTACATCAAGAGCCGGCCCGGACGGGGCGCGTTCCTCGAAGATATTGTGGCGGACGATCTGGACGTTTCCGGCGTGACCGGCGGGTTTCTGCGTTTCAACCTGCTTTCCAGCGGGATTCAGGACCCGGTGCCGGTGCCCGGCAGCCAAGGCATTCCGACGGCTCGTAATTTCCGCTTCTCGCATATCCGGGTCAGCGATTGCCCGCTGCTGGTGGACGGTGTGAACGTGCATCCCGAAAAGCCGCTGGACGGCCTGGTGCTGGCGGACATCACGGGCACCTGTGCAACAGGCATTCGCCTGGCGAACGTCCGCCACGCCGACATCAGCGGCATACACGTCAGCGGGTATACCGGGCCGCTGCTGGGTATCCACGACGTCACCGGCAAAGGCCTGGAAGGCGCCGCGTCGATAGAGGGGCCGAAAGTGCCGCCCCCGGTGGCCGCGCCATCCGCCGCGTACGAAATCCGGTAACCGACGGCCCGCGCGCGGTAGAATAGTGCTCTTTATGAAACCGTTCTCGATTTATGCTCTTTGCTTTTTTCTCTCGGCGCCGCTTGCCCTGCCCGCGGATGCCCCTCTGGCGGGATATTCGGCCGAGTCGGCACGCACGGAACGGGATTGGGAAGCGAAGTTTCGCGCCATTCCGGAACCGGCCAACCTGCGGGCCTACATGCAGCGCATGTCGGCGCGGCCGCACCATGTGGGGTCGCCGTACGATAAGGACAACGCCGAATGGCTCCTCGCCAAGATGAAGGAATTCGGACTGGACGCGCAGATCGAGAGTTTCGATGTGCTCTTCCCTACCCCGAAGGAACGCGTGCTGGAACTGGTGTCGCCTACAAAATTTACGGCGAAGTTGCAGGAACCCACGGTAGCCGTGGATCCCACGTCGAATCAGCACGAGGAGCAGCTTCCCACGTACAACGCTTACTCCATCGATGGCGACGTAACCGCGCCGCTGGTCTACGTGAACTATGGCGCGCCGGCGGATTATGAGGAACTGGACCGGCTGGGCATTTCGGTGAAGGGCGCCATTGTGATCGCGCGTTATGGCCAGACATGGCGCGGCATCAAGCCCAAGGTGGCGGGGAGCACGGCGCGGTGGGCTGCCTGATTTATTCCGATCAGCGGGATGACGGATACAACGGCGGCGATGTATTCCCGGCCGGTCCCATGCGGCCCAGGGACGGCGTGCAGCGCGGCAGTGTGATGGACATGCCGCTCTATCCGGGCGATCCGCTGACGCCCGGCGTGGGCGCCACCAAAGACGCGAAGCGCCTGCCCGTGAAAGGCGCGCCGCCGCTGACAAAGATTCCGGTGATGCCGATCTCGTACGCGGATGCGCAGCCGCTGCTGGCAGCCATCGAGGGCCGGGTGGCGCCGGACAATTGGCATGGCGGGCTGCCCATCACGTACCATGTGGGACCCGGTCCCGCGCGAGTACATTTGAAGCTGTCGTTTAATTGGGACCTCAAGCCCCTTTACGACGTGATCGTGCGCATTCCCGGCTCCAAATACCCCGACGAGTGGATCGTCCGCGGCAATCACCACGATGCCTGGGTCAACGGCGCCGAGGACCCGGTCTCGGGCGCCGTGGCCGAGATCGAAGAAGCCCGCGCGTTCGGCGCGCTTCTCAAGCAGGGTTGGCGCCCCAAGCGCTCCATCGTGCTGTGCTTCTGGGATGGCGAAGAGCCCGGGCTGCTAGGTTCCACGGAGTGGGCCGAGGCGCACGCTACCGAACTGGCCCACAATGCCGCCGTCTATATTAATTCCGACGGCAACGGCCGCGGGGAATTCGGCGCCGAAGGATCGCATTCGCTAGAGCGCTTCATCGATAACGTGGCGAAGGACGTTGAGGATCCCGAATCCAAGCTCCCCGTGGAGACGCGCTTGCGGGACTTCCGGACTGCCAATCTACCGCCCGGCACGACGCCGCAGGAGGTCCGCAGCCGCCAGGATCTTCGCATTGGCGCGCTCGGGTCGGGTTCCGATTACACGGCGTTCCTCGACCACCTGGGCATCGCCTCGTTGAACATCGGCTTTGGCGGGGAAGATCGCGGCGGCATTTACCACTCGATCTACGATGATTTCTACTGGTACACACATTTCTCCGATACCACCTTCGTGTATGGGCGCGCGCTGCCACAGCTCGCGGGAACCAGTGTGCTGAGGCTGGCCGACGCGGAGTTGCTG
>VFSW01010235.1_pt1 | contig 13305 bp, 12 predicted proteins | sample 5358111 | NCBI WGS metagenome assembly VFSW01 (sample SAMN11554181, study PRJNA540505) | mine drainage metagenome | isolation source: sediment from site ElyBrook_90M | place: USA: Ely Copper Mine, Vershire, VT | collected 2017 | reverse complement strand
GTCGCTTAGGTATGCCCCGCTCCGACCTCCTCCAGCGTTTCCTCGGCGCTCGCGCCGCCTTCGTGACGCTCCTTGGTGATGGCGTTGAGGAAAATATCTTCGAGCGAGGTCCCGGCCGGGAGCTTCTTCAGGTATTCCTCGAGTACTACCCGGCCGTCGGCGATGATCACGACCTTGTCGCAGATCTGCGAGACCTCGGGCAGGATGTGCGTCGAGAGCACCACCGTTCGGTTGCCCGCGAGATGGTGAATCAGATCGCGAATTTCGTGAATCTGCCGCGGATCGAGACCGATCGTCGGTTCGTCGAGGACCAGCACGGGCGGATCGTGAATCAACGCCTGCGCCAGCCCGACGCGCTGGCGATAGCCCTTGGACAGTTGGCCGCAAATCCGATGCGACATGTCGGCGAGGCCGCAAACTTCGAGCACATGCTCGAGCGCCGGCTCGATCTTCGCGCGCGGGACGCCGCGGAGTTTCGCGACAAACCGGAGATAGGCTTCGACCCGCAGGTCGGGATACAGCGGCGGATTTGCGGTCAGGTACCCGATTTTGCGGCGCGCCGCGAGCGATTGCGAAAAGATATCGAGTCCGTCGATCAAGACGGTGCCCGCGGGCGCCGGCATATAGCCCGTGATGATGCGCATCGTGGTGGTCTTGCCGGCGCCGTTGGGGCCGAGGAAGCCGAGGATGGAACCGTTCTCGGCTTTGAACGATACGTCTCTTACCGCGACAAAGTTGCCGTAAGCTTTAGTTAGGTTTTTAACCTCAATCATTCAGGTCGTCCGATTCCAGAGCCACCGAGACGCCGTGGCCGGCTCAGCTTCAATTGACGAAGCAGCCTGCCCGGCAATTCAATCAACAACAGACCAACCGAGTAATTAAGCACACCACGCCAAACTGTCAATACAACGAAACAGCGATCTGACATCGGGCAATATTTTCGATTGACTCTCGCTGCGCTTTTGCTTTGAGAACCGTATCGGATAGTTTCGATTGATGGGCGCAGAGCGCAAGCAACTCATTTTGGTCGACGGCTCCGGGTACATCTTCCGCGCTTTTTTCGCGCTGCCGCCGATGAATACCTCACGCGGGCTGCCGACCCAGGCGGTGTACGGCTTCATCCGGATGATTCTGAAGCTGTTGAAGGACGTGCGCCCGTCGCATCTCGCGATCGTCTTCGACTCGCCGATAAAAACTTTTCGCGACGACCTGTTCGCCGATTACAAGGCCAACCGCGCCGAGGCGCCCAACGACCTTGTCGTGCAGATTCCCTACATCCATCGCGTGGTCGAGGCGTTTCGGATCAAGTCGCTGATGCTCGATGGATTCGAGGCCGACGACGTGATCGGCACGCTCGCCAAGCGCGCGGCGCACGAGCATTTCATCGTCACGATCATCACCGCCGACAAGGACTTCATGCAACTGGTCGGCCCGCACGTCACGCTGTGGGACACGATGCGCGATCGGCGAATCGGAGTGCGCGAGGTCAAGGAGCGCTTCGGCGTCGAGCCGGCGGCGCTGGTCGATATTCAGGCGCTCACGGGAGATACGATCGATAATATCAAGGGTGTGCCGGGGGTCGGCGAGAAAACGGCCGTGGCGCTGGTCAAGAAGTTCGCCAGTGTGAAGGGAATCTACGAGAACCTGGACCGTATCGAGGAAAGCGGAATTCGCGGGGCGAGAAAAATCGCGGGCCTGCTCGGTGAGCATCGCGCGGCGGTGGACCTGGCGCGACGATTGGTGCGCATCGACACCGAGGTGCCGCTCAGCGTCGAGCCGGACGAATTCGCATGGCGGGGGGTGGACGAGCACGCGGCTGCGCAACTGATGCGCGAGCTGGAGTTCCATTCGCTCCTGCGCGAGATATCGCCGTCGCAAGTGGAGCTTCCCGGTCTGGAATCGAAATCGAAGCCGGCGCCCACCGTCGCCGGGAAAGATCTCGCCGACGCGCTTGAAACTCTGGCCGGCGCGCCGCGCATCGCGTTTGACCTCGCCGTCGCCGCGGCCGGTCAGGACCGCTTGCAGCTCGCAAGCGCCGACCAGACAATCGTCGTCGATCATGACGGGATCGCCAGCGCAGCGCCAATTCTCGGCTCCGAGCGCCCGCTCAAATCGTGCCACGATCTGAAGACTCAAATCGGAGCCTTCGCCCGGTACGCAGTCGCGCTCAAAGGCGTCGATTTCGACACGATGCTGGCGGGCTTTCTGATCAATTCGGGAAAGCCGGAGCCGTCGCTGACAGACTTGTATCACGAGTACCTGGCGCCGCTTGGCGCCGGCGCTGCGCCGGGCACCAATGCGGAGCGGGTGAGAGATCTTCGCGCAGCGCGCGCGTCGCTGTTCGACGGCATCGAGATGCCGACCGCGCCGATTCTGGCGGCGATGGAAGCCGCGGGAATCGGCATCGACGCCGACGCGCTCAAGATCATCTCGAAGGAATTTGCCGAGCAACTCAATCGGCTGGAACGCGAGTGCTACCAGCTGGCCGGCCGCGAGTTCAATCTCAACTCGCCCACGCAGTTGCGCGAGCTGCTGTTCAACGAGTTGAAACTTTCGGCCAAGGGCCTGAAAAAAACCAAGAGCGGTTTCTCGACCGACGCCGATACGCTCGAAAAGCTCGCGGCGGTGCATCCCATGCCGCGCAAGCTGATCGAATACCGCACGATTTCGAAATTGAAATCCACTTACGCCGACGCGCTGTCCGAGGTGATCCGCTCGGGCACCGGGCGAATTCACACGACCTGGCATCAGGCGCTGGTCGCGACCGGACGGGTCAGCTCAAGCGATCCGAATCTGCAAAACATCCCGACCCGCAGCGCGGAAGGCCGCCGGATTCGCCGGGCGTTCGTGCCCAAGCCGGGATGCATCTTCGTGTCAGCCGACTATTCCCAGATCGATCTGCGCGTGCTGGCTCATCTGTCGGGCGACCAGACATTGGTGGACGCATTCAACACCGGCCAGGACATCCACGTGCGGACCGCGACCGAGGTGCTGGGAATCACGCCGGACAAAGTCAACGCCGAAGCGCGGCGGCTGGCCAAGGTGATAAACTTCGGGATTATTTACGGGATGGGGCCGCAGCGGCTGGCGGGCGAGCTCGGGATTGCGCTGGCGGAGGCCTCGGACTACATCAAGCGCTACTTCGAGCGGCTGGCGGGCGTGCGTGCGTGGCTGGACGAGACGGTTCGCAACGCGCGCACGGCGGGCTACGTAACGACGATGTACGGGCGGCGCCGTTATCTGCCGGAGCTAAACGCCCTGCCGGGCGGGGCTCGGGCGCAAGCAGAGCGAATCGCCATTAACACGCCGATCCAGGGCACGGCGGCAGACCTGATAAAACTCGCTATGATACGGCTGGACGGGGTGCTGCGAGAGCGCGGGCTGGGCACGCGGATGATTCTGCAGGTGCATGACGAACTGCTGCTGGAAGCGCCAAAAGACGAGTGGCGAGAGGCGGCCGAGCTGGCAAAACGCGAAATGGAGGGGGTCGCCAAACTCAAAATTCCACTGAAGGTGGAGCTGAAATCTGGACCAAACTGGGCTGAGATGGTCGGCGCGGCATGAAAAATCCGCTGAATTTAGTCGCCCGCACCTGCGTCTACTTAAGTTGAGAACACCAGGCCACCACGACGGTGATGAAGCCGAGCTAATCGATCGCTCCCGCAAGGGCGATTCCGAGGCGTTTGGCGTTTTGGTGGAACGTTATCAGCGGCGGGTGGTCGGAGTCGCGCTGGCGGTAGTACACAATCAGGATGACGCGCTTGAACTGGCGCAAGAAACCTTTGTCCGCGCCTTTGAAAACCTTTCGAAATTCGAATCGCGTTCGAGCTTTTCAACCTGGCTGTATCGAATCGCGGCCAACCTCGCGATCGATTTCTGGCGCCGCGAGGGACGCCATGTGGTCCTTCATGGAGAAGACGCCGATAATGAAATCGGCAGGATGCCGACCAGCCAGGGAGATTCATTCAAGGAAGTCAGTCACAGTGAACTCTCGGCGCGCCTAAAGCAAGCGCTGGAGGAGTTGACGCCGGAACATCGTGCAGTGATACTTTTACGCGAAGTCGAAGGAATGTCGTACGACGAAATCAGCGACGTTTTGCAGTGTCCGAGAGGAACGGTCATGAGCAGGTTGCACTATGCCCGAACCCACCTGCGCAACATCTTGAAGGACGTGGCCGGGAGCTGAGCGCGATATGGCTGAATGCGGTGAAATAGGCATGATGCTCGGCGCGTTCGAGGACTCCGAACTCGAGCCCAACGAGATGCAGGAAGTCGCGTTTCATCTGGCGCGATGCGAATCCTGCGCCGCCATCCTGGCCGATTACTCGACGCTCGGACGCGACCTCAGATCGATTGCGGCAGAGCCGTCGCTGGCAGGATTTTCGAGCGCGGTGATCGCTCGGATCGATCGCCTGCCACAGCCGATGCTGACCAGAGTCGCGCGTTTCCTGAGGCGCCAGACGGACTGGGTCGGTTAGGGCTTCGCCTGGGGCGGCGCGGTAGCGGCGGTCGCCGTCGTGACGATAATTCTGATGACTCCGTATGCTGAGCAGTTCGCCAACCGAGCGCCGCACTCGGTCACTTCGATCGCCAAGGCCGAGCACGAAGCCGCCGCGGCGGCAAATCAAGTGGCGGAAGCGACGCCCGGCGAGCCTACAATGGCGGATAACGATTCTCATGCCGACATCTCGCGGCTCGAGTCGGAAAACCATTCGGTCGCAGTCTGGAGCGAGCCTCGCAGGGACACGACCGTCATTTGGTTGCCCGATCAGCCTTAGGTCGCCATGACGCTGCGCCCCGGTAGCCTCGCCTGCCTCATCATCGCGATCACGGCCTTCGGAGCGCAGGGTATCACCTACGCTCAGGCAGGACCGAGGCAGGTGACCGTTTATATCGACTCGGTTATGGCCGCGGATACCACCGAGGGAACCGACCCGCGGCTGGCGCCGATGGGCGCGAAGCTGCGGGGCCTATTCGGCTTTTCGACTTACAGCCTGATCGGCCACAGCGAGGGGCAGACCGATTGCGGCAAGATGATCGCGTTCACCTTGCCGGGCGGCAAAATTCTCCACGTGCAGCCACGCGCCATCGACGGCGACATGATCGCGATGGAGATCGTGCTGTTCGACGGAACGCGCCCGCTGATGACCACCGACCTGAAGCTCAAGAACAATGGGACGTTGATCGTCGGCGGCCCGCGCTACGAGCAGGGAATGATGATCATCTCGATTGGCGCGAGCACCGGCGGGTCGCATCCGATGCAGGCGCAAGTGGGCACCCCGGCCCAGGCAAATACCCGCTAGCAGGGGGTGACCCCTGCACCCGCAGGGCTGAGCCCTGCACCCGGTATTAGCGCCGCGCTCCGTTGTCGCGCGCGGTCACTGCCGCGGGCGCGCGGTTTCTTAAATACTGGCCTGTCGTGCCAACGACCGCCCACCGCGCAGGTGATTCTTTCCTCATCCTCTCGACCCCGTCGCCTTATTTCACGGCACCCGCCCGCCAACGGAGCGCGGTCAGAGCCGGTCGAAATAAGGCGCGACGCGGCCGTCGAAGTGGAACTCGCGCGCCAGCGCAATCCACTTGCGATCGATCCCGTGCATCGGCTCCGGCAAACGGTCGAGCGGGAAGAACCCGGCGGTAACCGCCTCGAGCGGATTGGGCTTGAGCTCGCCGCCGACAATTCGACAATAGAAAAGCATCGAGTAGATATGCCGCGCGGGTGAGCCGTACTTCTTGCTGTCGATTACGGCGATCAGGCGCTCGGGCTCGACGATAAGCCCGGTTTCCTCGCGTGCTTCGTTGGCCGCGTTCTCGGCGGGCGATACGCCGACATCGCAGAACCCGGTGGGATACCACCATTTGCCGGTCGGCCGCTGAATCAACAGAATTTCGTCGCGCTGGTTGAATGCGATCACGCCGCATCCCGATGCCGCCGTGACATATCCTTCGTAACCGGCGATCACCTGCTCGCGCCATCGCCGGCGCAATGCTTCGGCATCTTCGTCGCTCGCACCGGCCAGGACCGCATGGATTCGGGCGGCCTCTTTGAGCAATTCCTCGTAGCGTTCGGAGTCGAAGCCGTCGGGCTTGAAGGCAAGTCCGGTCCGCGCGATCGCGGTTATACGTTCTATGAAGCGCGCCAGTTCGGCGAGCAGATCAGAATCCGGCATTGGAATCGCTAGCCGCTCGACGCGCAACCGCACACCGACCAGGCCGCGTCGGCAAGCGCGGGTACCAGCTGCTTCATGCCGGCGAACAGAGGATCGTCGGCCTGTCCGCGCACGAATCGGGCGTAGCTGCCCTCCATGATGATCGCGAGCTTGAACAGCGCGAACGCCTGATAGAAGGGAAAATCGCGCATCGCGCGCCCGGTGCTGCGCTCGTACCGATCGATCATCTCGCGCCGCGCCGTCCATCCTTCGGCGGCGTCCATGCTGGCGATCACGCCGCCCGCCGCGCGGTCGGTTGGGTCGGGCCAGTAGGTCAGCATCCAGCCCAAATCGGCCAGCGGATCGCCGATGGTGGACATCTCCCAATCGAGCACGGCGATCGCGCGGGCGCTGTTGGGGTCGAACATCACGTTGTCGAGCTTGTAATCCCCATGGACAATCGTGGGCGGCGGCGACTGGGGGATTCGCGCGCGCAGCCAATCCTTGACGTTTTCCATCACGGGCAGCGGGCGGGTGTGCACAATCGTGCGCTCGAGCTGATCGGACCATCGCTTGAGCTGGCGTTCGAGGTAGCCGTCAGGCCGTCCGAAACCCTCAAGACCGACCGCGCGCCAATCGACTTCCTGCAGCGCGACGAGCACATCGACCATCTGCTCGCTGACCCGGCGGCGAAGCTCGGGGGTTTGAGCGAAATGCCGGTTGTTGGCTCGCACTACCTCGCCGCGCATGTACTCCATCAGGTAAAACGGCGCGCCGAGATATGACGGATCGTCGCACACCGCGTATACGCGCGGCACCGGCACGGCAGTGTCCTGGAGAGCCTTGAGCACGCGGTATTCGCGCATCATGTCGTGCGCGGTCGGGAGCAGCGATCCACGCGGCGGGCGGCGCAACACCCAGCAATGGCCATCGAAATGAATCAGATGGACCTCGTTGGAATGGCCGAACGAGATATTTTCGGAGCGAAGCGCGCCGGTGCCGCCGAGCTTGCGCTCATCGAGGAACCGCTTCAGGCCGGCGAGATCGACCGTGGCCGACGGCCCGGTTTTTTCCTGCGTCGAAGTACTCATCGAGCCGTACTGTTTTCGCAAACGCAGCTCGCGGTCAAGTGAAATTGACCTGGCCGCGCCGATTCGGCTGCCGCCGCCTCCGCGAGCGGCGTCTTGCGACGGCAAAGCGCAGACCTATACAAAGAAATGCAGTGAACGCGGCGCCAAAGTTGAACGACAGCCAGAGCACCGGCCAGTTGGCGGCGATTATCCGCCTGGCGCGGCCCCATCAGTGGATCAAGAACGCGCTGGTATTGGCGGCGTTGGTATTCGGCCAGCGTCTGTTCGTTTTGCACGACGTCGTGCTTGCGGTCATCGCAGTCGTCGCGTTCTGCGCGCTTTCGAGCGCCGGTTACGTTCTCAATGACATCGCCGACCGCGACGCGGATCGACTGAATCCCGAAAAATGCGACCGCCCGCTGGCGCGCGGCGATATCACGGTTGCCGCGGCAGGCAGGGCGGCCCTCTCGCTGGCTGCGATTGCGGCCGTGTTGAGCATCGTATTGGGCCTGGCATTCGTGGGAATCGCACTGCTGTACGTCGCGCTTCAGCTTGGATATTCGCTGTGGGCCAAGCATCAGGTGGTGATCGACGTCATCGCGGTTGCGCTTGGTTTCGTGCTGCGCGCATTCGCCGGCGGCGTCGCGATCCACGTCGAGGTATCGCCGTGGCTGGTCTTCATCACGTTCGTGTTGGCGCTGTTCCTGGTGCTGGCGCGCAGACGCCACGAGCTGATTGCGCTGGGCGACGGCGCCGTCGCGCATCGCAGCGCGCTCTCGCAGTACAGCTTCCGGCTGGTCGATCAGATGATCTCAATCGTCGCCGGCGCGACTCTCGTCAGCTACATGATTTACACCGCGTCGGCCGAGGTCGAAGCGAAGCTCGGGAGCCGGCATCTCTATCTGACGGCGCCGTTCGTCGCCTTCGGAATCCTGCGCTATCTGTACCTGATCGACGAGCGCAACGAAGGCGGCGACCCCGCCAGCGCGCTGCTCCACGATCGGCCGCTGATGCTCGCGGTCGCGCTGTGGATCCTTACCGATGTCGCGTTGTTGTACTTCTAGGACTGCGGTTCGCGCGCGCTCTCAATAATTTGGCAGAACTCCGGTGGGCGAGCCGACCAGGCCCAGTTGCTGGAACGGATTGCGTCCAAACGGACTTTGCCCATACGAGCCCAACCCGCCAAGCGTCAACTGGAACTGGATCTGTACGTCATTGGGATTGTACGAATCGGTGACTCCGACGTCCGCCGCCCAACAATCGCACGCCGATTTCAGCCGCACGCCATATTCGGTATACAGCGCTTGATTCGAGGTAATATCGTAGCTGGGCGCAAAGTAAACGCCCATGAAATCGAATAGTTCTGTGTACGCGGCTCCCGATATGAACTCCGCGGCGTTTTTGTTCGTCCCGGGCAAGACCGTGTCGCGTCGATTGGCGTAGTTGAATCCCAACTGGAGGAACGAGCCTTGCAGCGCCTTGCCCATAGCCATTTCAGACCCTTGGCTCGACCACGGCGGCTGATAACTCACCGCCGCGTCGGCAAACGTGACCCCGGCGTGGGGTCGCGGACTGTAGTCGACCTGCGAACTAAATGCCATAACCTCGGTCGCATAGACGTGCAACAGCGCCTCGATGTCCGACATGTCCGATCCATCGGACACTTGGTGCCCAAGGTCGTAAGCCTGCTGTATCGTCAACGACCCGAGCTGCGAGGAATGCTCACCGTCCCGGACGATGTTTCCGGCGTGCGGCACCAAGGAGTCCGCGATGGGTTCTTCGTGCGGCGGTCCACCGGTCGAATCGGCATCGGATAATCCTTCGGTCGCAGTCGTGTCGGTGGTCGTCTCCTCCGGCGGCAATCCACTGGACTTGGCGAACAGGCGCGTGGTGAACCCATAACTGAAGAGGCTGCGCGAGTTCAGACGATCGAACGAATCGAACAAGGGCATGTTGCCCTGGTAAATGTTCGGCACGTAGTAATAGTTGGCAAACGGTTCGATCGTATTTTTGAGCTTCTCGATCGACTTCCATTGGACGTCGTAAACGCGATCGAGGATCGTTGAGATTCCGGCTTTTGCATATGGGACGATTCGTGCGCTGGTGCCTTCCGCACTGAGGGAGCTCAGCGCAACGCAATTATTGAAAACGAGCTGCTGACCGCCGCCGTTTGCGCAAGTGAGGTTGGGGTACTTGGGTGCGGTTCCGACTGGAATGATCTTCAGGTTATGTCCGGCAGTGTCATAGAACGCCGCTTGCGCACCTATCTCCCCGTAACCCTGGAGGTAGTCGCCCAACCGCCATGGCAGTGTAACCCGAGGATTGGCGTCCAGCCGCGCGCCATCGATCCCTTTATACCGGTAGAAGTTAACCGCCTCCGCATCGTAATCCGCGAACATAAGGTTGCCGAATAGTTCCTGGCGTCCGGTCACCGTCAGATCGGGCAGCCGCTGCAACGCGAATTGTTGCGGCTGAATCAGATCCTGATTCCAGATGCCTCCCAGCCGCACGTACGCGTCTTCGAATCGATCAAGCAACCCGAAATCCGACGGCGCATCCCGCATCGAGCTGAAGTTAGTGGCCGCAAAGCCGTGCGACAACGTCCACACATCCATCTCTCGCAGGTACAGGCTGTCGCTGACGGAAATTGTGTCGCCGTATGCGATCAGATCGTTGGTGAGATGCTCCCGCATCATCCCGATAGCCCCGTAGCGGTCCAGTGGGATGTGCGGATCGGCGATCTGCGGGTCCACCATGTCGCGCAAACGATTCGCATCGGACCGGATCGACTCGTTGTAGAACGCGCCATCCACCCAGAAATAATCGTCCTTCCCGTTGACCAACCGATACTCGCCCAGGCCGCCGATTCGCTGCGACGTCTCGACGTCGAGCGCAATCGTCGCGTCGGAACTTTTATCAATCGCCAGATAGTACGGCTGAAGCCACTGAAATCCGCGCAGTCCCGATTCGCCCTCTCGCCCCATCAGAAGGCCGCTGTGCCGCGAAGTATCGGCCGGAAAAACAAAGTACGGCGACGCTAGTATCGGGTAGCCGGCCACGTTGAAGGTGACGTTCTTGGCGGTGCCGGTGTGTCCCATGTTCACCACCATCTGCGCCGCGTTTATCGACCAGTCGGGCGTGCCCTTCTCGCATCCGCAGGTCGTAAAAAATCCATCCTTCACCTCGTAGCTCTGCCCCTCGAGCTTTACGATCTGCTTGCCTTCAAGATGGTAAATATTCTTTTTCGCCAACACCTTGGCGTTGTTGAGCACCATCGTCTCATTGGTAATGTCGATCGTCCCGTCGGTCGCCCACATTTCGATTTCCGGATCGATCAAATGGACGTGGCCGATCGCGCGGGCCTGGCGCTCACGGCGCATTACGTCGATCTCGTCGGCCTTCAGCACGCTGCCGCCCTGGCTCATGACGGCGTCGCCCTTTACCACGAAGGTGTCGGTCTTGGAGTCGTAGATCGTTTCCTGGCCGGTGACGGTGATCGGTTCTTCGCCGTGTTCGGTGCGGACCGGGGCAGGAACTGCAACCCCCTTCGAGCGCTTGGCGGGCTGGGGGGCGGCCGGCGCGTCCGCGTTGGCGCTAGCCGGTGAGAGCATCGCCGCCCACGCCAGCAAAACCGCGATCGCAATTCTTTTAAGCGCCGGCTTCAGCAAACAACCCAATTCGCCCCTCGCGGGTCAGAAAATACGGGTAAACTTCGCCGATAAGATACACCGAACCCGTGATTAGCGCCACGTCGTCGGGCGCCAGTTCGGAAATCACCCGCTCGATCGCGCGGATCGGATCGCGCTCGACGCGAGCGGGACAGTGCGCCGCGAAATGCGCCACCAGTTCCTCCGGTTCCAGCGGGCTTTTGGGCTGGGCCCGCGTCAAGGTGACGTCGCGCACGCGCGGACCCAGCATCGCGGCCATCGTGGGCCATTCCTTGGCCGACTGGCAGCCGAATATCAGGCGCGGTTTCACCCCCGGACCGAGCTCGACGCTCATCGTCTCGAGCAGCGCCGCAATACTCATCTCGTTGTGCGCGCAATCAAGGATAACCAGCGGCCGCTTCGATACGACGTCGAAGCGCCCCGGCCAGCATACTTCCCGGATGCCGCGGCGGATGGCGTCCTCGTCTATTCGCCAGCCCTGGGCGCGCAGCGCCTCGAGCGACGCCACCGCAATCGCGGCGTTCTCGTGCTGAAATGGACCCGCGAGTCCAATCTCGAGATCGCCGATTTCCAGCCCAAGGCCGTGGTAGTCCAATCGATGCGCCGGGGCGTGCGACTTGTACGAAAAATCGCGATCGATCAAACGCACGGCGCTTCGGCGCTGCGCGGCAAGCGACGTCAGCACCAGCCGCGCATCGGGGTCGCGCGCGCCAATCACGACCGGGACATCGCTTTTGATTATCCCGCCCTTCTCTCCCGCGATCGCCGCGATCGTGTGGCCGAGATATTCCATGTGGTCGAAACCGATCGGCGTGATTACGCTCAAAATCGGCGTCACGACATTGGTCGAGTCGAGCCGCCCGCCCAGTCCCGTCTCGACCACCGCGCACTCGACGCCCGCGTCGGCGAAGTACAGGAACATCATCGCGACCGTGAACTCGAAAAACGTGAGCGCCAGCCCCGCGTGATCGTAAATCGCGCGCAGCCGCTCGATATAGTCGAGCATTTGCGCCGCCCCAATTTCGGCGCCGGAGACTCGCGTCCGCTCCGCCAGGTTCACCAGATGCGGCTTGGTGTAGAGTCCCGTGCGGTAGCCAGCTGCGCGCAGGCAACTGTCGAGCATCGCGGCCACCGAGCCTTTGCCCTTGGTGCCCGCGATATGCACGGCGCGAATCCGGCGATGCGGATTGCCGATCAGTTCGAGCGCGGCGTCCATGCGCTCGAGCTTGTAGATCTCGCCGCGCGACTCCAGCGAATAGAGCCAGTCGATGGTCTTGGCAAGCTGGTCCATTTCCAGCCCGGAGTTTACCGCCTGTCACTCGATGGCGGAAGATTCCGCCCGCCGTCCCCTTCCCGTGTCATCCCGAGCGAAGCCGAGCGACCCCGAATCTTTTCCTGCGCCTCTCTGCTCGGGAGAGGCCGCGCCCGATTCTTACCTCGCCGGTAGTGCGCTAATTTGACTTAGGTCGTCCGCCCTTCAACTCATCAGGCGTAATGTCGGGAAACAGCCGATAAAGTTCGGTCGAAAACTCGATCGTGCCGTACATGCTCATGCCAATGAAATGGACATACTTCTTGAATTCTTCCTCCGATAAGTCGCCCATCGGAACATGACGCCGCATGTACTCGACAATGGCGTCAAGATTCAACCGAACCCCGCCCAAGAGGGAATCAATTCTAAGCGCGAAGTCTCTCTTCATGTGCCTGCCTCATCAAGTAGCTCAACCATTGACCATAGCCCATCCGTGACGCCAGCCGCGCGAGCGGGTGTCATTCGCAACGTCAAATTAGGACACGACCCAATCGGCGTACTTTACGGGAGACGCGGCCGGGAGCCTAGCAGCCGGCAGGTGAAGGATCTGCGGCTCCAGCAACGATTCTCTTTCTTTGTGTCATCCCGAGCGGAGCCGAGGGACCCCGGATTAACCTCTCCTTGTCCGAGGAGAGGTCGGCGCGATTCCTAGCGCGCCGGGAGAGGTTCAACACCCGCTAACGCAACCACGCCCAAATCAGGACCCTTCCCCGCCGCGCCTGCCTTTGCCTTTCGCCGCGCCCGCGCCTGCACCTCGATTGCCACGCGGCTTCGTCAGCATCGCCAGGATTCGCGCCAGCGTGAAGCGCATCTGATGCCGCGGGACGATCGCGTCCAGCATCCCGTGCGCCAGCAGGAACTCCGCGCGCTGAAAGTCGTCGGGAAGCTGCTGATTGCTCGTCTGTTCGGTCACCCGCCGGCCCGCAAAACCGATCAGCGCGCCGGGCTCCGAGATATTCAAATCGCCGAGCATCGCAAACGATGCGGCCACACCGCCGGTGGTCGGATCGCACAGCACGGAAATATAGGGCAGCCGCGCGTCGCGAAATCGCGCGATCGCGGAGGATACCTTCGCCATCTGCATCAGTGAAAGCGCGCCTTCCTGC
>VFSW01010234.1_pt1 | contig 13306 bp, 18 predicted proteins | sample 5358111 | NCBI WGS metagenome assembly VFSW01 (sample SAMN11554181, study PRJNA540505) | mine drainage metagenome | isolation source: sediment from site ElyBrook_90M | place: USA: Ely Copper Mine, Vershire, VT | collected 2017 | reverse complement strand
GCATTACTGGGTCGCACAGGGATACTGCTTCTGATCTGCGCACGCCTGCCGAAAGTTCACAAACGATTCGGGTCACGGTAACCTGCCTTGTATGTGCGACTGAAGTCCTGCGACTGTTCGGTCGTGCGTGACAAGGGCAAGCGGTCCCTGAGCTGAGCGCCGGTGGCGAACACCACAGGCCAGACGGGCGCCGCTCGCCCGCGGGGGAACCGATGCCTCGGTTCCCCCACTGCGTCAGTCTCGCATCGGAAACTGCCGCTTTCCTACAGATACAAGGTCAGGCTGGCCATCAATGCACCAGCGAAGCGGGATGGAAAGTGGACGACTCCGAAGGCATCGGAACTGGTTCCCGGCGACGTCATGCGCCTGGGCGACATCATCCCCGCGGTCACGCGCTTGCTGGATGGAGATTCCGTCGAAGTGGATCAGTCGGCGTTGACGGGAGAACCTTTGCCTGGCAACGGTGATTGTTCACTGCCTCGAGTAGCTTCGGCGAACGGAAGGAGTCTCCTTTTGGACCCGCTATGGTCCGACGGTGCCGTTGGGGTTTGCCCTGCCACCTCGGTGGAAACGGTGATGAACCATGGTTTGGGCGAGCAGAAAAAGAATTGCAACCAGAACGACGATCCAAATGAGTGTCCCAATTCTTCGCCTGAGCGGCCCTCGTCCTGGACCGGGTGACTCATTTGAATTGATAGTCATCATCGTCTTCCTCGTGAATAGCCAGGAAGTGAATAGCTAAGCTAAGACACGCACCCCGAAGCATGGCCCGCCACGTGTACATCATACTTTTGCCTCTGGCGGGTCCACGTCTCCACCCAGTGGCAGTACGTCCGGCAGATCCAGACGCGCGACACCGATCCGATTGTCGGCCATCCCGTAGTAAACATCGAAGCGATCCGGCAATCCGAGGTCGTCGCGGCGATCGATGCCGGTGGGGAACACAACGTTAGCGATCGTCCCGTGGCATTCCGCCGGCAGCTCCGGTTTCAGTATCGGCTCCGCCGAGCGATAGCGGATCACCTGCGGATGCTCTTCCGAAAGCACCATGACCCCTGCGGAGTAGCTCAGGTGGTGCGATCCCTTATTCGGCTTCGCCAGCTCGCTCACGCCGTGATACAGAATGAGCCACCCATGCCGAGTGAGGACAGGCGGAGTTCCCGCACCGATCTTGAGCCGCTCCCATGGAGACGCCGGCGTCGCGAGGCGATGATGCGAAGTGAACTGCCCGAGGCGATCTGGGTTCTGACCCTGCAGCACTGGTGGGCAATAGGAAATCCAGATACTTTCCCGATCGAAGTCCACGGCGCGGGGCGAAGGATCGCAAGCGGTCTCCTCCGGACGAGTGCCGGAAAAGAGCGGACGGTGCAGCATGGCTAACTCCGGATGACCCGACGGGTTGTGAATCGCGACCGGGAAAAAGCTGGCATCTTTGTCGTCCTCATCGCCCAGTTCGATCCCGCGCCAGTGGGCAAACGTCGCCAGCCCAATGCGCTCCCAATAGAAAAGATCCTGTGACTGAGCCAGCGCGATCCGCGGGCCCTGGCTTGAATAGGCCGTGTAGGTCATGATGTATCGATCAAGCGGCTCCACGAACGTAATCCGCGGATCCTCGCAACCGCCTCCGCCGTCGGACCGCCGCTCATAATCGGCCTCCGGTTCCAGCGCGATGCCGAGCCTCTCCACCCCCATCGGTTCGCCGGCTTCATTGAAACGCACGCGTGCAATGCCGATGCGCGAGTAATTTCCCTTCGCGACCAGACGCGGGAAGAGATAGAGCCAGCCATCGGGGCCGCGAGCAGCAGCAGGATTCAGGACACCCTCAGCCTCGTGCGGATTGCCGGGTTCGGGCTCCATCACCATTCCAATGCGCCGCAACTTAAACTCGTTCATGGATCCCCACTCGCAAGTCAGCCTGTGGAACGTCGCCTAAACAAGCCAGGATGGCTTCGATCACGCGCTTCGTGTCCTCGGGCCCACGCACCGGAATGGAAATCACACCTGCCTGTTCCGCCGGATAGTCATTCCCGCTCACAAACAAGGCATCGCCGATGTAGATCATCTCTTTCATGGAAATTCCGAGGACGTCGCGCAGTTTGCGAACCCCGTAAGCCTTGTCGATGCCCGGCTTCGTGACATCGATGGATGTTGCGCCCCCCAGCCGAACTGAGAAGCCGGGAATTAAGGGGTCCAGGATCGCTTTGACCTTCTTCCGCTTCGCAAAATCCGGGTCCCACTTTTCCTTTTCTGCCAGTGGCGCCTGCTGACCCAATCCAGACAGCGTAATCTGGCTGCCCCGGTCTTCAATGACTTCACCCCAAACCTTCTCGGCCTTGAATCCTGATGCCTCGAATGCTTCCTTCAGCGAACTGACGATCTTCTCTTTTTCATCCGCCGTGAAATCTTCCGAATAAATCTTCTGCCACTTCCCTGAATACCGATAGAACTGCGTTCCACAGGTCGGAAGGATAGACAGATTCAGCAGGTGCTCGTCGTTGGGTAGATGAGTGAGCAGCTGTTCCTCAAACTGCGGCCAGGCGCCTCCCGAGATCACAGCTACTTTCACGATTCCGAGAAGATCAGCGAGCAGAGCCGACATCTCCCGATCGAGAGAAGACTTACTTCTGGCGAGTGTTCCATCCAAATCGAAAACGATGAGCTTTTTCATTCGCTCTCCCAGGTAGCTTCCGCAGCCATTGGCTGAGCAAATTCCTTCTGGGCATGGATTGGTTCCAACCGCACCGATCCAGGCAGACCAATCTCCAACAGGATCACAGCCGCCGCCGGTCGAAAGGTACATGGCCCGACAATGGCCGGCAGCAGCCACACTTCGCCTTTTTCGATCGCATAGGTCGCGCCGTCGTGCTCCATCTTTCCCGCGCCCTCGACGCAGACAAGGACGCGCGGCAAGCCGAGGGTCCCAACGGCGAATGGGGATTCTCCGCGCAGGCGCCACAGCCTGAAGACATCGCAATCGAAGTAAAGCTCACGCTCCACCGGAGACGATGTCTCCAGCACCGGCTTCACCAGACCGGCTGTGCTCGCTCCAAAATTGACGCTCGCCAGCGCCTGATCCACCTGAAGGGGTCTGGGCTTGCCGGTCTCCGTGTCCATATGGCCCCAGTCGTACAAGCGAAATGTGGTGTCGCTGTTCTGTTGAATCTCGAACACCATGATCCCGTCGCCTAAGGCGTGAACGGTGCCAGCCGGGATGAAGATGCCATCGCCGCACTTCGGGGTGAAGACGGCGAGTTGATCTGCGAGCATACCCTTTGTGATCGATTGCCGCAGGCTCCCGGCCGTGACCCCAGGCTTCAGACCCGCATAAACGCGGCTCCTTTTGCCCGCCTTAAGCACAATCCATGCTTCGGTCTTCGCGCTCTCGCCCGCGGCGAGAGCCGCATTGGGTGGGTATCCCGGGTGCACCTGGACGGAGAGCATCTCGCGCACATCGAGGAACTTCAGCAGCAACGGGAAGCGCTGGAAACGCCCCGCCAGTTTCCCCATCATTGGTTCCTGTAGCTGGTTCATCAACTGGCCGATGGTTTGTCCGGTGAACGCGCCGTTGGCCACTTTACTGTCGTAGTCGCCGCGGTCGCTCAGCACCCATGCCTCACCGACCGGACCGTTCGGCAGTGGCTTACCGACAAGGCCGGCCAATTGCCTGCCCCCCCAGAGACGATACTGATAGATCGGCTCAAATCGCAGCGGGTAGAGCGGGCTTTGTGCCACTGGTGCGCCTCGTTCCTGGGTTCATCGCGTGCGGATATATTTCGGCACCGATTCCCGCGCGACGCCAGAAAGTTCCCGTTTCAACCATCCGGGGCTTCGCTACTGCCCGACGGGGAGCGTCTCGTGTTGCCGGTGGTGCCTGCCTGGCACCAGCGACAGGTCGACGCTCGTGATGTAAACGAATAAGGCCACGGCGAGGCAAACGACGCCAACCCAGAATCGCCAATCTCGATGCGCGCGCATCCAGTACGGGCGGGCTTGCTGAGCGTGGTTCGGATGCGGGCCCTCCTCATGGTGCGGATGAGCATTTCCACTGTCGGTCATGAGTGCTGCAGCTCTTCCTCTGGTGCGGGTGCGACGCCATTGTGGCCGTTGCGTTCGACCAGCGCTGCTTTGTTTGCCCGATCCTGACCGATGCCCATGGTCAGCGCGGTCATCCCGGCGAGTCCTCCCAACTGCATGGTCTCGATGGCGGAACTGGGAACGATGACGATGGTCGAGTTCTGCTTCAAACCCTCGTACAGCATGTTCATGGCTCTCAGATGCAGGGCGATAGGATCGTTGGCGTACGTTTTCGCTGCTTCGCCAAACTTCTCCGCTACCTGGCGCTCCGAATCTCCGAGGATCACACGCGCCTGACGTTCTCTCTCCGCCTGGGCCTGCATCGACATCGCATTTTCCAGAGCCGGCGGAATCAACACATCCTTTACCTCGACCGAGATAACGTTAATGCCCCACGGCTCCGTACGCTCGTCGATAATCTCGCGCAGCACACCGCTGATCTTGTCGCGGCCTTCGAGCATATCGCACAGCATGGTCTTTCCGATGACGTCGCGCAGTGCCGTTTGCGAAGCCCAGCTGATCGCGCTCTGGTAGTCGGCTACATCCAGCGCTGCTTTCTTTGGATCGACGATCTTCCAGAACAAAACGGCGTCTACATCCACGGGTACCGTGTCTTTCGTCAGCGTCTTTTCCGCCTTGAAAGAACTGGTAAGAACGCGGGTGTCGATCCAGTAAGGAATATTCTCGATCAGCGGAATGATAAAGAAGAGCCCCGGCCCCTCAAGTGACCGGAACTTGCCCAGTCGCAGGACAACAGCCTTGCTCCACTGGTCCGCAACCTGAATGGCGGACGAGATGATGAAGGCCAGGACGATGGCTGCGCAGAGAACAGCAATGCTCGCCGAGTTGCTCCCCACTCGATGTATGGAATACGCAAGCGCCGCGCCAATGCCGGCAATAACAACGAAGACCAATGTCGAAAACGAACTGCTCTTTCTCATTCCACTCACCTCGCGCCCCACGGACACTCGTAGCGATGCGCTTCATGATTCTGTCAGAGAGGTCCTTTCAAAAGATGGTCATTCCTGCTCACGATCGGGCAAACTCGGCGATTCATGTACCTGACTCAATCAAGCCATCAGCCAACAGATACGGCGAGGTCCCCCAGGCCGCAACACTTCATGTCATTGACCTGCGACCACAAATCGCGGCCGCCGAGTACGGCGCGGACAGGACGAGCAAAATTGACCAGCATGACGATTGCTGCCCATGGCATACTGCATCTCCATAGTTTAGGCACCGCCCGGAAAGGAAACGGAAGGTGGCCAAGGCGTCGAGTGACAGTCAGAAAGGACGACCGACGTGAAATTCGTTCTGCGGAAACGACTCTGGGTGTTCGTCGTCCCGCTCGCTCTTCTATCTTTTCCTGCTGTCGCTCAAGTAACCAATCTCGCTCGGAATCTGGCGGACTGTGGGTCTGGCCGCGAAATCTGTGATCGATCCGGATTCACCCAGGGGCAAATGATCGAAGTGGCCCGAGCCGGTCATCTGCGCAATATCTCGAATTGCCGAGATGGTTTTGATTCCTGCGATCGTTCAGCACTTACCCAGCAGCAGATTATGGCTCTGGCAGCCGCCGAAGAGCTTAACGTCTCCAACTGTGAAGCCGGCATTGGCCCGTGCGACCGTTACAGGCTGAGTCACGCCGAAGCTCGCAGACTGGCCGACGCTGCCAGCGAGCGCAATCTTTCCAACTGTGAAGGTGCCGTTGACTGAGAACTCGTCCGGAAGCAAGTGGCGCGACGGCAAACACGAGTCGGCGAATGGCACCAGGAGCGGTGGCTATGAAAGAAGTGAACCGATACACGATGTTCCTTCGCGAGCACATTTCCCTGCCCGCGGGAATCACTTTAGCCGTAGAGCACTTTTGTGATGGATGGGTCATCCTTAACTCCGGCGATGCGCCGTGGCTCAAGAAGAAAGTTACAGACCTTGGGTGGAATTTTATTACCCTGACGGACGTACACTCGAGACGTGGAATTGCGCGCTCTGCTCCGGAGGCAATCCAAATTGCCGTGCGACGGGCGCTGCAACGCATCAACAGCCACTTCAATGCTGCCGAAGTCGAAAACGTCGCGGCTACCAGACGTCTGTGGCTTTATATCGCCGAGGCCATAATCTTGTCCCGACAGATCCAGGAGAGCCCGTTCCTTGATGGATCTGAGGAGCTTTCTGTGCACCACGCGTCGGAGACATTCGCGGAGGGAGATCAGTAACTTTAGCGGCGGCCTGTATCCCGGAGCAGCTCTCTGCCCCTCAGCTTTTCCGCCGCGACATGTATCGCACCTCACGTCTTAGCACTATGGAGGAATCAGTCATATGTCAGCGCAGAATGGTGATAAATCAAGATTTCACAGGCTTCGTAAGCAGAAACTTCATCGTCGCGAGCTTCAGCTTAGATCGGCATCCAGTCATAAGGCGGCCTCCTCTCCGGACGGTCCGCGTGAGAAGAAGCAGTCATCCAGAGTGTGATGGGGGCAGGACGCCGGCTTTTTGCGAAACAGAGGTCCTCCCCGCCTGGTCTCGCCAGCTACTTCGACGAAATTCCGCACGCCGGGCGAAGAATCGCGCAGCTGGAGGCGAAGCAGCCCTTTTCTTCACGGAGAGCCGATTACCTCTTCATCCTGTGGAACTGGAACCTGGTAACACTGGTCCGGATGAGACACCTGCCAGGATTTGTCGGTTTGGCGTTCACGCCCTGCCGATCATCGATTCGACCCGGAATCGGGCGCGCCGTGCATGTTGTTCAAGTGCATGCGGTAGAGCAGCGAGTGCGGTCCGCTGTAGAGAAACTCCAGGCTAATGTTTGCGCCCAACAATCCCAGCATAGTGTAGTTCCCCATGCGGAGCGCATCCTTAGTGCTATACCGGCTGGGGTACCATCCGTAGACGGCCGTCATCGAACCCGCATAAGGCGCGATGAGCGCAGGAACCGAGAAGACGCGATGACCATCTTGGCCGCGACGCGCCGTCAGAGTCGAGATTACGGCATGCCTGAGCCGCGGAAATATGCCTCTGCAGTCGCAGCGGTAATAAAGCGCGTCTTCTCTGAAGGCTTCGGACAGCGCATAACGGGTCGTCGTACTGACTGCTTCCGTGCCGAGGTCGGACCCGAAGCGCTTGCTGTAACCCTCAACTCCCTGCTTCCATTCCGGGGGCGAATTATTCTCCTGATCGATACCGGCCTCCACGGCGGCGATGCCGATTGGAAGCGGGCCGAACGCCTCGAAGACATAGTTGTAAATCTTGACTCCCTGGGTCGGACGATTGTAAGTAGGGTCCGGTTGTGCCGGGTTTGTGCTTACAGCTGTGGCAGAGATATTCCCGTCGAGCGGCGACTGCGCTTTCGCCAGCAGCGGGAGGGCTGCAGACAGACTGCTGACGAAGAGAGGGAGGATGATAAGGCGCAGTTTCATGCCGGGATGCTCCCATTCTCCCAAAAATATTGCAGAAAGTGTTTCTTCTGAAACATAGCTCCTGAAGAAGCTCGGCCGGAAGATAAATCACGTCACTGGCGTTCAGGAAAGGCGGCGTCAACCGCCCCCTGATGTAACTCATGGCTCTTACGCGTGTACGGGAACCGCGATCTTATGGAAGGTTGAGCTGATAACCTCGCACGTCTGAACCCTGGGAGTGCCATCGATCACTTTTGAGAGGTTCTTCACCACTTCAGGGTAGGTGCTGGTGTTATAAGCTTCTGCATCCGCCTTGTTGTCCCACAGACTGATGGCGGTCACATCGAGGCCATTGGAACTGGCGATGGTGATTTCGTCCCTGAAGCCCTTCTGTTTACGCAGCAGGGGAAGAACCTGGCTCTCGAATACGTGGCCGTACTCGGAAAGCGTATTGGACTTCAGGCGAACAGAGACATTGCGTGCGAACATAGGTCCTCCTTAAGAGGCCATTGTTAGCTAAGAGGAGATAACTTCAGATGGGCTGACTTAGTTCAGGAAACCTGAAAGAGGAGGAGGTGTAGTAACGGCCCCATCTGCCACTTTACGCTGAGCGGGTTGGTTTGTCCATTGAAGCGGCAGTGCGCAAAGTTCCGCGCTGTTGTGGCTCAGTTTCGAGTCTCAGTTAACGCACAGCGTGCATCGCCGATATTCGCGGCACGGGCGCTCTATCGAAAGACCCCCAGCAGGTAGCACACCAGCAAGATCACCAGCACGGTGCCAAGGCCTATACCGCCGCCTCCGCGATAGCCCCAGCGGTTGTATCCAAAATATCCGCCGCCAAGTCCGAAAACCAGGACCAGAACGATAATGAGTATGAGCATTGCAACGTCCTTCTTTCCAGGTTAAATCCGTGGTTATGCGACAGCTTTGATTTCGGCGGGCGTCTGCATCCCGACGAGTTCATCGAAGAGTGAGCGGTACCCTATCATTGCGGTTCGCAGGTCTTCCGTGCTTGCTTCGTCTCGGCCCGGGGGCACCGCCACGGCGTGCGCAGAGCGGTAGTATTGCACCAGGCGCGGATGGTCGACGGAAATATCCGCGGCACGCTGTTCGAAGTTGGCTACGGGATAGCCTCGCGCCTGCAGAACCGAAGACACCAGATCATCGGCTTCGGTTACAGCCCCTTTCGGGTAATCGATGAAGCGGGATTCCACCGCATGCCGCTCCGCCGTGAAGCGCTCCCGATCCGCGGCGTTAAGCTCGCGAATGTTCAGGTTCTCCACCCGTGTCTCGCGATCCGCCAGTGTCGCTTCGGCCTTGCGTTCGGACCCATGCGTGAGCACGGCCCGGTCGTATTCGGACCCGAAGCGAGCGCGAAAACCCGCAGTGGTTTTTCTGCGCGTTCGCAAGTACATCGCTGCCGCGGCGACGATGATCAGAATGATCGCAATCGCGCCCACGATCAGTCTGGGGTTGGTCAGTTCGGAGATCATTTCACCCTCCCGGACGATGAGCGCCGGCGACGGGGAGGGTCTGGTTTGAGAGGCCCCCCCGCCCGGCCAGAACACTCAACACAGCGAGTATGGAACGGGGAGGCTCCCGAATGCTGATCACAAACGCTCAGCTGGCCCACAAGAGAAAAGATTGTTGCGGTGCTGGGCATACCAGGGGTTTTCGGTGCCGCAGTCGCCGAATCGGCAAAGGGCGCCAGTGATTCTTCGATCGCTCTGCGCGGCTCGCTGGAACCGGCCAGCCGAATCGCTACATTGATGAGATGGCTGAACTGAGCAAAATTGCTCAGTATGCCGACGCCCGCTGGAGGATGATGCACTTACCCGAAGAACCGCCATAAATGTTTGACAGAGGCGCACGATGTCCTATCCCAAAGCGAAAGTCCTCATCGTCGACGATGAAGCACCGATGCGGCTTACTCTTTCGGCCATCCTGAAGGAATTCGAATACAGCGTGCAGGCCGCTGAGGACGGCTTCTCCGCACTGGCCGAGATTCGGCGCGAGATTCCGGATGTCCTGATTTCCGATCTCCATATGCCACGCATGTCCGGCTTCGAGTTGCTGTCGGTGGTCCGTCGCCGGTTTCCCGCGATTCGGGTCATCGCGATGAGTGGTGCGTACCCCGGCGACGGTGTACCGCCCGGCGTTGCTGCCGATGCTTTCTATCAGAAAGGAACCCATCCGGGCCTCCTGTTCCGCGTTGTGAAAGCAATGTCGCGATCGGAATGGCCTTCGACGCCGGATCGCGCTGACTCGATGGCGCCGGTCTGGATTCCGCGCAACGGGCACGACCCTGCTGGAGAAGAGTACGTCATGGTTGCCTGCATGGAGTGCCTCAGAACCTTCCCCCAGATACTCGGCAAGGGCCTCGAAGGAATCCAGCAAGGCCACTGCGTTCACTGCTCCAGCCCAATCCAGTATGCAATTGTCGAGCCGGCGCATCTGGTGTCGCCGCACACTTTTCAGCGGAAGCCTGGCTCGGGCTCGTCCGGCACTCTGGGAACATCGGATCTCTATTTCTAAAACGGAAGGCTGCTCATAAACCCTCACGAGGCTCTGGGCGACGTCAGGTTCTTGCGTCTGCCGGAGATCGAAGCTGTCACAGGGCTCTCGAAAACAAGCCTATGTATACGCTGATCCGGGAAAAGAGCTTTCCTGCACCCCTCCGCCCTGGCCTGCGCGCAGTCGCGCGGGTGAAATCCGAAGCTTGATTGGCTGCTCCGGCAGGACGCCGATGACCCAGTGCACATGAGAAACGGCCGATCCTGTGGCGTTTCCCTTTCTGTGATCACGATCACCTACAACAGCCGCGCCCCGGGCAGACACTGGGTTGGCTACCAGATTGGCTGACGCTGAGGTACGTTCCAGAATCGCAGGTCCCAGTCGCGCAGTGCGCGCGGGAAGGAAGCTCGAAGATGCTCTCCGTTGCTGCCACAGATCCTGCTGGTCGCTGTGCGCCGTCCCTCACCCCCCTGACAGCGGCCGCTTTGCACGGCATTACGCGAGCGCTGGCTTCCGTCGGCCGGGCCTTTATCTGTCTCGATCCGTCCTTCCGCATTGTGCACGTCTCGAAACTGCTCAACGACTTCCTGGGCGAGGGCGTCGCGGCGAAGCTGCCTGGACGCCCTGTCGAAGAACTCCTGGGCGAGGATCTTTTTGGGCAGAGCGGCCAGCTTCGTCAGGCGCTTCGGTAGGGCCAGGTGCGCGAGGGCTGGCGGGCCACACTCAAATTCGCCGACTCCTATACTCGCCTTGTTTCCATCACGGCAGCTCCGATGGTCACAGATCACTCGGAAATTTGCGACCCGATGGTACGTTACCTGATCCTGCTTCGACCGGCTGATGAGGAAGAATCTTGTCCCGATGCTGCAATCTTCTGTTCCGATGCGGTCGGTTGCTCAACGGAGATGCAGCGGATTTTCCGGCTTGTCGGCGCCTTGCAACACAGCGAAGCTACCGTTCTCATCACGGGAGAGAGCGGAACAGGAAAAGAGGTTGTCGCACGAGCCATTCACAAGAACTCATTACGCAGTGGCGGCCCCTTCGTGGCGGTGAATTGCGGTGCTCTTCCCGCCGATCTTTTGGAGTCCGAACTTTTTGGACATGTTCGCGGGGCCTTTACCGGGGCGGTACGCGATCGCGTCGGGCGATTCGAACTCGCCTCCCACGGCACTCTCTTCCTTGATGAGATCGGCGACCTTCCCTCGCAGCTGCAAGTGAAGCTTCTGCGCGTCCTGCAGGAGCACCAATATGAGCGCGTAGGCGAAAGCACCACCAGAACGACACATGCCCGCATCGTTGCTGCTACCAATGCCGATCTGCGCGGCGCCTTGCGCCAGGGCAGGATTCGAGATGACCTGTACTACCGGCTGTGCGTGGTGCCGATTGAAGTGCCGCCGCTCCGCGCTCGAAGGGAAGATATTCCTCCTCTGGTGCACCACCTGTTGAACCGTGTAACCTCACAACGCGGCCTCGTGCGACGCATCTCCCCTCAGGCGATGCGTATGCTCCTGGACTATGCGTGGCCTGGTAATGTGCGCGAACTGGCTAATGTGATCGAGTACGCTGTCGTGGTGGCGCGCGGAGAAACGATTCTGCCCGACGATTTGCCACAGGAGATCCTGCATCCTTGTTCTGCAACAACTGCCTGCCCCGCCGAAAAATCGATGAACAGTACAACCGTCTCCGATTTTTCCGGATCGGCTCAGTCCGGCAAGCCGAGTGAAGAAGCAACACGTCTGCGGGCTGCTCTCGATAAGCATCATTGGAAGAGAGCCGACGCTGCAAAGGAAGTCGGCCTGAGTCGCTCCACGCTCTGGCGCAAAATCAAGGAACTCGACCTCCATTAAAGCCACCTCCTGGCCAACAAAACGTTTCATGCTGCGACGTTATCGCGCAACATAATGTTTCGCCTCATGTTTTGGGTTTCCTAAGCCATTCAATCCCAAGCATCGGCCCTTTGGCCTTTCACGTGCCTTACTCCCCTTCGGAATCTCTTGCCTTCGCGCACCCGGTGCGCCGCACAGAGTCAAGTTATCCCTGAGGAAGGCCGATACATGAAAACGCGCGATCTTTGGTCTCGATCCATTGCAGGCTTCGCATTCGCAACTCTCCTGTTGTTGCTTTCACCTCCCGCCCTGTTCGCAACCGACGGGCACTTTCTCCACGGCGCAGGTCCGGTTAATGAAGCCATGGGCGGAGCCGATACCGGGCTGTGTCTGGACGCAACCGGTTCCATTGCCTGGAATCCCGCCTGCCCCTCGCGGTTTTCCGGCCGCCGATTTGAATTTCACGGAACCGTCTTCATGCCCTGGCGTTCGCTCGGAAGCACGGTCGATGCCAATGCGTTTGGGCCGGGCATGCCTGCCGCCACGCTCAGCGGAACCACCGTCAGCCATCGCGACACGTCGTTGATGCCGGGATTCTCGTTTATCTATCACCGGCTGGGCAGCGCCAATGCATATCACGCGGCCATGCTGGCAGTCAGCGGGTTCGGCGTCGACTACGACCAGAACACGAACTTCTCCAACCCGATCCTTACACCGCAGGCGCCGAACGGCTTCGGCTTCGGCCGCATCCGCTCGAATTACATGCTGGTGACGGTTCCGGTCGGGATTTCACGCGACCTGACCGAGCGTCTCTCCGCCGGGTTCTCCATTGTTCCCGCGCTCTCGATGCTCCAGGTGATTCCTGCGCCATTTTCCCCGCCGGTAATGGGGGGAAGCACGATGCCCTACTACCTCTCGGCGGGAAACAATGCACCCGCTATGGGCATGGGCGCGAGTGCCGGAGTGCACTATGTCACCGGACCCCTCAGCATCGGCGTCTCCTGGCGGTCGCCAGTCTGGTTTCAGAAGTTTTCCTGGAATCGCAAGGATCTGAGCGGCGTATCCCATGCCATGAACTTCCACATGGATCTGCCGCAAGTTGTTTCCGTGGGAACTGGAATCGTTGTCCGCAAGGGCACCCTGATCGGTGCCGATCTTCGATGGTTCGACTACGCCAATACCGCCGGCTTTGACAAGGTCGGATACAAGGCCGATGGCTCCCTCGCCGGTTTTGGATGGCGCAACATCTGGGCCGTGGGCGGCGGCATTCAGCAGAAGGCCGCTTCCTCAACAAAGCTGATGCTCGGCTACAACTACTCCGGCAATCCCGTGCCCGCTGAGTACACCTTCTTCAACACCCCGGCTCCGGCCATCGTGCAGCACCACGTGTCTGGCGGCATTATCCAGCGAATGCATGGGTGGGATACCACGGTGACCTACTATCCCGCCGTCCAGAATTCGACCCCCGGTCCGTGGGTCTCAGGGCAGGGGCCCATC
>VFSW01010233.1_pt1 | contig 13307 bp, 9 predicted proteins | sample 5358111 | NCBI WGS metagenome assembly VFSW01 (sample SAMN11554181, study PRJNA540505) | mine drainage metagenome | isolation source: sediment from site ElyBrook_90M | place: USA: Ely Copper Mine, Vershire, VT | collected 2017 | reverse complement strand
GGCCTGGGCCGAACCCTTGCCCACATCGCCGTAGCCGGCGACGACCGCGATCTTGCCCGCCACCATGACGTCGGTGGCGCGCTTGATGCCATCGACCAGCGACTCGCGGCAACCATAGAGGTTGTCGAACTTGCTCTTGGTCACCGAATCGTTGACGTTGATGGCCGGGAACATCAGCCGGCCCTCCTTGTGCATCTGATACAGGCGGTGCACGCCGGTCGTGGTCTCCTCGGTGACGCCGCGGATCTCCTTCGACATGCGTGAATACCACCCCGGAGAGGCGGCCAGCCGCTTCTTGATGGCCGCATACAGGTAGGTCTCCTCCTCGCTGGTGGGCTTGGAGATCACCGCGGCGTCCTTCTCGGCGCGCACGCCCAGATGCATGAGCAGCGTCGCGTCGCCGCCGTCGTCGAGGATCATGTTCGGACCCTTGCCGTCGGCAAACTCGAAGATGCGGTGGGTATAGTCCCAGTATTCGTCCAGCGTCTCGCCCTTGTGGGCGAACACGGGGGTGCCGCTGGCCGCGATGGCCGCCGCCGCGTGATCCTGGGTCGAGAAGATGTTGCACGAGGCCCAGCGCACTTCGGCGCCGAGGGCCGCCAGGGTCTCGATCAGCACGGCCGTCTGGATGGTCATGTGCAGCGAGCCGGTGATGCGCGCCCCCTTGAGCGGCTTGCTGGCGGAATATTCCCGGCGGATCGCCATCAGGGCGGGCATCTCGACCTCCGCGATCAGGATCTCGCGGCGACCCCATCCGGCCAGGGTCATGTCGGCGACTTTGAAATCAGAAAAGCCCGCGGCGGGCTTGAGTGTGGCGTTCATGTTCAATGCTCCAGTTGAAGAACGAGCGCCGTGTACAACAGGCCGTCCGTTCGCCTGAGCCTGGCAGGCGCGGCCGTGGCACTGTGGTCACGGCTGCCTGTCGCAGCGCTCCTCAGGCGCCGGACGCTGCCGCGCGCAAGTGCGCGGCAGAAATTCAGTCCCGCCGCCTTATGCCGCGCGGGCCTTGGACTTCAGTTCCGCGGCGAGGATGTTCGCCTTGTCGGTGCGCTCCCAGCTGAACTCCTTCTCCGTGCGGCCGAAGTGGCCGTAGGCGGCGGTCATCTGGTAGATCGGGCGCACCAGGTCCAGCATTTCGCGCAGCCCGTAGGGGGTGAGGTCGAAATGCTTGCGCACCAGCTGCGTGAGCCGCTCGCGGGTCACCTTGCCGGTGCCGAAGGTCTCGATCATGATCGAGGTGGGCTCGGCCACGCCGATCGCGTAGGAGACCTGTACTTCGCAGCGCTCGGCAAGACCCGCCGCCACGATGTTCTTGGCCACGTAGCGCGCCGCGTAGGCCGCCGAGCGGTCCACCTTGGAGGGGTCCTTGCCGGAGAAGGCTCCGCCGCCGTGGCGGGCAAAGCCGCCGTAGGTGTCGACGATGATCTTGCGGCCCGTGAGACCGCAGTCACCCACCGGACCGCCCACCACGAAGCGCCCCGTGGGGTTGATGTGGTACTTGGTGCGGTTGTCGATCCACTTCTTCGGCAGCACCGGGATCAGGATCTCCTCCATCACCGCCTCGCGCAGCGCCTTGGTCGACACATCGTCGCTGTGCTGGGTCGAGAGCACCACGGCCTCGATGCCCACCGGCTTGTCATCCTCGTAGCGCAGGGTGACCTGGCTCTTGGCATCCGGACGCAGCCACGGCAGCGCGCCCTTCTTGCGCACTTCGGCCTGGCGCTTCACCAGCCGGTGGGCCAGGGGGATCGCCGCCGGCATCAGCACGTCGGTCTCGTTGGTCGCATAGCCGAACATGAGGCCCTGGTCCCCGGCGCCCTGCTTCTTCGCATCCTTGCGGTCCACGCCCTGGGCGATGTCCGGGGACTGCTTGCCGATGACGTTGAGCACTCCGCAGCTGGCCCCGTCGAACCCCATCTCCGAGGAGTCGTAGCCGATGTCCAGCACGGTCCGGCGCACCAGCGCCTCCACGTCCACCCACGCCGAGGTCGTCACCTCCCCGGCCACGATCACCACCCCGGTCTTGATCAGGGTCTCGCAGGCCACCCGGCCGCGCTTGTCCTGCGCCAGGATGGCGTCCAGCACTGCATCGCTGATCTGGTCGGCAACCTTGTCCGGATGACCTTCCGACACCGACTCCGAAGTGAACACGTAGTTATTAGCCATGAATGCGCTTCAAGTCCTGTATGGGGCAAATGGGGGGATAGCGGCGCATGATACCGCGCCAGGCGTCATTTCGGCAGGTCAGTGCCAAAAGCCGCCCGGTACTGCGTCGCGAACTCGGTGCGGGTGAAACGATGGTTCTGGGGACCCCGTGAGGCGACCTTCAGGGCACCCAGCAGCGAGGCGATCCGTCCGGTCACCGGCCAGTCCAGGCCGTGCAGCAGCCCGTGCAGGAGGCCGGCGCGGTAGGCGTCGCCGCAGCCGGTCGGATCCACCACCGCCTGGGGCTTCGCAGCAGGTATGACGATCTCGCCCTGTGGCGTGTGGATGACCGAGCCCTCGGCACCGCGGGTCACGACCAGCGCCTTGACATGTCTGACCACATCGTTCGCTGACCAGCCGGTGCGCTGCTGGACCACCTGCCACTCATAGTCGTTCACGGTGACCCAGGCCGCCTGGGTGATCATGGCGCGCAGGTCGTCACCGCCGAACATGGGCAGCCCCTGCCCCGGGTCGAAGATGAACGGAATGCCGGCCGCGGCAAACCCCGCGCAATGCTGCACCATGCCATCCCGGCCGTCCGGCCCCACGATCCCCAGCGTGATCCCGGCATCCGCCGGAATCGAGTTCAGATGTGACAGCTGCATGGCACCCGGATGAAACGCCGTGATCTGGTTGTCATCCTTGTCCGTCGTGATGAACGCCTGGGCCGTGTGCTCGGAGTCCACCACCCGCACGTATTCCTGCGGCACCCGGGTGTCCTGCATCCATTGCCGGTAGGGCGCGAAGTCGTGCCCGACCGTGGCCATGGGATAGCCTATGTCGCCCAGCAGGCGCAGGTTGTAGGCGATATTGCCCGCGCAGCCGCCGAACTCGCGGCGCATCTGCGGCACGAGAAACGACACATTAAGCATGTGGATCTTGTCGGGCAGGATGTGGTCCTTGAACCGCCCATCGAACACCATGATGGAGTCGTAGGCGATCGAGCCGCAGATCAGGGCCTTGCCGGCGGCGGCCATCAGGCGTTCCCCGCAAGGGCAACGGCGCGCGAGTGCAGCTGATCCAGGTCGATGGCGGTCATGGCGGAGGGCCCCTCTACGTAATGAAAAAAGACAGAAATTCCAAGCCGGTGAACGCCGGTTGCGGCTACTGCAGCAGCCGCTGGCCGTTGGCGTACACCACATGCTGATCGCGGCGCGCAAAGGCCACCAGCGTCATGCCGCAGCGGTGCGCGTGGCGGATGGCGAACGAAGTCGGCGCCGACAGTGCCACCATGAACGTCACGCCCAGGGTGGCGGCCTTCTGCACCATCTCATAGCTGGCGCGGCTGGTCACAAGCATGAACCCGTCCTGCAGGTCCGCGCCGCTGCCTGTCAGTGCGCCCAGCGTCTTATCCAGCGCATTATGCCGCCCCACGTCCTCGCGCAGGCAGACTATGCCCCGGCCCGGAATCACCCAGGCGGCCGCGTGCACGCTACCCGTGCTGGCGTTCAGCCGCTGATGCGCGGGCAGCTCCTCGATGGCGGCATGCAGTTGGCCGACGCCGACGTTCGGTCCCTTTCCGACCAGGCGCTGGCTGCGCACGGTCTGCTCGAGGGTCTCCGCACCACACAGGCCACAACCGGTGCGTCCCGTGAGATTGCGGCGCCGGCGCAGCAGTTCCGGAAACCGCTCCCAGGCGATCGCGATGCCCACCTGCGCGGACTCATCACCGGCGCGCACTTCCACGCCCCGGATCTCGTCCGGGGAATCGACCAGTTCCTCGCTCAACGAAAAACCGCGCGCCAGATCCTCGAGGTCATGCGGCGTGGCCAGCATGACCACATGCGGCTCGCCATTGTAGAGCAGCGCCACCGGAACCTCTTCGGCGACCCGGTCGGTGGTGTGGACCGTACGGCCCCGAACCCACCGGTCGACGCTGACCTCCACACCGGCAGCCGCCGGGGCCGCTGCCTCGCTGCCAGTCTGCATGGTCCTATGCGCTTCCGGATTCCATGGCTGCGGATTGTCGCACACCGCTTGAGCCGCCCGCGCCCAAGTGACATATTTTTGCACTGCGGGGCCTGCGTGTTTATGGTGCGGTACGTCAGGAGGCCTGCCACCATTGGCGGCCCCGTAAGGACTCAGACGACTCCATGCAGCTGAACCGCTTTGACCTGAACCTGCTGATCGCGCTGGACGCTCTGCTCCACGAGAAGAACGTCACGCGCGCCGCCGAGCGGGTGTTCCTCTCCCAGCCGGCCATGAGCGCCTCGCTGCAGAAGCTGCGGGATTTCTTCCAGGACCCGCTGCTGGTGCGGGTCGGACGCGACATGGAGCTGACGCCCCGGGCCCTGTCGCTGGTGCAGCCGGTACGCGAGGCCCTCCTCAAAGTGCAGGCGACCCTGGGTACCCAGCCGACATTTGATCCGGCGACCGTCCGGCGCACCTATACGGTGATCGCAACCGACGAGGCGGTACCGGAACTGGTCCCCCGCGTGCTGGGGCGTCTGGCGCGGGAGGCCCCGCACGTGCAGTGCCATATCGAGCAGGTGTCGCAGACCAGTCTGACGCGGCTGAGCTATGGCGATGCGGATCTGTGCCTGTCCCTGGATATCACGCGGTTGTATGGACTGCGCGAGTTCCCGGACACGCTGAAGTTCGTGCCCCTGCGGCCGGTGCGCTGGGTGTGCGTAATGTCCCAGGACCAGGCGATCCCCGGTGATGGCATGACGCTCACCGACTACCAGGCCCTGCCGCACGTCTTTGCGCGGCCCAACGGGCACACCGCCCCCGTGGAAGAACTGGTCCGGCGCATGATCGGCATGGATCTCAACGTGCGGGCGCCCACGCAGAGCCTGCTGGAAATGCTGTTCATGCTGCCCGGCTCGCCCTTCGCCGCCACCGTTCCCGAACGGGTGGCACACCTGGTGCTGCCGCTGGTGCCGCTGAAGATCTTCGCCCTGCCCTTCGATGCGCTGGACGGCCACGAGATACTGCTCTGGCACCACCGCAATGAACTGGACCCCGGCCACGCCTGGCTGCGGACCCTGTTCATCGACGTCGCCCGCGAGCTGCAGACCTGACGCGCGCATGACCGCTCCTTACGAAGCACCCATCGTCCTGATCCGGGCCGCCCAGGATCAGGCCGCCCGTCACTGCGGCTTTGCCCCGACGGCTGCCCACGAGGAGGTTCTCGGGGAGACCGCCGAGGCGGTCCTGGAGGGCGCCGCGCGCCTGGCCCGCGAGGTCCTCTCGCCCCTGAACCGCGTGGGCGATGCCCAGGGAGCGCAGCTGACGGCGCAGGGCGTGACCACGGCCGCAGGATGTCCCGCCGCGTGGCGGCAGTTCTGCGCCGCCGGCTGGCCGGCGCTGGCGGCGCCGGAGAGCCACGGCGGACAGGGCCTGCCGATGCTGCTTGCGGCCGCCGCAACCGAGATCTGGGCCGGGGCCAACCTGGCCTTCGCGATGTGCCCGGAGACCGCCGTCGGCGCCGTCATCGCGCTGGAGGTGCACGCTGATGCGGCCTTGCGCGCCGCGTACCTGCCACCGCTGGTGAGCGGCGAGTGGACCGCCGCCATGAGCCTGACCGAGCCGCAGGCCGGTTCGGACCTGTCCACGGTACGGACCCTCGCCCGGCCGGACGGGGAGGCGTGGCGGCTCAGCGGCCACAAGATCTACATCTCCTGGGGGGAGCACGATCTCACCGCGAACATCGTGCACCTGGTGCTGGCGCGCACGCCCGATGCGCCCGCCGGAGTCAAAGGCCTGTCGCTGTTCCTCGTTCCGCGCCGTGTGCAGGAGAACGGCCGCTGGGTCGACAATGACCTGCGCGCCGTATCACTGGAACACAAGATGGGCATCCGGGCGAGCCCCACCTGCGCCATGGCCTTCGGCGAGCAGGCCGGCGCCCGCGGCTGGCTGGTCGGTGAGCGCCACAATGGCCTCGGCTGCATGTTCACGCTGATGAACCACATGCGGCTGGGAGTCGGCCTGCACTCGACCGGCCTGGCGGAGCGCGCCCGGCAGCTCGCCCTCGCCTACGCCGCGCAGCGGCGCCAGGGACGCGATGCCACCGGCGCGCAGCGGCCGATCATCGAGCACGCCGACGTGCGCCGGATGCTGCTGACCATGAATGTCCTCACCCATGCCGCGCGCTGCCTCGCGTACTGCGCCGCGGCGGTACTGGATCTGGCCCACTATCCGCGCACGGACGCCGGCACGCGCGGTCGCGCCGAGCGCCGGCTGGGACTGCTGACGCCGCTGGTGAAGGCGTGGGCTTCGGACACCGCCGTCGAGGTGTCCTCCCTCGGCGTGCAGGTGCATGGCGGAACCGGTTACGTCGATGACTGTGAGGCCTCGCAGATCTACCGTGATGCGCGCATCGGTCCGGTGTTTGAAGGCACGAACTACATTCAGGCCCAGGACCTGCTGGGTCGCAAGATCCTGCGGGACCGGGGCCTGGCCTTCGAGGAGCTTGTGGTGCAGATGGAGCAGGCCGCGGGGCAGCTGACCGCGGGCGCACCGTTGCGCGCGCCGCTGCTGGCGGAATGCGCGGCGCTGCGCAGCTTCGTGCAGCAGCTGCTCGATGCCGGTGCCGCCCAGGCGGAGCGCGTCGGCAGCATCGCCTATCCGTTTCTGCAGTGGCTGGGTGTGGTCGCGGGCGGCTGGCAGTGGGCACTGGCGGCGCACGCCGCCGCCCAGGATCCGGGCAGCGCGGCGCCACGCTCGACCCTGGATCACGCGGAGTTCTACGCGGCCCACATCCTGCCGCGGGCCCGCAGCCTTGCAGCGATCGCCGCCGGCGGCAGCGACATCGTCGGTCGCGCCCACCTGTAGCAACCGCCACCCCGGCTGCGGACGGGGTGGGAATCGCTTCCCACCCCGTCGCAGTTCAAGGCAGGCAGCTGCCTGTTACTTGCTCTTCGTGCGCCAGCCCGAGGCGTAGTTCTTGCGGGCATCCTCACCATAGGGGACCGCGGCGACCTGCACCCGCACCTCGGTCTGCTCATGCCGCTCCACGGTGGGCTTGGCGGTACCGCCGTCGGCCTCGCCCCACACCAGCGTGAGCTCCTCGCCGATCTGCACATCCGGGTTGACCACGCCCAGCGACAGCGCCGTGCGCTCGTTGTAGCTGTAGCCTCCGAACATCGAGTACCCGACGACCTTGCCACCCTTCTTGACGGCATCGAAGGAGGACGAACCGTAGTTCGCGATCGGCCACTCGAAGTACTTGTTCGACAGCTTGCCGGGATGGAAGAACGAGGCGAAGATCTTCGCCATGTCCTCGCCGTTCCAGGCGAAGGTCACCTTGTTCCGGTGCGGGAGCTTGGACAGCTTCTCAAGCGCCTCGCGACCCGCGAACTCGTGGTCGAACTTCACGAACGGACCGTAGCCCAGGTCGTACGGCGTCGTGTAGTAGTCCTCGATCCGGTCGGACACGAAGCTGCCGGCGATCGAGCCGGTGGCCTCGTAGCTGCTGGCCGGCAGCCACTCGCGATACTTCTTCATGCTCTCGCCGCTGTACACGGCCGGCAGCGGGGACGGGATCCAGCCGGACTCCAGTGTGTTGGAGGCGTAGGCGCGCGAGCCGACGGCAGTCAGGCCGAACTCCCGGCCCGCCTCCATGATGGTGTTGAAGACCTTGTCGTAGTCGGCGTACGGGCCCCAGATCTCCAGTCCGGGCGCACCGGCCATGCCGTGGCGCAGGGCCTTCACCTTCTGGCCGCCCAGATTGATGTGGCTCCAGTTGAAGAACTTGATTTCCTGGATCGGACCGCCGTTGAGTTTCTCGATCACTTTCCAGGCGCTCGGGCCCTGGATCTGAAAGCGGTAGTGACGGCGGGTGACGGCCTTGCCGCGCGGCGCCGAAGGCGAGCGATCATCGCGGATGGTGTCGACCTTGAAGTTGCCGGTCTCGGCCTGGAACTGCAGCCAGTTCACGGTCGGCGCGCGGCCGACGAACACCAGCTCGTTCGTGTCTTCGTAGAACAGGATGCCGTCGCCGATGACGTAGCCGTCGTAGCTGATCGGCACCATCTGCTTGGCCTTGCCGACGGTGAAGTTGTTGAAGCTGTTGATCGTGCAGTAGGACATCAGCTTCAGCGCGTCCGGACCCTTGACGGTGAACTCGGCCATGTGGTGCGACTGGTCGAACAGCACCGCACTTTCGCGCCAGGCGCGCTGCTCGTCACGCCAGTTGGTGTATTCGCTCGGCACCACCGGATACACGTATGCACCGATCTTCGAGTTGCGCAACATCCGGACCGGATTGCCGGCCGCCTTCAACACACTTTCCAGGTTCTGCTGGCTCATTGCCCCACCTCTTGAAAAATCATCTCGCCTAAGGAAAACCGTCCCGGACGCGTGTCAAAAACAGGTCGGGATCAGGAAAAGGCAAGGACTGTCGTTGCTATCGCGATCGTTTTTCGAAATTTCTCAACCGACGTCCAAGGCTTTGGTTCGCGGCAGACCCCAGGGGGGCACCCGCCGCGGGTACCATTGTCCGCCTGCCGGCGGCATGCCGCAACGCGATTTGCGCGATACCGACTATCCGCCGGGCAAATGGTTGACGCACCAACTCGGGGCGATTGGCCGCGGCGGTTTCGAAGGCAACCGCCGTGCGCTCCGGGATCTCAGCCTCAGCCGCGCAGGCCCAGCAGCCGGATGGCATTTTCCTTGAGAATCATCGGGCGGACTTCCGGCTTCATCGCGAGCTTCTCAAAATCGGCCATCCAGCGGTCGGGGGTGATGGCCGGATAGTCCGAACCGAACAGCACCCGGTCCTTGATCAGCGAATTGGCGTACTGGACGAGGAGCGGCGGGAAGTACTTGGGTGACCAGCCCGACAGGTCGATCCAGGCATTGGGCTTGTGGGTCGCGATCGCCAAGGCCTCGTCCTGCCAGGGAAACGAGGGATGGGCCATGACGATGGTCAGGGTCGGAAAATCGGCCGCCACGTCGTCCAGGAAGATCGGATTCGAGTACTTGAGCTTGACGCCCATGCCGCCCGGCAGGCCCGCTCCCACGCCGGTCTGCCCGGTGTGGAACAGCGCCGGCAGGCCGGCCGCCGCGATCACCTCGTACAGCGGATAGCACTTCGGATCGTTGGGGTAGAACGCCTGCATGGAGGGATGGAACTTGAACCCGCGGACCCCGTAGTCCTCGATCAGGCGTCGCGCCTCACGCACACCCATCTTGCCGCGCGCCGGATCGATGCTCGCGAACGGGATCAGCACATCGTTGTTCTCGGCGGCCACCTCGGCCACCTCTTCATTGGCGATGCGCCAGTGCCCCGCGCCGGCCTCGGCATCCACCGTGAAGATGACGGCCCCGAGATTGCGCTCCCGGTAGTACTGCGCCACCTCGGGGATGGTGGGCGCCTTGCCGGAGCGGAAGTACTTGACCATCTGTTCATCGAAGGCATGCGCGCACGGATCCCGCGGCGCCCGCCCGGAAATCGTGGCGTGGGTGTGGATGTCGATGGCGACGAGCTTTTCGAGATCGAGTCTGGGCTGGTACTTGGACATGGGTTCGTGACCAAAAGGGCAAGTATAGTCCGCTATGATACCCACCTGTCTGGATTGCCTGCTCGGAGAGCCTCCATGTCCACCGCCCCGTCCGCCCCGGGTACCGAACCCAGGGTTGCGCGTTCAACCGCCTACCGCCGCATCGCCACCGAGGAGGCCTTCGCCACCGCCGACATGCTGCGCCAGTACCGGGACTGTCTGGCCCGCAAGAGCATCGATGACATCGGCTTCAACTCCATGTGGGGGTTCTACCTGGGCAGCCCCAGCGCCCGGGCCAGATCGATCATCGAACGGCTGCAGTGGCTGGACGAGCGGCGCATCGCCGACATGGACGCCACCGGCATCGACGTGCAGGTCCTCGCCCTGACCTCCCCCGGCGCCCATATCTTTGATGCGGCCACCGGCACGGCGCTGGCGCGGGCCGCCAACGATGAACTCGCCGCCGCCATCGCCCGCTTCCCCGACCGGCTGGCAGGCATGACGGCCATTGCGCCGCAGGACCCGGCCGCCGCGGCCCGCGAAATCGAGCGCGGCGTCCGCACGCTGGGGCTGCATGCCGTGATCCTGAACTCGCACGTGCATGGGGAGTACCTGGACGCCCAGAAGTACTGGGACATCTTTGCGGCCGCCGAAGCCTGCGACGCGCCCGTGTACATCCATCCGAACACACCGTCGGACCGCATGATCGCCCCGTTTCTCGAGGCGGGCCTGGACGGCGCGATCTTCGGGTTCGGGGTGGAGACCGCGCTGCACGTCCTGCGGCTCATCGTCAGCGGCGTGTTCGACCGGTTTCCGAAGCTGAAGGTGGTCATCGGCCACATGGGCGAGGCGCTGCCCTACTGGCTGTTCCGCCTCGATTACATGTATCGCGCCACGCTCGCCTCCAAGCGCTATCCGTCGTGGCAACCGCTGCGCGGGGTGCCGAGTGACTACATGCGCCAGAACATCTACGTCACCTGCAGCGGCATGCCCTGGGGCCCGGCGATCACGTTCGCGCAGCAGGTGCTGGGCGCGGAGCGGGTGCTCTACGCGATGGACTATCCGTACCAGTTCGTCGCCAGCGAAGTGGTCGCCTGCGATGAGGTGCCGATGAGCGCCGCGGACCGCAGGAAATTCTTCCAGACCAACGCCGAGACGGTCTTCAGGCTCAGGCGCGCCTAAAGGCGCGGCAGCCACGCGTCGATCACCGCGCAGCGTCCCTCGCTGATGGCCTGCAGCGCGCGCTTCAGGGCGGGCGCCAGCTGCGCCGGTTCGCGGACGATTTCGCCATGGGCGCCGCCGGCGGCCGCGGCGATGCCCGCGTAATCCGGTGGCGGCTCGAAGCGGATGTCCAGCTCGGGGGCGCGGCTGCCGAATCCATCCGGATGCACGCCGAGCATCGAGAACTTCGGCGCACGCCAGCCCTGGTTGTTGAACACCACCTGCAGGAACGGCGTGCCGTAGCGCCGCGCGATCCAGTGCACGGTCGAGGGAATGGAAAACATATAGGTGCCGTCACCGGTGAAGGCGCACACCAGCGCGTCCGGACGCCCCAGCTTCGCACCGATCGCCGCCCCGCCGTTCCAGCCCAGTGAACCACCGCCGCTGACGAAGTACGTGCCGGGCTTGCGCCTGCCGGCATGATTGCTCACCACGTGGAAATTGGTGACCGCCTCGCTGATCACCAGGGCGTCCTCGCCAATGGCCTCGCGCACCTGCGCGGTCACGTACTCCGCCGTCAGCACCTCCCCCGGCGCTTCGAGCCTGGCCCGTTCCGCGCGCAGGGCCTCGTGACGGCGGGCCAGGCGAGCGGCCCGGTCACGGACGGCGGCCGCATCCACTGTCAGGGTCTCCAGGGCGGCATTGATCTGGCGCAGCGCGGTGGCCGCATCCGCCCGCCAGGCACGCCTGGCGCGCACGTACCACAGCGGCATCTGCTCCTTCAGGGGATCGACATCGATGTGCAGGATGCGGGCGTCCGCGGCCGGCCGGTTGATCAGCGGAATCCACGGCACGTCACTGTCCAGGATCAGGATGGTGTCCGCTTCGGCCAGTGCCGGGTTCTGCTGCTTCTCGTTCCACTGATAGCCCTGGTGCAGGGGATCATCCGGCGGGAAGTTCACCGAACTGGGGACCGACTCCAGCACGCCGATGCCGAGCCGGCGACACAGCCGGGTCAGCTCCGCCACCGCCGCCGGGTTTCGGCCGCCGTAGCTGGTCACCACCAGGGGCTGCCGCGCCGCAACGAGCGTCCTGGCAACCTCCAGTGCGTCCTCCGGCGCCAGGGCACCGGCGCCCAGGCGCGGCCAAAGCTGCAGGTCCTCGCGCTGCGGCTTGACTTCCTGTTCGAGGATTTCGCGCGCCGCGACCAGGTAGACCGGCCCCTTCGGATCGCTGCTGGCCACCTGCAGGGCGCGGTGCACGATCTGCGGGGCGTTCGCCCCGACCCGGATCTCGTTGTCATAGCGCATGTAGCCGCGGACGATGCCGCGCTGGTCGAAGACATCCTGGATCCAGTGGATGAACTCGTTGCGGCTGCCGCGTGCCTCCCCCTCCTGGGTGGCCGGCGAGGTGCCGGCAAGGATCAGCACGGGCACCCGGCCTTTCGCCGCGTTGTGGACCGCGCCCGCCAGCGCCTGGGTGCCGCATTCCACGTGCACCAGCACGGCCTGCGCCCGGCCGCTCACCGCGGCGTGGCCGTGCGCCGCGCTCAGCGCCACCATTTCGTTCGGACAGGTGATGACCTGCGGATAGGGGAAATCGCCCCCGTCCCGGGATGCCCTGGCGAGGGCGTAGGCCTCCATGAAGGCGCTGTGGTCACTGCCCAGATTCACGAACAGGTACTGAACGCCCGCTTCGCGCAGGGCCGACAACATGGCTGAGCTGGTGGTGTACATGAAGGTATTTTAACGGCACGACGCCGTGAAAGTATGGATAAAAGCTACTATGGCGGGCGTTGGTTCAGCCGCGCACAACGAATTCGAGGTGTTTGCCATGGGAGATCTGCTGAAGGGCCGGGTTGCGATCGTGACCGGAGCGGGACGCGGTTTCGGCCGCGCGATCGCGATGCGTTTCGCCGGCGAAGGCGCAGCAGTGGCGGTCACTTCACGCTCCCTTCCGGAACTGGAGTCCACGGTGGAGGACATCGGCCGGATCGGCGGCCGGGCCATCGCCATAAGCGGCGATGTGACCATCCCCGAGGATGTCGACCGGGTGGTTTCCACCACCGAGAAGGAACTCGGGCCGGTCAGCATCCTGGTCAGCAACGCCGGGGTTCCGGGGCCGTTTGGTCCGATCTGGTCCGTGGATCCGGAGCAGTGGGTGAAAGCCCAGTACGTGCACATCCGCGCGCCGTTCTACTACATGCAGCGGGTGATGCCGGGCATGATCGAGCGGCGCGCCGGGACCGTGATCCTGGTGTCCGCCATCGCCAGCCGCATCGTCGCCCCCTACCTGAGCGCCTATTGCGTGGGCAAGATCGCACAGACCCGCCTCGCCGCGCTCGCCGCCGCCGAGAGCCGCGAGTTCGGCGTGGACGTGTTTTCGATCGATCCGGGTTTCGTGTTCACCGGCATGGCGGAGCACACCGCCAATCACCCCGATGCCCAGCGCTTGCTGCCCGGCATGGTGGACCGCCTGCGCTCGGTGCGCGAGTCC
>VFSW01010232.1_pt1 | contig 13308 bp, 8 predicted proteins | sample 5358111 | NCBI WGS metagenome assembly VFSW01 (sample SAMN11554181, study PRJNA540505) | mine drainage metagenome | isolation source: sediment from site ElyBrook_90M | place: USA: Ely Copper Mine, Vershire, VT | collected 2017 | reverse complement strand
CATATACGGAGGCAGCCCACAAACCAATCGTGGAAACAAGCTGGTACATGAGATTGAGCAGCGTGCGGAGGCGGTATCGCGGCGAGAATATTTTCAAAAACGTGCTCCTCATCGTCAATTTCTGGCCAGGCAATCCTCGCTTGGCTTCCCAGCGGGCAGGCTCGCTCATCCCTCTGCGGATCGCCATCACGAGCAGCGCCGGCAAGCCTCCGACGACGAACATCCATCTCCAACCGAACCGGCTGCCGACAAAATAATTGGCCAGGGCGGCCAGAAAAAAGCCGAAATAATATCCCGTATGCATCATGCCCGCGCCCATCGTCCGGCGCTCTTCCGGCCACTCTTCCGAGATCAGCGTTGCGCCGATCCCCCATTCTCCGCCGATGCCGATTCCGGCCAGAAGCCGAAGCACGGCGAGCATCCAGATATTCGTGGCAAACGCGCTCAATAAAGTAAAAACAGAAAAACAAATAATGGTAAGCATCAAGGTGCGCACGCGTCCAAACCGGTCGGCGACCGGCCCCCACAGCAGGGCCATTCCCCAGCCAACGAGGAACAAAGCGAACAGAACACCGCCGTAATATCCGATATTGCCGGACGTCGCTGGAATTCCCGATCGCGGCAGCAGTTCCCGCAGCGCCGGAACCAGAACGAGAGCGTAGATGAAAGAATCCATGCCATCCAGCACCCATCCGCCCCACGCCGCCCAGAAGCCGCGGACTTGATTTGATGTCAGCGGGATTCGAGTTGGCGTCATTGCGCGGCGGTAACAGTGGAAGTACGGCGCTGGGATGAACCGGCAAAGCAATGCCGCAGCGAGATGGGCAGGCGATTGTGTGCGGCTCGATTCGTCTTCATTTGCGCATGGGATGATACCATTACGGACTGCAATCCTCGCGCGGAACGACAAAGTAGGCGCTGTCCTAATTTGAAAGGCGTTGCCATGGCGCGGTCCCTTAGGAGGCCGGGATTTCAGAGCCTGTGTGAGAACTCTATTTCGAACAGACCAGCGGCTAAACAGGTTGCGGAAAAACTCGCATTTTTGTCATTCCGAGGCGCGCTGCGCGCCGAGGAATCTCTCTTTTCCCGCGTTTAAGCCAAAGAGAGATTCCTCACTTCGCTCGGAATGACAAAATAAATTGCTTTTTCCGCACCCTCTAAAGCCGCTGACGTTCTGGATTTCCACCAGCCACACAGTCTCACTGTCTGCCGTGATCTCCGCCATGATCGTGGCCTTGACCATGGCCGTGGTCCCAGCCGCCGCGATGCTCCTCTGGCGCTCGGCGCCCTTCTCGCTCGGCCATGCGCTCGCCCTGTGAGCGCTCGAACAGATCGTGCCGCTCCGGGGCGCGATCGGCTGGACCATATCGATGGATGCCCTCGTAGGGATGAACGTATTCGCCGCGGTTCCCCCAGGTTCGCCCCCACCGGGCGTTGTTGATGAACATACCATGCTCGCCCCAGTCAAAGCGGTTATACCCCCAGCCCCACGGCCGAAAGAATCCTCCGAGCGTCGCGCCGAAGCCGAAACGGATCGCGCCGCCGACAAAGAAGCCGGGACGCGGCGCGAAGAAAACGATTCGCGGGTCGTAGTAGGGCACGACGACGAAGCCGGGATTTGCAGGCATGATCGTGATGTACGGTCCGCCGCCAACGATAATCTGGCCGTTGCTTCGCAAATACCCGTAGTCAAGAGCCCTCCGCCGCTCCCGCTGGACCGCGTCCATCACGTCCTCCTGCTGCTCCAGGAACGCGTTGCCGAGGTCGCTCGTCCAGTTCATGTCGGAAGCCATCATCTCCAGGACGGACGGGAACGGCAACAGCGCCTGAACGCTAGGATCCCACGGAAGTTGATCCCCCTGAATTGCGTCGGCCAGAGCTTCTCCGGTGAGGTAATGATGCTCATCCGACCAGCGCGCCGCGTCGGGAATCTGGTCGGGATACGTGGCGCCCGCAAGAATCTGGGCCACGAGCGGGTCCGGGTACAGGGCGATGCGCGAAACCAACTGGTCAAGTTGGGGCGGCTCGAACGACGGCGGGGGCCCCTGCGCAAACGCGGGAACCGCGGCTAAAACGGCCAGTATCAAGACTAATTTTACGATCCGCATTTTATTCTCCGACTTTCTATTGGAACCAACTATTTAACTCTTCTTGAGTTGCGTCGCGATCCGACTCCGATATGAAAAAATAGTAACGCATAAATTTCAGAATCGTAAGTGATAGGATGGCGCCATGTGTCGCAGTAGTTGTGGTCCGATTTGGTAGGACGGGCTTCAGCCTGTCGCATTTGCGATAGCAGCGAAAACTGAAGCCCGACAGGCTGAAGCCTGTCCTACGCAATTTTTGAGGAGTGATCTCCAATGATCCGACGCGATTTTTGCAAGACTTCGCTCGCGCTCGCTGGATTGGCGCTGCGCGGCGAACGAGCGGAAGCTTTGGCAAATCCCGCGGAAGAATTGCCCAAGGCGCCGGGGCTGACCAAATACGTCTCCGAATTTATCGTGAACACGAAGTACGAGGACATCCCGGACAACGTGATCGCCCTCGGCAAGAAAACAATTTTGGACGGATTCGGCCTGGCGCTGGCCGGATCCGTTTCCACCGCGGGCCCGCGCATCCGGCAATACATCGAATCGCTCGGCCCTTGCGGGGGAAACTCCAGCGTCATTGGAACCAGAATGAAAGTCCATCCCCGCTTCGCCGCGCTGGCCAACGGCATTTCCATCCATGCGGACGATTACGACGACACCGGCTCGGCCCTGCACGTTGCGGCGCCGATTCTTCCGCCATCCTTTGCACTCTGCGAAATGGATCGGCGGAGCGGCAAAGACCTGATGCTCGGGTTTCACGTGGGCGTCGAAGTCGCGAACAAAATTGGCGACGCGGTCTCACCCCGCCACCAACAGGACGGCTATCACACGACGGGCACCATCGGAACGTTTGGAAGCGCTGCGGCGTGCGCAAAACTGCGCGGCCTGAACGCGGAGCAGACCGCCATCGCGCTGGCCATCGCCGGGTCCGAGGCCAGCGGCCTGCGCGATAATTTTGGCTCGATGACCAAGCCATTTCATGCCGGCCACGCCGGCGAAAACGGCAGCGTCGCCGCCGATCTGGCGGCAATCGGCTGGACGGCCGCGCCAGATATTCTGGAAGCGCCGCTGGGATTTTTCCAGGCCGGAGGAGGTTTTGATCCGAAAACGATCGTCGATCGCCTCGGCAATCCGTGGATGTTCGCCTCTCCCGGAGATCTAATTAAACGATTTCCTTGCGGCACGATTCAACAGCAAGTGATGGACGAGATGCTGCGTCTTATTCAGCAGAACGACATCAAGGCTGCGGATGTCGAAAAGGTCGAGGTCGGCGGGAACCTGAGCAACTACAAAACGCTTTTTCAGCACCACCCCACGACCGGCCTTCAGGGGAAATTCAGCATGGAATACGCCATGAGCATCCTGCTGATCGAGCGCAAGGCAACTCTGAGATCGTTCACCGACGCCGTCGTGCAGCGCCCGGACGTGCAGGACATGATCCGGCGCGTGAGGTATTACGTGGACCCTGAATTCAACAAGCAGGAACTTCAGGGAGCTTCGCTGCAGGCTATCCTCGTCGAGCCAAGCTTCCTAAAAATTTACATGAAAGACGGGAAAATCATTTCAGGCCGCACCGAGCCCGCCAAAGGAAGTCCGGAAAATCCCATGACCTACGAAGAAGTGGCCGACAAGTTCCGAGGCAACGCCGAATTCGCCAAATGGCCGTCGCAAAAGGCCGAGTCGGTCATCGAACTCGTGAAATCGCTCGAGGGTGCGCCCGACATGAGTCGTCTGACCGCCGCGCTCGCAGGTTGAGCCCGCTCGCTCAGAATAGAATCGCCGGCGCGGACAAGGTGTCCTAAACTTCCATTTGATTTTGACCTCCGAAATGGATCATTGTACTGCCCGTTAGCCGAACTCAAGGGTGGCCGGCCGTCAATATTGTGTAGCCCGCGCCTTCAGAGGCGGGGATTTTTGCGTCACCGTGCAGAAACGCCCCGCCTCTGAAGACGCGGGCTACAAAAAAATGAAGTAATCGAACTCGCGCGGTTTGGCGTAAAATCCAAGCAATATCCCAGGGAACGGCAAAATTTGCAGTCATAGATTCCGTTCGAGGAGGTGTTACGTGAAGATCAGGGTAGGAGCCTCGATCGCGATGGCTCTCGGACTTCTGGTGGTCTCCGCCCCGCTATTCGCGCATCACGGGACCGCGGCGTACGACTACTCGAAGACCCTCACCGAGAAGGCCACGATCACGAACTTCAAGTGGGCAAATCCCCATTGCCAAATTGAATTCGATTTCAAGGACGACGGCGGCGCCGTCGAACATTGGAACATCGAAGCGTTCAATCCCGCGATGCTGCGGCGGGAGGGCTGGAACTTGGGCAAGGAATCTCTCAAGCCAGGGGACGAAGTCACGCTCAGTTTTCATCCGGCCAAAAACGGCATGAAGGTCGGCATCCTGGACAAGGCTGTGTTGGCGGACGGCACAGTCTTGAAGCAGCACGTGGCCAACCCCACGGGTGGATTTTAGAAAATTGCTTAACGCGAAGGCAGAGTAACCGGGTCTATTTTCTTTCCAGCATCGGATCGAATGCCAAATCCAAAGGGAGCCGATGATTCGGAATTTAGAATTTGCAACGGCGCGAGGTTTGAACATGCGAAATTGTTTCATGGGACCGATTTTTATTGTGGCTGCGGCGGCGTTGTCCTATTCGTCGCTTTTGGCCGCGCAAACCGCCGGGCAGCAGGGGAAAGCAATGCCGCAGGCGGCGAAGTCCACGCCGGCCGTTGATCCGCACGACCTGTCGGGCGTTTGGCTTGGGACTTATAACGAAAGCATTATCCCGAACGATCTCTTGACGCCGTGGGCGCTCGAGAAATTCAACGCACAGAAAACCGAACGCGAAGTTGGAAGCCGTCCGATCATTTACGATGGAGAACAAAACAATACGGACCCGCTGGTGAAGGGCTGCGATCCGCCCGGCGTCCCGCGCGTCTATTTCCACCCGCGCCCTTTTGAGATCATGAAGATTCCCGGCCGGTTTATTTTTCATTACGAGGAGTACGACACCTACCGCGAAATCTGGACTGACAGGCGAGAAGTTCCCAAGGATCCCGATCCGGCGTGGAACGGCTATTCGGTGGGCCACTGGCAGGGGGACACACTGGTTGTCGACACGGTCGGTTTTAACGGCAAGACATGGGTCGACAACGCGGGCCACGCCATCACCGAATCCATGCACCTCACGGAACGCTTCAAGCGCATTGACCACGACCACATGACGATCGACTTCACGTTCGACGACCCGAAGGCGCTCAAGCAGCCCTTCACATACAAGAGAGTCTACACGCTGCATCCGGACTGGGAAGTTACCGAATACATCTGCGCGGAAGAGGATAAGGACGATTTTTATAAGAAGATAATGGCGCCCGCCGGCAAGCCTTAGTCCAACCGGTCGGATTTACGATGGCGTCCGAATTTGGAAATTATCAGAATGGCTTCGTTTAGGAGGTCGGGGCTTCAGCCCCGACACCCAGGACGGTCTGAGAAGGCCTTTTAAGCCCTGAAGCTTCAGTGGCTAAAGCCTTGGATTCCGCGAAAGTGAATGTCGGGGCTAAAGCCGCGACCTCCAGAAATACAAACCTTTTTCAGAGCATACCGTTTAGGCGTTACTGGATTTACGGCCGGTGTTCCTTCGCAGGCGTGGATACCGGCTTGAGGGTGGCGCGCCAGCAGCGTTCGCAGACTTCGTCGGGATAGACGAAATAGTTGGAAGACTTGCCGCACTTCTTGCATTCGAGCGGCACGGGCCGCGCCACGCCGCGTACATTCAATCCGCGCGCGAGCGCCTGCCGTTCCACCCACTTGACGAATTCCACCGCCACGTTCCGGTCATGATAAGGATGAGAATCTTCAGGAGGAAGGAAAAAGGGCCAGGGACGAAGCAACAGCGCCACGCCCACAACTCCCAGGATCGCTACGACCAGCGCCAAAATCATCGACGTGCCCCGCTCCAACTACCACATCGGTAAAACTACAAACCCACATTAGCTTTGATGCCCGGGAATGTCCTGATGGTTGTTGCGGCTCCGACTCGTATCGGTTACCGGTACCGGTGCGGCAATTCCGGTTGTTGCCGTTCCATTCGAAAATCGGGATTCGAATGCACGTTATTGATACAGGCGAAATCCCCCGTCTTGGCTGTTGGGAGTAGGAGAACTTGCCAGTTAAACTGGGCGGACGGAGGGGTGGGTGAGCGGTTGAAACCGGCGGTCTTGAAAACCGTTGGGCCCGAAAGGGTCCCGGGGGTTCGAATCCCTCCCCCTCCGCCATTTCTGGCGTGCCTTGCGTTTTTTTCTGCGGTTTTGGTAGCACAGACTGCAGTCTGTGGGGTTTCGTTCTTGCAAGGACCAAAATCCACAGGCTGAAGCCTGTGCTACCCTCCAGGCGCGCTAGCTTCCATCACGAATGATGCGGCAGGATTCGATGTCGAAGCTGACGTCTCCGATGGTCAGGCGCGTCTGGTCGCGGAAGCCGGCGATGAAGCGGAGGAAGCGCCAGACGTCGGCAAAATTTGCAGCCAAGCCGATCGAAGCGCGGATGGCGCCGGCGCTTTTGTGCCCGCGTTCCTGCATTAATCGGACGAAACTCAGCAGGTTGATTTCGGTCCCCATGGTGAAGCCGGCGCGCATATCTTCTTCGGTCAAACCTTCCGCGATTTCTCCCGCGCCGGGATTGCAGAAGCATCCTGTGCGCAGCGAAATTCCCTCCGCGCCCGCCAGTTCCTCGACGCGCCGGTAATCCAGCAAATGTCCCTGGGGGTCGTAGAGATTGAGCGTCACGGTTCCGCCCCGCGCCTGCGTGGTTGCCGGACCGTAGATGCGCACCATCGCGCGGCCATTCGTGTGCCGCAACGCAAGCAACTCCTCCAGCAGCCAACCCGAGAGGCATCGCACTCGCTCCGCGATCGTCTCGATGCCGATCGATTGCAGGTGAAGCAATCCGATTTCCACGGCGGGGATGGAGAGATAGTTCAGCGTGCCGTCCTCGAATGCGGCTTCGTTCGGTGACAGCACGTGCGCCTGTCCCTGGACCGACGCGAAATTTACGGTTCCGCCGGCGAACCACGGACGCTTCAGATTCGCCAACGCGGAACGGCGAATGAGCAATGCGCCGACGCCCGTCGGATGGCCGAACATTTTGTAAAAAGAGAGCGTCACGAAGTCCGGCTGCACGGCGGTGAGGTCCAGGCGGCTGGTGGGCACAAAGGCGGCGGCATCGAGCAGCACGCGCCATCCTTTGCTCTGCGCTTTTGCGACGAGTTCGAGCGGATGCTTTACGCCTGAAAAATTAGACTGCGCCGGATAAGCAAACAGATTGGCGCGGGCCGGATCGGCGTCGTTCAGCAAAGTTTCGAGCCGCGCGGCGTCAAGCCGCAGTTCCGGCATCACCAGCGGAGCGTAGGAAATTGTGGCTCCCTTGGCGCGCGCGAATTCGCGAATTCCATTTACGGAATTGTGATTGTCGAAGGTGAGCAGGAAACGGCTGCCGGGCGCAAAGGGAAAAGATTCGCCCACGAGTTTAAGCGCCGCCGAAGCGTTTTGCGTGAAGACGAGGACGTAATCTTCCGCGCGCGCATTGAAGTAGTTCAGAATCTGGCGGCGCGTGCGCTCAACGTGCTCCGTCGTCACAACCGAGGCCGGACTCGCGGAGTGCGGATTGCCCAATACTCCGGAGCGCAACAGCTCGAAGTGCTTTTGCAATTGCGATTCCGCGTAAAGTGAACCTCCGGTGTAATCGAGGTAGACCTGGCTGAGTTCGTCCAGGCGCCGGTATTCCGTTGCGCGCAGATCGTCCAGCAAGGCCGTCTTCTTATAGCCCGGGAAACGCGCGACGAAATCCGCGCGCGCCTCTTCGACCTGAAGTTTTTCCGGAGCGCTGCTTTCCGCCATACCGCCCATTTTATTCCTTCCGCGCCTGCTTTGCGAACATAGGCCGTCAATTACTTTCCATCTTTAGAAGGTGATTCATTGATCGTGAATATGCCCGTTCCCCTCCGGAAATCGCGGGACGGTTCACCGAGGACGTTCTCCGTGAACGAAACGGCCTCTACAAGACCATCCTGCATTGTTGGCAGTAGATTCCGTGGAAGCCCGCCCGTTTAAAGGGCGGGCAGCGGTTTGCCCATCTAGAACGACACTGAGAGTCTCTACCTGTGTGCTGGGACGCCGCGCAGGATCGGCTGCGATTGGATTGTTATGTTTTCGTCATACCTGTACCTCGCCGGGTGAGACCTCTTTCGCGACTACGATAGAATGAAGAATCAGTCGGACTATGAAAACCGCGTTCCGAGGGAAGTGGTACGTCGCAACCGCCTGGCTCATCCTGCTGGGAGGATACATCGCCGTTTGCGAGTGGGTTCCCGCGGGCGCGGCTCGGACCTCGGCGGCGAACATCCTGCTTTGCCTGATGCCCCTGCTAGTCAATGGAGCGCTGCTGATTAATGCAGTCACCCCCGACAGTCGCAGGAAAGCCTTCTGGATGTTGCTCGCCCTGGGCTGCTCGTTTTGGATGGCGGGACAAGCGATCCGAACGTACGTCGAAGTGTACCAGCACCGGCATGTTCCCTACCTGTTGATTGCGGACATTGTTTTTTTCCTGCACGCCGTTCCCATGATTGCGGCTCTCACCGTGCAACCGCACAAGCATCCGGATGACCGGAAGATGATTTTTGGCTATGTGGATTTCGGGTTGATCCTCTGCTGGTGGATGTATCTTTATGTGTTCCTCGTGATTCCCTGGCAATACGTCGTGGCGAACGGCAAGAATTACGCCCAAGCTTTCAGTGTCATCTCACTTCTTGAGAACTTTGTTTTCGTCGGCGGAGCGATCCTGCTTTCCTTGCGAGCCAGGGGGTATTGGCGCCGGATCTACGCGAATCTTGCGGCAGCCAGAGCTATCTATGTAATTCGATTCGTGGTGATTGAGCTGGCGGTCGGCCGCAGCACATATTCGAGAGGCAGTTTGTACGATCTGCCGCTTCTGATTTCGTTTCTCTGGCTGGGCACGACAGGCCTCTATGCTTACCAAAACCGCGGGGAAGCGGCGAATTCCACTGCGGGACCTGCGACCGGGCCATCGGCCGAAAACAATTCCGCTGACGAAACGCTTTGGCCATCGCGCCTAGCGCGCATGGCTTTGCTTTCGCTTCCCTTGATTGGCTTCTGGTGCTTGAAAGTCAGTCAGGCGCCCATGGCGGTTCATCAGTTCCGTATTTTGGTCACGCTGGGCGCCGTCCTGCCGCTGGGTTTTCTGGCCTTTTTGCGCCACGAACTCGTGGATCGCGAGCGTCTCCGGTTACTCCGCGCCTCGCAAGAATCCATCGACAACCTCAAGCGGCTTCAAATGCAATTCGTTCAATCGGAAAAACTGGCGTCCATCGGGCAGCTGGTAGGGGGCGCCGCGCACGAAATCAACAATCCGCTCACGGCCATCCTGGGATATTCCGAGTTGCTCGCGGAGGATGCCTCCGCCGACGAAAAAACGAGACGCCTCGCCGAGAAAATTCGCGAACAAGCGCGGCGCACCAAGACGCTGGTCAACAATTTGCTGAGCTTCGCCCGCCAGGTGCCCAGCGAACAACGCTCGCCGCTCGATATCAACACGATCGTCAACACCTCCGCCCAGTTTCGCCGCTTCGATCTTCGCGGCAAGAACATCCGCATCGAAGTGCAAACCGGCGCCGGCATCCCGGAAGTTCGCGGAGACATGAACCAATTGCTCCAGGTTTTCTCCAACATCATCAACAACGCCGTGTATGCCATGCAGGAAGTCGGCGGTGGCACTCTTACCGTGCGGACGCTGTTTGAAAAAGGCAATGTCGTCATCCTTTTCTCCGACACCGGCCCCGGTCTTCGCGATCCCCGTCTCGTGTTTGACCCGTTTTATACGACCAAGCCGGTCGGAAAAGGCACTGGGCTTGGCCTGAGCATTTGTTACGGGTTGATCCAGGATCAGGGCGGACAAATCACCTGTTACAACCGGCCGGAGGGCGGCGCAACGTTCCGCATTGAGCTTCCGGCCGTCCCTTCCGCGTTTCCATTCTCTCCCCGCAGCGTTGCCTCGCCGCCTCGCAACAACCCCGCAAAACTCGCCTGACCGCACGTGAAGGTGCTGTCCTAATTTGAAAATCGCTGCGATAGTTCTGAGATTTTGGAGGTCGGGGCTTCAGCCCCGACGTTCAGGCTTGCGCAATCGCTGGCTTTAGCCACTGAAGCTTCAGGGCCTAAAGGCCCCGTTCGCGCGTCGCTTGTCGTTCGACCTAAAGGTCGGACCTCCAAAACAGCAACTTCAAATTCGATTGAGGAAGACGATCCGAAATTACGAAAATACCGCCGTGATTGCGGGAGCATGCACGGGTGCGGGCTCTACTTGGGGCCCGCCAGCAAGATTGTCCGACTTTCGGCTATAATTCCGGGCCATGCTGCGATCCTCGTCCGCCGCGCCGCAGCCGGCCCCCGCATTCGAGCCGCCTCGCTCGATCGCGATCGAAGGCCCCATCCGCGTGGGCAAATCCACGCTGGCCCGAATCCTGGCCGACCGCTTGCATGCGCGGCGTGTGTTCGATCCCGAAGACAATCCTTTCCTTGCCGACTTTTACAGGGAAAAACCCGGCTCCGCCTTCCGTGCGCAGTTATATTTCCTGATCGAGCGGCATCGGCGCCTAATGGAGGCGCAACAGGGCGACGCGGCGCCTTTGGTCTCCGATTTTCTATTCGAGAAGGACAAGATCTTCGCCTACATCAATCTCGACAACGAAGAATTGAAGCTCTACGAGCGTTACTTTGAAATGTTCGCGGCGGCCCTGAAACCTCCCGACCTGGTGATCTATCTCCAGGCCACTCCCGAAGTTCTGCGCGAGCGCATCGCAAGAAAAAAATCTCCCGCGGAAAAACAGATTTCTCGCGCCTACCTCGAGGAAGTCGTCCGCGCCTACGACCATTTCTTCTTCCGCTACTCCTCGTCGGACCTGCTGGTCATCAATACCTCGGAAATCGATTTCGTCGAGCGCAACGCCGACCTCCAGCAACTCCTGCGCCGCCTGCAGGAGCCGGTCAAGGGCACGCAATACTTCCTCCCGTTGGGCGCAACCGAGTAGACGGAATCTCCCGCGCATTCTGGAATGTCTTCATTCATTGTCTTTTCCGAATGAGCTGAAATCGGGACAGGTATTTTCAGCCGTCACGCCTTGCCCGGTAAATTCGCGAGGCTCCGCGCCGCGAGCGTGATTCGGATCAAAGCTTTAGGCTCCGGCCCCCTTCAGGACCCTGCCATACGATTCCCCGAATTCTTCGCCATGCGCGATGAATTGCGGCTCGTTTTGTAGAGCGGCGCCCCGACAGGGCCGCGACTTCAGCTCCACCGTACCGACCGCTAAATAGCTAAAATAAGATGCTGTGGGAGAGCTTTGGTTGCGGCTCCCTGGCTCTGTGGCGATGTAAATTAATCCCTGCATTTCGAACTTGGAATTTTACAAAAAAAGCTTGACTCGCGGCGCATATGAAAAGAGAATCCCCGCCATATCAGAAGGGTGGTCCTCCATCCATTGGGTGCGTCACTGTTTCAACGGTAGCGTGGTGAGTGTTGATAAAATTAGCCAAGAGTAATAACCGAGAAGCTGGAGCGGCGCAATTTGCGATCCGTTACCGGTCTTGCGGTGCGCCACTATCTCTAACGGTCCACTTTTTTCCTGAACATGCAATTGGCAGAGGCGCAGCCGAAGCCACGATTAGAACCGGGCGGCGTCGGAATTCATGGAGCCACAAGCTGGAAACGCCAAAGTTTCTTTTGGGTTTTCCTGTGTTTGAGCAAGTGGAACCTAGCTGTTGGTCAAGAACAATTTTCGCGAATCCCACGTTCAATACCCCGCCAGCTGAAAAGTGTAATCAATTTGGGCTCGGAGTAATAACTAACCGTCTCCGAAGGCAATGCTCTCCGGCCCAGTTTCACCGGAACCGCCGCGTGACCACGGTCACGGACGCCTGTGACGCCAGTCATATATTTAGCAATAGATATGATAGTAGAGACTCAGCAATAAATAGTAGAGACGCATGGGCAAGGTTGGAAAGCCATGGAAAGGAGGATGACTCCACCGGGCTTACAACGAAAAGAAGACGAAGACCAGTTTAGAGAGCACCCCGCATTAAGAGGTTCCCACTATGAATTCCAGGAAGCCTGATGGTAGAGCATTTTGAAGGGAGGTGCAGCTTTGGTCGGTTTGGACGTGGGAGGGATACTGTTCGCGAATGGCAAGGCGCTTGCAGTCCTTACCCCCGACGAACCCCCCATCAAGGATTTGTAATACAGCGAGCGTTCTGGCTTTGAGGCTACTGTACACATGCACGGTACAGGAATATTTGATGACACGGGCCTACGAAATCTGACTCCGCTTCGGGAATGCGTGGGGTGTGCGGCCAGATTGAGAAGCGACCCCATGGATAGGAGGTTCAGAAATGAATTCAGTACTAGCCGTATGTAAGAAATGTTGGGGTGCGCGGAGCAAATATGCCGTGCAGTTGCTGGGTGGCGCGATTGCTGTACTTTTGATTTGCCAGCCGATGTTTTCGCAAGGCAACACCGGCCGCATTCTCGGAACGATCACAGACCAAACCGGCGGTGTCGTAGTCGGCGCAACAGTAACCGTCCTGGACACGGCACGAGGCGTCTCGCGAACGCTAACAACCGACGACGCCGGGGAGTACAACGCTCCGAACCTGACTCCCGGCAACTATACGGTCCGCGTCGAGGCCAAAGGGTTCACGAGGATCGAGCGGCAGAACATTGGGCTGGAGGTTGGCAAGGAAATTCGAGCCGACCTGACCGTTCAGCCCGGTGAGCAAAACCAAACCATCACAGTCACCGAGTCCGCCCCGCTGGTGGAGACCACGAACGCCACCTTGGGTGGAACCCTGAATAATGCGGATATCAGCTCCTTGCCCTTGAATGGCCGCAACTATCAGAACCTCTTGAGCTTGCGTCCGGGAGTTATGGTCCAACCGGGCGGCGGACCATGGACACAAAGCACCAACGGTGTCCGTCCCGACGAAACGGCCTTTATGGTGGACGGCGTCATCAACGCCAATTTCCACGATGGCCGAGCAGTGCTCAACATGCCGAGCCCATTCACCGACGCGGCGACAATCCTGCCCATTGACGCCATTCAGGAATTCAACCTCATGGAAAATCCCAAGGCGGAGTATGGCCTCAAGCCCGGGG
>VFSW01010231.1_pt1 | contig 13308 bp, 13 predicted proteins | sample 5358111 | NCBI WGS metagenome assembly VFSW01 (sample SAMN11554181, study PRJNA540505) | mine drainage metagenome | isolation source: sediment from site ElyBrook_90M | place: USA: Ely Copper Mine, Vershire, VT | collected 2017 | reverse complement strand
CTCCCCCGGTCCGCCGGCCGGTGGGGGGCGTTCCGCCGCGTGCTCCCCCCCGGGGGGGCGGGGGGCCCCCCCCACGGGTCCTCGTACCGAGCGGATACCTCAAAGGTATCGTCGCCGCGTGGGGCATCCCACCCGGGAAAATCGAGGTTATCTATAATGCCGTACCGCTTGAAGAGACCGGCGGCGTTCCCGAAGCCGTAGCGAGGCTCCCGCGCCCGCTCGTGGTGACCGCGGGCCGGCTGGTACCCTGGAAGCATATTGACGGCATCATCGACGCCGTCGCAGACATCCCGGAAGTCTCGCTCGCCATCGTCGGCGACGGGCCGGAGCGCGCGGCGCTCGCACGGCATGCTCTTGAAACTCTGTCCGGCCGCTCCGTGCTCACGGGCATGCTGACGCACGAAGACACGCTCGCGACGATACGCCTTGCGGACGTATTCGTGCTCAATTCGTCGTACGAAGGCCTCTCACACTTGCTTATCGAAGCGCTCGCTATCGGCGTACCCATTGTCGCCACGCAGATCGGAGGGAACGCCGAAGTGATAGAGGACGGGAGTACCGGCCTCTTGGTACCGGCAGGCGATACGAAAGATCTCGCGAGAGCGCTCGCGCGCGTGCTTGCCGACGGTGCGTTTCGCGAACGCGCCGCCGAACGCATGAAAGAATCCGCGAAGCGTTTCTCGACCGAGACGATGCTCGCTGCGATAGCGAAGCTCCTGCACGCCCTATGAAAGCCCTCTTTCTCTCGAACGATCCGACCATCTTCACTGCGGCGAGTCCGGCACGCCTGCGCATGCGCGCGTACGCCGAAACGATAGGGGAGTTGTACATCGTTTCTTCCGCGAGCCGTGACGCGCTCGCCGAGCGGGAAGGGAACCTCTTTTTATATCCGGTATACGTTTCGAAATTCTTTCGGATGCGCGCGCTTGCACAACTGGCGCATGCGCTCATCCTAGAGCACGGTATCGAAGTCGTTTCCGCGCAAGACCCGTTCGAGCACGGGCTTGCGGCGCTCCGCGCCGCGCGCGGCACGAAAGCGAAGCTCCACATCCAGGTGCACACCGACTTCCTCTCCCCGTGGTTCATAAAGAGCGGCAATTGGCGCAGTCCGCGCGTACGAATGCCACTGCTCAATCGCTCCCGCAGGAAAATCGCCGATCGTGTCCTGCCCAAGGCCGCCGGCATCCGCGCGGTTTCCGAGCGCGTAAAAGCGTCGCTCCTCGCGCGGTACGGCTCAAGCATTCCCGAACCATCGGTACTGCCGGTTGCCGTGGACGCTACTGTGCCCGAGCCGGCCCTTTTGCCACAACATCCATTCACCTTTGCACTCATTGCGGTCGGTCGGCTCGAACCCGAGAAGCGCGTGGAAGACATCCTCGCCGCACTCAAACTCGTCGTCGCGCATTACCCGATGGCCGGCCTCTTTATCGTTGGGGAGGGGAGCGAGCGCAGTCGGCTCGAGCGGATGACATACTCCCTCGGTCTTAAAGACAGTGTCATTTTTCTCGGTAATCGCCCCGACGCGCGCGGCCTCATGCATAGCGCCCAGGCATTCATCCAGGCGAGTGCGTACGAGGGCTACGGCCGCACACTCGTTGAAGCGGCGCTCGCCAAGACACCCATCATCACCACCGACGTGGGCATCGTCGGCGAGGTATTTAAGGGTTACGAAGACGTCCTCGCCGCGCCCGTGGCCGACCCGACGGCGCTCTCGCTCAACATCGTCGGTATTATCGAAGACACTTCGGTCCGCGCCGAACTCCCGATTCATGCCGAAGCGGCCGCCCGCGCCCACCTCGCAAGCGTCGGTGACCTGCCCGCGCGCATTGCCGCCGACCTTGCACGCACGCTTGCGTTAGCATAGGAACATGCAAAAAGATTTTGACGGATGGAACGAGGAGAAGAAGCGTACACAAAACACGACGTTTGGTAGAAAAGATAGGTTTCTTGGACGAACATTTATTTCAAGAATTAAAGAAACGCGTCAAAGCATTGCTTTGACGCGTTTCCGAACACATTCTCCCCCTTGCGGGGGCGAGGCCGAAGCCAACTGTCCAGATATGATATACCCACCACACAAAAAGTCAATGAAGGGGTGCATAGACACCATGCGATTTCGTGTCTGCTTTGCTCGGGCACTCTTTTCGTTATGACCGACGTCCATACTCAAAAAAACATAGTCACGATGGGCGGCGGTACGGGCACTTTTACGGTGCTTTCCGGATTTCGGCATGTACCGAATGTCTTTCTGACAGCCATCGTCTCTTCGGCTGATGACGGCGGTTCAACCGGACGTCTGCGGGACGCCTACGGCATCCTGCCCCCGGGCGATGCTCGCCAGGCGCTCGTCGCGCTTGCCGAGGAGGAGACGATACTGCGCGAGCTTTTCACTCACCGGTTTGCGAAGGGAGATATCGCGGGCCACAGCCTGGGCAATCTCTTCCTTGTCGCGCTTTCCGACATCCTCGGTTCAGACGCACGTGCGCTTGAAGAGGCGTCACGCATTCTCCGCATCAACGGACGAGTCCTCCAGATCTCCGAGCGGCCGGCGCGCCTTTTCGCGCGGCTTGAAGACGGGACCGTTCTCGCCGGAGAACATGCGATAGATGAGCGCGTTTCTGCGCGTTCGCCGATAGCGGAAGTATCGCTTGCCGAAGAAACTATCATCGCTCCGTCCGCTCGGGACGCGATTGCTGCAGCAGACCTCATCGTGCTTGGCCCGGGCGATCTCTACGCTTCGACCATCGCCGCGCTTTTGCCCGCGGGTGTTCACGAAGCGCTCGGACATTCGAAAGCGAAACTCGCGTATGTCGTGAACCTGTTTACGAAAGCGGGACAGACGGGCGGGTATGGCGCCCGACGCCACGTCGAGGAAGTGGAACGGTATACGGGCCGGCCGCTTGATGCCATCGTTTCAAGCACCGACGGTTTCCCGGAAGAAGCGCTCGCGCGCTACGCGCGCGAGCATGAAGCGCCCGTCACCGACGACCTCGGAGACGACCGTCGCGTCATTCGTCGTGACCTCGCCTCGATCTCGGTCGTCGAGCCGGTACCGGAGGATCCGGTACCGCGTTCCCTTATCCGCCATGACCCGAAGAAACTCGCGTCCGCGCTCATGGGTCTCTTGTAAAGATGGTGTACCTCATTGATTTCGACTATACGATTTTCGATTCCGCCGCGTTCATCGCGCATGTGCTCCGGCGTCCGGAGACTGCGTGCCTGCGCGACCGGCCGGAGGAAGAGCTTGCCCGCGCCTTGGACGAACTTTCGTCGGAAGGCGCCCTTGCTTTCGAACCGGGAGAATTGAAACCGTTCGTGTATCCGGATGTGCCGGAATTCTTGCGGAGTGCGGGGAATGAAGCGGTCATCCTCACGTTCGGCAATCCGGCGCTCCAACGGATGAAAGTCGAAAATGCGCTCGCCGGCATCCCTCGCGTGTCGGCGTTTTATACGGGCGCTGTACGCAAAGGCGAATACATGAAAGATCGTATCGCGGCATACGGCAGTTCGATCGCGTTTGCCGACGACCGCGCCCTTGAGCTCGAGAACATGGCCGCGCACTGCCCGCACGTGCGCGCGTTCGAAATGCGCCGCGACGGCGCTCCCGGCGACGGCCGCTGGCCGGTCATCCGGTCTCTCGAGGATCTCCCCTGAGACCGTATGCCGCTCAAGCGCCGGGCGGTAACATTGCGCCTCCGGAGCACGTTATAGTCGCTATGACCGGGAGCGCTCGCGCATGCTAAAGTCGTCCTTATGAGACGTCTCGGGACGAAGCCGCGTATCGGTTTCGTAGGGCAGGGGTACATCGGCAAGAATTACGCCGATGATTTTGAGCGCCGTGGCTACGACACGGTGCGGTATGCGCTCGAAGAACCCTATAGAAATAACAAAGAAAAAATAAAAGACTGCGCTGTTGTTTTCATCGCAGTTCCGACGCCAACGACGCCACAAGGCTTCGATGATTCTATCGTGCGTGATTCCATCGGACTCACGGGGGAGGGGAAGATTATCATTGTGAAGTCGACCATCGTACCGGGTACGACACAATCATTTCAATCGCAATATCCGGACCGCACCATCTTCTACTCTCCCGAGTTCCTTTCAGAAGCGACCGCGGCGCACGACGCGGCGCATCCTTTCTCAAATATTCTCGGCATGGCGGTTGACGACGAGTCGCACAGAGCGGCGGCAGAACAAGTGCATGCGGTTCTTCCTCCCGCGCCCTTCTCGCTCACGTGCACGAGCACAGAGGCCGAGCTCATCAAGTATGCGCACAACGGAAGCGGTTTCGTCGAGGTAGTCTTCTTCAACCTCATGTACAATCTCGCAAAGAAACTTGGCGCGGACTGGGACGCGATAGGGAAAGCCGTACAGGCGGACCCGTTCATCGCAAACCGCTACGCAAAGCCGGTTCATAAAACCGGCCGCGGCGCGGGCGGGCACTGCTTTATCAAAGATTTCGCCGCCCTGCGCGCCCTGTATGAACGGGAAGTCGGGGACGCCGCCGGCGTATCCGCCTTGTCAGCGTTTGAGGAGAAGAACATACTGCTCCTGAAAGAAAGCGGCAAAGACCTCGATCTTCTCGCGGGTGTCTATGGAAATGATAATAACTGATATATGAAGAAAAAAATGCAAAAAGCGGTCATAACCGGTGCCGCCGGCTTCATTGGTTTCCATCTGGCCCAAGAACTTCTTAAGCGAGGATGGAACGTTGTCGGTATTGACGTCCTGACTGATTACTACGATCCGCGCATTAAGCAGAAGCGTCTCGCCCTCCTCAAGAAATATCGAACATTTCGATTCTATAAAATAAACATTGCAAAATATGCAGCGTTAGAAAAAGTTCTCAAGACAGAAAAACCGGACGAAATAATTCATCTCGCGGCGCAAGCAGGAGTGCGTTACTCACTTTCGAACCCCTGGGCTTATATCGAGTCGAATATGCTGGGGACACTCAATATGTTCGAGGCGGCGAAACGACTTGGATTGCCACGCGTTATATACGCATCCTCAAGCTCTGTGTACGGTCTGAACAAGGAATCACCCATGAACGAGAATGACCGCACCGACACGCAAATCTCTGTTTATGCCGCAACAAAAAAAGCGAATGAAGCACTTGCTCACTCCTACAATCATCTCTACGGCATTGAAATGGTCGGTCTGCGCTTCTTCACGGTCTATGGCGTGTGGGGACGGCCTGATCTGGCACTTTTTAAGTTCGTTAAAAATATACTTGCAGGCAAACCGATTGATGTCTACAACCGCGGGAAAATGAAGCGGAGCTTCACGCACGTCTCGGACATCGTCGCAGGTATCGTTGCTCTTCTAGGGCAAAAGCCGCACGGCCGCAATGAAATTTATAATCTCGGCGGCGCCGAGGCGATGCCGCTGCTGGATTTCATAAAACTCATTGAGCGTGAAGTAGGGAAGAAAGCCACGCAACACCTCATGCCGATGCAAGCAGGAGACGTGCGCGAGACGGTTGCCGACTGGTCAAAGGCTCATCGTGATCTCGGATTCGTACCGAGAGTATCAATGCACGAAGGTATTGTGGAATTTGTGCAGTGGTTTCGCGCAAATGAGAAGTTCCTGCGCACCCTCCAGGAGCCGAAGCAATGAAACTGTTGATAGTCACCCAAGCAGTCGACACGGAGGATCCGGTGCTCGGATTCTTTGTTGGGTGGATACAAGAGTTCGCGAAACACGTTGAGCGCATTGAAGTCATCTGCCTCAAAGAAGGGAAGCACGACTTACCGGCGAATGTGCGCGTGCACTCGCTAGGGAAGGAACACCCGCCGCGCTACGCACGGCGCCTTCGCTACGCCACCCGTTTCAAACGGCTCGCCTGGCGTCTGCGCCACGACTACGACGCGGTCTTCGTGCACATGAATCAGGAATATGTCCTCATTGCCGGGCCGCTCTGGAAGTTGTTGGGGAAACCTGTCTACTTGTGGCGCAATCATTATGCGGGTTCGTGGCTCACCGACATCGCAGTGGCGTTTTGTGCAAAGGCATTCTGTACGTCAAAATATTCGTATACAGCGAAATATAAAAAGACTGTTCTCATGCCGGTTGGCGTAGACACCGAGCGTTTCAAACCAGACATGCGCGTCGCGCACAAACCGCACTCAATACTTTTCCTGTCGCGTATGTCGCCTGTAAAACGACCTGAAATGCTTCTGGATGCGCTCGCAGAGCTTATGCGCGATGGAATCGCTTTTGAAGCGACATTCGTTGGTTCGCCGCTCCCGCAGGACGAGACTTACTACGAAGGTTTGAAAGAAAAAGTCCGCTCACTATCGCTCGCGGACCGTGTTGCATTTCTTCCTGGTATCCCGAATGATCAAACCCCAGATCTCTACCGCGCGCACGAGATATTCGTTAATACTACTGCCTCTGGCAGTTTCGACAAAACTATCTTCGAAGCGGCGGCCTGCGGTTGCTATGTCCTTGCCGCAAGCAAAGATTTTGCCGAGATTGCCGGGCAAGAATCATATTTCAGTTCTAGTGAAGAGTTGGTCGAACGTCTTATGACGACGCTCACAACCTCGGTTTCTGGGGAACCTGCGTCGTTTGTAGAGGCAAACAACATCACAGCACTCGGTAAGAGTTTGCAAGCGGCAATATAGAATCTTATGAAAATCGTAATTATCATAAAACAGCTCGGTATCGGCGGGGCAGAACGCCTGGCAGTCGATGAAGTAAATGAACTCTTTCGTCGTGGAGTTCCAGTCACACTCGTTACTTTGAAACGAGAAGGCGTCAATTCCTACATGCAGAATTGTTTGTTGCCGGAAGATAATCGGGTATGTATAAATTTCCGTTCACTTCTGGACATCAATTCTTGGTCAAAGCTCATAATTTACTTACGATCATACCGCCCGGATTTAGTAATAACTCACCTGTGGTTTTCAAATACCATCGGCAGAATTGCCGCTTTTTTGGCAGGTGCGCCACACGTTTTTTCGTTCGAACATAATGTATACATTCAAGTAAAGACAAGGAAGCAATTTTTCATCGATTGGTTATTGCAAACATTTTCCACTCGAATCATCGCAGTATCGGAAGCGGTACGCGATTCGCTCGTTGAACTGAGAATTCACCCTCGCCGCATCATCGTAATTGAAAACGGTATAGATTTGGCTCGGTATCGCGAAGCGGAGACGTCAAATATTAGAGCAGAGAAAAATCTCGGTAGCAGTTTTATATTCCTGTTTGTGGGGCGCCTCATCGAACAGAAAGGAGTGGATATTCTACTCAATGCCTTTAAGGCGATAAACAATGCAACATTACTTCTTGCTGGAGATGGTACAGAACGCTCCGTTCTCGAGCAAAAAGCACATGATTTAGGAATTACCTCAAACGTTTTCTTCCTTGGCGTGCGTGATGACATTCCAGAGCTCATGAAAGCTGCAGATTGTCTCGTTTTACCGTCTCGTTGGGAAGGGCAAGGACTGGTAGTTCCTGAAGCATTCGCTGCTGGTTTACCTGTGATCATTTCTGATTTTCCTGCGGGGGTCTCTTTGGTACACAACGGAGGAAATGGGTTAGTGGTTCAACGGGAGAACGCTACGCAGCTTGCGCAGGCCATGGAAACTATGCAATTCAACTCAGAACTACGCTTTAAATATGCTGAAAATGGTGCTCGTGACGCGACGCGATTCTCAATCGTGCGGCATATTGATACAATGCTTGCATATGCAAATTGATCCTGACGTAATCAGGCAAACACAAGAACAAGCTGAAAGATACGTGAAAGCGTGCGCTGAATACACTGTTCCTTATGAACGTGAAAAACTTGTTGAAGATTGGTTAAAAAAAGAGCGAGTCGGTGCGAAACTCGTTGAGGATTTCCAACGGCGCGCCGGCGAACTTTTAGGGAAACGTATGCTTGAACTCGGCTTTGGGAGCGGCCTACACATCCCAGCATTCGCACGTGCTGGTGCTGAGATGTATGGACTTGAGGTAAATAAAGTTCTACTTGCAATCGCTGAAGAGAATATGCGCTTGCGGGGTATATCAGCTGATCTTCGTAGCTATGATGGGTTACATATGCCTTATCCAGATAATTATTTCGATTATATATTTGCCACCAGTGTTCTTGAACACGTATCTGATGTGCAAGCAGTCATTCTGGAAACGGATCGTATTCTCAAACCTGGAGGTAAAATTTACCTCTCATTTCCTAATAGATGGGCACCACGAGAGACCCATACAGGTTTCTGGCTCGCGCACTATTTACCACGAGATATCGTCAAAATCATATTACGCATGTTTGGAAGTAACGCGATTGAAGAACTCAACCTCCATTTTTTGAGTTATCTATCTTTCAGACGAGCCATTAGAGATACAAAACTTTCAGTTATTTTTTAAACCAGCGCGCAATCCACCCCCCTTCGTCTTTTTAAAAAATCATTAGCGATTATTGGAATTCATCACAGCGCGCTACTCAAGACTATTATGGTAGTGGTTAAGAAAAAAGCGTCGGATCCTGTGCAATTAAATAATCCTATATCCAACGAAGCTCACTACTCAATATCTGTGCCTCCGTACCTCTAAGGCGAAACAAAAGCTCTCTCAGCAGAGAATATGATGATGGATCTCAAAGAATAACTATACTCATCAGTGAATATTCTATTCACTGATGAGTTTGTAATACAATACACGCACTTCCTCAATCGCTTTCTCCCACGTAAACAATCGGATACGTGTTTCCCCGCGCTTAATAAGCATCTTGCGAATATTGTCATGTTGCGCAACAGCAGCGATTGCTCTAGCCATATCTTCTACATCAAGTGGATCGAAGAAAATCGCCGCATCACCAGCTATTTCAGGAAGAGATGTTGTATTTGATGTTGCTATTGGAGTCCTACACGCCATTGCTTCCACAAGGGGGAGACCGAATCCTTCATGCAGAGAAGGGTAGATGAGGGCATCAGCACAACTATATACTTTCGGCAGATCATCATCAGGAATAAAAGGAGCATGCACAATATAATTTCCTAACCCCAATTCTTTGATTGTTTGTTCCACTTCCTGTGAATACTCTCGCAGATATTTCCCTCCAACGAGAACAAGTGGTAAATGTACACCATATTGTATTCGAGCCAGCGCATATGCTCTAATCAATCTAACAACGTTCTTATGAGGAGTAAGACGTCCAACCGAAAGCAGATAATGTTCTGGTAAGCCAAAACGAACGGCCAATTCCTTATTCTGTCTATCGGAAGCGGAGGGAAGAAATTGAGTGAAGGTGTTATCAATGCCACAATAAATAACATGAACTTTTTCTGGTAAAACATGAAAATACTCCACAATTTCTCTCTTCCCATATACTGAAAGAGCAATAATTGCATCCATACGATGATGTAAATATCGATTGGTGAATTGAAACACCCAAGTGCCGAGATCGGCGTGATTATAATTAAGCATCACCCCCGCTTCATACGCGTTTACTATAATGCGTCGGCCGGGGGCAAAAAGATAAGAAGGCCATACTCGTGAATTAAGATAGTGCACCACATCGAAGTAGTTTCCGGAAAGACGCAAACGAAACCAGAAGATTAACTCATTAAAAAATTTTCTTGCAAAAGGGAAGGGTATGTTCGGGAGTATCAATTCAGGAGCCCTATTATATAGAGGATCAGCTGTGCGAACCTCATGGATGAGAGTAAAATTAAACTCTTCTTGGTACTTAAGAAGATGTTCAACGTATTGACGTGTGACACGAGCCGTACCTTTGGTGGGACGATTATCCATCGAGCTCGTGATAAGAGCAATTTTTGGCTTCGTATTAGATTTATTCATTGTAAAGAGTGTTTCTTGGTTATACGATAACAGACCTCCATTGTCTATGAACTGCATCCTGAATTCCACTTATTAGTTAATACCTTGGGGTAACACTTCCCACTCAACAAATACAAATCTCCCAGAGAATGAATTAGGGAAATGCAGGACACTTCAGCGTTCATAGGAGCAGGTGGCAAAATGTTCAAGGAATGCCAATTCTAAATTGGTCACCCAAAGGTATTAACTAAACATTACTCAATATGTACGGCGCAGTAGCTCCCTTTAGTTGCGCTCGTGAATAAGCGCACGGAGCGGTATAATTAACATATTCTATGAATATTACTTACGCGCTGTAAGCTTAAAAGCAAAATTATTTTAATGAACTCACTAGCATGGAAATGCTCTATCTCGCTAACATAAGACTCCCGACCGAGAAGGCGCACGGCATTCAGATAATGAAAACCTGTGAAGCGCTTGCAAAGGCAGGTATCGAAATCGAGCTTGTCGTGCCAATACGCCGCAATAAACTCACCACTAATCCATTCGCCTACTACGGCGTACCTGAAAATAGTTTCAAGATTGTTACATTGCGTGTCCCAGACCTCATCAGATACGGGCGACTGGGCTTTCTTATCTCGAGCATCTGGTTTTCGGAGCGCGCGCGGTGGGGCAAATCATTTTGGACAGCCGATATAATTTACTCGCGCGACGCGCTCGTCCTTGTCCAATATCTCCTTCTCGGGCGGAAGCTCGTTTTTGAAGCGCATGCAAAGCCTTCATTTGTTGCACGCATCGTCGCACGACACGCATATCGTGTTGTTGTCATATCAAACGCCCTTCGAGAGGTATTTGTAGCCGCGGGCATACCAAGGGAACGCATCGTCGTCGCACCTGATGCTGTCGATGAACATCTCTTTGACACTGTTCCTGTGAAGAGTGAAGCGAGAGAAATACTCGGACTACTCTTGGCCCAGCACATCGTTGTGTACACCGGGCACCTTTATGCGCGCAAGGGCGCGGACACCCTTGCTGAAGCCGCCACGCGCATTCCCGAGGCACTGTTCGTATTTGTTGGCGGTACCGCAGAGGATATAGCGCGATTCAAAAAGCGGTGGGGCAGTCAGGAGAATATCCATATCGTAGGGCATGTCGCGCCGGAGCGTGTACCGCTCTACTTGCGGGCGGCTGATGTGCTGGTCATTCCAAATTCAGGTAAGAGCGAAGACACCGCCCGCTTCGCGAGCCCGATGAAACTCTTTGAGTATATGGCAAGCGGCACGCCAATTGTCGCATCGGATGTGCCATCAATACGAGAGATTCTCTCAGAAAAAGCCGCACAGTTTGTTGACGCAGATAATCCCGACAGGCTTGCAGAGGGGATACAAGTAATACTTTTTGACACAGTACGAGCAGGAGGGAAAGCCATTGCCGCGCGAAGCGCGGCAGGGGCGTATACTTGGAAGAAGCGCGTCGCGCGTATCTCCCAATCTCTCTAACTCCATGTCTTTTTTCGAACGCCCATGGGAACAGTTTTTTAATGAGCATATACAGCTTATGTGCAATGAATCTCCACGTCTTCTCGACATTGGAGCGGGACTTCGTCTCTCAAAGGAGTATGGCAACAGAGAAAACAAAGAACATCACTGGGTAGTTGATCTCATCAAGGAGAAAAAAATAGAGTATGTCGTGCTCGACTACGTCGACACCTATCATCCTCATATCGTAGGCGATATTCAGAATCTACCTCTTCCCGACGATTCTGAAGAAAGCATCGTCTGTCTTGCGATACTTGAGCATGTCGAGAATCCATTCAAATCATTTTCCGAACTGCATCGCGTACTAAAATCGGGCGGTCGCTGTCTCCTCTACGTACCTTTTCTTTACTACTACCACGCCGAGCGTGGTTATTATCACGATTATTGGCGCTTTACGCGCGACTCGCTAGAGGTGCTTACAAAACCATTTAGTACTGTTGAGATACAAAATGTACGCGGACCGCTAGAGACCATGGTGCGACTTTCACCGCTCGGGCGATGGCATACGTGGTGTAGCGTCGCGTTTTTATTCGATCGGTTATTTGATAAACTAAATTCGCAGCAAACCAGTGGGTACTATGTGTGGCTCATAAAGTGATATATGCGGAAAATAACTCGCGCACATCTAGAAAAATTCCTCTCGCGTCGCGCGTCACAAGAGCGTGCTTTGGATATCGGAGCAGGTGGTTCTTCGTACCATCGTTTCTTTCCGAATCGTGTCTCCATCGATATTGACCCGGCTCGCAAACCAGACTTTGTTGCCGATGCACACAAGTTGCCATTCAAGGATCATGAATTCTCTCTCGTGTTGTGCACTGAGGTGCTTGAGCATTTGCGTGACCCGCGTACGGCAATCGCCGAAATGCGCAGGGTGCTTAAGCCGGGTGGGACACTCATTCTCACGACGCGTTTCGTGTACCCACTTCACGATACTCCGCACGACTACTGGCGTTTTACCAAGTATGGGCTAGAAGAATTATTTTCTGATTGGAATATCACCGAACTCATTCCTGAGACAATAGATGCAGAGACTATTGCTGTGTTACTTCAGCGTATCGGTTTCCAGACACACATGCGTTTTAAAAAAATTTCAAAATTGCTGACCTTCCTGCTCGCATATATCGCCCCAGTAGGGAATCACCTCATCTCGAAGCGTTTTGGTGATATCAAGAAGGAGCGAGTCGAAGACCATATCCTGGCGAGCGGTTATTATCTCGTCGCAACGCCGAAAACATAATTAATTACAATATGCCCTCTTTTCTAAAAGATACGTTTTTCTACAATACGCAAAGTACAATCTATTCAGCGATACGATATCCAATACGTCCAGTCACATTTACGCAGTTTTTCTTTAAGGCACGCCTTAAAAGAATACTCAAACTTATCGCCACTAAATCACCTCAATCAATTCTCGAGATTGGGTGTGCAGACGGCATCGTATCACGGGCAATATGGAGACAATTTCCAATGATTTCTCGATTTGATGCAGTCGATACTGCGCCTGAAATGATTCGTGTTGCTACAAAACAGCACGCGGATACCCCTGTACATTTTTCGGTAAGAAAGGAATCTTTTTTTAAAGAGAAGTATGATCTTATTGTAGAAATTGGTGTGCTTAATGTTGTTGATATAGGACCAGAATTCAAATGTGTTGCAGCAGCGCTTGCGCCACAAGGTTATTACATTTGTTCTATCGCTGGCCGTTCATCTATTCAGAATCGTCTTAAAAGCTTCGACGGGCATCTTCATCTCCAGTCGTATATAGATTATGAGCGAGAGATGGAAAAATACTTCGCTATTGAATACAGTGAAGCGATTGGGTTTTTTATTCCTCTAGTTTGGAAATTACCCCAAGTAGCGCGCGTCATACAGCAAATAGGAGAACGGATAGGTCGATTCTTTGTACCTTCACTCGCACTAGAAAAAATATACATTCTCACACCAAAACAACATACATAACTCATTACATTATATTATTTACTTC
>VFSW01010230.1_pt1 | contig 13308 bp, 13 predicted proteins | sample 5358111 | NCBI WGS metagenome assembly VFSW01 (sample SAMN11554181, study PRJNA540505) | mine drainage metagenome | isolation source: sediment from site ElyBrook_90M | place: USA: Ely Copper Mine, Vershire, VT | collected 2017 | reverse complement strand
GGGGTCTCAAACCCCCCGGGCTGGGCCTCCCAAAAAACCCCCGGGTGCTTTTGTTCCCCCCGCCCCCGGTGTCGGGCTCTACTCTCGGCCCCCCCCCCCCCCGCGGCGCCGGCTCCACGGATGTGCAGCGTGACCAGCGCCGCCATGGCATCGGCGTACAACCGGTCGACGTCGCGATCGGCGGTGAGTTCCGGAAGGTACAGCCGGGTGCCCAGGTCGGACAGCAGCAGCAGTCCGCGCCGCAGATCGCGCGCCAGCACCACGGGTGCGTGCAGGCCGAACTCGAGCAACAACCGCCCGACCTGGATGAAGGGCCGCAGGTCCTCCTTGTCCGGCGGGGCGTCCATCACGATGAAGGTCTCCGCGTCGCGGGTCACGCGAAAATAGCGGCGGAAACTCGCATCGGCCGATGCCGGTTCGATCCGGCAGTCCGTGAACCCCAGGTCCTCCTGCAGCCATGCGCCGAGCATGGCCAGGCGGGAATCGCTTGCATCCATTAAACCCATGCTTGACCATTCGCCTACCGAAAATCCGGCGCCACCAGTATACCGATTAAGGCCATTGACTTTGTCCAGGGCTGCGCACGTTCGGGCCGTATCGGCCGCGTATTTCTGTCTGGCGGCCGCCACGGCGCGAGCCGGCGACATCTGCCCGGCCCCACCCCAACGCGCCACGCCGAGCGTCGTGGCCAGCGCCGACGACGATCACCTCATCCACATCGACACCGACAGCGCGGAAATCACGCTGGAAGGGCGGGCGGTGGCGCACGGCAACGTGCATGTCCGCCAGGACGCGCGCACCGTGACCGCCGATACGGTGGTATACGACGAGAAGACCGGCAAGGTGACGGTGCAGGGGTCGGTCAATTTCGAGGATCCGAAACTGCACATCGACGGCGCCTCCGGCACCTACGACGCGGTGGGCGCGGCGAACTTCGACGAGGCGAACTTTCAGATCCTCCAGCGCCACGGACGCGGCTCCGCGCAGGAGATCGCGGTGAGTCCGGAGGGCCGGATCGACCTGCAACACGTGCGCTACACCACCTGCCCGGTGGGCAATCACGACTGGATGCTGAAGGCGGCCAGCCTGGATTTCGACACCGCCCTGCAGCAGGGCGTGGGTCGCGACGTGGTGATGCGCTTCAAGGATGTGCCGGTGCTGTATACGCCTTATATTTCCTTTCCCCTGGGCGATGAACGCAAGAGCGGCCTGCTGTTCCCCGTGTTCGGCCATTCGACCATCGACGGCTTCGAACTGGACGTGCCGTATTATTTCAATCTGGCGCCGAACTACGACCTGACGCTGACGCCGGGGGTTCTGAGCGCGCGTGGCGAGCGCCTCGCCGGTGAATTCCGCTACCTCACGCCGCAGTCGAACGGCCGGCTGGAGGCGACCTTTCTGCCGAGCGATGCGCAGACGCACAGCGATCGCAGCTATCTGCACTACACCGACGTGACGGATTTCCAGCGCGGTCTGCGCTTCGAGGCCGACATCGCCAGCGTGAGCGACAGCAACTACTTCCAGGACTTCGCCGTCGGCTCCGAACAGACCAGCGTGACGTACCTGGAGCGCCGCGCCGAGGTCAAGTACTACGACGACACCTGGCGCATCCGCGGCGAATTGCAGAATTTCCAGACCATCGACATCACCGTGCCCGCCTACCAGCGACCCTATTCGAGCGTGCCGCGGATACAGGCCGATGCACTGTGGCCGCTGTCGAACAGCGGACTGGAGGTCGCCCTGAGCAGCGAGGCCGCCTATTTTTTGCGCGATGCCGGCCCCGCGCAATGCCCGCCCGGATACCAGCCGGGATGTCCGATCGGAGCGCGCCTCGACGTGTCGCCCGAACTGCGCTGGTCCAGCCGGGGTCCGGGCTACTTCTTCGAGCCGGCGGTGGGCTATCACCTGACCCAGTACGACCTGCAGAACACGGTCGCCGGTGAGCCGACCACCCCGTCACGGGCCCTGCCCTACGTGCGGCTGGACTCCGGACTGGTGTTCGAGCGCGACGCCGGCGCGGGTGGTCAACGCACCCAGACCCTCGAGCCGCGCATCATGTACAGCTACGTGCCGTACCGCAATCAGGACAACCTGCCGATCTTCGACAGCGGACTGCCGGACCTCAACATGGTCGAGTTGTTCCGCACCAACCGCTACGTGGGGGACGACCGCATCAGCGACGCCAACCAGATCGCCGTCGCCCTGACCACCCGCTTGTTCGATCAGAACAGCGGCGCGCAGTACCTGTCGGCCACGCTGGGGCAGGTCCGCTATCTGAGCATTCCGCGCGTCACCCTGCCGGCCAGCCTGTTCGCCAATCCCGCGCTGGGTCTGGGCTATGGGTTGGACGCCGGGCCCTACCTGGTGCCACTGCAGCGGGTCAACATGTTCGCCCTGCCCGGCCTGAACCAAAACGGCTACCTCTCCCAGAACCTCTACACCATGCCGGGCACCGGTCAATATGCCTATCTGGTGACGCCCCGTGCGCTCGCTGCGACGCAGAACCAGATTGCCGAACTGTACGGCGCCTCCGATCTGGTGAGCGAGGTCGCCCTCACCGCCTACAAGAATTTCAACGTCGACCTGAACTACCAGTGGAATCCCTATACCTCCCAGACCGACAAGTCCGAGGTCTCGGTCCAATACCGGCCGGACCCCTCGCGGGTGCTGAACCTCGGTTACCGCTTCCAGCAGGGCATCTTCAAGCAATGGGACGGCTCCGTCGCCTGGCCGATCACCAGCCATTGGGGCACGGTGGGCCGCTGGGTCTACTCGATCCCGGACAAGCAGACCATCGAACAGGTGGCGGGGGTGTCCTACAAGTCCTGCTGCTGGCGGGTGGAACTGGTGCAGCGCCGCTACCTGATCAACCGCTTCGGAGGACTGGACACCTCGATTGCATTACAATTGGAACTGACGGGCCTAAGTTCGGTCGGAAAACCTGCGGACGCCTTCCTGGAGCAGGAAATTCGTGGTTATTCGTCCCGCGACCCGCAGAACCCCTGAAGATTTTTCCCGGAAGATCATCGACATATGTTCAAACACGCTGCCATCCTCCTCCTCGTGTGTGCCGGCATCGCGGCAGTCCCGGCGGTGCATGCGCAGACCCGGGACATCGGCGTGCACGGTGAATTGCTCGACCGGATCGCCGCCGTGGTCAATGACGGCCTGGTGTTGAGGAGCGAGCTGGACGCGCAAATCGCCTCGGTGGTCAAGCGTCTGCAGGAACAAAAGGTCGATCTGCCCTCGCAGAGCGTGCTCAAACAACAGGTGCTCGACCGGCTCATCCTGCAGGAGATCCAGGCGCAGCGCGCCAAGCACATCGGACTCACCATCACGGATGAACAATTGAACGGCGCGCTGCAGGAGATCGCCGCGCGCAACAAGATTCCATTCGATCAGCTGCCCACGGCCCTGGAGGCGCAGGGGGTGGACTACAAGCTGTACCGCGAGTCGGTGCGCAAGGAACTCACCCTGAGCGCCTTGCGGCAGCGCGACGTGATCGCCCACATCACGGTCACGCCGCGGGAACTCGATCAATATCTCGAGCGCCAGCAGTCCACCGCGGCCAATGACGAGTTCAATGTCTCGCACATCCTGCTGTCGCTGCCGGCCGCCGCCACGCCGCAGCAGTACGCCGATATCGAGCAAAAGGCGCAGGACGTGGCGGCCCGGGCCGCCAAGGGCGAGGACTTCGGTCAGCTCGCGATCTCGAACTCCAACAGCCAGACCGCGCTCGAGGGCGGCCAACTCGGCTGGCGCAAGGGCAGTCAGCTGCCGCAGTTCATCCTCGAGCTGGTCACCAAGATGAAGCCGGGCGAAGTCAGTGCGCCGGTGCGCACGCCCAGCGGCTTCAACATCGTCAAGTTGAATGAACGGCGCGGTGGCGAGGCCCCGGTGCTCGTCAACCAGATTCACCTGCGCCACATCCTGATGAAGCCGAATGAGTTGAACGACGACGAGACGGTGCGTCAGAAGCTCGGCAAGCTGCGCGACCGCATCCTCAATGGCGAGGACTTCGCCGGCATCGCGTCCACCACCTCCGAGGACCCGGGCTCCGCGCCCGACGGCGGCGATCTCGGCTGGACCGGTCCCGGCATCTTCGTGCCGGAGTTCGACAAGGCGATCGAGGACCTGAAGCCCGGCGAAATCACCCAGCCCTTCAAGAGCCGCTACGGCTGGCATATCGTGCAGATGCTCGGCACCCGCACCTACGACAGTACCGACGATGTGCGTCGTCAACGCGCCTTCGCGGCGATCCGCGAGAGCAAGGCCGACGAAGAGACCGAATTGTGGCTGCGCCGGCTGCGCGACGAGGCCTTCGTCGAAATCAAGATGTAGTGCGCACACCCAGGATCGTCATCACCTCCGGCGAGCCTGCCGGCATCGGCCCGGATGCCTGTGTGCTGCTCGCGGCCGAGAACTGGCCCGCCGCGCTGGTGGTGGCCGGTGACCGCGAACTGCTGGCCGCGACGGCCACCGAACTCGGCGTTCGCCTCGAGCTCGAACCCTACGATCCCCGGCAGCCGGACGCGGCGCACCGCGCCGGCACCCTCAAGGTGCTGCACCTGCCCGTCGCCCGGCCCGTGACCCCCGGCCGGCTCGACCCGCGCAATGCCGGGCATGTGATTGCCATGCTCGACCGGGCCTGCGACGGCTGCATGAGCGGAGAATTCGCCGCCATGGTCACCGCGCCGGTGCAGAAAAGCGTGTTGATGGATGCGGGCTTCGCATTCAGCGGCCACACCGAATATCTGGCGGCCCGCAGCGGCGCACCCCTGCCGGTCATGATGCTGGTGTGTGGGCAGCTGCGCGTCGCCCTGCTCACCACCCATCTGCCGCTGGCCCAGGTGCCGGCGGCCATCAATGGAGAACGCCTGTCCGCCACGCTGGGCATCGTGCATCGCGATCTGCGGGCGCGCTTCGCCATCTCCCAGCCGCGCATCACGGTGCTCGGCCTGAATCCCCATGCGGGCGAGTCCGGCCATCTCGGTCGCGAGGAAATCGACCTCATCGAGCCGGCGATACGGCGGGCGCGCGCGGCCGGGATGGACGTGCTCGGACCGCTGCCCGCCGACACCGCCTTCACTCCGCAGATGCTTGCGCAGACGGACGTGGTGCTGGCGATGTATCACGATCAGGGCCTGCCGGTCATCAAGCACGTGGGCTTCGGCGGCACCGTGAACGTGACGCTCGGGCTGCCCATTGTGCGCACCAGCGTGGATCACGGCACGGCGCTGCCGCTGGCCCGCACCGGCCGTGCCGACATCGGCAGCCTGCGCGCGGCGCTCGAACTGGCGGTGACCCTGGGCGGCGGCGATGCCCGACATGCTGGCCCGTAAGCGCTTCGGCCAGCACTTCCTGCACGACCCCGGCGTGATCCGCCGGATTTTGGATGCGGTGGATCCGCGGCCCGGCGAGCGCATTCTCGAGGTGGGCCCGGGCCGGGGCGCGCTGACCTGGGCGCTGCTGCAGCGGGCGGGAGAGCTGGACGTGGTGGAAATCGACCGCGACCTCGCGCAACGCCTGCGCGAAGATGAGCGCGCGCGCGGGCTGCGCGTCCATGTCGGCGACGTGCTGGAAACCGACTTCGAAGGCCTGCGCGGCGCGGGCGCGCCGCTGCGCGTGGTGGGCAACCTGCCCTACAACATATCCACGCCGCTGTTGTTCCATCTTCTGGACCAGCAGGCGGCCATCGCCGACATGCACTTCATGCTGCAAAAGGAGGTGGTCGACCGCATGGCGGCCGCACCCGGCGGCAAGCAGTATGGCCGGCTGACGGTGATGCTGGCCGCGCAGGCCGAGATCGAGCCGCTGTTCGAGGTGGGGCCCGGCGCGTTCCAGCCGCCGCCGGCGGTATGGTCCGCGGTGGTGCGGGTGCGGCCCAGCCGGGAGCCGCGTTTTCCCCACGGCGACCGCGATGCGCTGCGAACGCTGGTGACGGCGGCGTTCTCCCAGCGGCGCAAGACCTTGCGCAACGGGTTGCGGACCTGGCTGTCGGCGGCCGAGATCGACAGCTGCGGCATAGACCCCCAGCGGCGCCCCGAGACGCTCACTCCGGCCCAGTTCGGCACGCTGGCCGCGCATTGGCGGCGATTGCGCGACGAGCGGTTAAACCCGACGCCATGCGGCAAAACAAACCGGTGCTGGTGCGGCGCCCCGGGCCCGACGGCAGCCAACAGGGCGCCATTGCCGGCCGCGACGTCGCGGCCTGGTCGAATGCCGCGTTGGTCGCCCTGCACGTGGTCGAATTCGTGCCGGTGGAGCCGATGGGCGAATCCGTGCTGCCCACGGTGCAGATCGAGGAGCAGCTGGTGGCGCGCGCGACTCAGCGGCTGCAAGCGCTCGCGGCGCGTGCGCAACTGCCGGCCGCCGCCTGCCGCGTCGAAACCGGCAGCACCAAGGGAGAGATCCTGCGCGTCGCCGCCGAGGAGCAGGTGGATCTGATCGTGCTCGGCAGCCGCGAGCGGCACGGGCTCGCCATCCTGGTCAACTTCACCGAGGACACCGTGCTGCATGCGGCGCATTGCGACCTCCTGGCCGTGCGGTTAAAGTGAGGACGGCATGCACGAATCGAAGCCGGCCGAGCTGAAAATACGCGTCGAGGTTGAGACCTCCTACGTTGCGGAGCAATCCGACCCGCGCGACAAGCGTTTCGTCTTTTCATACACCATCACCATCCGCAACGAGGGTCTGGTCCCGGCGCGGCTGTTGACCCGCCACTGGATCATCACCGATGCGAACGGCAACGTGAAGGAAACCCGCGGGGATGGCGTGGTCGGCGAACAGCCCTACCTGAAGCCCGGCCAGGGATTTCGCTACTCGAGCGGCGCGGTGATCGAGACCCCGGTGGGCACCATGCAAGGCAGCTATCAGATGGTGGCGGACGACGGTCAGCAGTTCGATGCGCCGATCGCCCCCTTCCGCCTCGCCATGCCCGGGGTCCTGCACTAGGCGGCGGCGCGCCTGATGGCGATCTACGCGATCGGCGACGTGCAGGGATGCGACGCGGAGCTGGGCGGTCTGCTGCGGGCCCTGCACTTCTCGGCCGAACGGGATCGTCTTTGCTTCGTCGGCGATCTCGTCAACCGCGGCCCGGACTCCCTGGAGGTGCTGCGGCGGATCCGCGCCCTGGGAGCCGCGGCGACGGTGGTGCTCGGCAACCATGATTTGCACCTGCTGGCGGTGGCTCTGGGCGCGGCGCGCGCGCGCCCCGGCGATACGCTGCAGGAGATCCTGCGCGCGCCCGACCGCGATGCGCTGCTCGATTGGCTGTTTGGGCAGCCGCTGCTGCACGAGGACCCGGCGCTCGGGCTGTGCATGCTGCACGCGGGACTCGCGCCTCAATGGGACCTGCCGACGGCGCGCCGTTGCGCGCGCGAGTTCGAACAGGCGCTGCGAGACGACCCGCTACCGGTATTCGCGGCGATGTATGGCGACCAGCCGGACATATGGGATGAATCCCTGCAGGGCATGGAACGGCTGCGCTTCATCGCCAACTGCTTCACCCGCCTGCGCTACGTGGATGCCACCGGCCGCCTGGCGCTGCGCGCCAAGGGGGCGCCCGGAGGCGGCGCGACGCGCGCGCTCATCCCGTGGTTCGAGGCTCCTGGTGCCCGTTGGCACGGGCCGCGCATCCTCTTCGGGCATTGGTCCACGCTGGGCTACGTGGACAACGGTGAAGTGCTGGGCCTGGACACCGGCTGCGTGTGGGGCGGACGACTCACCGCCGTGAGGATCGACACCACCCCCTGGTTGCCGCAGGACATGCCCTGCGCAGGCGCTCAGCGCCCAGGGGAGGATTGAGCCGGCGTCGATTCACCGCCACCGACGGGGGATGCGCCGCGCAACGCCTCCCCCATCACCAGGAAGTGCGCGCCACCGGGAGCATGCGCGCCGCAGGCGATGTCCTTGCGCACGCCGCGGGTCACGAACAGCGGCAGCAGCCGGCGGGTGAATTGCTGCACGAGTTCACAATCGCCCACACCCAGGTTGCGGAATACGTCGCCGGCGATGCTGAACGGAGCGAAGCTCGCCGTGGCGGCCGCGAGGTCCCCCGCATGCCGGGGCCGCAAGCCGGGCTGCGGCAACGCCAGAGCGGAGAAGCGGATGTCCAGCCGCAGCCCCGCAGCGGCGTCAGCCGGCCGGCCGTAGGGCGAACAGCCACCAGCCACGATCTGCAGATCACGACGGGCGCCCAGATTGAGAAGCAAGGCGCGCAACTTGTCGCGCAGGCCATCGCAGGAGTAGCGTGCGGCGCGCCCGGCATACTGCATGTCCACATGCCATTCGCGCCAGACCGCGGACGGCGGGGGCGCGGTGCCGGCCGCAGCGGTCCAGGCGACGATTCCGAGGGACAGACCGAGGACACCGCGCGACCAAACGAACCGCATGCTTCCTCTCCTGCGGAGCCTGCCATTTCAGACCATGCGCGGTGCGGCGAAGTTTCACCGGACGGCTATAATGGGCGCATGCCGCCGCTGCCGCCCTTCAATCTGCTGCGCTGGATCGACCAGAACCGCGGCCTGTTGCGTCCGCCGGTGGGCAACAAGGTGCTGTTCGAGGACGCAGAACTGATCGTGATGGCGATCGGCGGCCCGAATGCGCGCAAGGACTTCCACCATGATCCGGGCGAGGAGCTGTTCTACATGCTGGAAGGCGACATGGTGCTGCAGACCATGCAGGACGGGCGCCGGGTGGACGTGCCGATCCGCGCCGGCGAGATCTTTCTCTTGCCCGCGCAGGTGCCGCACTCCCCACAGCGCCCCGCCGGCAGCATCGGCCTGGTGGTCGAACGACGGCGCGGCGGCGGTGAACTCGACGGCTTCTCCTGGTACTGCGAAGGCTGCGGCCATCGCCTGCATCTGGTGCGCGTCGCGGTGGCCGATATCGGCAGCGAGCTGCCGGGCATATTCGCGCGCTTTTACGACAGCCCGCGGCTGCGCACCTGCGAATCCTGCGGACAGGTGATGTCCCCGCCCTCGAGCGCATGAGCCCGACCGGCGCAGAGCGCTGCCGCAGCCTCGATGCCTTGGATCCGCTGCGCGATTTCGCCGCCAGCTTCCATCATCCCGAGGACGCGGCCGGCCGCCGCCTGGTGTATCTGTCGGGTCACTCGCTGGGCCTGCAGCCTCGCGCCGCCGCCACCTACCTCGAGGAGGAACTCGCCCAGTGGCGCCGTTTGGGCGTGCTTGGGCACCACACCGGACCCCGGCCCTGGGTCTCCTATCACGAGCGGCTGACCGCCCCGCTTGCGACGCTCGCCGGGGCGCGGGAGTGCGAGGTGGTGGCCATGAACTCCCTCACGGTCAATCTGCACCTGCTGATGGTGAGCTTCTTCCGACCGACCGCGCCGCGCGATCGCATCCTCATCGAGAGTTCAGCCTTTCCATCAGACCGCTATGCGGTGGTTTCCCAGTTGCGTTTCCACGGACTCGACCCGCAGCGCCACCTGATCGAGGTGGCGCCGCGCGCCGGCGAGCGCACGCTGCGCACCGCCGACCTGCTCGAGACGATCGAGCGCGAAGGATCGCGCCTCGCCCTGGTGCTGCTGCCGGGCGTGCAATATCTGACCGGACAGGAACTCGAGCTGCGTCCGCTCATCGAGGCCGCGCGCCGCGCCGGCGCCCGCGTCGGCCTCGATCTGGCGCACGCCATCGGCAACACCGCGCTCGAATTGCACGACTGGCAGGCGGATTTCGCGGTCTGGTGCAGCTACAAATATCTGAACGGCGGCCCCGGCGCCATCGGCGGCTGTTTCGTGCACGAGCGGCATGCGCTGCGCGACGACCTGCCGCGCTTCGAGGGATGGTGGGGCCATGACAAGGCGACGCGCTTCGCGATGGGCGCGCAATTCGCGGCGATTCCGGGCGCCGAAGGCTGGCAACTGAGCAACCCGCCCATCCTCTCCAGCGCACCGCTCCTCGCCTCCCTCGAACTGTTCTCGCAAGCCGGCTTGGACCGTCTGCGCGCCAAGTCGCGGGGGCTGACGGGGTTGCTGCGCCAGCTCATCGCCGAGGGAGCGCCGGAAGGCGTCGAGATCATCACCCCGCCCGCGATGCAGGGCTGCCAACTCAGCCTGCGCCTGAAACTGCCGCCGCGCGCGGCGCGCGCCTGCCACGAGCGGCTCAGCGCCGCCGGCGTCATCGGCGACTGGCGCGAACCCGACATCCTGCGACTGGCCCCGGCGCCGCTCTACAATTCGTATGCCGACGTGCATGCCGCCGCCACCACCTTGCTGGAGGCGGTCGGCTCATGAAGGACGGGCGGGATGTCGTGCGCATCGTCGGCGCCGGACCCAGCGGAGCGCTGCTCGCCATCCTGCTGCAGCGGCAGGGGCTTCGCGTCGAGCTGTACGATGCACGGCCGGACCCGCGCAGCGTCCGCGAGGCCTCCGGCCGGTCGATCAACCTGGCGCTCGCCGATCGCGGCATTCATGCCCTGCGCGCCGCCGGCGTTTTCGAGCAGATCGCATCGGCACTCATGCCGATGCGCGGCCGCTGCGTGCATGCCGCGGACGGCACGACGTCGCTGCAACCCTACGGGCGCCGCCCGCAGGAGGTGATCTACTCCATCTCGAGACTCCGGCTCAGCCAGGCGCTGCTGCGGGTGGCGGCCCGCAGCCCCGGGATCTCGATGCATTTCAATCACCGTCTCGAGGATGTGAGCTTCGCCGAGCGCCATGCGACGGTCCGCGACCTCGCCTCGGGCAATCTGCTCCAGTTGCCGATGCAGCCGCTGCTGGCCTGCGACGGGGCCGGGTCGCGGGTGCGGCATCGCATGGCCGAACTGGGTCATATCGAGGTGCGCGAGGCGGGCCTCGATCACGGCTACAAAGAACTGAGCATTCCGGCTGACGCCGACGGCCGGCACCGACTGGATCCACAGGCGCTGCACATCTGGCCGCGCGGCGATCACATGCTGATCGCGCTGCCCAACGATGACGGCAGTTTCACGGCCACCTTGTTCCTGCCCATGCATGGCGCGGTCAGCTTCGCCGCCCTGGGCGATTCGGCTGGCGTGGAGGGGTTCCTGCGCGCCAATTTCGGCGACGTCGTCGAGTCGATGCCCGACCGGCTCGCCGAGTTCGCCACCCATCCGGTCGGCGGCCTCGGCACCGTGTACGCCGCCGGCTGGCACGCCGCCGGCGCCGTGCTCATCGGCGACGCCGCCCATGCCATCGTCCCCTTCCACGGCCAGGGCATGAACTGCTGCTTCGAGGATTGCATCGACTTCGCCGCGCGCATCCCGCGGCACACGTCCTGGGAGGTGCTGTTCGCCGACTTCTACGCGGCGCGCAAGCCGAATACGGATGCCATCGCGGCCATGGCCCTGGAGAACTATCTGGAGATGCGAGCCCGGGTGGCCGAACCACGCTTTCAGCTGCAGCAATCCCTCGCCCTCGAACTGTACAACCGCCATCCCCGGCGCTTCATTCCGCGCTATGCGATGGTGATGTTCCATCACGAGATCTGTTATCTGACGGCGCAGCGTCGCGGCGCGGTGCAGAGCCGGCTGCTGGAGGATTTGACCCGCGGCGCCAACAGCCTGACGGAGGTCGACTTCGCACGGGCCGCGCGGCAGATCGAGCGCGAACTTGCGCCGCTGACGCCGGAGGCCTAGGAGACGTCGCGCTCCAGCGTGACGAAGCTGAAGGAATGGCTGTGATGCGCATCGGCCTCGCTGCGGCTGCGCTGCACCTCGCGCCAGCCGCCGCCGCGCCAGCCGGTGAAAAAAGTGTCGCCATCGGCGATGTGCGCATGCACCAGGGTCAGATGGATGCGGCTGGCCGCCGCCAGGCACTGTGCGTAGATCTGTCCGCCACCGATCACCATGATGGCCGGCACATCGCCCGCCGCCGCGCGCGCCTCCTCCACCCCGCCGACCACCAGCGCATCGGGCGGCGCGAATCCAGCCGTTCGCGTCAGCACGATGTTGGTCCTGCCGGGCAACGCCTTGCCGATGGACTCATAGGTCCTGCGGCCCATGAGCACCGGCTTGCCGATCGTCAACGCCTTGAAACGCCGCAGGTCCGCCGGCAGGCGCCAGGGCAGCTGATTGTCGCGCCCGATGACGTCGTTCTCGGCCGCCGCCACCACCAATTCGAAGGCGGAGCGGCTCATGCGGCGACCGCGGGGCTGTGGCCGCGCGCGACGCGCAGTATCCACTGGGTGAGTTCCTGCAGGTCGTCGCGACCCGCGTCCTCGGGCCGCTGCAGCAGCACGTAGCTCTCGTTGGTGGTCAGTTCGGCATCGAAGGGCCTGACGAGCCCGCCTTCGGTGAAGCGGTCGGCGCACAGGCGCGCCGGCACCAAGGCAACCCCCACCCCCTGCTCGGCGGCGAGCACCACCGCCGACATGGTGTCCAGCCGCACCAGCCGGTTCGGTTTGATCGGCTCGATGCCGAGCCCCTGCGCCCAGCGCTCCCAGGCATCGCGCCGCTCCTCGTGCAGGAGCAGCGTCTTGCCGTTCAGATCGGCGAAGGTGCGTATGGGGCTCTCGGCGAGGAAGCCGGGTGAACAGGCCGGAATGAAGCTCTGCGCGAACAACTCGTGCACCGTGAGCCCCTCCCAAGGACCCGCACCGACCACGATGGACAGGTCGGCATCGGGTGGATGGGCCTTGGCGGCGGAGAAGGTGGTCTCGATGCGGATGTCGGTTTCCTCGCGCGCCTTGGAGAAGGAGGCCAGGCGCGGCAGCAGCAGCTCGTTGGCGAAGAACGGCATCACGTTCAGCCGGATGATGGTGCGCCCGTAGCGCTGCTGCAACTGCTCGGTCACGGACTCGAGCTTGGCGAAGATGTCGTTGATGTGCTCGAGGTAATGTTCGCCGGCATCCGTCAGCGCGAGACTGCGCACGCTTCTTTCAAACAAGGCGACGCCGAGCTGCTCCTCCAAGGCCTTGATTTGATGGCTGACCGCCGACGGGGTGACGAACAACTCCTCGGCCGCCGCCTTGAAGCTCTTCAGCTTGGCCGCGACCTGGAATGTCTTGAGGAATTTGAGCGACGGCAAGCGCATGATCGGATCCACGGTCCACTGACGACGGACGCCTCCCCCAGGAACGCGGCGCCGCCAATCCCACGTTATAATACTCGCGCAAAACAAAGCAAATTCCATGCCAGGCGGCGCGACCTGCCGCGCTCGCCACACGCACCCGGGACGCGGGCCGCCGCGTGGTAGGCCGTCAACGCCGCCGCTGCGACCGTCCGGCGCTCGCGCCCGGCGGCGCGGGGGGCCGCCGGGTGAGTGGAGCCCCCCCCCGCCCCGCCCCCGGGGGGGGGGGCGGCCCCCCCCCCGGGCCCGGCGGG
>VFSW01010229.1_pt1 | contig 13309 bp, 9 predicted proteins | sample 5358111 | NCBI WGS metagenome assembly VFSW01 (sample SAMN11554181, study PRJNA540505) | mine drainage metagenome | isolation source: sediment from site ElyBrook_90M | place: USA: Ely Copper Mine, Vershire, VT | collected 2017 | reverse complement strand
TTTATCAGGCCTGCACGTGCTGCCGTAACCCTGCACATCTTAACACTTTGTTTTATAAAGCTTTCTGTTGCATTTGTCAAAATCATTTTTATTTTATAAAAAGTGTGTTAAAGAATTCGCTAAGAGGGATTCTGGATGAATCTTACAGAATGGATCCTTCAGAACAAAGGAGGGTAAAGAATGAAAAAAGGAACAGTTTTTATAATCTTCCTGCTGATATCGATCAGCATCAAAGCGGCGGCGGCCGAACAACCAATCGTATCGTTTAAGTTCTTTCATAAACCCATTCTAACCGCAGTCCCGGGAAACCCTTTGGATGTGTCCGCAACCATAGACCCTGCCGATAAGGTAGCTTATGCTTCACTGCTCTACAAATCACCGTCCGATAAATTCTATAAAGCCATATTTTTAAAGAGAGCATCCGGCGATACCTTTTCAGGTACCATACCGGCAACGGATATAAATCCTCCAAAGATACTCTACTATATTAACGTCGTGGATACAGACGGACAGTCCCATTTATTATTCATGGGTCCGAATAACCCTCAAATCGTGGATATAGGAGAGGTCAATGTAAAATCAGCGGAAGAGGCAGCAGCCCTTGAACAGGAGCTTGCCCTGTTCAGCTCCGAAGACGTGGTTTATTCCGCTGCGAAGCATAAACAGAAGATTACGATGGCACCTGCATCAGTCACGGTCCTTACACGGGAAGACATAAAGAGCGTCGGACTATCGCTTTCCGATATACTCAGGACCGTTCCGGGTATGGATGTTTCCTACATTAACCCTGGCTATACGATCTTCAATGAAAGAGGTTACGGTACAGAGGAAAACAACCTCATGCTTGTTCTGGTCAACGGCAGAGTATTAAATAACACATTTTACGGACCTCCGTTTATCGAAAGTCTGCCAATCCCGTTTGATGATATTGAAAGGATAGAGATTATACGAGGTGCGAGTTCGTCCCTGTATGGTGCTGATGCTGTGACCGGTATCATCAGTATAACAACCAGACAACCGAAGGCCAGCCCGACTTTTACCATCTCCGGTATTGGCGGACTATCAAGTGAACAGCCACAAAAATTTTTCAGTGCCTTTGATACCTACGTAGAAGCGCAGGGGCAAACAGGCACAACAGGGTTTTTAAGTGCTATAGGTTACAAAACAGCACCTGACTTCGAAAACCCGGGCCATAATTCAGCCCTTGTCCCAAAGGCATGGTTCTATGTAACCCATGATTTTTCCAATGACCTTAATGCCTCACTCGAAGCCGGATACGACAAACCTCAATTCGTTCTCTATACACTCCTTCAGAACCTATGGACCTATGCACAGGAAACCTACATAAAACCGCATATTGAATACAAAAATCTTAAGATAGATGCATACTGGTTTGGATTTAACGTAAATGTGCCCCTTTTCATCACACCGTATGGTACCACTCTGGATTTAATCGGGCAAAACCTTTCCGGCACTACAAACACCTATAATATCGATGTACAGTACAATCTTCCCGAAATACCGTACAATAAGGTTATCGTAGGCTTAAATTCAAACTACAATACCTATACATTCCCCGCATTACAGTCTTCGTACAACGGTATTGATCTGACAAAAGAGTTTTTATACGGCGGGTTTATCCATGACGAGGTAGGTCCGTTTTATGATTTTCTCCTCACCCTTGATGCACGGTATGATCACTACTCTGTAACACCGGCCGGCTTAAGCTACCGGGGAAACCTCTCGTACGCTATAACCTCCGGACAAACACTCAGGGTATCCTACGGAAACGCTTTTAGAAAGCCTATCTACGTAGAATCACAATTTATACCAAAGGTATCCTCATCCTTCATACCTATTCAGGGTACGCTCATCGGCAACCCGAATCTTAAAAACGAAACAATGCGTACCACAGAGTTCGGTTATGTCGGAGAATGGGGAAAACATGTAAGGACCGAGTTAACGGCCTATTATGAAGAATTATCTGATTTAATCTACTTTTACACCTCCCTGTCCTCTACTTCGCAGTTTCAGTTTCTGAACACCGGCAGAAGGTACGTGTCTCATGGCGGAGATGTGAGCGTGGAATATGAGCCTATTAAATCAATAAAAACGTTCGCCAATTATTCATATCTTAACAGGCAGGATAATCTTACCGGCACAGTTGCCGATTATACAACCCAGAACTTCAACATCGGTGCACGGTATGCGGTAACTGACCAGCTGTTCTCAAGCATTCAGGGAGACTACACGTCTCCAAGGACTGCACATATTGCGGACCCGAATACACTGTATACCAACACGGTTGTGCAACTGCCGGCGTACTTCATCGTCAATACAAAAATAGGGTATACCTTTATACCTCATACATTTGAGCTGGGCTTCTATGTGTTCAATATGTTCAATGACATACACCATGAATATCCTTACATATACCTGCCCAATAACGCCCTGACCCAGAGTACGGTTTTCGGCGGAGAAGAGATGGGAAGAATGTTTATGTTCTACACAAATATTTACTTCTGATGAAAAAGGCAGCCACAGCATTATTATTAATACTTATTTTTGCTGTATCTGCCCGTGCAAGCTACCAGGTGGATGAAATATCCATAGACGGACCCATAGGACCGGCCTATGCATACTTTATTCCTCAGTCTATAAAAGAGGCTGAAGCGGACAAGGCAAATGCACTGCTTATAACAATAGATACCCCGGGAGGGCTTGATGCATCCATGAGGAGCATTGTAAAGGCAATAGAGGATGCTAAGCTTCCGGTCATCAGTTATATTTATCCATCAGGCTCAAGGGCGGCCTCAGCCGGTGTGTTTATTGTTCTGTCATCGGATATCGCGGCAATGTCGCCGGGTACGAATATAGGTGCTGCCCATCCTGTTACCATCGGGGAAAAACTCGGCAAGGAAATGGAGAAAAAGGTTACCAACGATGCGGTTGCTTATATAAAAAGTATTGCACTGCAAAAAGGCAGGAATGCCGATTGGGCCGGGCAGGCTGTATCCCAGAGTGTATCCATAACAGCTGATCAGGCAGTCAAGATACACGTCGTTGATTTTACCGCAACAACGGTCGAGCAGTTGCTTGAAAAAATAAACGGATTAAAGATCAGCAAAGCGTCCGGAGCGTATACCTTGCATACCAAAAATACCGTAATCCACAAAATACAGATGAACTTCAGGGAAAAAATCCTTATGGTCATCAGCGATCCGAATATTGCCTACATATTCATGATCATCGGTATGTGGGGTATATTTTTCGAACTTGCGAGCCCGGGGGCAATATTCCCGGGTGTCATCGGGGCTCTTTCACTTATCCTTGCATTTGTTTCATTTCAGACTATACCTGTAAATTATGCGGGGATACTTTTGATATTGCTTTCGATAGTACTGTTCATACTGGAGGTAAAAATAGTGAGCCACGGCATGCTTGCAGTCGGAGGTATAGCAACGTTTGTGCTGGGGTCCGTGCTGCTGTTTGATACTTCTTCAGCCTCGTATAATGTTTCATGGACGCTGATAGCAACCGCAGCTGTACTTACAGCCCTGTTTTTTATTGTTGCACTCGGACTGGCACTCAAGGTAAGATTAAAAAAGCCTCAAACAGGGAAAGAAGGCTTAATCGGCCAGCCCGGGGTTGTAAAGGATATCAAGTATGACAAAATCAAGGTATTCCTCGACGGCGCCTACTGGGATGCATATTCGGAAGAAAAAGACATTAAACTTGGAGACAAGATTATCGTGGAAGATGTAGGTAATGATATGTTGTTGAAAATAAAAAAGGAGGTATAAGTTATGGGTTCTATTGTAACCGTTATTGTTATTTTCGCAGTACTGGTGATTATTTCCGGGATCAAGATCCTCAAAGAATATGACAGGGCTGTTTTATTCAGACTCGGCAGGCTTATAGGGGCAAAGGGACCCGGTATCATTTATGTAATACCCTTTATCGATAAGATGTTCAAGGTAAGTACAAGGGTTGTAACGCTGGACGTACCGGCCCAGGACGTTATTACAAAAGATAACGTTTCCATAAAGGTCAATGCCGTCGTATATTTCAAAGTCATAGATCCGAACAAAGCGATCACCGAGGTAGAAAACTATCTGTTTGCAACATCGCAGATTGCCCAGACAACGTTGAGGAGCGTCTGTGGACAGGGCGAGCTTGACAAGCTGTTATCCGAAAGGGAAAAGATCAATATGGAGCTCCAGGAGGTTATCGACAAACACACCTCTCCCTGGGGCATCAAGGTTTCGACCGTCGAGGTAAAACAGATCGATCTCCCCCAGGACATGCAGAGGGCCATGGCAAGGCAGGCAGAGGCTGAAAGGGACAGAAGGGCGAAGGTCATCAATGCAGAGGGTGAAATGCAGGCTTCACAGAAGTATTCGGAGGCCGCGGCCATCCTCAGCAAGGAGCCCGCTTCACTGCAGTTAAGATACCTGAATACCCTGTCCGAGATAGCGACTGAAAACAACTCAACCGTCATATTCCCCTTACCCATGGATCTCTTGAGTGCTTTCATGAAGAAGCTGGAGAATAAATAGCCGTTCGTTATGTGTTTTTTTTGCAGGGGGCAGGGGGCATGCTGCAATGTGCCCCTTGTTCAGCTCTAAGCTGAAACGTAGAGCGGCACATAACGCCCTTTCCATAGAAAGCCAATGGGTAAAATAACCAAAGAAGAAATATTCATAGAGTCTGCAGGTCAACGTATTCATCTTGATATATTCAACAATACCGGTGAGAAGAAAACTATTGTATTTTTTCCGGGAACAGGCGCTGCTTCGGAATTTTATGCCACATTCCTTGAAGCTGTCGCGTATAAAGGATTTAACATTATCGGCATAGACCCCCTGGGACACGGACACTCGTCGGGCAAGAGGGGTGATTTCACCATGGGACAACTCCTGACAAACCTCAAAGACACGGTAGTATACTCAAAAAAGCAATTCAGCGGCAAGACGGGTATTATGGGAAGCAGCCAGGGAGGTATCGTTGTATACTATGCAGCACTCGAAGGCATACAGGTTGATGCTGTGGTGGCCCATAATGCAGCACTCGTCTATAAAGACTTTTTGAATATCGTCAGGAATCCGGGACTGAACAAAAGGATGCTGCCCGTCCTCGACTATTTCAAAATGCATTTTCCTTCTATGAGACTGCCGACGTCAACCTACCTTAACTGGAACAAGGTCTTTACCAATCATAAGATGCTCAAGATGTTCAAAGAGGACAAACTATTCACGGGTTCTTACACGATACGGGCGATAGCATCGTTAAAGGACTATATACCGGGCATCAAAGGCCTGCCCATGCCGCCTACCATGATCATAACCGGGACAAACGATGAAATTATACCGAAGGACGTATCCGAGAGGGCTTTTTATGCATTGAAGGGAAACCTCCATACGTACGTTGAAATAGAAGGTGCCGCTCACATGCTCCCGCTCGAATATATGTCGCAGATACTGCCAAGAATAGAAGACTGGTTTGCGACAAGGCTTGAGTAGGCTGCCTCATAAAAAATATCCTGCAGGTCTTTGGATAGTATCTGGATGGTTATGATAAAAAAAAGATGGTTTGACATATCAATAATCGGCATTCTCGCGTTTGTAGTGCTCGCCCCTTCTTTACGGTTCGGCTTTGTAAATCTTGACGATAATTTTTATGTAACGGACAACGGGTACCTGCGGCATATCTCTCTCTCAAACATAAAATATTTCTTCACGTCATTCCATCATGGGGTCTATGCCCCTGTACAGTACCTTACGTACATGCTCATTTACCGTGTTTCAGCTTATCATGCCATGCTGTACCACCTGACCGGCATCGTATTCTACCTGCTATCGGGTATGATGGTTTATCTCCTGATCGACAAGATACAGGGCAGTAGGACCGTTGCTTTTTTTTCCGCAATGCTGTTTCTTCTTTCACCGGTCAACATTGATTCAGCGGTCTGGATAGCCGAATTGAAAAACCCCCAGTCAGTGTGTTTTTTCCTGGCCAGCTTTTATCTCTACATCCTGTTCAGGGAGCGATGGAAAGAACAGACATCGGATTTCGCGGGCATGTCCCGGGTACATAAAGAGTACGGTCATCCCGGTTCGACAAAGCCCGTGCAGTATAAACCGGGCTATTGGGGCTTGTACGCATTTTCCCTGCTTGCATTCATCCTCGGCCTGCTGGTAAAACCTCCGGGCGCAACATTGCTTATCATGATGTTTGTCTATGATCTCATGGGCAAAAAAGGTGTCCGGGACAGCATGAAAAGGCTCTCACCCTATATCTTGATCTCCCTGCCCTTTATGATCGCCTATATGATAGGCCAGTCAACCATCGGGGCATACCATGGCCTGATACGGGGAAATGTATGGTCTCAGATAAAAACGATAACATCGGTTGCAGCGGGCATATTTAATTATCCGCTGAAGAGCATTCTGCCGTTCAACCTGTCCATAGCCTATCCTATCGATGCAAAAATTACAGGCACTGTTTTCGCGCTCAGTATCGCTGTACTATTGTCTCTCCCTGCAGGCATACGGGCCCTGCTGAAAAGCAATGACAAGAGACCTGCGTTCTGGCTTCTCTGGTATTTCGTAAACATGCTTCCCTATTATGGAATTATCGCCATGCCTTTCTTCGCAAACTGGTACTTATATATCCCTTCGATAGGTATATATGCGCTCCTGGTCAGCTCTATCAATAGGCTCAATAACAGGAAATTCATCTATGGAGTACTTACCTTTTTCCTCATTGTTTTCGGGTTCCTCGGATTTCAAAGACAGTTTGTATGGAAGAACGACATAACAATGTGGAGGAGCTCCTTAAACGCTGTGGGAAACGATCCGTATATCCTCAGAAACCTTGCTATAAGCTATTTTAAGAATCATGAGAATACCGAAGGTATCCTCTACGGCGATATGCTGTTACAACAAACACCGGACTTTGTCATGATGAAATACCTCATCGGTAAAGGATATGCCGGGAAGCAGGAGTATGACATGGCTCAGGACATCCTGAACAGTGCACTCAATCAGCTCAATGCACTGGAAAAACGAGGAATCGCCGATACTGCAGTAATGCCCGGCCTCGGGGACACACCTGCCCTATTGAAGGCGATGATTTACTCTGAAATGGCCGATATAAAACTTTCGTTAAATCAGCCCGAAATGGCGCTCTCCCTGTATACCAGGGCTATCAACACGGCGCCCTATGTCCCTGCCTATGATAAGCTTGCCTATCTCTATGTCAAAACTGACCGTATAAACGATGCAAGGGATATCCTGGACGAAATAACCGCTCTAAAGCCTGATGAGCCCGAGCCGTGGCGTATGCTCGGCTACCTGGAAGCCGGGTATTACAACAACAGGGAGCTTGCTGCAAAATATTTTAAAAAAAGTCTTATAATTGAACCGGATCAACAACATGCCGCCGAGATGGGGAACCTCATCAAAACATGGGGATACGGCAACCAATAAAACACATCGCAATCTTCAAACATCTTTTCCGGGTTAGTTGTTCGGATGCGTTTGCTCTGAAGGCAGCGGCAGAGTGCTTACCTGCGGAATATTCTGCAAACTCTTCCCGGTATCGAATCTGCCCTTCCAGATCTGCTCCACAGAATCGACCCTCAAGGCCTTTTCGATGACCTGGTCCACATGTTCCACAAACGTGATATGCAGTGTTTTTTTTATTATATCGGGTATTTCCGCAATATCTTTTTCATTATCTTTCGGTATCAGCACCTCTTTTATCTGTGCCCGCATGGCAGCCATCAGTTTTTCCTTTAACCCCCCTATAGGAAGGACCCTGCCTCTGAGGGTTATTTCACCGGTCATGGCAAGATCGCGCTTTACCGGGATCTTTGTCAAAGCTGAAACAAGCGAAGTCGCTATGGTGATACCGGCGGATGGGCCGTCCTTGGGGATCGCACCCTCGGGTATATGAATATGCACGTCTATTTTTCTGTAAAAATCCTTTTTAAGTCCGAGGTCCGATGCTATCGTCCTTACATAGCTCATGGCCGCGCTTGCAGACTCTTTCATGATATCGCCCAGCTTCCCGGTAACGGTTAATTTACCCTTGCCGTTCAGCACAGCGGATTCTATTGCAAGTATGTCACCCCCTGCTTCTGTCCATGCAAGGCCCGTGGCAACACCGATAAGATCGCGTTCTTCGAGCTCACTGCGCTTGAACCTTGCCACGCCGAGATACTTCTCAAGGTTGGATTCCATGACAACAATCTTTTTATTCTTTTCTCCGGTTTTCAGTATATGTTTTGCCACCTTCCTGAGAATGGTTGCGATCTCCCGTTCTACGTTCCGTACACCGGCTTCGCGCGTGTAGTCCCGTATGATCTTAACGATTGCTCCTTTTGTGAAAACAAGCTTTTCAGGAACCAGGCCGTTCGCCTTCAATTGCTTGGGAATAAGGAATTGTCTGGCAATGTTCAGTTTTTCCACCTCTATGTATCCGGGCAACCTTATGATCTCAAGACGATCGAGCAATGCCGCCGGTATACCTGCCACGGTATTGGCGGTCGTAATGAACATGACCTTCGAGAGGTCGTAATCGAGATCCAGGTAGTGATCATTAAAAGCATGGTTCTGCTCGGGATCCAGTACCTCTAAGAGGGCTGCCGAGGGATCTCCCCGGAAGTCCATACTCATCTTGTCTATCTCGTCGAAAAGGAAGACGGGGTTCGATGTGCCTGCCTTGCGCATGGATTGAATGACCTTGCCCGGAAGGGCGCTTACGTACGTCCTCCTGTGTCCACGGATCTCTGCCTCGTCCCTGACACCGCCGAGAGACTGGCGTACAAAATTCCTTCCCATTGCCTCTGCTATGGATTTCGCAAGGGATGTTTTCCCCACACCGGGAGGACCGACAAAGCACAGTATGGGTCCTTTTGCATCGGGACTGAGGGCCTTAACGGCGAGGAATTCGAGGATCCTCTCTTTTACCTGTTCAAGACCGTAATGGTCCCTGTCCAGAACTTTCCTTGCTTCGTTTATATCCTTTTTCTCATCCGTGTAATCGTACCAGGGAAGTGAAAGTATCCATTCAAGATACCCGCGAACCACAGCGGCCTCGGCACTCATCGGCGACATCATTTTCAGTTTCTTCAGCTCACCCTTGCACCGCTTGCCTGCCTCGTCGGACATCTTTTTCTTTTTGATGCGTTCCTCAAGCTCTTTTATCTCTGTTTTGAATTCGTCCTTCTCTCCGAGCTCTTTCTGTATTGCCCTCATCTGTTCATTCAGATAATATTCTTTCTGTGCCTTTTCCGTTTGTTTCTTGACCTGCGCCTTTATTCTTTTTTCAATATCGATTATCTCGATCTCCCCGAAAAGCCGTTCCATGAGTTTGGTCATATACTTTTCGAGATCCTCTGTCTCCATCAGCATCTGCTTCTCTTCCGCTTTCATCTTGATACTGCCTGCAATGGTGTTCGCAACTATCTCGGGGCTGTCAACCGAAGAAACATAGGTAACGATTTCCGGAGCTATCAGGTTGGTGTTCTTCGCATAATCCGTGAATGCGGAAACGAGCTGTCTTTTTAACGCCTCAACCCCGGGCGTATTGTTTGCAGAATCCCCGATGGGGTTAATCTCTACCTCCACATACATATCCGTGTCATGATACGATAAAATCTTTCCCCTCTTCACACCCTTCACCAGCAGCTTTATACTGTCGCTTTCAACAATATGATGCTCTATGGAGGAAAGTGTGCCCGTTATCTGTATGTCGTTCTCTTTCGGGTCCTCTACTTTGGGGTCCTTTTGCATGGTTGTAAAAACCAATGAATTGTTTTTTATGGCTTCCTTGACCGCATTGACGGACTTCTGCCTGCCGACTATCAGCGGGGTTGTCTGGTGGGGGAAAACAACGATGTCCCTCAGCGGCAATAAAGGAACTCTGTATTTGTCATTGCTGCCGTTGGTCATTTCGTCCCACCAGCCTCTGCCTTTTTCTCATACGTAAGCAACGGTTCCGTATGCTTGAATATAACGTCCGAATTGATGATACACTCGGTGATGTCGCTCCGCGAAGGTATTTCATACATAATGTCGAGCATGATATTTTCCATAATCGCCCTCAAGCCGCGGGCACCCGATTTCCTCCGGATGGCCTCTTTTGCTATGGACTCTATTGCATCATGGGTGAACACGAGTTTTACCCCTTCCATGGAGAACAGCTTCTGATACTGTTTGATGATCGCATTCCTCGGCTTTACCAGTATCTCCATCAGGGCCTGGGCGGTCAGTTCTTCCATCGTGGCAACGATCGGTACCCTGCCGATAAACTCAGGGATCATACCGTATCGTATCAGGTCTTCGGTCTCTGCCATGCCGAGGATATCGGTCAGGCTCTTGCCCCTGACTCCTTTCAGATCCGCACCGAAACCCATCGATTTAACACCGATGCGCTTTGATATGATCTTTTCAATGCCGTCAAACGTACCTCCGCATATAAACAGGATATTCGAGGTATCTACCCGGAAATAATCCTGCTCCGGATGTTTCCTTCCGCCCTTGGGCGGGACATTGGCGATCGTACCTTCTATGATCTTTAACAGCGCCTGCTGGACACCCTCTCCGGACACGTCCCTCGTTATGGACGGACTGTCCGTTTTCCTTGAAAGCTTGTCGATCTCATCGATATAAACAATCCCTCTCTGCGCCCTGTTGATGTCGTAGTTTGCATTCTGTATAAGGCTCAGTATTATGTTCTCGACGTCCTCTCCCACATAACCCGCCTCGGTCAGGGTCGTTGCATCGGCAATGGTAAACGGCACATCGAGGAACTTTGCAAGTGTCTGGGCAAGCAGGGTCTTCCCTGTACCGGTCGGTCCCAGAAGCAATATGTTGCTCTTCTGGATTTCCACATCGTCGCTCTTCTGATGCGAGTCTATCCTCTTGTAATGGTTGTGGACCGCTACGGAGATTATCTTTTTGGCTTTTTCCTGTCCTATGACATACCGGTCAAGGAACGCCTTTATCTCGCCGGGTTTTGGAACAGCCTTCCGTATGCCTAAGGTGTCCTGCTGCGTCTCATAGTCTTCCGCAATTATCTCATTGCACAACTCCACGCATTCATCGCATATAAATGCATTCGGTCCGGCAATAAGCTTTTTGACCTCTTTCTGCGACTTTCCGCAGAAAGAACACTTCAATACAGTCTCATCTTTTTTAAGCACCAATGCTATTACCTCCACCTATTTTCAATTCTTCCCGTTTCGTTATCACGCTGTCTATGATGCCATACGTAATGGCCTCTTCTCCGCCCATGAAGAAGTCCCTCTCCGTATCAGCGGCTATCCTTTCCAGGGGCTGACCCGTATGTGCGCTCAGGATCTTGTTTATTTCTTCCCGTAGCTTCAGGATCTCTTTCGCATGGATATCTATCTCCGACGCCTTTCCCTGGAGTCCTCCGGATGGCTGATGTATCATAATCCTTGCATTGGGCAGGGCAAACCTCTTGCCTTTAGCACCCGCAGCGAGAAGGACAGCCCCCATACTGGCAGCCTGGCCGATGCACATCGTTATGATATGCGATCGTATGTACTGCATGGTGTCGTATATCGCGAGGCCCGCGGTTACAATGCCTCCCGGTGAATTTATGTATAAGAATATATCCTTTTCCGGGTCTTCGGACTCAAGAAACAAAAGCTGTGCTATCACAATGTTCGCAAGTTCATCGTCTATGGCAGACCCGATAAAGACTATCCTCTCTTTCAACAGGCGGGAGTATATATCGTACGCCCTCTCGCCTTTTGATGTCTGTTCGACAACCATGGGTATCAGCATTATTTTTCCTTCCTCTCTTCTATAAATTGGGCATTTTTAATGATCAAATCAAGAATCTTGTCGTTTACAAGGTGCTGTTTGATCGTTTCCATGCTGTCGTCCTTGTTTAATTTTTCCATGATATGCTCGGGTGTATCGTTATTGTGGTGTGCTATATGTGCAATCTCGGACTTTAGCTCCTCATCGCTCAAAACGACATTTTCCTGGTTCCTTATGGTGTCAAAAAATATCCTCGTCACAAGCCCGATACGGACATAGGTATCGATCTGTTTTATCCTGTCTTCTATCTCCTGCTTATTGTTCATAGCGTACGCCCTCTTCAACTCTTCATCTTCAGTGGCTATGTGCTCCAGTTCTTTCTTTACCAGCGATACCGGCAATTCTATGGGGTGCTTCTGGAGCAAGGCCCCTACGATCATATCCTGGTACATAAGCATGTTGATCCTTCCTATCTCCTCTTCTATATCCCTTTTTAAGGCGGATTTCAACTCCTCCAGGGTATTATACGTACCGCTCGTTTTTGCCAGTTCGTCGTCTATCGGCGGATACTTGATATACTTTATGGCCTTCAGCTCAAGTATGAAATGCACATTCTTCGCCGCATCAACGGTTATCTTTTTCTTCTCTCCCACCAGCATGCCGGTTATCTGGTCGTAGAAATTCTTCCCGAGCTTTTCATTCACCGCCCAGAGCAGATCGTCGTTAACCTTTCCCGGCTTGCCCTGTTTATCGAGCTCGGTCAATTTAACGGAAGCAAGGTCGTTCTCCCGCAAAGGCCTCTGCTCTTCCACAGGCATCAAAACACCGAGCCTTTTCTGGATCTTGACCAGTGCTTCCTGGACCTGTTCTTCGGTTACCTGCGGGACAGGGAGTTTCTTCAACTCCAGGCCTTTGAAGTCCACATGTTCTATCTCCGGTATATTCTCGATGATAACCGTATAGGTGAAATCGCCGTCACCCGTGTAATCCGTCTTTTCTATGACCGGCGAACCCACGGCCTTTATGTGCGATTCCTCGATAGCAGTGTTGAGCGTATGGTCTATCAGATCGAGCTCGGCCTCATATTTTATGTCCTGTTCGAACTTGCTCTTGATTACGGATTCCGGTACCTTCCCTTTCCTGAAACCCGGGACCTTTGCGCTTTTCTGAAACTCTATGATTTTATGGGATATGGTATCCTGCACAACATCTTTCGGTACCATCACGGATACCTTTTTCTTTACGCTGCTCTGTGTCTCTACTCCTAAAATTTTCATTCTTTATCCTTCCTGTTTTTTTTATTTGCGAGGGAGGGGAGTTGAACCCCTACGGTTATCCCACCAGATCCTAAGTCTGGCGCGTCTACCAGTTCCGCCACCCTCGCCTGTTCTCTATAAAACTAAAATGTATTTCAATGAAAGTCAATTGAAGAACCACGCTGCAAACAGCGCAGTTCTTCGTCGGTAGCTAAAAAGGAAGAGTTTTCTCCTCTGTCTGTGAAACAATAG
>VFSW01010228.1_pt1 | contig 13310 bp, 13 predicted proteins | sample 5358111 | NCBI WGS metagenome assembly VFSW01 (sample SAMN11554181, study PRJNA540505) | mine drainage metagenome | isolation source: sediment from site ElyBrook_90M | place: USA: Ely Copper Mine, Vershire, VT | collected 2017 | reverse complement strand
CGTGTCCCCCCGTTCCCCCACCCGAAATTAAAAGTCGCATTCGCTTTCCCTTGAAGGGAATTTCCAACCTTCGGCGCGGTCTGGTTGCGCGAGATGCTGAGCAGCACTCCCACCGCGGCGAGCGCGGACACCAGCGCGGAACCGCCAAATGAAATGAACGGCAGTGGCACGCCAGTGAACGGAATCGTCGCGGTGACGACGGCGATATTCACGAACGCTTGAAAGATCAACCAGAACGACAAGCCCGCCGCCAGCACTTGTCCAAATGGATCGGTCGCCTTAGACGCGATGTGAAACCCGCGGTACACCAGCGCGAGGTAGAGCGCCAACACCGCCAGCGTGCCGACCAATCCCATCTCTTCGCCGAGCAGCGCGAAGATGCTGTCCGTGTGCGGTGCAGGCACAAAACCAAACTTGGAAAGCCCGGAACCGATCCCGCGCCCGGTCAATCCACCCGATCCCAGCGCGATCAGCGTCTCGGCGATCTGATAATTATCTTTGGTCACGTTCACAAACGGATCTTGCAGAAAAGTGGTCCAGCGCGAGAATTGGTACGGCGTATTGGCGATCACCAGCGCCACCGTCACGCCGCCCGCGATCAGCAAGAATAGGTATTGGATCAAATCGGCGCCGGCGATGAAGAACATTCCCATCGCGCAGAGACCGATAATGATCGCGGTGCTGAGGTTCGGCTGCCGGATGATCAAGCCGGCGACACCGCCGACAAAAATCGCGAACGGCAGCAAGCCATACGTCACCTGCCGCAGCTTCTCGCCTTTCGACGACAACCAGCGCGCCATATAAATGACGACCGTAAATTTAGCCGCTTCCGCCGGCTGAAACGAACCGTTGAGAATCCATCGCCGCGCGCCGTTGCTATCCGGCAGGAACAGGATAACGACGAGCGCGAGGATCGTCGCCGCCATCAGCGGAATCGCCAGTTTGCCCCAGACGCGATAATCGATGCGCGACAGAACGAGCAAAATGACGAGACCCAGCGCGGCGTACTCGAGCTGCTTGACCGCGAACGATTGCGGATCGGGCAATCCCAGATCGACGCGCGGCGAGAAGGTCACGCTCCAGACCATGATCAAGCCGATCACCAGGAGCGCGGCAACGATCCCGAAGAGGATATAATCGAAACGCGGAACGCCTTCGAGCCATCGCGTGCGTGGTTGGGTTTGGGTTTGGACTGCCATAGCAGCTCCTTCCGATCTGGTGATCAGTCTTCAGTATCCAGTATTCAGTATTCAGTGAGCGGATGAAGATCTGGACCCTGAAGACTGAAGACTGATTACTGATGACTGATTACTGATGACTGGCTCCTGACATTTGATTGACGACCTGCTTGAACTGCTCTCCGCGCTCGAACTCATTCGCGAACATTCCGAAACTCGCGCAGCCGGGCGAGAGGAGGACGACCTCACCGGCACGCGCGATGTTCGCGGCGCGCTCGGCGGCGGCGCTGAGCTGGTCGAATCGCCCGGCGATGATTGCCGGCGCGCCCGCCGCCTGCACCGCACGCGCCAGCTTGTCCGTCGCACTCCCTTCAAGCAAAACCACTTGCCGCACCTTCGCCGCGATCACGCGCGCCATCTCGGAAAAATCAAGCGCCTTGTCCGCGCCGCCGGCGATCAGCACAATCCCACTCGGCGCAAATGTTTCGATCGCGGCAATCGCCGCCGCCGGCGCGGTTGCCGTCGTGTCGGTGATGTACCGCACGCCGTCGATCTCGCGCACAAACTCCTGACGATGCTCCACGCCGCGAAATTCGGCGAGCGCGGCGGCGATTTGATCTACTGTGGCGCCCCAGGTTCCTGACAGCGCAATCGCCGTCAGCGCGTTTTCAATATTGTGCGCGCCCGGCACGCGCAGCGCGCCGACATCCAATATCTTCTGCCGCGCGCCGCCCCAGCGCCACACGAGCGCGTTGCCGTCGCGGAACGCGCCCTCGTTCAGCGCGCGCGTCGCGCTCGTCCACACCACCTTACCGAACGCACGCGGCGCGAAGCGAGTCAGAATCTTGTTGTCAAAGTTCAGTACGATGAAATCACCGGGCTGCTGGTAGCGGAAGATCGCCGCTTTCGCTTCCGCGTAATCGTCCAGGTCGCGGTAGCGATTCATGTGATCGGCAGAGATGTTCGTGATCGCCGCGATATACGGGCTGACCTCGTGCGGCAGAAACGCTTCGAGTTGCCACGACGAAAGTTCCAGCACCACCGGCGTATCCGCATCGATCTGATCCAGCAACTCCAGCGCACTCACGCGCAGGTTGCCGGCGACGACGGTCTTTGGATTCGCACGCTTCAATATCTCGCCGACCATCAGCGTTGTCGTCGTCTTGCCTTTGGTGCCGGTGATACCAATCACTTGCGCCGCGCCGCGCGGCAGCCGCTCGACGAACAGCGACATTTCCATCTCGACCGGGACGCCGCGCGCTTGCGCGAGCTTCAGCCACGGCGATTCGCGCGGCACGCCCGGATTCCGGACGATGAGGTCGGCATTTGCGAAATCCTGTTCGCGGTGTTGCCCTAGCACGTATTCGATTGGTAATCCCCGCAGCGCGTCCAGCGACGGCTGCAATTCCTCCGCGCGTTTCAAGTCGGTCACGGTCACGCGCGCGCCTTGCTTGACGAGCCACCGCGCGACGCCGAGTCCGCCGCCGTGCACGCCGAGACCGAAAACGAGAACGCGCTTATCGCGCAAGTCAATCATTACGGTTTACGCTTTACGTTTTAGAGCAACGCCAACGCGATCCCCAGCATTCCCGCCAGCAACGCCGCGAGCCAGAAGCGCTGCACGACCTGCGTCTCCGACCAGCCGAGCAATTCAAAGTGCAAATGGAGCGGCGCCATTTTGAAAAAGCGCTTGCCTTGAGTGATTTTGAAATACGCGATTTGGATAATGACCGACAGCGTTTCGGCGACGAACACGAGACCGATGAGCGGCAGCAGCAGCCACTGCCCGGTCATCAGCGCGACGGTCGCCAGCGTCGCGCCGAGCGCCAGCGCGCCCGTATCGCCCATAAAGAGTTCGGCGGGATGCGCGTTGTACCACAGGAACGCCAGCAGCGCTCCGACAATCGTAAAGCAAAACACCACCAGATACGATTGCCCTTGCAAGAACGCGATCACGCCGTAACACGCAAACGCAATCGCGGAGGTCCATCCGGCGAGACTGTCCAAGCCATCGGTCAAGTTCACCGCGTTCGACGTGGCGACGATGATGAACATGGCAACCGGAAGGTAGAAAATGCCGATGCTGATCGGTTTGGGGATCGTTGGAATCGCAATGCTGTGCAAATCCAAAATGTACCCAAGCGCCACCGCCACCGCGAACGCGATGACCGTCTGCCACAAGAATTTGTAGCGCCCCAAAAGCCCCGTGCCCTTGTGCTCGCCGCGGATGCCGGCGAGATCGTCCAGCGCGCCGAGCGTTCCGAACAGCAGCAGCGTCCCGATCGGCAAGAGGACCGATCGACCGATCAACGTATTGCCCAACAAATTCGCAATGTTCAACGCGGCAGTAATCACAACCACTGGAACGATCACCATCACGCCACCCATCGTCGGCGTGCCGGTTTTCACTTGGTGCTTGGTCGGTTCTTCGATGCGAATCTGTTTGCCGAGCCGCTGTGACTTGAGCAAGCGAATCAGCGGCGCGCCCCAAACCACCGCGAGGAAAAATGAAATCGCGCCGAGCGTCAGCGGCCATGCCATTTGCCCGCCTCCTTGCCGCCGTTCTCGCCGGGGCGCGCCAGCGCGGCGACAATCTCTTCCATCTTCGCGCCGCGCGATCCTTTGATGAGGATCATGTCGCCCGCGCGCATCACCTGCCGCAACATTTCAATCGCCTGCGCGTTTCCCTCCGCGAACAAAACCTGTTCTTTCGATAACCCCACTCCGCGCGCCTCTTCGCCGATCCAGCGACCCTTGGCTCCTACCGCGATAAGCACATCGACCACTTGCGCGGCGCGCCCGCCGACCACTTTGTGTCCCTGCAATTCCATTTCGCCCAATTCCAGCATATCGCCCAACACCGCGATCTTTCGTCCGCTCAATTCCGCCAGCAGATTCAGTGCCGCCAGCGACGACGATGGACTCGCGTTGTACGTATCGTCCAGCAGGGTCGTATCCCTTTCGCCCGGCACGGCGATCAACCGCAACTGCGCGGCGACGTCTTGCAAGCCGCGCAGGATGTCGTCCCAATCCATATTTTCGACCACGCCGACCGCCGCCGCGGCGAGCGCCGTGTGAACGCTGTGGCGTCCGAGGAGCGGCACGCGCACGTGCAAATGTTCGTTGGCGTGATGCAGCGCGAAACTAATTCCTTCCAAGCCGTGGCTTTCGATATCGTTTGCCCACAGATCGTGGCGCGGCTCCAAGCCGTACAGAAAAGTTCGAGCGCGCGTCTGGTCTTTCATCGCCGCGACGCGCGGGTCGTCGCCATTCAAGATCGCGACGCCCTCCGCCGGCAGCGCTTGCGGCAGCTCGCTCTTCGCCTCCGCGATTTTTTCGAGACTGCCCAATCGTTCCAAGTGGCTGGGCCCGACATTCGTCACCACGCCAATCTCCGGCTGCGCGATGCGGCACAATTCGCGAATCTCGCCGAGCGCGTACATTCCCATCTCGAGCACGGCGCGCTGATGGTCTTGGTTCATTCGCAAGATCATCAACGGCAAGCCAAGCTCATTGTTGTAATTGCCTTCATTCTTCAAGACCTTAAAGCGCTGGCACAGCACCGCCGCCGCGAGTTCTTTCGTCGAACTCTTGCCGATGCTCCCGGTAATGGCGATGGTCTTGCATTTTGGAAATCGTCGCCGCCAATACGCCGCCAGGTCGTGCAGCGCGTTCAAACTCGAGGGCACGATCAAAACACTCGGACCAGGAGATAGGGGGCTAGGTTGCAACCCGGCGACATCGACAAAATGTGCACTCGGACCCAGCCCCTTATCCCTGGCGCGCGCTTCGGCGACGATAACAGCTGCGCCGCGCGCCAGCGCATCGCCGATGAAATCATGCCCGTCCCAGTTCTCGCCCTTGAGCGCGACGAAAAGCGAACCGGCGCTTGCAAGCCGCGAATCGATCACGACCTCTGGAATCGAAACGCGCTGCGCGCCCGCGGGACGCGTCTTCGCAAGCGCTTCGTAAACGTCTGCCAGAGTCAGCATCGTGCTACCGGCTCGCCAGCCGCTGGGTATCCGGCGGCAGTCCAATCAGGGCAACCAATTGCTTCGCCACGGCGGCGAACACCGGCGACGCCACCTGCGAGCCCCACTCCGAGGTCTGGGGCTTGTCCAGTTTGACCAGGATCACAAAATGCGGATCATCCGCCGGCAGATAACCAATAAACGATGCAATCGTCCCAACCGGATCGTACCCGCCGGGAATCGGAATCGACGCGGTGCCGGTCTTGCCGGCGATGCGGTAACCCGGCACGGTCGCCTTGTTGGACGATTCACCGATGACGGCGTCCCCGAGCACGCGCGTGAGCGTCTGCGCGGTGTCCGGGCGGATCACCGACCGAACGACCTCGGGAGTTGTGTTGAAAACGCTGCCGTTGGAATAACGAATCTGCTTGATGATGTACGGGCGCATCAAGACGCCGCGATTCGCGACCGCCGCGACCGCCGCGGTCATTTGCAGCGGCGTCACCGAGATGCCCTGCCCGAACGAGTTCGTCGCGAGGTCTGCCTCGCGCCAGCGTCCGGCGCCAACGGATTTGACCTGACCCGCCGCCTCGTCCGCCAACTCCACCCGCGTGCGCGCGCCGAATCCAAAGTTGCGGACGTATTGATAAAACCGCTGCGCGCCCAGCCCCACACTCATCTTGGTCGCTTCGACGTTGAGCGACAAGCGCAGCACGCCGGTGAGATCGACGCGCCCTGGCGCGAGATCGTTGTGATTCTTGATCAAGCTTCCCCCAACGTAAATCGACCCGCTGTCGTCGAACACGGTGCCGGGCGACACCGTCCCGGCGTCCAGCGCAGCGGCGACCGTAACGATCTTGAACACCGAGCCGGGTTCATACTGCGAACTCACGGCGGTGTCGACCAGGCGCTGCAGATTTCCCGGTTCGCCGTACGCGTTCAGGTCTGCCACGGGCCAGTTCGCCAGCGCGAGGATCGCGCCGGTCTTGGGATCGAGAACGACGATCGATCCGCTCACGGAGCGGCTGTCCCGGATCGCATTCGCCAATTCGGTTTCCGCGATCCGCTGCATCGCCGCGTCGATGGTGAGATAAACATCTGCGCCGTCGATGGCTGGATTGCTGCTCGGCGGATCGAACGGGATGACTTCGTGCAACGCGTCGCTCGCGCCGGAGAGGTTGCCGTCGACGCCGCGCAGATCAGTCGCCATGAAACTTTCGACGCCATTTGCCGGCGCGCCCTGTGAGTTCACAAACCCGACAACGTGTGCGGCAAAAGTTCCGCCCGGATAAACGCGCACTCGGCGGGACGTCACGACGAGACCTCCCATCCCGCTCTGGTTGTGAATATCCACCATCGCTTCGCCGGCGGCTGCCAGCGCGGTTTTCGTCAGCGTGATCGGCGGCGCTTCGGTTTTGAAACGCGCCAACAGTGAGTCGGCGGACTGACCCAACAGCGGCGCCAGCTGACGCGCGAGGTCTTGCGGTTTATCGATCTGTCGGGGATCGACGGTGACCGTGTACAGGAAACTATCTTGCGCGAGCAGCAGTCCATCGCTGGTCAGGATGCTCCCGCGCCGCGCGGCAATCGTGGTGTCTACCGACTGCTCTTTGTCCGCGCGCGCCCGAATCTCGTCCCACCGCACGATCTGCCAGTAGAACAAGCGCGCGGCGAGGACCAATCCGACCGCAAAAATCACCATCAGCGCGGCGCGCATCCGAATCGGCGCGCGCGACCAGACCTGGGCAGACATCGATGACCTCTATGGACCCGTCGCTTCGGCGGTGTTCGTGGTGGCCGCTAATCCGACCAACGCCAGCAAATTGTCCCACAACGACGCGTGGCTAATCGAACTCGGCGCCGGCAATCGCGCGGCGACCGGTTTAGAATCCACCGGATAATTTTTGACGACCATGAAGACGGTTTGCGTGATCGTCGCCGGATGAAAACCGAGCGCCTTGGCGCGGTCGGCAACGCGCGCCGGCAGCATGAGCTGCGCGATTTCGAGTTCCAATTGCGCGTTCTCACGCTGGATCCGATCGTACTGATCCTTCAAGTCCTGCGCGCGATGACCCGCCATCGTCGCTTGACCGTTCTGCCCCAGGTAGATCATACCCAGCAGCGCGATCAACCCGACCAGCAACAACATCGTGCGCAGCGAGCCGCCGGTAAGTTGGCTGTTCAGTTCTTTGGTTTTTGGAATTCGTCCAGCCATAGCGCACCCTCTTGCGAACTTTCAGACGACCTTTTCCGCGACCCGCAGTTTCGCGCTGCGGCTGCGCGGATTGACCCGTTCTTCTTCGCGCGTTGGACGCATGGGATGTTTTGTCAGCACGCGCAAGTTTTCGCTTTCGCGAAAAAAATTCTTGACCCGCCGGTCTTCCAGCGAATGAAAGGAGATGATCGCCACTTTGCCCTGCGGCGCTAGGGTTTCCACAATCTGGGGCAGAACATTCTCCAGCGCCTCGGTCTCGCGGTTGACCGCGATGCGCAACGCCTGAAAGGTACGCGTCGCCGGATGAATCCGTCCATGCCGCCCCACCGCGCGCTCGATGACGTCGGCAAGCTGCCGCGCCGTGGTCAGCGGTCTCGCGCGGATGATGGCTCGCGCGATCCGCCGCGAAGCGTGCTCCTCGCCATACTCGAAGATCAAATCGGCAAGCTCTTCCTCGTCGAGCGAGTTGACCAAATCAGCCGCTGTAGTCGGCTCGTCCGGATTGAAGCGCATATCGAGCGCGCCGTCGGTCTGAAACGAAAACCCGCGCGCGCTGTCCGCGAGCTGCATCGACGATAGACCCAGGTCGAGCACGATCCCATCCGCCGGCAGAAAACCATTCGCCGCTGCAACGTCGCGCAAGCGTTCAAAATTCGAGTGAACCAGCGTCGCGCGAGCGCCGAATGCCGCGAGGTTCGTCGCCGCGACGGTCAACGCGGTTGGGTCGGCATCGAGTCCGAGCAATCGACCGGTTGGCGCAGACGTTGCCAGTATGCCCGCCGCGTGCCCGCCCGCGCCCAGCGTCGCGTCGATGTAGCGTCCGCCGGCATGCGGCGCGAGAGAATCGATCACTTCTTGGAAAAGAACAGCAACGTGCGCGCGGTCAGGTGGCATCGTCCTATTTTTCGTTCTGCGTCGCGTTCTTCATGATCTGTCCGTAGCGCTCGGCGACCGCGTCCGCGCTCGCTTCCACCTGCTTGTTGACCTCTTTGTACTTCTCGGGATTCCAAACTTCCAGACGATTGACCACGCCGATCACAACCACCTCGCCGTTTAGCCCGGCGAATTCGCGCAGGTTTTGTGGTATAATGATCCGGCCCTGCTTATCCGGCTCTGCTTGTTCAGCCAACGCCGCGAGGTGCCGCGCAAATGTGCGCACGTCCGCCAACGCCATGCCCTGCTCTTCGATCTCGCGCGCCATTGTTTCATATTTGGATTGGGGTAAAATAAAAAGGCATCTGTCAAAACCACGCGTAATGACAACGCCTGACGCCAGTTCCGATCGCCACTTGGCAGAGAGTGTGAGTCGCCCTTTCTCATCGATGGAGTTCTGCGTAGTTCCTACGAACATGTGTTCAATCTCCCCCACTTTGGGTTAAGAACAAGCGTTCTGGATGGGCGGACTCCCCACTTTGCCCCACTTTTTCCCATTCGCATTATCGCATACTCCCCACCCTGTGTCAAGGGGTCGCGGCGACCAATTTCAATATTTAAGGTCAGGCACGAAGCAAGAAGGTTGCTCACCATCCAAAATCGCGTAAAATAGGAATCAAATGAGCCGCACCTCAACCCTCTGGCACCTCCAAACCGTCGATCAAGAGATAGACGAAAAGATCAAGCGCGCCCAGCAGGTGGGCGAAGCGCAAGCGAACGACCCAAAAGTTGTCGCCGCCAAGACCGCGCTGGAGGCAGACCAGAAGAATCTTGCTCAAGCCCGCGCCGCGCTCCGCGATCGTGAGCTGGATGCCTCGTCGCTCGAAGCCAAGATCAAGCAAGTGGAAGCGCAACTCTACAGCGGACATGTGTCGAATCCGAAAGAGCTGGATGGATTGGAAAAAGATTTGCAGATGCACAAGCGCCGCCGCAGCGAGATGGATGACACTTTGCTCCGGCTGATGGATTCGGTCGAACAGGCGCTGAGGCGCGTGGAGGAACGTGCGCTCGCGCTCAGAACCGTGGAGGAGACACGGAAGAACGAGGTGGAACATCTGTCGCGCGAGGAGACGGCGCTCGCCGCGCGGCTGGCTGAACTGGCGACGCAGCGCGAACAGACGCGCACCGCGCTTGATACTGACGCGCTGCGGCAATACGATCAACTTCGCCGCACCAAAGCCGGGCGCGCGGTTGCGCCCGTCAAGAGCGATTCTTGCAGCCAATGTGGCGTTGCCGTCCCCACCGGGCTGATCAACCGCGTACGCGCGGGCGATGAGATTGTCTTGTGCACGAGCTGCAGACGGATTCTCGCGTAATGCGCCACGTCATCCTCTACACCGATGGCGCGGCGCGCGGCAATCCTGGTCCCGCCGCGATCGGCATCGTCCTGACCGATACGCGCGGCAAGGTCTTGCAAGAGTTCGGCGAGCCGATTGGTGAGACAACGAACAACGTGGCAGAGTATCGCGCGCTCGTGCGCGGCTTGACGCTCGCGGCGGCACAGCACGCGGACGAGATCGAGATTCGGACTGACAGCGAGCTGATGGCGCGGCAACTCGACGGCACGTACCGCGTCAAATCGGCAAATCTCAAGCCGCTGCACGATCAAGCCCGGCGCGCGCTCGCGCGATTTGTCAGCGTGTCGATCCAGCACATTCCGCGCGCACAGAACCGCCGCGCGGACGCACTCGCGAATGCCGCGCTCGACAGAGCATGACGCAGAGTCATCCGCTCACTTAACCAATGGAGTACGCACTATGAAATTACTCGCACTATTGCTCGTCCTCGGCTTGCCGATGCGAATCACCAAAGACACCACGCTTCCACCGAACGGTCAGTACCATCAAGCGGTCATCATCGCCGGCAGCAACCTCACCTTCGACTGCAACGGCTCGACGTTCAGCGGTGAGGGCATCGGCGTTGGGATCCTGATTCAAAACAAAACGTCGGTCACGATCCGCAACTGCAAGGTGCGCGGTTTTGACGTTGGAACGTACGTGGTTGGCGGAAAAAATCTTGTCTTCGAGCGAAACGATTTCAGTGGCAACTACGTCGACGACAACTCCGCGATCGAAGCCTTGAAGCCGATCCCGCACGGCGGGATGATTCTGAATGGCGTGCAGACGTTGCGCGTCCAGGGCAACACTTCGAACGGGAATGTTGCAGGCATCCAGATTTTGAATTCGTCCCAAGCCCGCGTGCTGCAAAACACCACGAGCCGTAATCGCGGCTGGGGCATTTACCTCTACGGCACCACGTCGAGCAGTATTTATACCAACACCGTCGAGTACAATAACCGCAGTTGCCCGCAATGGGGTGTCGACGCCGGGTGCGGTTCCGCCGGCATCGTGCTGACGCAAGGTTCAAATCGCAATTTGATTGGCTGGAATACGCTGAGCTACGACGGCGATGGAATTTACCAGGGCAACACGCCCACAGCGGCGAGCAATGACAACGAGATTTTCAACAACAAGATTTCGCACAGCGTCGCGAATGGAATCGAAGCGACATTCAGTTTCCGCAATTACATTCACGACAATTCATTCACCGCCGATAACTACGGCGGCTGGTTCGGCTACGCGCAGCAACTTCGTTTCGAGCGCAATGCCGTCTACGGCGCGCACGTCAAGAGTGTACAGCACGACAACGCGCAGTCCAGTCGATACGTCGGTAACACGTTTGACGGCGCAGATGTTTTGCTGCAACCGGTTCAGGGCGGGACCTGCGCGGGCAATTTTGTCGATAAGAACACGCTGCTCAACAACGCTCAAATCGTGACGACGGGTTGTCAATGATCAAGTTAGCGGCTGCGCTCGCTTGGGTCGCGCTGTTCGTCGCGCTGGTGAACACGGCGCGTGCGCCGATTGTCTTCGCCGCGCCGCGCGGACAGTCCACCAGCGTAGCGACAACTCCTACGCCGACCGACGAGCCGCCCAAGTCGCCGTACGTTTTTCCGACGCCGGTTTTCATTCCCACCTATCCGGGCGACACGCCGGCCGCGACGAGCGCGCCGCGTTCCACGGGTCAGCCCGCCGGACCGGATACCTATACGGTTCAGAGCGGCGACAGTCCATGGACTATCGCGCAAAAAGTTTACGGTAACGGCAGCAAGTATCCGGTGATCATGAGCGCCAACGGACTGACTAACACCACCCGCCTACGCGTTGGTGCGGTGCTCAAGATTCCGCCGCTGACAGGAACTTCGCCCGCCGCTGCCGGCACACCGACCGCGTCCGCGCTGACGCCGGCGCTTCCTGCGCCAAGCACTGCGGGACCGTCAGGAGTTTCTCCGACGCCGGCTGCAACGCCGACCCGCACAGCGACCGCTGCAAGCATCATCCCAGGATCAATCGGTGATGCGCTGAGTCTAGCCATCAACATTCTCGCCGGCATTCTCGTCCTTGGCGCGACCATTGCCGGAATCCTCGCGTTCCTCGTCTACATTCGCACGCGGCGGATGCAAGAACTGAATTCGCCGAAAAGAAGATTGCAAATCCGTTAATAAAGTAGAGACGAGTCGGCGACTCGTCTCTACGATTTCATAATCTCCTCGATTTGTTCTGTGGTCACCCCGCGCACGCGCACGACCTTGCGCCGCGACGCGTGCCCCGTCACAATCTCGATCTGCGCGCGGCTCACCCCCAATGTCTCCGCAAGAAACCTGATCAGCGCCTCGTTCGCCTTGCCCTCCACCGGCGGCGCGTTCAGACGAATCTTGATCGCGTCGCCTTCCTTGCCCACAATCTGATTCTTGCTCGCGCGCGGCACGACTTGGACCGCGAAGGTCGCACCGCTATTCGTCATTTCACCAACACCCCGCTCGCGAACCGCGCGAGGCACAGCGCGGCAAGTACCAGTCCCCACGCAAATTCGTTGGTCAACACAACGAAGATCGACGCATACACTGACGCGAAAATGACAAAGACCATAAACGTCCCGATCACGAGCGCGCCCGGCGTTGTCTGGCTGCGCGCCATCTGCCGCAATCCAAATAGCATCATCGGCATCTCGACAAGCGAAATCAAAAGCAGAATCGCAAAGACGATGACCGCGCCGGCTCCGCCCTGAATCAGGACCGGAATGCGCGCGGACACCGCGCCCGCGCCAAAATAGATTCCCGCCGCAACGAACAAGCCGATCAAGCCAGAGACTACCAAATCACGTCTCATGTTTCGTGACAACGCCAATCCTTGCGAAGGTTGCAAAGATGTTGGGCAACACAAAAAGATTTCCTCGCAATGATGATTCTTCGCCGAATGTGTATTCGAACCTTCGCAAGGTTGTCTGCATGATTCAGTGGCTCGACGCCTGCTCGATCACCTCGCGCGTTTTGGCGGGCAGCGCGTACGCGTCCAGATCGCGCAGCGCGACCCATCGCGCGTCCAGTACATCGCTTGCCGCGCGCACGTCGCCGCTCACGTGCGCCGCCGCGAAATCGACGATGATGTAGTGGTACTGCAATCGCCCCGCGTCGTCACGCTGCATCAGATCGATGGCATCGATCATCTCGCCCATCGCGATCTCAATGCCGCACTCTTCGCGCACTTCGCGCTGCGCCGCCTCGCGCAGCGTCTCGCCCAGCTCCACCGCGCCGCCGGGCAAGCCCCAATCGCCGCGCCGCGGCGGATTGCCGCGCTGGATCAACAAAACCGCGTCGCCGTATCGCACGACGACGCCAACGCCGCAGATGGGACGGGAGGGATACTCGCGAGGTTCTATCATCTTCTCTGCATTCAGGTTACTTGTCATTTCCAAAGTCAGAAGGCGGAAGGATGAAAGATGAAAGATGAAAGAAAAACAAACTTCATCCTTCATCCTTCCGAAGTTGGCTTGATGTCCTTCACATTCAGTTGCAGCCGCGCCTGGTTGTTCCACGTCCGCGATTCCAATTGGTACGCCACGTCGATTCGCGGCGGAAGGTGACCCATCCAACTCCCCTGCCGAAATGCGATGGCATCCCACACAACTTGCCCCTCGCTCAGCGTGAGCTTCAAATGCTAGTTGCCGACGATC
>VFSW01010227.1_pt1 | contig 13311 bp, 10 predicted proteins | sample 5358111 | NCBI WGS metagenome assembly VFSW01 (sample SAMN11554181, study PRJNA540505) | mine drainage metagenome | isolation source: sediment from site ElyBrook_90M | place: USA: Ely Copper Mine, Vershire, VT | collected 2017 | reverse complement strand
GCTGGTGAGGGAGCGCACGCCCCGACAGTACCACTCGTCAGCAGATCCTCGGCAGCGCCTCGCCGACGAGCCAGTCGAGGATGCGCTTGCCCCCGAACGTGGTCTCGATCTGGACGAAGCGGTGCTCCTCGTCGATCACGCTACCGATGACGGCGGAGCCACGCCCGAGCGGGTCCGCGCGCATCGCACCCAGCAGTCCGTCCGCGTGGCGGCGATCGCAGATGGCGACGAGCTTGCCCTCGTTGGCCAGATGCAGCGCATCGAGGCCGAGGAGCTCGCACGCCGCCTTGACCTCTTCCCGGACCGGGATGGCGCGCTCGTCGATGAGCATGCCCACGCCGGACTGCTGGGCGATCTCGTTGAGCGTGGCCGACAGTCCGCCGCGCGTGGGATCGCGCAACACGTGGATGTCGGGCACGACCTCCACCATCCGGGCGACCAGCCGGTGAAGGGGCGCCGAGTCGCTCTCGACGCTCGTCTCGAACGACACTCCTTCGCGACTCGACAGGATCGCGACCCCGTGATCGCCGATGGTGCCGCTGACGATCACGACGTCGCCCGGCAGCGCGCGATCCCCCGAAGGCGCCACCACGGGTGGGGGCACGACGCCCACCCCGGTGGTGCTGATGAAGACTCCGTCGCCCTTGCCCTTCTCGACGACCTTGGTGTCGCCCGTCACGACGGGGACCCCAGCGTCGCGTGAAGCACGCGCCATGGACTGCACCACGCGCCGCAGGTCCCGCAGCGGGAAGCCCTCCTCGAGGATGAACGACGCGGACAGGTACAGCGGGCGCGCCCCGGCCATGGCCACGTCGTTGATCGTGCCGTGGACGGCGAGCGAGCCGATGTCTCCACCGGGGAAGAAGATGGGCGAGACGACGTAGCCGTCCGTGGTCATGACCATGCGCCCCGCGGGGACCTCGAAGAGCGCCTGGTCGTTCTTCTTCGCGAGCATCGGGTTGTCGAACGCCGCGACGAAGAGCTCGTCGACGAGCTGCGCCATGGCCTTGCCGCCCGAGCCGTGCGTCAGGTCGACGCGGCCCGCCTCGAAGTCGATCTTGCGACCCCACTTGCTCGTCATGACTCATGCCTCCCCGCTGGCCGCCGGCCGTCGATGGTTCTTCAGGAGCCGGCCGTACGCGTAGTACGCCGCGCACGAACCCTCGGGCGAGACCATGCACGAGCCCACGGGCGACTCCGGTGTGCAGGCGGTCCCGAAGATCTTGCAGTCGGTTGGCTTCTTCAGCCCGCGCAGGATCTCTCCGCACGCGCACGACTTGTGGTCGGCCACCGGCTCGTAGGGGATGCTCCACTTCTTCTCGGCGTCCCACGCGGCGTACTTCTCGCGCAGGCGAAGGCCGCTGTCGGGGAGCGTGCCGAGGCCGCGCCACTCGAAGCTCGGGCGCAGCTCGAGCACCTCTTCGACCAGCGCGATCGCCACGGGGTTGCCGTCGCGCACGACGGCGCGCGTGTACTCGTTCTCGACCTCGTGCCGGCCCTCGTTGAGCTGGCGGACGAGCATGAGGATCGACTGCATCAGATCCAGCGGCTCGAAGCCCGACACCACGACGGGCTTGCGGTGCTCGCGCGCGAAGCGCTCGTAAGGGGCGCTCCCGATGATGGTGCTGACGTGGCCCGGACCCACGAAGCCGTCGACCTGGATGCGCCCCTCCTTCGCCTCGGGCGAACCGAGGATGGCGTCGATCGCCGAGGGCGTCAGGACGTGGTTGCAGAAGACGCTGAAGTTGCCCATGCCTTGCTCGGCCGCCTGCTTCACCACGACCGCCGTGGCCGGCGTGGTCGTCTCGAAGCCGATGGCGAAGAACACGACCTCGCGCGCCGGATGGTCCTTCGCGAAGCGCAGCGCGTCGGCGCTGCCGTACACCATCCGGATGTCGGCCCCCTCGGCCTTCGCCTTGAGCAGGCTCCTGCGGTCTCGAGCGGGCACCCGCATCATGTCGCCGAAGGTGCACAGCGTGACCTCGGGACGGCGCGCGAGCGTGATCGCCTGCTCCAGGCGACCGATGGGCAGCACGCACACGGGGCAGCCCGGCCCGTGGATCATCTCGATCTCGGGCGGCAGCATCTCCACGATGCCGTAGCGCCAGAGGGCGTGCGTGTGGCCGCCGCAGAACTCCATGAGCCGGTAGGTGCGACCCGCGCGGGCTTCGCGTGCCATCCGATCGGCCAGGCGCCGGGCCACGTCCCCGTCGCGGAACTCCTCGATGTACTTCATGGCTCCACCACCGCCCCGGCGCTCACCAGCTCTCGCAGCAGCGCGAGCGTCTTCTCGGCCTCGACGGGGTCGAGCCGGCTCAGGGCGAAGCCGGTGTGAACGACCACGTAGTCGCCCTCGACGATCCCTTCGACGAGCGCCAGGCTGATCGTCTTGCGCAGGCCGCCGATCGACACCGTGGCCGTGTCGCCATCGTGCATCGTCACCACGCGAGCAGGAATGGCCAGGCACATGTCAGCTTCCTCCCATGGCCTGGGCGCACACCCAGGCCTGACCGAGCGAGAGCCCGCCATCGCCCGGAGGCGCGAGGCGGGGTAGCAAGACGTCGACACCGTGCGCGGCGAAGCCGTCGACCAGGGCACGAGCGAGCACGGCGTTCACGATGCAGCCGCCGCCGACGGCGATCTCGGTCTGCGTCCCGAGGGCGGGCAGAGACAGCTCGACCAGCGCGGCGGCCAGCGTTCCGTGGAAGACGTCGGCTCCCTCCTCGGGGCTCATCGCGCGGAGCGCATCCAGGAGCGGAAGGAGATCGAGGACGCCGTGCGCGATGCGCCAGCCATTCGGGAGCACGCGAGGCGCACGCACCAGGCTCTCGAGCACCATCGGCGCCTCGCCCTCGTAGCCGGATCGATCGCGAACGCCGAGGATGCCGCAGGCGGCGTCGAACCACCGTCCGCAGCCGGTCGCCAGCGGGGCGCGAGCGTGTCCGTCGAGCATGCCGGCCAGTGTCGCGCCCTTCGTGCCCCAGCGGCGCTCGATCTCGGCCCGGTGCCCGAGCCTCCAGAGGGCCGCGAGCGCCATGCGCCACGGCTCGCGCGCAGCGACGTCGCCGCCCGGCAGCGGGAGCGACGCCAGGTGACCGACTCGCTCGAAGTACGCCCCGTCCACGCGCAAGAGCTCACCGCCCCACGCCTCGCCATGGGTGCCGCGCCCCACCCCGGCGAGCGCCTGGCCGACGTGGGGTCCCTGGCGACCGTGCTCGGCGAGCACGGCCGCGATGTGTGCGTGGTGATGCTGGACCGGCACGCAAGGCAGCCCCAGCTTCTGCGCGTACTGCGTCGACAGGAGATCCGGGTGCAGATCGTGCGCGACGGCGACGGGCTGGACCTCGAGGATCGATTCGAGGTGGCGGATGGTCTCCTCGAAGAAGCGGTACGTCTCCCGGTCGTCCATGTCGCCGATGTGCTGCGACAGGTAGGCGCGGCGACCGCGCGTCACGCATACGGCGTTCTTCAAGTACGCCCCCGTGGCGAGGACGCTCGGGACGTCGTGCTGCAGGTCGATGCCGTCGGGGACGAAGCCGCGGCCGCGGCGGATGACGAGCGGGGCGCCGGCGACGACGCGCATCACCGGATCGTCGCAGCGGACGACGATGGGACGGTCGTGGCCCACGACGACGTCGGCAATCCCGTCGAGGCGCCGCGCGGCCTCGGCATCGTCGGTCACGAGCGGCTCGCCTCCCGGGTTCGCGGAGGTCATCACGAGCGCCAGCTCCTGCGGCTCCTCGAGCCAGTCGACGCCGGAGGGACGCCTGGCAGCCTCGTGGAAGAGCAGGTAGTGGAGCGGCGACGAGGGGAGCATGACGCCGATCCACGCCAGATCCGGCGCGACGTCCGGAGCGAGGCGCGTGCGGGCCACGGGGCTGCGCGGTGCGAGCACGATGGGCCGGCGGTTCGAGGTGAGCAACGCGGCCTCCTCGGCGCCGAGACGAACGAGGCGCCTGGCGCTGGCCAGGCCCGGGACCATCACTGCGAGAGGCTTGCCGTCGCGCTGCTTGGCACGGCGCAGGCGACCGACCACGTCGGAGTTGCTCGCGTCGCAGGCGACGTGAAAGCCACCGAGGCCCTTGATGGCGACGATTTCGCCGCGGAGCAAGCGTTCGACGATCTCCTCGACCGGTCGCGCGAGCCGGGGACCGCACACGGGGCACGCCGTCGGCTGGGCGTGGAAGCGACGGTCGAGGGGGTCGTGGTACTCGCGCTCGCAGTCGGCGCACATGGCGAAGCTCGCCATCGCGGTCTGGGCGCGGTCGTACGGGAGCTGGCGCGTGATCGTGAAGCGAGGGCCGCAGTGCGTGCAGTTGAGGAAGGGATAGCGGTAACGGCGATTGCCGGGGTCGAAGCATTCGGAGAGGCAGGCGGTACACGGTGCCGCATCCGCGACGATGCCGGTGGTGACGGTGGCCCCCCGTGCGCTCGGCCGGATCTCGAAGGCTGCCTCCTTCACCGCCGCAGCGATGTGCTCGACCTCGAGGGCGTCGACGCGCGCCAGGGGGGGAAGCTCCGCGCGCAGGGCATCGATGAAGGGCCCGGTCGCGCCCCCTTGAACCTCGAGCAGCACGCCGGCGTCGTCGTTGCAGACCCAGCCCGTCAAGGCGTACCGCCGCGCGAGCCCGAACACGAACGGACGGAAGCCCACGCCCTGGACGAGGCCGCGGACCCGCACGCGGGCGCGCTCGGGCTCATGGGCTCGAGCGATCACGCGGCCTCCGCCTCGCGAAGACGCGCGTCGAGCCACGCGTACCAGTCGCCCAGCCCCATCCCGGTCCGGGTCGAGACGCGGAGCACGTCGGCGTGGTGGTTCACCTTGCGTGCGTTGTGCTCGAGGGCGTCGACGTCGAAGTCCAGGTGCGGCAAGAGGTCCACCTTGGTGACGAGCACCAGGCGCGCCGCGTGGAACATGTCGGGGTACTTGAGCGGCTTGTCCTCGCCCTCGGTGACCGACACGAGCACGACCTTGCCCGCCTCGCCCAGATCGAAGCCCGCGGGGCACACGAGGTTGCCGACGTTCTCGACGAACAGGACGCCGTGCGACGGGATCGCGATCTGGCCCATCGCGTCGGAGATCATCCCCGCATCGAGGTGACACATCTTGCCGGTGTTGATCTGTACGGCAGGCACGCCCGTGGCCTGGATGCGGTCGGCGTCGAGGCTCGTCTGCTGGTCCCCCTCGATCACGGCGAGGGGCTGCTTGCCCTCGAGGTCCTGGAGCGTGCGCACCAGCAGCGTCGTCTTGCCGGCGCCTGGGCTCGAGACGAGGTTCAGAGCAAGCACGTGCGCCGCGGCAAACAGGCGCCGATTCGCCGCCGCAAAACGGTCGTTCTTTTCGAGGATGTCGCGCTCGACGCGAACCAGCCGCGCCCCGGGAGAATGCTCGTGGGAGTGGTCGTGATGGTGATCGGGGCCGTGGGCGTGAGCGTGTTCGTGATCGTGATCGTGACGAAGGTGATCATGGTCCTGCTCTTCTCCGCAGCCGCATGTGCCGCACATCAGTCCACCTCCAGGTCCACGACCTTCATCTCGTTGCCCCCGGTCAGGATCCACTGGCCGCCGCCGCACACCGGGCACGGCTCGCCGTGGGCCCCGATCGCGACGTCGCGCGAGCAGTCCATGCAAAAGGCTTTCCCGCCGGGGCGATCGATGACCAGCGTCGCGCCCTCGGCGGCCGTGTCGCGGGCGACGACCTCGAAGCCGAACTCGAGCGCGCGGGGGTCGACGTTGGAGAGGGCGCCGATGGACAGGCGGATGGTGCGGGCGCGGGCGAAGCGATCGCGCTGCGAATGCTCCGTCACCATGTCCACGATGGATTGAGCGAGCGCCATTTCGTGCATCGAGCGTCTCGAACGACGGACGACGCATGGCGCGTGCCGCGCAAAGATCGCGGGAATGTCAGCGGTGGATGGCGCCAGGATCGACGCACGATTTGCGGGCCACGCGGATTCTGCGCGTGACCGGACCTACGCCTCCCGAAGGTCGGCTAGAATGGAAACTCTTCCCGTTGCGCCCGCAGCGCGGCAATCGCCGCCAGGTTCACGATCTCGTCTGCCCCCGCATTCTGCTGCAGCACGTTGACCGCCTTGTTCATCCCGAGGAGCAGCGGGCCGATGACCTCGGCCCCGCCGAAGCGCCACAGGAGCTTGTAGGCGATGTTCGCGGCGTCGAGGTTGGGAAACACCAGCACGTTGGCGTCGTCGGTCAAGGCCGAGAACGGGTAGCGATCCTCGCGCTCCTCCGTCACCAGCGCCAGGTCGACCTGCATCTCGCCGTCGATCTCCAGCTCCGGACGGAGCTTGCGCGCCAGCTCCGCCGCGCGCCTCATCTTCAGCGGGCTCGCCTCGCCCGGCGCGTCGCCGTAGTTCGAGTAGCTGAGGAACGCGACGCGCGGCGTCACGTCGAAGTACTTCGCGAGATCGGCGGTGGTGGCGGCGATCTGCGCGAGCTGCTCCGGGCTCGGATCCGGCTCGAGCGTGCAGTCGGCGAAGAACTTGAAGTCGCTGCGGGTCACGACGATGTACACGCCACATGCACGCAGCCCCGGGCGTGCCCCGATGATCTCCAGCGGCGGGCGAATCGCGTCCGCGTAGCTCTGCGTGAGCCCGGTGACGAAGCCGTCGGCGTCGCCCAGCTCGACCATCATGGCTCCGAAGTAGCCACGCTGCTTCATGCGCATCTGCGCCGACGAGCGCGTGACCCCGCGCCGCTGTCGCTTCTTCCAGTACGCCTCGGCGTAGCGCTCCCCGTCGTCGCCGGCGAGCGGATCCACGATGCGCACGCCCTTCAGCTCGTCCTCGAGTCGGTGCTCGACGATGGACCGCTCGATGGCCACCTTGTCGCCGAGCAGCACGGGATCGCAGAGCGCGTCCTCCTTGAGCGCGGCCGCCGCCTGCAGCACGCGCACGTCCTGACCGTCGTTGAGCGCGATGCGTTTGACGACCTTGCGTGCCTTCTCGAACACCGTGGCCATCACCTGCTGACGGCGGGACTGCATCCGCTGCAAGCGTTCGCGGTAGCCGTCGAGATCGATGGGCTTGCGCGCGACGCCGTCCGCCATCGCCGCCTTGGCCACCGCGGGCGCGACCCACAGCAGCACGCGCGGGTCGAACGGCTTCGGGATGATGTAGTCGGGGCCGAACGTGAACTGCTCCCCCCCGTAGGCGCGCGAGACCGAGTCGGGCACGTCCTCCCGTGCGAGCGCAGCGAGGGCGCGTGCGGCGGCGAGCTTCATTCCCTCGGTGATCTGTCGCGCGCGTACGTCGAGCGCCCCGCGGAAGATGTAGGGGAAGCCCAGGACGTTGTTGACCTGGTTGGGATAGTCGCTGCGACCGGTGGCGACGATGGCGTCGGGCCGCGCCTCGCGCGCGTCGGGATGGCTGATCTCGGGATCGGGGTTGGCCAGCGCGAACACGATGGGCCGCGGCGCCATCTTCTTGAGCATCTCCTTGGTGACCAGCCCCTTGACCGAGCCGCCCAGGAAGACGTCGGCCCCCTCGAGCGCATCGGCGAGCGTGCGGCACCGCGTGTCGCGCACGTAGGGGGCCTTCCACTCGTTGATCGCGTCGGTGCGCCCCTTCCAGAGCACGCCCTTGGTGTCGACCATGAGCACGTTCTCGCGCTTGATCCCCAGGCTCAGCCAGAAGTTGGTGCACGCGATGGCGGAGGCGCCGGCGCCGGACACGACGACCCGCAGCGACTCGAACGGCTTGTTCACGAGCTCCACGGCGTTGATGAGCGCCGCGCCGCTGATGATGGCGGTGCCGTGCTGGTCGTCGTGGAACACCGGGATCTGCATCTCGCGCTTGAGGCGCTCCTCGATGAGAAAACAATCGGGGGCCTTGATGTCCTCGAGGTTGATCCCGCCGAACGTGGGCTCCAGGGCCTTGACCACGCGGCACACCGAGTCGACGTCCTTCGCGTCGATGACCAGATCGAACACGTCGATGTCGGCGAAGCGCTTGAAGAGCACGCCCTTGCCCTCCATGACGGGCTTGCCCGCGTAAGGCCCGATGTCGCCGAGGCCCAGCACCGCGGTGCCGTTCGACACGACGGCGACGAGGTTGCCGCGCGCCGTGTACGTATACGAAAGGTCGGGGTCCTTGGCGATGTCGAGGCACGGCTCCGCGACGCCGGGCGTGTAGGCGAGCGACAGGTCGCGCGCCGTGGCCGTCGGCTTGGTGGGGACGACCTCGATCTTCCCGGGCCGTCCGCGCGCGTGGTAGTCGAGGACGTCCTCGCGCCGGATCTTCTTGGACATGGGGCGGAAGCTGGTGGCCATGACGCCCGGGAGTCTGGCACAAAAAGCTTCGGACCCCCCGGCCTCCCATGCGGAAGTCCGGGAGGTCCGGGCTCTACTGCGAAATCATGTTCAGATCGGCTTGACGTTCTCCGCACGCGGGCCCTTGGGGCCCTGCCCCTGCGTGAACGAGACGCGCTGCCCGGTCTTCAGGTCTTCGAACCGGACGCCCTGGACGGCGGACATGTGAAAGAAGAGGTCTTGCCCGGCGCCGGTGTCGATGAAGCCGAAACCCTTGTCGGTGATGCGCTTGATGGTGCCTTCAGCCATGGAGATGATCCTTCGAGAACGGGGAGCGATTCGCCGGAACAAGGCGTCCCGGTCAAAGTCCCCGGCGCAGTAGGCTCCGCCCGCGGCCAGGAGTCAAACGGCAAGGCGCACTTTTTTCGTACCGGCCCCGACCTGGCCTTCCTTGAGGACCGTGTCCGGTGGGTCGGCGTGCCATCTGCACGCCGACCGAATCAGCGACCCTCGAAGCGGGGCGGACGCTTCTCCACGAACGCCGTCATCGCCTCGCGCAGGTCGTGCGAGGGCAGGAACGCCGAGTTCCAGAGCGCCACGGTGCGCAGACTGTCGGCCGCAGCGCGCTCGGACGCCGCGTTGAGCACCTGCTTCACGCCCTGGACGACGAGCGGTGGATTGGCCGCGATGCGCCGGGCGAGCGCGACCGCGCCGTCGAAGAGCGCGGCCTGCGTGTCGAACACGTCCTCGACCAGCCCGATGCGGAGCGCCCGCGCCGCGTCGACGTCGTCGCCCGTGAGCGCGAGCATTCGCGCGTGACCCTGTCCGACGATGGCGGGGAGACGCGCGAGGGTCCCGACGTCAGCCACCATCGCGAGCTTCACCTCGCGCACGCTGAAGCGGGCGTCCGCCGAGCAGAGTCGGACGTCGCACGCGGTGACGAGGTCGACCCCTCCACCGACGCACCAGCCGGCGATGGCCGCGACCACCGGCTTGCGACACGCCGCCACGCAGGACATCGTGCGCTGCATTCGTTCGATCGTCGCGAGGAAGTCGGTGCGCTCCCTGGCGAGCGCGGCTTCGCCCAGCACGGTGCCGAGCTCGCCGCCCATCGTCGCGAGGTCCAGCCCGTACGAGAAGTGCTCGCCCTCGCCGCGCAGGACGACGGAGCGCACCTCGGGAGTCGAATCGAGCCAGGCGAAGGCCTCCGGCATCTCGGACCAGAACGCCGGCCCCATGCGGCTGGCCTTTCCGGCGGCACGCATCACCACCGTCGCGACGTGGTCCTCGAGGGAGATGCCGAGCGCTTTCAGGACGGGAATGGGCGAGCTCATGGGGCGGCATTGTGGCACGAGGCGGGACGACTATCCTCGCCCGTCGATGAGCCGTGAAGCCGGGAGCGAGCCGTTCACCCTCGCCGACGCGGTGGTGTCTCTGGATCCGATCACCCGCGAGCACGCGGCGGCGTTGCTCGCGATCGGCTCGGGCGCTCGCGAAACCTACGTGCTCACGCGCGTCCCGGCCACCGCCGAGGCGGCAGCGAAGTACGTCGACGACGCGCTCGCCGATCGGGAGCGTGGCGTCTCCGTGCCGTTCGTGACCCGCGACGTGCGGAGCGGGCGCATCGTGGGCTCCACGCGGTTCATGAGCATCGAGCACTGGACGTGGCCGGTCCCGCGCGCACCGGAGCCTGCGCCGCGCTTCGCCGACGGAGTCGAGATCGGCTCCACCTGGCTCGCTCCCGAGGCGCAGCGCACGGCGATCAACACGCACGCCAAGCTCCTCATGCTCCGGCACGCCTTCGAGGTCTGGCGCGTCCGGCGCGTGACGCTCAAGACGGACGCACGGAACGTGCGATCGCGGAGCGCCATCCAGCGCATCGGGGCGACGCTGGACGGCGTGCTGCGCGCCCACATGCCTGCGTTCGACGGCGAAGTGCGGGACACGGCCTTCTACTCGTTCGTCGAGTCCGAGTGGCCCTCGGTGGGCGCACGACTCGAGGCCCTCGCTGCGGTTCGATCGAAGGCGTAGGCGCGCGAATCTTGCGCGCCAGCGCAGAAACCGTCGGGGCCGCCGGCCGACGCCGGGAAGATTTGCGCATGGCTCGCGGCTCGCATGAGCGACCGCGTGACCTGGCTCACCCTGGACGGAAACGAGGCGGTTGCCCGGGTCGCCCACGCGGCGAGCGAGGTCATCGCCATCTACCCCATCACCCCCAGCTCGACGATGGGGGAGCTCGCCGACGAATGGTCGGCCAAGGGGCGGCAGAACCTCTGGGGGGACGTCCCGAGCGTCATCGAGATGCAATCGGAGGCGGGGGCGGCCGGAGCGCTGCACGGCGCCCTGTCCGCGGGGGCGCTCTGCACCACGTTCACGGCGTCGCAGGGGCTGCTCCTGATGATCCCGGACATGTACAAGATCGCGGGCGAGCTCACGCCGTTCGTGATGCACGTCGCGGCCCGGACCATCGCGACGCACGCGCTGTCGATCTTCGGCGACCACGCCGACGCCATGGCCTGCCGGCAGACCGGCTTCGCCCTGCTCTGCTCGGGCTCGGTGCAGGAAGCGCACGACCTCGCCGTCATCGCGCACGCCGCCACGCTCCAGACCCGCATCCCATTCCTGCACTTCTTCGACGGCTTCCGCACCTCGCACGAGGTGGCGAAGATCTCCATCGTCCCCGACGACGACCTGCGCTCGATGCTCGACGCAAGCGCGATCGCCGCCCACCGCGAGCGCGCCCTGACGCCCGACCACCCCACGCTGCGCGGCACGGCGCACAACCCCGACACCTACTTCCAGGCCCGCGAGGCGGTGAACCCCTTCTACGACGCCTGCCCCGGCAAGGTGGCGGCGGCGATGGAGCGCTTCACGAGCCTCACGGGGCGCCGCTACCGGCTCTTCGACTTCGTCGGGCACCCGCAGGCCGAGCGGGTGGTCGTCATGATGGGCTCCGGGGCCGAGGCGGCGCACGAGGCGGTCGAGTGGATGGTGGCGCGGGGCGAGAAGGTCGGCCTGCTGAAGGTCCGTCTCTACCGGCCGTTCCACGTCCCCTCCTTGATCGAGGCCTTGCCTCCCACGGTGGAGGCGATCGCGGTGCTCGATCGCACCAAGGAGGCCGGCGCGGTGGGCGACCCGGTGTGGCTGGACGTCGTAGCGGCGTTCGCCGAGGCGCGTCGCCTGGGGCTACGCGCGGGTCGGCCGGAGCCCCTGGTCACCGCGGCGCGCTACGGCCTGTCGTCCAAGGAGCTGACTCCGGCGATGATCAAGGCCACGCTGGACGAGCTGGCGCGACCCGTGCCGCGCAGCCACGTGACCCTGGGCATCGAGGACGACGTCACCCACCGATCGCTCGCCCACGATCCCACGTTCGACATCGAGCCGGACGACGTGGTGCGCTCCGTATTCTTCGGCCTCGGCTCGGACGGCACGGTCGGCTCGAACAAGAACACGATCAAGATCATCGGCGAGGAGACCGACCTCTTCGCGCAGGGCTACTTCGTCTACGACTCGCGCAAGTCCGGCTCGACGACGGTCTCGCACCTGCGCTTCGGCCCTCACCCCATCCGCTCCACGTACCTGGTGCGCGAGGCCAGCTTCGTCGGCTGCCACCACCCGCAGTTCCTGGACCGCTTCGACGTCGTCGGGATGGCGAAGCCCGGAGCGACGCTGCTGCTCAACACCCCGTGGAAGCCCGAGCAGGTGTGGGATCGCCTGCCGGTCGAGGTCCAGGAGCAGCTGCTGGAGAAGCGGATCAAGCTCGTCGTCATCGACGCCTACGCCATCGCCGAGGAGGCCGGGCTCGGCAAGACGCTCGGGACGGTCATGCAGGCGTGCTTCTTCGCGCTCTCGAAGATCCTGCCGCCTGACGAGGCGCTCGACCGCATCAAGAAGACGATCGCCAAGACGTACGGCAAGCGGGGCGAGGTCGTGGTCAGGCGCAACTATGCGGCCGTCGATCTGGCCGTGCAGCGCATGACGGAGGTGCCGCTGCCGGACCGTATCTCCTCCACCCGGCACCGCCCTGCGCCGCTGGCCGATCTCGGCCGCACACCCCCACGCTTCGTCGAGGCCGTGACCGCCGCGATGATCGCGGGCAGGGGCGACCTGCTGCCGGTGAGCGCGTTCCCCGTGGACGGGACATGGCCGACCGGCACCGCCGAGTGGGACAAGCGCTCCACGGCCCTGGAGCTTCCCGCGTGGGATCCGGCGATCTGCATCCAGTGCAACAAGTGCGCACTCATCTGCCCGCACGCCGCGCTGCGCACCGTGGTGTTCGACCCCGCGCACCTCTCGGGAGCCCCGTCGGGATTTCTGTCGACCACGTACAAGGCCAAGGAGCACGCGGGGCAGACGTACGTCGTGCAGGTGGCGCCCGACGACTGCACGGGGTGCGGCCTATGCGCCGCATTCTGCCCGGCGAAGGACAAGAGCAATCCCCGGCACAAGGCGATCGACATGGTCGACGCGACGGACCAAAAGGCCATCGAGCGCCCGCGCTTCGCGTTCCTGGGCACCGTGCCCCCCGTGGACCGGAAGAAGGTCCACCTCGACGTGAAGGGCAGCCAGCTCCTGGAGCCGCTCTTCGAGTTCTCGGGCGCCTGCGCGGGTTGCGGCGAGACTCCCTACGTGAAGCTGCTGTCGCAGCTGTTCGGGGATCGGGCCATCGTGGCCAACGCGACCGGATGCTCCTCCATCTACGGCGGCAACCTGCCGACGACCCCGTGGCGCAAGAACGCGCAGGGGCGAGGGCCGGCCTGGTCCAACTCGCTCTTCGAGGACAACGCCGAGTACGGGCTGGGGATGCGGCTGGCGGTGGACGCACGGCGCGACCACGCGCGAAGGCTGCTGCGGTCGCTCTCGGCGCAGGTGGGCGGCGAGCTCGCAACGGCGCTGCTGGAGGGGCCGCAGCAGGACGAGGGCCAGATCGAGGAGCGTCGCGGCCAGGTGGAGGAGCTGCGCCGCAAGCTCGCCACGCTCGAGGGCCCCGACGCGCGGGAGCTCGCCGACGCGGCCGACTACCTCGTGAAGAAGAGCGTGTGGAT
>VFSW01010226.1_pt1 | contig 13312 bp, 15 predicted proteins | sample 5358111 | NCBI WGS metagenome assembly VFSW01 (sample SAMN11554181, study PRJNA540505) | mine drainage metagenome | isolation source: sediment from site ElyBrook_90M | place: USA: Ely Copper Mine, Vershire, VT | collected 2017 | reverse complement strand
CCGCCGGACAAGGCGGATACGCGTGCCTGCTGCCTCCGCAGGGGCGCATCCTGGGCGATCTTTATGCTTACAACCGGGGCGAGTCGATCGGCGTCGACACCGACCGCAGCCAGATCGAAAAGATTCTGGCGACGTTCGATCACTACATCATCATGGACGACGTAGAGGTCAAGAATCTCGGCGAAGAGTTAACCGCGCTGGGCATCGCCGGGCCAAAATCGCGCGATGTTCTGCAGAGAGCTGGAATCAAAGTCCCAGAAATGCAGCCACTGCAGATTCTCGATGCCACTTGCGAATGCGATTGTGACTGCCTGAAGTGCACGGTCGTACGCGGAGAAGATGCGGCTCAAGAAAGTTACGAGCTGTGGCTCGCGCCATCCGAAGTCCGAAAGACGTGGTACGCGCTGGTGGCCGCCAGTGCGACGCCAGTGGGATATGAGGCGCTCGAGTTGCAACGCATTTTTGCCGGCGTCCCGCTCTATGGAGTGGACATTCGCGAGCGCGACCTGCCGCAGGAAACGGATCAAGCACGCGCGTTAAACTTCAATAAAGGCTGCTATGTCGGCCAGGAGATTGTTGAGCGCATCCGCTCCCGAGGCGCGGTGCATCGCTCGTTCGCAGGCTTCGTTTTGGGCGAGGGCGATGCCGTCACGGCTGGCGCAAAGGTTTTCGCCGGAGAAAAAGAAATCGGCGAGATTACGAGTTCGCTCGCCCCCCTCGGCGATCAACCTGGATTCGCGCTCGGCTACATACGGCGCGAGGCAAGGCTTCCCGGTAAAGAAGTTCTGATCGGCGCTACCAAAGCGCAAGTTGCGGAATTGCCCTTTCGAAAAATCTGAAGACTTAGGAACGAACATCATGGCTGATAAAAATAGAGAGCAGTCCTCTTTCACGGTCACCGACCGGCGGCTCTTCACATCGGATGGCGAATTGCGCGGCGAGGCGACCGAGCAGACGGAAACTCCGCAACCGACGATCAAGAAGGACGCCGCGCCGGTGCAAGAAATGCCTGCGCAAGCACCATTGAAGACCGAGGAAACGGACCGCGAGATGCCGATACCGCCGACCGCCGCTGAACAGGAAGCGCAGGCAGCGGCCTATCGCCAGTCATCGAAGGACCTCGACACACAGGTAGAACTGAACGGTCACTCGGCAAAAGATTTTGAGATCACATTCGAGCGTTTCATCGCGTCGCTCTACATGACCGCGATGCTGCAACTGGGACTGATGCGACAGCCGGGCGAACAGCCACGAGTCGACATCCTCGGAGCGCGGCAGACCATCGACACATTGAGCCTGCTGACTGAAAAGACGAAGGGAAATCTGACACCGACCGAAGAGGGCCTTCTGCAGAACAGCCTCTACGAAGTGCGCATGGCCTATGTTGAGGTCACCAACGCGCTGGCGCGTCCGCCACAACCGGGCCCGGCCACCGGGACCAGCGGACGGTAAACGAGAAAGATGAAAGCCACCATCACCGTGCTGGGGAGTGGGACTTCGATGGGCGTCCCCACGCTCGGCTGCACTTGCCCAGTCTGTCATTCCAGCGATCCGCACGACCGGCGCACGCGGCCTTCAATCATGATCGAGTACGATGACAAAGTCGTGCTCATCGACACAACGCCCGATTTTTATTCGCAGGCCATCCGCGAAAACATCCGCCAAGTCGATGCCGTGCTGTACACCCACACCCATGCGGACCACATCCTGGGTATCGATGACTTGCGTCCACTGAGTTACCGGCACAAGCCCAATAAGCTGCCGCTGTATGCCCGGCCGGATGCTGCGGCTTTTCTGCGGCGCATGTTCGCTTACATCTTCGACGCCGACTATAAGTTTGGCGGGCTGCCGCTAGTTCAATTGCATCCGATCGACGGGCCTGTCGACGTGTTGGGAGTCACGTTCGTCCCGATTATCCTGATTCATGGCGAGGCCCAGATCTACGGCTATCGATTCGGTTCCGCGGCGTATCTTACCGACCACAGCGAGATTCCGGATTCTTCCATGCATCAGTTGGAAGGACTGGACATTCTTTTCCTCGATGCGCTGCGCCACCAACCGCACCCGACACATTCGACCGTCAGCAATTCGCTGGCGATCGTTCAGAAATTGAAACCCCAGCGCGCGTTCTTCACGCACATCTGCCACGATTTAGCACACGAAGCGACGAATGCAACTTTGCCCCGGCACGTCCGCCTGGCTTATGACGGGCTGAAGCTGGAGTTTGAGATCTGATTTGCGATTTGCGATTGACGAATGACGATTGACTCGGGGAAATCGGCAATTGACAATCGCAAATCGAAAATTGATGTTTGTCTTCCACAAACTCGACGACGTTCCCGCCGACTTTGGCCCGACGCTGCTTAGCGTGGGTAACTTCGACGGCATTCATCGCGCCCACGCACATGTCTTGCGCGAGATTGTCGCACGAGCAAAGACGCAGGATGCCAAGGCTGTCGCGGTAACGTTTGAGCCGAACCCAGCGCGGATTCTCAGGCCGGAATCAGGCCTGAAACTGCTCACTCCGACACCTGAGAAGCTGCGCCTGCTGGAGCAGACTGGAATCGATGCGGTTCTGCTGCTTCCCTTCGGGCGCGATCTTTCTTTGATGACGCCGCGGCAGTTCGCCGAGCGAATCCTCAAAAAGCGATTGCGCGCGCGCGAAGTGCACGAAGGTTACAACTTCCGTTTCGGGCACAAAGCGGCCGGCGACATGAATCTGCTGGCCGAGTTTGGTCGGGAGATGGGATTCGAGGTTAAGGTCTATCCCGAAATGAAGTTGCGGCGTGAAACTGTTTCCAGCAGCCAGATTCGCAAACTCATCGCCGCCGGGCGAGTGAGCCGCGCCCGCCATCTACTGGGAAGACCGTTCTGCATTCTCGGAACGCCCGGCCGGGGCCGGGGCTACGGCTCCAAGTACACCGTACCCACCATCAACCTGGCGCGCTACGAAGAACTTGTGCCCATGCATGGCGTGTACATCACCTGCACGCGAGTTGGCGCGGAACAGTTTGAATCGGTCACCAATGTTGGGAATCGTCCAACGTTTGGAACAGAATTATTCGCGATTGAGACTCATCTGCTGAATTTCCATCCGATCGAACTACAGCCTGAAACGGAAGTTGAGATTTGTTTCCTGCAACGATTGCGCGACGAGTTTAAGTTTCCTTCCGTCGATGCGTTGCGCGAGCAGATCGCGCGTGACGTACAGAAAGCGCGCCGGTACTTTCACTTGCAAAAGGTGATGCCCGTTTCTCGCTAGAACCGCTAATGCGGCAGGTAGCCAAATTCCATCGGCAGTTTCCCGTCCACGTGAACAACATTGATGCTGTTGTCGATAGAGCGCACGTCGATGAGGCCAACCGCTCCCGGTTCGGCCTCGACCATTTTGATGACGTCGGCGTCGGTATCGACGAGCACAATCGAATCTTTGTGTGCTGCCAGAAATGAAGTCCATTCCGTGGCCGACATCCTATTCAATCGTTGCAGAGTCTCTGTTTCTCCCAACGAGTGCTTGTGCAGCACCAGGACCACGTTCTTGCCGTCGGGCCACTTCTTCAACTCAGCGTGGAAAATTCGCGCCAGGTGCGCGGAGCTAACATTTTCGACCGCGTTCTCCTTGTTCACCACTACGGCCATGTGATGCGCAAAGCAGGGCGTTAGCGATGCCAGCACAAATACCAGCGCGCTCATTGTGTGACGAATCTTCATAATGACACCCCTGGAAATCCTCGTCTGGATGGAAATAGCCTAGCCAAGAATCGGCGTTGACAATGTAAAAACCGCAGGTATCGCTACACTGAAGTAACCAGAGAGTTAACGAGCTGATTCTGCCAGCAGTGGCAATCGCCTTAACGGCGCCCGTGCTACGATTTTTGAGATGAACGCTCAACGCGCAGACGTCAGCCGAATCAAAATCAACATCGGATGCGGACTCTCCGGCATTTCCGGCGGGCACAACTTCGCTAACTCGCCAACGATCACCCTTTCGCGAGTTCCCGTGCTCAATCGCGCTATGAAAACGCCCGCCTGGCCCCGTGACGTGCAACGTTACGACGTACGCAAAGGACTTCCCTTTTCCGACGGCACGGTCAGTTATATCTACTCCTCGCATACATTCGAACATTTCACCCCAGCCGATTCCCTGGCGATTGCTAAGGACTGTTACCGCGCACTCGCTCCGGGAGGCATTCTGCGTATCGTGGTTCCGGATCTTGCGTTGATCGTACGCGACTATCTAGCCGACTCGCGCCCACAGGCCGCGCAGGAGATGTTGTCAAAGTTGAGCCTGAATCATTCCTGGCAAGACGTGCTTCATCCCGGCTCGAATCACTCGCAGATGTTTGACGGCAAAGCGCTGGTTCACATGTTGTGTGAAGCTGGCTTCGCGCAGGTTGAGATTTCGAGCTTCGGAAAAAGTGCGATCCCCGAAATTGCTCAGATCGAACTCGCAGTACGAAAGAACGAGAGCCTGTACGTGGAAGCGGTGCGCTAGCGCCTTACTCCATCGGCTCAATCACCACGGCATCGCGCGTCGCAGCCAGCCGTCCCGGCAATTGCACAATCACAATCGCCGATAGTACTAGAACAATCCCCAAAGCTTGAATTGGCCGGACCGTCTCGCTCAAAAACGCCGCAGCAAGCAGTATCGAGAACACCGGCTCCAGGCAGCTGGCGATGATGGCGCGTGTCGGCTCCAGATGCTGCAGGCCCAGGAAGTAGAGTGAAAATGAGCCCAGCACGGAGATCATGGAAAACACAAAGAGGAACACCCACTGCGCCGGTGCGTAGTGCGCAGCCGCAACCTTCCATGGCGGATTGACGATCAGCCAGAATGCCGCCGCCGAAGTTAGCGTCCAGAACAGCACACGCCAGCGATCATGACGAGCCAGTATGCCGTGTCCGCCGACGTTATAAAACGCGAACGAAAACGACGCCAGCAGTGCCGCGATCAATCCGTATGAGTCGAGGTGCAAAGCCAATCCCGCCGGCGTTCCGATCAGGCCGATGGTCAGGACGATCCCGGCTATGGCAAACGCAACTGCCAAAACCTTTCGCAACGAAATCTTTTGTTGCCCCCGCGCGACCACATACATCAGCACCCACACGGGTGCTGTGTACTGCACGACAATCGCGATGGCCACCGATGTCCGCTGGATGGCAACGTAATAAAAATAATTTGAAGCCGCGCCTCCCAACATGCCCAGTCGGAGGCATTGCACCAGATCGCGCTCCGGCAGAGCGATGCGGCGCCATCCGCTGCGGCCAAGCGCCGGAAGCAATATCAGGAGTGAAAATGAAGTGCGCGTCTGCGAGAGGATTAGTGGGTCAATCGGGTTCGTGGATTGCCCATTCAGGGCAAGTTTTCCCGTAAAGACCGCACGCCCCAGAACTGCTGACACCCCCCAGAGCAACGTCGCTAAGCCGATAAAGAGATATCCGCGTAGAGGATGCGGAACACGTTGGTTTTGCCGGGCAGGGTTCAGGATTCGTTCACCGAATCCGAGGATGGGGCCGCGTCCAGCAACTGGTCAAGGCGGGTCGGATCAAAACCCACGATCACCTCTTCCGAACTCCCCGACATGACCACCATCGTGGGAGTCTCTTCGCTTTCGTACTGTTCGATCATGACGCGGCGCGCCTCGCGATCCGTCGAAATGTCGCACTCCTCGAAAGGTATCTCACGCGCTTCGAGGAACACCCGCATCAATTCGCAGGAGAGACAGCCGGGTTGAGTAAACATCTTTATGCGGACAGTCATGGTGATCCTGCTTCCATCAGTCGTGATACTCGATTTCGAAACTAATCTTCGCAGTCTTGCCCAGCATGGCCGAAACCGAGCAATACTTTTCTTTGGAAAGATGCACCGCATCTTCCACCGCCTTGTGCGACACCTTCCCGCCCACGCGGTACAGCAGCTTGATTTCAGTGTAGACCGCGGGATATCCCGACGCCCGCTCTCCCTCAGCCCGCACTTCGAGATGGGTGAACGGCTCCCGCTTCTTGCGCAGAATGCCGACCACATCGGAAGCGGTGCATCCACACAGCGCAATGAGCACAAGTTCCATCGGTGTGCTGGCTGTCTTTTCTGAAGCCGTGTCCATGACGATGGCGTGCCGCGACATCGCCTCGCCTATGTAGCGTTCCTGGTCGGTCCAAATGGCTTTCGCTGAAATCATCGCTCGTATTATCTCCGGTTATCCGTGCTGGGTTCGGGATGTATGAGAACTCGAAATAGTTCCGGCGTGTCGTGCTTGAATCGAACTTCCAGTTCGGTTTGAATGTCGTGCACGTCGGCCAGCGACATGTCGTCAGAAAATGTGCAGTGGCACGAGACGTAAAGCCGGCCGCGCACGCGCTTGATCACGAATTCGTGAATGTCGAGAATCTGCGAAAAGTGCGCCGCAGCCGTGCGCATGCGATTTTCTAATTGCGCGTCGGTGAATACTTCTTCCGGCGTTTCGATGGTCGCCGGCTCGCTCTCGATGTGCGTGAGAATGTCGAAAATCTCCGGAACTTCGCGGCGCATATCCGCCTCGAGTTCCGTGACCTGATCGTGCGCTTGCTTGAGCGTCATTCGCTCGTCCAGTTCGATGTGTTGTTCGACGTGGAGATGCCCGGCCAGGTGCTGCACGCTGATGTCGTGCACATTGAGATTCTGGCGAGTAGCCACGGCGCGGATGCGATCAAAGATATTTTCCGAACCCTGGGCCCGCGGCAAGGATTGAACCGTAACGTCAGCGTCGGGGAGAATGCGATGCACCGCTTCAGAAACGGCTGCGGTTAACTGCCCGGACCTCTGAAAGGTAACGGTACGCGCCAGCCCGACGTTCAGATCCGCGAAATAGCGATTCCCGGCGCGCCGGATGCGGATGCGATCAACCTCCAGTACGCCGTCGAGCCGCACAACGGCGTCGTAGATTTTTGACCGCACACCTGGCGGCGCCGCGTCGAGAAGCGCGTCGACGGTTCGGCGTGCCAGCCGCCAACTCACGGACACCACTACACCGGCGACGAACAGGGCAGCAATCGGATCGGAATCGCGCAGCCAGTCTATGTGGTACGTGCGTCCAACCAAGACCAGCAGTAAGCCCAGTACAACCACACCGGCCGACCACACATCGGTCGAGAAATGCAATGCGTCCGCTTCCAGCGCCTGGCTGTCATACTTGGTGGCAATACGGCCCAGCGCTCGCGACCGCCACCAGTCAATGCCCATGGAAAGCAGCATCACCGCGAATGCCGCAATCGAAGGTTCAATCTCGATGTGGCGGAAAAACAATCGCACGACGGCTTCATAGATGATCCACGCGCACGTGAGCAGCAAGAGGCCGGTCTCAACAAAGGCAGAAAAATTTTCGACCTTGCCATGGCCATACTGATGATCGGCATCGGCAGGCTTATCAGATATTCCCACAGAAAAATAGGTGAGGAGCGCGGCAATGAAATCGAGCGCGGAGTGTGCCGCCTCCGAAAGAATGCCCAGGCTCCCGGTGGTGAATCCGACCACAACCTTCAGTGTCGTGATCACAACCGCCGCAAGCACGGATCCCGCCGCCGCCGCACGTTTTTCGGCACGCATCAGATCCGACGCGGTGGCAGCGCGGCTTGCAGGCATGCAGGCATTATCGCCGCTGCTCACTGATTGCGCCAAGAGAATCAGGGACTTTACGTCCGGGGCAGAGGGCAAGAAGACCTAGGCAGCGGTCAGCCCGAGCACCCGTAACGCCAATCACAGCAATCAGAACCGGAAGAGAAAATTCACAGTCTTATGCTAGGATTTCATGTTTGGTACATCTCACCTTTCCGGTGGACCAATTCCTTTTGGAGGAATCTAACTATGCGTAAGAGTTGGCTGATGTGTGTTCTGATGGGGTCACTGGCCTGGGGACAGGCCGCGCCGGGCACCCCTCCGCCCGGAGGCGCTCAAGCTCCGGCCCCAGCGAAACCCGCGGCTCCGCCTGATCTCTCGGCGAGCGTGGCGCCGACGGCAGCCGTGATCACGGTGAACGGCGTGTGCCCGGCACAACCGAAATCAACTGCCGCCGCAGGCACGGCCGCCAAGCCTGCAACCGGCGCCAAGACTGCCGCAGCTGCGAAACCGGCCGATTGCAAAACCGTCATCACCCGCGCCGAATTCGAAAAGCTGGCCAACGGCGTTGCCCCCAACATGACGCCACAGTTGAAGAAACAGCTGGCCAGCATTTTGCCCCGCCTGATCGCGATGTCGAGCGCCGCCAAAAAGCAGGGACTGGACAAGACTCCGCAGTTCGAAGAAACCGTGAAGTTCGCCAAAATGCAGATCCTTACCCAGGAACTGCAACGCAAGATTCAGGAAGACGCTGGGAAAGTTCCGCCCGCGGACGTAGAGGACTATTACAAGAAAAATCCTGAGGCCTTCGAGCAGTACAACCTCGATCGCCTGTTCGTGCCGCGCGCCAAGCAGCCCGAACCCGATAAGGACGACGAGGCCAAAGAAGAAAAGAACGAAAAGCAGGATGAGAAACTGACTGACGAACAGAAGAAGGCCAAAGAGGCTGAGGAGAAGGCCAAGGCTGATGCCAAAGAGGCTGCCGACAAGGAGAAGCAAGAGGCCGGCGAAGCAGAGATGACCAGACTCGCGGAAACCCTCCGTGAGCGCGCCGCCAAAGGCGAAGACTTCGTGAAGCTGCAGAAAGAAGCCTTCGACGCCGCCGGGATGAAGATCGAATCCCCGACGGTGAATCTGCCCAAAGTGCGCCGTACCGGGCTGCCTCCCGCACACGCTGCCGCGTTCGATCTGAAGGTCGGCGACGTTTCGCAGATCATCAGCGACACCGGTGGTCACTACATCTACAAAATGAACAGTAAAGAGCAGCTTCCCCTGGATCAAGTCAAAGACGAGATCCACAGCAAGCTGCAGAACGAGCGCCAGAAGAAGGCCATGGACGATCTGAACGGCTCGTTCAAGGTCGATACCAATGAGGCATACTTTGGACCTCCGACGCCGGGCGGAATGCCTGGCGGAGGCCCGCCACCCCCGCGGATGCCGCATCCGCACATGGTGCCGACGCCAACCACGCCGCCTCCGGGCGCAGGACAGGCCGCTCCAGCGCCAAGCGCGCCGCCGGCTGCAAAACCGAACTAATGGCCAAACCTGTTGTCGTGGTCACCGGTGTTGCTGGAAACCTGGGCACCAGACTGTTATCGCTGCTCGGCAGTTATTCCGTGATCGGGGTGGACGTAAGTCCACCCCGTACCGACTGCGAGATGCAGTTCGAAAAGCTCGATCTGGGTCAAGAGTCATCCACCCGCGAGTTGCATGATCTCCTTCGCGACAGGCACGCGCATGCCGTAGTTCATCTCGCATTCGTAATCGATCCGGTGCGCACCGGCGTGCTCGATGTCGATCGCATGTGGCAAATCAACGTGGCCGGCACGGCTCGCGTGATGGAGGCGATCACCGAGGTCAACCGCGTCGCCGACGACGGCGTCAAGCAGTTCATCTTTCCCAGCAGCGTATCGGCCTACGGACCCGACTTCCAGCAGCCTGCGACTGAGGAATCTCCGCTCGCGGCCCACACCCTGCCCTACGCCGTTCACAAGAAAGAATCCGACGAAGTGGTGCAGCAGCGCGCGCCTTCATTGCGCGGCTGTAGCGTATATATTCTGCGCCCGCACATTTTCGCGGGCGCCAGCGTGCAGAACTACCTGATGGGAGCTTTTCACGGCACGCCCAACGGCAAAGGCGCGCGTGCCGAAAAAATGCGGGAACAGGGCACCCGCCTTCCCTGCATGCTGCCGCGAGGACAGCAGTATCTGGACAACAAGATCCAGTTCATCCACGTCGACGACATGGCGCGCCTGATCCAACACATTCTGCAGCGCGAACCGGAGGCCCAGCGACTGACCGTGCTCAACGTCGCCGGCCGCGGTGAACCTCTGAACTTCGCGCGCTGCATCGAAATGGCGCATGCGAAATTAATTCGTGTTCCCGGGACATGGGTGATGCGGCAAGTCCTGAAATTCCTCTGGAACCGTCAGATCTCAGCCATCCCGCCCGAGGCGCTGCCCTACATGACCGGCCAGTACATCATGAATACCGATCGTCTTCGCCGTTTTCTGGGCCCCGAGTACGAGCACGTCATTCGCTACACGGTGCCCGTCGCGTTCGCCGATAGCGTCCAGCCACCCGACAGCTAGCGCGGCGCCGATCTTTTTGGATCCGAGTCCGGAGGACCCGTGCCCCCATACACCTGCGGCTCTCCAAGACTGCCTTTCGCTGGCAGATGGCGGATGTAAAGCACCATCTGCCAGATCTCTTCATCGCGAAACATCTCTTTCGCCGCTGGCATTCCCGATGGCGCAATCCCATTCTGAATGTCCGATGCAGCTGTCCGTCCGTGTACTCCTGCACCGATTTCGCACTCAACATCGGGACCGGAGGCGACATCTTATCGGCAAAAGGGACGCCTGTGTTCTGGCCATCCAGCCCATGGCACACCATGCAGTAAGACGTGAAGTTGCGTTGTCCCGGGTGAACATTTTCTTCGCTCTCCGCCAATGGATTGACGTCGCCCTTCCCGCCGACTGTGATCCGCCGCTTCGCGCCCTGCATGAGTTTCGTTTCAAACTCTCCGGGGGGGCTCACCTGGCACGCCGAGAAAAGGAGCAGCGCCAAGCCAATCACAACTGTGCTCGCTGTGAGTTGAAGATGAAAGCGAACAGGCAACCCAACCATCGCTACTCCACCACGATCGTCATGTTCATATTTCCGTGATTGGCCCCGCAAAAGTGGTCACAGATCGTAAGGAACGTGCCTGCCACCTGCGGCGTTACGGTTCTTTCAATGGTCTCGCCGGCGGGAATTTCTTCATCTAGCTTGAAGGGCCGCAAGAAGAATCCATGCGCCACATCTTCGCTGTGAATCCGCAGCTTCACCGCTTGTCCTTTCTTCAATGTGATTTTGTCCGGAGTGAACGCAAACCGCTTAGCCGTGATCTCGACCACCGGAATGTTGTCTGCCTTCGCGTGGTTCGTTCCGGTAAGCAGGGCCAACGCGCAAAAGCTCAGGGCAATCAACACACTTCTGCTTAGTTTTCTTTTCAACATGATTTCTTCCTCTTGATAGTTGTTCGCTGATTACACTGCAGGCTCGCGCAATAACTGCTGCACTCCATTGATGCCGCGAAATTCGCGCGCCGTAAGTTCGACATCCTCGATCGAGATCGACTTGGCACCCGACTGCGCCTTGCCATCGAAACTCACTGTTCGAATGCCGAGATTCTTGAATGGATGATCCTTGTCGAACGGCAGCGGTTTTCGCGGCCCCTGCACATTGGCCGGATCGGGAAAGGCAAAGATCAGCGACCGCGCCGCATAGTGATGCACGTTCCCTGTTTCATGCGCATCGTCGCGGTGAATGTGCCCGTACAGGACAGTCACGTTGTCGTAGCCAGAAAGAACATTCATCACGTCATCGCCGTCGCTCGTAAACCACTCCCAATCCGGCCGTAAATCGAACAACGGCCGGTGTGTGAATACGACGATGGGCGCCGTCTTCGAGAATCGCGTCAGATCTTTCTTTAACCACCCCAATTGCTCGGCACCGACTTCCGGCTTGGCCCGCGAAACGTTGTCCAGCGCCACAAAGTGCACGCCACGATGATCGAACGAGTAGTGACTCTCACCGAAGAATTCGCGATAAAGAGCTCCGCCATCGAGCCCCGCATCGTGCTCTCCCGGCACACACTTAATCAAAGGCACATTGATCGTCCTCGATATTTCCTGAAACTGCTTCATGCGTTCGACGTGGACATTTCGATCCTCCGTATCGTGCGTCAGGTCGCCCGTGAACAGCAGCAGGTCGGGCTTCTGCGGCAACCCGTTGATCATCTCCACCGCGCGCTCGAACGCCTTGGTGCCCAGTGGATCGGGCGGTCCAATGAAACCAACGTGCGCGTCGCTCAGCTGCACAAAGGAAAAAGGCGACACTTTTTCTCCACTCGCGCGCCCCAGTGCCGTAAGCACGCTGCCAGCCTCTCTACGGCTCAACGCAGCCGGGTACGCGGAATACAGAACACCGATACCCAGCGACTGCGCGGCAAACTTCAGAAACGATCTGCGGTCAGGACCAGCCATGTTTCCTCCTCGATCATGTACCTGCTGCCCACGAGAACCGATTCCGAGGCGCAATATTCCCTCCCATGGCAAAATAATAATTTCGAAGCTCATAGGGAATAAATTCCGCCGCGCTCCGTTTATGCTATGGAGGTGTCAAATCAGCGCTTGTCCGACTCGGCCTTCGAAACGCTCGCGCTGCCCCTGTTTGACCAGCTCTATAACTTCGCGCATTGGCTGACGGGCGACACGTCTGCGGCCGAAGACCTTGTGCAAGAGACGTATGCCAAGGCTCTGCGCGGCTTCTCTTCGTTTCAGGCAGGCACGAATTTCCGCGCCTGGATGTACCGGATTCTTCGCAATTCTTTCTTGAGTTCGCGCGCAGGGTTAAAAGCGGCAGTTCCTTTCGATGAACAGGACGAGAAAACGACCGCATCATGTGACATCGCCACGCCGGAGAGCTTGCTCATTGCGCAAGCTGACCGCCAGATCGTCCAGCGGGCACTCGAAGAACTGCCGCTGCATTTTCGCGAGATTTTGTTGCTCTGTGAAGTCGAGGAAATGTCGTATCTCGAAATCGCCGAGGCCCTCTCGATTCCAACAGGAACCGTCATGTCTCGGCTGTTTCGTGCGCGCAAAGCACTGCGCGAGATTCTGAAGCAGAAACTTAGGTGAGAGTAAATGGCATGTGATTTCGAGCGCGGGAAACTGGATGCCTATGTTGATGGCGAACTTCCACCGAAAGAATTGGGAGAAGTAGCTGCGCATCTGCGAAGCTGCGCCGCGTGTGCGGCTGATGCCCTGGATCGTGCACAGCTAAAGCGATCAGTGTCTGCGGCTGGAAACCGCTATTCGCCAAGCGCAGAATTCCGCCGGCGCATCGCCAGCAGGCTGACCGCAAAGCCGCAACGCCAATCTACTTGGTACTGGAGGCTCGTGGCCGCACCTGCCATTATCGTGCTGCTTATTTCTTTGGCGATGAGTCTCTATGTCGGCCGCGAAACCACACGCCGCCAGCGCGTGTATAGCGAACTTGTAGACCTACATGTAGCGTCACTCGCAGCATCGTCGCCTGTGGATGTAATCTCTACCGACCGGCACACCGTAAAACCCTGGTTCCAGGGAAAGATTCCATTCACTTTCAATCTGCCCGAACTGAAAGGCACCGACTTCACGCTTCTGGGCGGACGCGTCTCTTATCTCGCGCAAACGC
>VFSW01010225.1_pt1 | contig 13312 bp, 14 predicted proteins | sample 5358111 | NCBI WGS metagenome assembly VFSW01 (sample SAMN11554181, study PRJNA540505) | mine drainage metagenome | isolation source: sediment from site ElyBrook_90M | place: USA: Ely Copper Mine, Vershire, VT | collected 2017 | reverse complement strand
TTGCTGGGTTTTGGGGTCGCGGGCGGAATCCCGTCGGCCCGCCGCCGCCACTTGGGTCGGGCGGGGCGGCACTCCCGGCTTCGAGCTGGTCGAGACCTGGGACGCTTTGGGGATGCGGGCGACGGCCAGCCACGACCTGGTGATCAAGGAGGTCCGCGTGCCCGCGATCGCGATGGCGGAATCGCGGCCCATCGGTCCGGTCAACGACCAGGCGATTTCGCTGTTCGCATGGTTCGGCATTTCCGTCGCCGCGACCTATACCGGCGTGGCGATTGCCGCGCTGAAGTTCGCCAAAGAATTTGCCGGCCGCCTCAAACCGCTCACGCAGCCCCGCACGATCAAATATTTGCCCGGCGTTCAATTCGCCATCGCCGAGGCCGAAGCGCTGATCGCGCAGTCGCGCGCACTCTATCTCGGCGTCGCCCGCGACTATCTTCGCGATCGTGATTCATTCAAGGGCGAGACGGGATTGGCGCGAGTCGTGATGCCGAAGTATGTCGCGACCAACAACGCGGTACGCGCGGTTGACTACTGCATGGAGGTCGTCGGCGCGCACGGGATGCTGAAAAAATTTCCCATGGAGCGCTATTACCGCGACGTTCGCGCCGGCCCGAATCATCCGCTGTCCAACGCCCGCGCGCGCGAACTGCTGGGCAAGGCCGCGCTCGGCGTGGGCCTGGCCGAGACGCCGCGCTGGTAGATGCGAAGCCGTGGCCCGCGCACTGTCGATTGATCTGCGTTTGGCGCTGGACGATTTTCCCCGCGAGTAATATCGTGCCTATGCTGTGATCAACGAAATCGAACAGGTTGCGCTCCGCGCCGCGCGTGCCGCCGGCAGAATTCATCTCAAACGACTCAGCCGAATCACCATCAATCGCAAATCGAACTCGATCGATCTCGTCACCGAAGCCGATCGCGAAGCCGAAGCCGCGATTATCGAAGTGATCCATCGCGCCTTTCCGACCCACGCGATCCTCGCCGAGGAAAGCGGCGCCAGCGCGCATCAAAGCGACCATCGATGGATCATCGATCCGCTCGACGGCACCACCAACTTCGCGCACGGCTATCCGCAATTCTGCGTATCGATCGCGTACGAACGGCGCGGCCGCGTGCAGTTCGGCGTAGTCTTCGACGCGCTGAAAAAAGAATGCTTCATCGCCCAGCGCGGGCAGGGCGCGCGCCTCAACGGCAAGCCGATTCGCGTCAGCACCACGCCCAACCTCGGCGCCGCGCTGCTGTGCACCGGGTTTGCGTACGACCGGCGCGAACGCCGGCGCTTCTATCTCTGCTTCTGGGAAGAAATCATGATGCGTGCGCAGGGCATACGCCGCACCGGGTCGGCCGCGCTCGATCTCGCCTACGTCGCCGCGGGACGCACCGATGGATTCTGGGAGTTCGGGCTGCGCCCCTGGGACGTGGCAGCCGGCGCAATCCTGGTCGAGGAAGCACGCGGACGCGTGAGCAACATGAACGGCTCCGAGCTTGACCTTGCCGGCGCGAATATCGTGGCGACCAACGGCCGGTTGCACGAACAGCTCATCGAAGCGATTGCTCAGGCGCGGCCGGAAGCCGCCCGCCGCCAAGCCGAGATGCTGCGTGAGATCAAGGCCTCGGCGTAGAAATACCTGCTTGATTTTCGCAGCACGCCTCAGATGAACGCGCAGATTCGACGCGCGACCCGCGGCTAGCGGCGCGCGATGAACATCCCGGTATCCTTGCTGATTCGAATCTCGCCGCGCGCCGCAATTTCATTTTCGAGATGCCGCCGCAAGCCGGCAACCTGTTCGTCGCTGACTCGGCTGCGCACGCGCATCGAGCAGATATAGTCCATCAGCGGCGCAGCCTCGGTTACAACCAGCGAGTCGGGATAGCGTTCGAGCTTCACCTCGCCGAAAGCCCGGCGCATGTAAGCCTCGCCGCTCTCGAGGCCAAATCGCGCGGTCGCCTCGGTCATTCGCGGAATCGAAAAAAAGCGCGCCGCAAGTTCGTCGATCTCCCGCATGTTCGCGACTCCCATCGTGGCCGCATAGCAGAACCCTGACGGCTTGAGCACGCGCCCAACCTCGCCAAGCGCGCCTGGAATGTCGGGCACATGATAGAGCATGTGATTGGCGATCACCGCGTCGAACGATGCGTCGCGAAACGGGAGCGCCTGCGCGTCGGCCTGCGCGAAGGTAAACCGATGGCCCAGCCGCGCGAGATTGGCGCGCGTTTCGCGGATCATCCCACCCGACATGTCGGTTAGAATCACGCGCCATCCCGCAGGCGCCCGCACCCGGCTGCGCCACAATATGCCGGTGCCGCAGCCGAGCTCGAGCACGCTCGCGGTTTCAGGAATCCGAAAGTGATCGAACATCCAGCGCATCAGCCCGTAGCGATTGGTGCTGAAGCGCTGATGCAGCCGAATCCGCGCCGACAGGTTGGAGCCGTCCTTGTATTGCTCGCGCAGGCGCCGCGCGAAGTCGGCATCGGTGTTTGTCGCCATCGCCGCGATGTTGGCGCACGAATCCTTTCCCGGTCAATCCGTCGCGCTTTCTTGTTCGCGGCGATTCCTTGGTATAGTGCTTTGCTCTGCCGCACCGTTCGCCCCGGTAGTGAAAAGGACATCACGGAGGTCTCCGGAACCTCAAGTCCGGGTTCGATTCCCGGCCGGGGCATTTTTTTGAAGGTTCCACTCACGTTTTTTCTGGTTTCAATGGTCGCCCGGTTCGTCCAGCGCGAACACCGCGAGCCATACTGAAGGTACGATTTTTTAACCGCCCGCTGAGTATGAGAGTTATAGACTTACAGTAGGTAGGTAATGCTTACTGTTTGAACAATCTATTGCATTCTTACGCGTCGCTTATAGATGTTTTAATATCCTATATAGCTCATGGCTCCTTTAGTCTTGCTTCAAGCCGTGATTGGCGTCAAAATTTCGTCCCATGAAAGCCGATACGCAAGACAGTCCGCTTCTCGCGCCGCAAGAAGAGTGCGAAGTCCTCAATCTGATTCGAGACGACCATGAACTCATCGAGCGCCTCAGGATAACCCCTGAGGAGCTCGAAGCGCTGTCGAAATGCGCGATGTTCGGAACAATGACCTGCAAGCAGCATATGCTTGCCATCTTGCGCCAGATTCGCGAGGCGGGCGGTACCGCGGCGGGCGGCCCCGCGCTCGATCAGACGCCCATCTTCGCCGAGCCGGCTATGCCCGACGACCGGGAGGAAGCCCCCGTCCCGGACTGCCGCCGCATGTTGATTCGTCTCAATGGGATGGCCGTGCCCGAGGAGCCGGGTTCGCTTCAGGGTATTGTTCGTCGCCGCATGCCCGAGCAGTTCGGCATTCTTTTCTGGATGATCGTCATGGTCGTGGGGCTGGCGTGGTATCTCCTGGTCGCGATGTCGCGCTGGCGCAATAGCTTCCTGGCCAGCATCGGAATGCCCGCGGGCCAGGCTGTTCCTTCGGCTGCGTGGTTCAGCAATCTCGACCCGTCCAAGATTCTGATCTTGGGCGAAGGTCTGCTCGTGGTCGGCGTTGTGGTTGTTCTGTTTCTCAAATCCCGCAGAGGTTACCGCCGCTTCAAAATCAGACCTGGCGCAAGCTGGCGCTAGCCAGTCTGTCGATCGGTTGGCGCATCGGCTGTCTGGCGCGCTGACCTAACTGCGACCGTTATCGCGCACGCGGACAACCAAGCCGCCGCGCACCGCTGTACAACTGCTTTCGGGCCTTCGTATCGACAATCGGCAGGGGTGACCCGAAACGGATTGCCTGCGCGCTCTCGCCCGGCTACGACTACGAACTGCAAAACCGCTCGCAGGGGGTCGCGATGGAATATCGAATCACGCCCGGCAGATTGGAAATCGGCAAGTTCTCGCTCTACTACGAACGCGTCGGCGCCGGCGCGCCGATCATCTTTCTGCACGGGCTCGGCGGCAACCATCTCTCATGGTGGCAGCAAGTCCCCTACTTCATGCGATCGTTCGAGTGCATCACGGTTGACCAGCGCGGCTTCGGCTTATCGCCCGACCCCGATGGCCTGTTCAATCGCGCGCATGCGAGCGATCTAGGCGCCGTCCTCGACCATCTGGAGATCGACAAGGCCGTGCTGATCGGGCAATCGATGGGCGGATGGACGATCGTCGGCTATGCGCTCGAGCATCCCGAACGGGTCGCGGCGATGGTGCTGGCGGATACACCGGGCGGAATCTTCACGCCCGAGATGAAGTTCGAGCGGCCGCGCGAGCCGATCGCCGTCGATGCGACGCCACCGATCGGATCGTTGCCGACCTATGCCGCCGATTATTTCTCACGGCGCCCCGAGATGGCGTTTCTGTACGACGAAATCCGGATTCATGGCGCGCGGCCTCCCGCCGACGCGGGCCTGCGGCTAATCGGCCTGCGCTACGATCTCGCCGCGGTGAAGCGATGCCTGACGATGCCCATACTGTGCATGGTTGGCGAGCGGGACACGCTGATCACACCCGAGATCGTCAAGGCGCTTGCGGCGGCGCTGCCAAATTCGCGGCTGCGCACGGTCCCCGGCAGCGGCCATTCGATCTATTTCGAGAATCCCGCCGTTTTCAATCAGCTGGTGCGCGACTTCATCGTCGAGATCGGCTACGCGAAATAGCCGCGAAGTCGTCGTCGTGAATTGAAACTAAATAGTCCAGAATTCGTCGAATTGTTAGGTCAGTGGCTCAGGACTATAATTGAGAAGTTATGAGTCGCATCGCAAATGCCCTGGCGGCCTTCGGGCTGGCGGTGGCTCTGGCGGGATTGGCCTCCTGCGTCCCCGTGCAGAATCCGTTTGGCACCGGTGCGACGAAAGCGGCGCCGCTGGGTACGTCACGCGGCTTCGATTCCAGCTCGAGTCTGCCGCCGCCATCGAGCGCGGGAACTGTTGTCGGCGGCGTCATCGATTCGCCGCAGAGCCAGGCTCTCTCTGATTATCTCAAGCATCACTCGCTGCCGCTGGTCGGTGCGCAAGTCGTCACCAGTCCGAGCGGCGGCAAGCAGGTAATCCTGTTCGGCTTCGTCGCCAGCGACTTCGGCAAGACTGACGCCGAGCAGAAGGCTCGCCACTATCTGAAGGATTCGTCGCTGGTGGTGGACAACCGGATCAAGATCAGCCCTGAACTGGCTGGCAGCAGGGGCAGCTCCGGATCGACGGTCAACGGAGTTCCGTCCGCGAATGCAATGCCGTCGGACGGCTCCGATCCGTACGCCGCGTCCGGTTCGATCCAGGATTATCAGAACAACGAACCGCCCGGTGCGCAGGCCTACCAAGCCCAAGGCCAGTATCAGCAGTACAACAGCGCCCCGCCGAGCATGTTCACGACGCTTCTCCCGATGCTGCTCGGCGGAGGCATGTCGATAGGCAGCGGCGGCTACGGCGGAGGCTACGGCGGATTCAGTTCCGGCTACGCGCCGGGTTACGGCAGTTACGGCTATCCAACCTACCCGCCGCCGATGCCGGGTTCCGGGTTTGGGCCGTACGGGTATCCTTTCTGATTCAACCGCGCGCTGGCGAAGCGTGCCCGCAGTATTTCAGCCGATCGACTGGAGGCGCCCAATGAAACCGAAGCTTCTCAGTGTCCTCGCGACCGCGGCCCCGCTTGCATTGTGGCTGCCCGCCCAGTCATTCGCGCAGCAAGCTCCCCTTCCGCCGCCGCGAACGCATTCGGGGCCCACGATGATGAGCGCCAAGGCGAACTCGCTGCAGGCGCAAGTCGCTCAGGAAATCGACAAAGCGAAGGCGGCGGGCACGGATGTGAGCACGGCGCAGAATCATAAGGATCAAGGTGACGCCGCGCTCAAGATCGGACATTACCGGATCGCCGTGGCGCAGTACGAGGCCGCACAGAAGGCGCTCCCGGCAAAGTAAACAAACGACCCTCGCAAAAGGCAACAGCGATGGGTCTTGGAGTTCCGGGCAAGGTGCTGGCGAGCGACAGGATGGCGGCCACGGTCGATTTCTTTCGATCGATCGGTCCCGCTATCTCGCCAGCTTGAATCGCTCGCCCAAAAACACCTGGCGTACCGCCTCGCTGGCGACGATCTCGCGCGGTTTGCCCTCGAACAAAATCTTGCCGGAGTGAATGATATAGGCGCGATCGATGATCGACAGCGTCGCATGCACGTTGTGATCCGACATGAGCACCCCGATGCCGCGCTCCTTGAGATAAGACACGACGCGCTGAATCTCGACGACGGTGATCGGATCGATTCCTGCGAACGGCTCGTCGAGGCATAAGTACACTGGATCGAGCACCAGCGCGCGGGTGATTTCTACGCGGCGGCGTTCGCCACCGGACAGCACGCCCGCCTTGGCCTTGGCCAGTTTCGCGATTCCGAGTTCGTCGAGCAGCGATTGAAGGCGCGTGTAACGCTCCTCTTCGGTAAGCGGCAGCGTTTCGAGAACTGCCAGCAGATTTTGCTCGACGGTCAGCTTGCGGAAGACGCTGGGCTCTTGCGGCAGGTAGGAAATCCCGCGGCGCGCGCGCTGGTAGAGCGGCAGGGTCGTGATGTCCTCGCCGCCGAACATGACTCGCCCATGGTCGGGCTTGAGCAGTCCCACCAGCATGTAGAAGGTGGTTGTCTTGCCCGCGCCATTGGGTCCCAGGAAACCCACCACCTCGCCCGGCCTGACGACTACGTTGACGTTGTCGACGACCGCACGGCCGCCGTAAACCTTGGTTAAGCCTTCGCCGCGAAGCGCCAGCGTTTCGGCCTTTTCAGCCGCGCCGCTTATCTCGCCTGATTTAATGCTTTCGACTCTTGCCATTCTCAAATGCCGCTCAACTGACCATCCTAGAACTTATCGGCTTTGACCGGGATATGGAACGCTTCGCCGGGATTGTCCGCGCGGCAATCGCAACACCACCGGTCGCCACGCCGGGCCCGCTGTCGTCGATGCGATCCAATGCCGGCTGTGCTAAATTGCGGCGCGATTAAGGAGCATTCCAATGGTCAAAGGATTATGTTTCGCCAGCGGCGTCATCTTCGGAGTTTTGTTGACCTGTGCCACCTGCATGCAGGGGCCGGCGTATAGCGGCGCCGGCTATTACGGTCCTCCCCCTGCACCTCCGCCCGGCAGCAATCCCGCAATCTCACAAGCGACGAACGACCTACAGCATGCGCGCTATGTACTACAGACCGAGACCGCAAATGACTATCGAGGGCATAAGGCCAACGCGGTCGGATTCATCGACAACGCGCTCAGCGAATTGCAAACCTGCGCGTCGATGCCGTAGCAATGGACTGGCCAGGCGAAAGCAAACCAATCGGCAGGGTCACGCCCTCGCCGCGGATGACTGCGCCCCGGGCGCGCTCCAGCCAGGTTCGCGATTGCCGCTTTTCCGCGGCGCCGCGGGATGCTACTCGATAGGGTGGTGGCCGACGAGTATGACAGCGAGCGCTTTCCCGGAAATTTCTACCAAGGGATGATTCTCAAGCTCGACCGCGCCTGCGGCCGTGGCGTGGTGCGCTCGCATAGCGGCAAGGAAATCCCCTTCGAGTTTCCATTCGTGGCTGTGGTGGGCGCACCAATCGGCGGCACGATGCCGGGGATCGAGCTGATTCGCGAAGGCGACATCGTCGGCTTCGATGTCGGCTGGACCTCCCGGGGACTGCGCATCACGACCATCCAGCCGCGGCAAGCGTGACCCCTGCACCCAATATTAAGGCCGCCCGCCGTTGGCGGCGGCATGAAGGAAGAATCACCTGCGCGGTGGGCGGCAGGGGCTGCGGCCCCTGCACCCGCAGTGAGAAGACGCGAAAATCTGCGCAGCGCATCTTTTCGCGACTACGCTATGCCAAGGGTCACCCCTGCTACGGGCGCTTGCGCTGGTACATCCGCCACTGCCTGACGCCTATCGGGTACAGCTCGCCCAGGATTTCGTAGCCCTTGGAACTGTAGAACGCGACGTTGGCTTCGGTCCCGGTCTCGAGGTAAACGCCGGCTATTTCAGGCCGCGCCCGTGCCTCCAGCGCGAGCCGGTCGAGCAGCGCCTTTCCGTAGCCCTTGCCCTGAAAAGCCGGATCGACGCCGAGGGTTTGCAGATACAGATGCGGCTCCTCGGGATGGTGCTGTGCAAGCACGCCGAATATCTTCAGCGCGCGCACCAGCCCGCCCCATCCGACCCCGCGGATCAGCCGCGGCATCTGTCCAAGCCCGGTGACCATCAGACCGAGCAGGGCTGGATGCCCCATGCCTTCGGTCATCGCGGCTGCAACGACGCGTCCATCATAGACCACGCCGAAGACCGGCTGTCCGGTCCGGCGCTCTATCGCCAACTGCGCGCGGAACAAGTCCGCCAGATGCTCGGCGCGCGCGACCGGCTCGGTAATATCCGGAAGGATCGCCTTGAAGGCCGGATCGTGGATAAAGGCGCGGCCGAGCGAGACGGCGGCCTGCTCGTGCTGCTCGGGGTACAAAACAGTTACGATCGGCTTTCCATTTTCAGGCATTTCCTTGTTACCTCGATTCAATCCGACGGCTTCGTGAGCACACGCGCGACCGCGTCGCGCCATCCGGCGAGCAATCGTTCACGCTCGGCGGCTTGCATTTTCGGTTTGAACACTTCCGCTCCCTCGACGATCGCGCGCAACTCATCCGGTGATTTCCAGACGCCCATGGCCAGGCCCGCGAGCATCGCCGCGCCCATCGCGGTGGTCTCCGCGATTTTCGCGCTCCGGACCGGCTTGCCGAGGATATCCGCCTGGAACTGCATCAGGTAGCGATTCGCGGTGGCGCCGCCGTCGGCGCGCAGCTCGCTCAGCGGACGGCCGATGTCGGATTCCATCGCAACTATCACGTCGCGCACCTGGTAGGCGATACTGTCGAGCGTCGCGCGCACGATATCGGCGCCGGTGGTGCCGCGGGTGATTCCCACGATCGCGCCCCTGGCGGATGCGTCCCAATGCGGCGCGCCGAGTCCAACGAACGCCGGCACCACGTAGGGATGCGTGCGATCTTTATTTTTCGCAAGGCTCGCGCGCGCCTCGCCGTATGTATCCGCGGCCCTGCGCACCAGCTTCAATCCGTCGCGAAGCCATTGCACGGCCGCGCCCGCGATAAACACCGAACCCTCGAGCGCATACGCGGGCTCGCCGGCGGGACCGAGTGCGGCGGTCGTGAGCAACCGATTCTTCGACGCCACAATCTGGTCGCCGGTGTTCATGAGCAGGAACGCTCCCGTCCCGTAGGTTGCCTTCGAGTCGCCGGCCGCGACCGCGCCCTGCCCGAAGAGCGCGGATTGCTGATCGCCGATTACCGCGGCGATTGGAATCGCATGCGCCGCGATCGTGCCCGGCGCCGCCTCGGCCAGCGGACCTCGCGAACTTGCGGGGCGCGGCAGCATCTCGCGCGGGACCCCCAGCATCGCGAGCATCTCTTCGTCCCATTCCCGTCGCGCCAGATTGAACATCATCGTTCTCGACTCGTTGGTGTAATCGGTCACGAACTCCGCGCCGCGGGACAATTTATGCACCAGCCAGGTGTCGATCGTGCCGAAGCACAGCTCGCCGCGCCCGCCGCGCTTGCGGATTTCGGGCTTTTGGTCGAGCAGCCATTTGAGCTTCGTGCCCGAGAAGTAGGGATCGATGACCAAGCCCGTCCGCCGCGCGACTTCGGGCTCGCGCTCGCGTAAAGCGTCGCAGATCGCGGCGCTGCGGCGGCATTGCCATACGATCGCGCGATAGATCGGGCGGCCGCTGCTCCGCTCCCATACCACGAACGTCTCGCGTTGATTGGTGATGCCGACTGCGGCGATCGCGGCGGCCGGCGCCTTCGCGGCGGCGATCGCTTTTTTCGAAAGCGTCACGACCGAGCGGTAAATTTCCTCGGGGTCATGCTCGACCCATCCCGGTTTCGGATAGTACTGCCTGATCTCGGCGTAAGCGCGGCCGCGGATGCGCCCGCGCGCATCGACGACGAAAACCGTGGTGCCCGTGGTTCCCTGGTCAATCGCAAGTATCACTTGAGGCATCGCGAATTCCTGATTCTCAATTGCAGAGGAGGCAGCAAAGTTTATCCAAAGGCAGGCTCGTTGTTATCGCAAATGGGGCAAATTCCGCACAGTCATTTCGCCAGAAAAGGGCATTTTATACCATTAGTTGTTGCCCGGTACGCTCGTACCACCATCGCTAGCTTTGTTCCGTCAAAATTACCCGTGGGCACGGGTAGCCAATGGAGTCGGCGCGCTGGATCTTGCCCGATTGCGGGCGAGCCAAGCGAGCGCGGGACATCCTGGCGGTTGACCATAGCGCACCCATAGCACGCAAGGGCCACTGGGGGGCAGGCTGAACTGGTTCATCCCTGAACAGGGATCGTCAGGCTTGCAGGAGAAGAGCCAGGATTCTTCGCCAACTGGAAGGTGGCGCGATCACGCCATGTCACTGCGGTGGCGTGGGCTGCGGCGTCGCGGATGGCGATACCGGAACCTCGCCGGGCATGCCGATCTCATGCGGTGTACCGAGAGCGCCGTGCATGCGGGGCTCGCTCGAACAGGACCAGGCCCCAGCGGCCAGCACTAGGGCCAGTGAAAATATGGCGAGTCGCGAAATGCGCACACACGCGCCGCCTCGCATCAACCACCTGCCAAGCACCGGCTCGCGCGGAACTGGAGCGTAAGATTCCCGGCCGCGGATGCGGCCGCGCGCATCGACGACGAAGACCGTGGCGCCCGTGGTTCCCTGGTCGATCGCAAGTATCATTTCAGGCATCGCCAATTTTCTCCCGCCGCCACTGTTACACACCCGCGCGAATCTCAAAAATACCCGTGCGCCGGTGGCGCTCACGGGCCTGCTGCACTGCCCGCTGCGTGCTTGCCTCGGATGTTTGCCAAGGCCATTATACGCGCTTTGCGGAGGCTCTTTTCCGGGAGTCGCGATTGGATTTGATGCATGAGTGAGTTGCTCGAAAACAAAGAGGATCTAATCCGCTACTTCCAGCAAGGCGGCAAGCCGCGCGCGCGATGGCGAATCGGCACCGAGTACGAGAAAGTCGCCGTCCGCACCGCCGACTGCACCGCCATACCCTACTCCGGTCCCGGCGGCGTCGAAGACCTGCTGCGCCGGATGGCGGCCAGCTACGGCTTCGAGCCCGAAGACGAGCACGGCCACATCATCGCGCTCAAGGGTGAACGCGCGGAGATCACACTGGAGCCGGGCGGTCAGATCGAGTTGTCCGGCGAGCAGTGCGAAACCATCCACTGCGCCTATGCCGAGTTTGCGCTCCACGTGCGACAAGTGATCGATATAACCAGCCAGATCGGCGCGACGGTGCTGGGACTGGGGATGCAGCCCTTAAGCCGCATCGACCAGATCGAACTGCTGCCCAAGGCCCGTTACCGCATCATGTACCCCTACATGGCGCGGATGGGGACGCTCGGCCAGCGGATGATGAAGCAGACCGCGGGCGTGCAGGCCAACCTGGACTATAGCGACGAGGCGGACGCGATGCGCAAGCTGCGCGTCAGCATGGGCATCGTGCCGCTGCTCTATGCGATCTTCGCCAACTCACCGCTGAGCGACGGCGGCCTCAACGGCTATCACAGCTTCCGCGGACACATCTGGACCGACACCGACCACCAGCGCAGCGGGGTTCCCCAGTTCGTGTTTCGCGGCGATTGTTCGTTCGAGGATTACGCCGAGTACGCGCTCGACGTGCCGATGTACTTCCTGATTCGCAATCACGAGTACTTCGATCTCACCCAGCCGCCGGGCCTCACGTTCCGCCAATATCTCGCGCGCGGATACGGCCGCGAGCGCGCCACCGTTGACGACTGGACCAATCATCTGACCACCATTTTTACCGAGGTCCGCCTCAAGCAATACGTCGAGGTGCGCACCGCCGACAGCCAGCCGCCGCAATTCATGCTCGCGTTGCCCGCACTGCTCAAGGGCATGCTTTACGACGACGATTGCATCGAGGCGGCGTGGGACCTGGTCAAGCGATGGAGCTATCGCGAGCGGCTCGAGATCGCCGACGCCGCGCATAAGAACGGACTCGACGCGCGGGTCGGAAAAGTCAAGCTGCAGGCGCTCGGCTACGAGCTGCTGCAGATCGCGGCCAAGGGACTCGAGCGTGCGCGGGCGTTGAACAAAAGCGGCCAGGATGAGAGCATTTACCTGTTGCGCCTGATGGACCTGATCCGCGGCGGCCACAGCCACGCCAGCCTTGTGATCAGCCGCTGGAAGGGTGAATGGAACTACGACATTGGCCGTCTAGTCAAAGGATGCGCTTACGAGGCTGAATCGATCCTGTAAATGGAAATCAGGTTCACACAACTCCACGTCACGATTCTGAACTTCGTCCTGGTCGGAGCACTGGCGATCGCGTCGGCTATATGCGTGCGGGACATCGTCGAGCACGCCGTTTCAAACGAAGCCGACGCTCCGGCCGTATCGTCGGCCGCGCCCAAGGCCGCAGGCGCGCACACCCGCGCCTACTACGCCGCAATCGTCAAGCGCGACATCTTCAACGAGGTCCCGCAGGAGAGCGCAGCCGCGCCGGTGGTGGAAGAGGATCTGCACCTGAAGCTGATCGGCACTTCGCTGCAGAGCAAATCGAAGCCGTACGCGATCATCGAGGATCAAAACAACACCGAATCGCTCTACCAGGTGGGAGAGGACATCCCGGATGCGGGCAAGCTGGTAGGCGTCGAAACCAGCCGTGCGATCATCGACCGCAACGGTCATCGCGTCGCCATCGAGATTCCGGCCTTGGACCTTCCCGAAGCGTCGCCTTCCGCTTTGAGCGGCGCGACCAAGGCGCCCCGGTTAAGAGGCCTTCCCGCTGCCGTGCGGCGCAGAATGCGCCGGTTTGGTCACCCGGCGCCCGGTGATGACAACGACAATAGCGACGACAACAGCAAACCCAACGACAGCAAAGTCGCGCTCAAGAAGCTCGGCCCCGGAAAGTTCGAGGCCAGCCGCGCCGAAGTTCAGCAGACGATGGAAAATCCTGTCCAGTTTTTCTCGCAAATGCGCGCGCTGCCTCATTTCGTCAACGGCAAGACCGACGGCTTCTCAATCTCCCAGGTCGCGCCGGGCTCCGTCTTCGAGCAACTCGGCCTGCAGAACGGCGACTTGGTGACGTCGATCGACGGAAAGCCCGTCACCAATCCAATGCAGGCGATGGGCCTGATGCAAGCGATGAAAACCCAGTCGGCGCTCGATCTCACGATCAATCGCGGCGGAGCGCCAACCACGGTTCATCTCGACCTGCGCTGAGCGATGGAAGTCCGGGCCGCGCATCACGGCGAGCGTGACGAGGTGCTCGACCTGCTCGAGCGATGGTACGACGACCGCGAATTTTTCGCCCGCT
>VFSW01010224.1_pt1 | contig 13315 bp, 11 predicted proteins | sample 5358111 | NCBI WGS metagenome assembly VFSW01 (sample SAMN11554181, study PRJNA540505) | mine drainage metagenome | isolation source: sediment from site ElyBrook_90M | place: USA: Ely Copper Mine, Vershire, VT | collected 2017 | reverse complement strand
CGAGGCCGTCCTGCTGGTCGGTCAGGCGCAATTCGCCCTTGCATTTGGGGCAGGCGAGAATATCGAGCAACTCGCGGCTGAGGGCCATCTTTTGCGAACTCTCCTCTTTGAGTTTCCTAGCCTTGGTCGATCTTGCGCGGCGCCGATTCGGCGACCCACGACGGGGCGGCGCCCGCCATCGCAAGCAGGCGCTGTTCGTCCTCGGGCGCCATCGCGACTTCGAGCCGCAGAGCGTACAGCGAATCGCGCTCGAACGGAAACCTTTCGAGCTTGACGAGATCCTTCTCGGTGGTGACGATGATGTCCGTGCTACGCGCGGCGGCGACGATATTGTGCCAATCGCTGGCGCTGTAGGCATGATGGTCGGGGTATTCGAGAACATCGACGAGATTGGCTTCGAGCTCATGCAGCATCGCGTAGAAGCCGCTCGCATCGGCAAGCCCGCTGACGGCGAGGACGCGCCGGCCGAGCATCGAGGGCGGTGACTCGACCCATCCGGCCTGGCTCGCGCTGACGAGCGCGCGCGGGCGCACGACGGCGCGCATCATGGGCTGATTGGCCCGCGCAGGCGGCATCGGAACGGCGGTCAGCGGAGCGTCGCCTGCGTGAGGCGCGGAGCCGATAACGATCACGGCGTCGGCGCGAATGGCGGCGTGCGCGGGCTCGCGCATCGGTCCGGCGGGCAGCAGCCATCGATTGCCGATCCCGCGGTCGGCGTTGATCAGCAGCAGATCGAGATCGCGTGCGAGGCGGACGTGCTGGAAACCATCGTCGAGCACGACGACATCGAGCGGCCCGACGGTAGATTCGAGCAACTCGATACCGTCGATACGGCGGCGCGCGACCACTATCGGGCCGGCGAACGACTTCGCCATCATGACCGCTTCGTCGCCGACCTGGGCGGGATCCGCGAGCGTACGGACTCCGTCCGAAACCAGCAAGGCGCGGATCGGACGCGCGCGCGGCGTGTAGCCGCGGCTGACTATCGCGACGCGCAGTCCAGTCGCGAGCAGGCGGTTGGCGAGATAGAGCGTGAAGGGGGTTTTCGAGTTGCCGCCGACAGTGAGGTTGCCGACGCTGACGACGCGGGGGCGGGCGCGCCGGCGCATCTGGCGCCAGAAGAGTCCGCGCGCGCCGAGCGCGAGACAATAGAGCGCGGCGGCGGGAACGGTTGGCGTCCACAGGATACGCTGGGCGAGGGTCAAGTCGCCGCGCCAGAGGCGTTCGATGCGCGGACGGCGGGGTTGTGGCGGAGCGCCTGGCATCGCTCAGGCGCCAAGCAGGCGGCGCAGATGCGCCACCGTTGCCGTCGCGCCGCCGCTCATGCGATCGACCACGGCGCGAGCGCGAAGTCCCGCTTCGATTCGCGCGCCATCGTCGAGAAGCCATCGGCGGGCAGCCGCCGCGAGTTCACGGGCGGCGCTGACGACGCATCCGCCGCCGGCTTCGAGCAGGGCATTCGCAACGGCGGTGTGATTTTCATGGAAGGGGCCGAAGAGCACCGGTAACGAGGCGGAAGCCGGCTCGACGAGGCTCTGTCCGCCGCGCCCGGGCGCGAGACTTCCGCCGATGAAGGCGATTTTAGCGCGACGATAGAGCGCGCGCAGATCTCCGATCGTATCGAGCAGCATCACGTCCGCGTCCGCCGCGCCGGTCGGCGCCGATTCCGCGGTGAGTGCCGAGGCGCGAAGGTAACGGAATCCCGCCTTGCGAATAAGATCGCTGGCTTCGTCGAAGCGTTGGGGATGGCGCGGGGCCACGACAAGTGCGAGTGCGGGAGCGAGCCGGCGCAACTCGGCGAAGGCCTCGAGCACGGCTTGTTCCTCGCCGGGGGCGGTCGAGCCCGCGATCAAAACAGGACGTGTCGGCGCGAAGGCGGCTAGTGCGGGACGAAGCGGCGGCGCGAGGGCGGATTCGTGCTTGGTGTTGCCGGTGACGATCGCGATTTCGGGCGGAGCGCCCAGTGCGACATAACGGCGGGCATCATCGGCGGTCTGCGCGAGAATCAGGTCGGCGGCGCAAAGTGCGTCCGCAAAGAGCGGGCGAACCCGCATGTAGCGGCGCGTCGTGCGATCGGTGAGCCGTCCGTTGACGATCGGGACGCGGGCGCCGATATGGCGTGGCATAACGCAGTAGTGGGTCCAGAGCTCGGTCTCGGCAATCAGCACCAGATGCGGGCGCGATGAATCGAGAAAGCGGCGCACGATTGCGGGTGCGTCGAACGGCGCGAGAAGGGCGGCGCGCGCGGACGGAATGCGAGCACGCGCGGCGGCGCGGCCGGTGCGCGTCATCGTGGTCACGATAACCGAAACGTCGGGCGCGAGGCGTGCGAGTCCCTCGAGGACGGGGCGGAGCGCTTCGACTTCGCCGACCGACGCAGCGTGCGCCCAGATGCGCGGCGTCGCGTTCGCCGGCAGGTACGCAGCCGGGTCGAGCCCGAGGCGCTGGCGCAGATCGGCTAGCGCGGAGATGCCGGAGAAGAGCAGCGCGAACGGCAGCACGAGATACCAGAGCGCGTCGTAGAGGCGCTTCAGGATTGGCGTTGGCGGCCTGGTGGCGATGAAATCGGCCAGCGCGATCATGGCGTCATTTCCAGCGCGATCCGTGCGACGCGTTCGGCCGCCCCGGGCTCGCCGAGGCGCTGGCGGATTTCGCCGAGCGCGGCGCGCGCTGCGGACCGGGCCGGCTCGATCAGCAGCTTCTCGGCGGCGCGGGTGAGATTGCGCGCCGGGACCTTGCGCTGGATTAGCTCGGGCACGATTTGCCGGCCGGCCAGAATATTGGGCATCGCGATAAAATCCACCCCGCGCACGAGCATCCGCGCGAGCGCGTAGGTGACGGGCGACACCCGGTAAGCGACGACCATCGGACATCCGAGCAGTGCGGCCTCGAGCGTTGCGGTGCCCGAGGCGGTGAGCGCGAGTTCGCTTGCGGCGACGATCGCGTAGGTGTCGCCCGCGACGATTTTGATGCCGTCGAGATTGACGCGGCCCTCTCGCGCGAGGTCGTCGCGGGTGAGGGTCGGCGCGAGCGCGATAACGGGGTTCAGGCGATGGTCGGCGGCGAGCGCGCGCGCCGCTTCGATCATCGGGGGAAGCAGGTAGCGCACTTCGGCGCGGCGGCTGCCGGGCAGGATCGCGAGCAGGCGGGCATAGGGTGTGAAGTCATGGCGCTTGAGCGTCGCAGCGCGATCCGCGGGCGCCGCGACGCGGTCAAGCAGCGGATGGCCGACGAAGGAGACGCGCGGGCCGGCGGCGGCGTAGATATCGGCCTCGAACGGAAGGACGACGGCGAGGCGGTTGGCGCGCTCGATAATCTTTGCGATCCGCCCGCGCCGCCAGGCCCAGACCTGCGGCGTGATGTAGTAGAGCACGCGGACGCCGGCGCGCCGGGCCGAGCGCGCGAGCGCCATGTTGAACTCGGCGAAGTCGATCAGAATGAGCAGCGCGGGAGGCTCTTCGCGGATTATGCGCCGAAGCGCGCGCAATGCGCCAAGGGTGCGGCGAATCGTCGAGGCAAGCTCGGTCAGGCCCAGGCCCGCGACATCCTCGGCGCGGAAGAGCGGATGGACGCCGGCCGCGCGCATCGCCTGGCCGGCGATGCCAAAGAGTTCGGCCTCGGGGTCGAGCGCCAGGATGCGTGCGGCCAGGTCGCCGCCGTGCAGGTCGCCCGAGGCCTCGCCCGCGACGATCATGATTCGCCGGCGCGGCCGTGGCGCGAGGCCGATGCTTCGGGCGTCGGCACGAGTCTCGTTCATCGCGATTGATCCTGCGCGCGCATCGCGGTGTGAATGCGCTCGCTGACTTCCATCACGCGCACGCCGTCCTCGGCCGTGACGGCGGGTTCGCTTCGCGAGCGCACGCTTTTGACGAACGAGGCGATTTCGTCGGCGAGCGGGTCGGCGTCGCCGAAATCGATCTGGCGCGCGGAGATTTCCGGGTAGACGCTGCCGGGTGGCGCCGGGTTTTTGCGGTAAAGCTGGATGCGCCGGGCTTCGTAATCGACCGAGATGTAGGCGTCGGGTTGGAAGAAGCGGATTTTGCGCTCGCTGCGTGGCGCGACCCGGCTGACGTTGAGATTCGCGATCACCCCGCCGCTCATGCGGATGCGTGCGTTGGCAACGTCGTTGCTGTCGGTCTGCCCCGCGACGCCGATCGCTTCGACGGCAGTGACCTCGCCCGTGACGAGCGTCAGGATCACGTCGAGATCGTGAACCATCAGATCGAGAATCACATCGACGTCAGTGCCGCGCTCGCTGAAGGGCGCGAGGCGATGGCACTCGATGAAGCGCGGCGCGTGGAGCATCGTGCGCAGATGGACAATGGCGGGGTTGAAGCGTTCGAGGTGGCCGATCTGGAGGACGCGATTCGCTTTGCGGGCGAGCGCCGCAAGCTCGCGCGCCTGATCGAGATTCGCGGCCATCGGCTTTTCAAGCAGCACGTCCACGCCGCAGGTCATCAGATAGGCGGCGAGCTCGTGATGAATCGAGCCGGGCGCCGCAACACTGGCTGCGTCGACGCGGCCCTTGAGTTCGCGATAGTCGGTCAGCGCGACCGCGCCGGCGGGCGCGGCGGCTTCGCGCGCGCGCTCGAGGTCGGTGTCGACAACGTGAGTCAGCCTGACGCCGGGAATCGCCGCGTACTTGCGCGCGTGCAGCGAGCCGAGCTTGCCGGCGCCAACCACCGCGACGCGGAGATCATCCATGGCCCCAGACCGTGATTGCGGCAGCGGCGGCATCGGCAAGCGTGCGTTCGCGATCGAGCATCAACGCGCCGCCCGCTTCGACCGCGAGCATCGAAGCGCCGATTTCGACCAGCAGTTGTATCGTCGCGGGGCCGATCGCGGGGCGATCAAAACGCAGGTCCTGACCGGGCTTGGCGGCCTTTGCGACGATTAGTCCGCGCCCGCATAGCGAGGCGGCACGGCGCAACGCGGCGTCGGTTCCTTCAACCGCTTCGATCGCGGCGACCACGCCGTCGCGCACGGCGGCCGCCTGTCCCACGTCGAAGCTGCCGAGCGCGCGCATGATGCTGAATGCGAGGCGGGCGTCGTTGAGCTGCGCGGGGGACGGCTCCGGCCCGGCCATGCGGCCCGGCGCCGCGAGCGCGCCGTCAAGCATCGGCACCGGATCGATCACGGCGATTCCGTCAGCCTCGACCTCGGCGGCGACGCCACGCAGCACGGCGTCGTCGCTGAAGCGTCCGATCCGCGCGAGCATCGCGATTGCGCGCGCATCGGGTGCGAACGAGCTGCCAAGCCGCGCGCGTGCGATCCCGCCGGCCATCGCGGCTTCACGGACGCCGGCGCGCCTGAAGGCGTCGATCATGGCCTGCAGTTCACCGACGCGAATCCAGGTTATCTCGTCGCACAACGGTGCGAGCGCCTCATCGGTTTCGCCTCGATGTGCGACCGCGATCACGCGGATTCCGCGCCGGCGCGCCGCCCGCGCGAGTTCGAGAGGGAAGACGCCGTTGCCCGCGATAATGCCGATCCTGTCCACGGTTGCCTGAGCCAACGCGCTAGTCTATCCGCGGCCGCGGCCGACCACGCCGCGCTCGGATTTGCGGATAAAGTCGAGCAGGCGGCGGATTTCGGGATGCGCGCCGTGCTCTTCGAGCACCCGCGCGATCGCTTCGTCGCGCAGCAGTTTGGAATAGAAGAGGGTCCGGAAGGCGGCGCGCAACGAGCTAATCGTCGCGGTGTCGAAGCCGCGCCGTTCGAGTCCCAGGGTGTTGACGCCGACCAGCCGCGCGCGATCGCCCGCGACCATCGAGTAGGGCGGCACGTCCTGGGCGACCTTCGAGCCCGCCGCCAGCATCGCGTGCGCGCCGATGCGGCTGAACTGATGGACGCCGCACATGCCGGCGGTGACGACCCACTCTTCGATTACGCAGTGGCCGGCGATCTCGGTCGAATTGGCGAGGATCGAATGGTCGCCGATCAGGCAATCGTGGGCGACGTGCACGTAGTTCATCACCAGCACGTGGCTGCCGATCCGGGTGACCATTCCGCCGCCCTCGGTCCCGCGATGGATGGTCGTGAACTCGCGGATGCGGTTATCGTCGCCGATTTCGAGGCGTGACGGCTCGCCATGGTATTTCAAGTCCTGCGGGGCGGCGCCGAGCGAGGCGAACTGAAAAATCTGGTTGCGCGCGCCGATCGTGGTGTGCCCCTCGATCACCGCGTGCGGGCCAATCCGCGTTTGCGCGCCGATCCGGACCTCGGGCCCCACGACCGCGCCCGGCCCGACCTCGACGGTCGAATCGAGTTGAGCGCGCCGATCGACGACGGCCGATGGATGAATCAATGCGGCGATGGTTCGCGCTCCCCGGCCACTTCGATAGCCGACAATTCCGCCTCGGCGACCAGAACACCGTCGACGTGCGCTTGCGCCTGCATCTTCCACATCGGCCTGCGGAACCTGAGTATCCGTACTTCCATCCGAAGCTGATCGCCGGGCACGACGCGGCGGCGGATGCGGGCCTTGTCGATCCCGGTCAGGACGAAAAGTCCGCGCTGCTGCTCCTCGCCGTCGGGCTTGCCCATCGCGAGCAACGCGCCCGATTGCGCCAGCGCCTCGATAATCAGGACGCCGGGCATCACGGGCTCGTCCGGAAAATGACCGGCGAAGAAAGGCTCGTCGATCGAGACGTTCTTCAACGTGAGCACCCGATCCGCATCAATTTCGAGCACCCGATCGACCATCAAAAAGGGATAGCGATGGGGCAGCCGCTTGAGCAGATGGTCGAGAGATCGCGCCCTGATGTCAGCGCCCATGGACGAAACTCTAGCGCGAGATGCTCGAACGGCCGGAAGCACCGCCGGCGTCGCTTGCGTCAGGAGCGCCGGCCGAGGGGGCTGGGCCGGCCCAGCGCGGATCGGACGCCAGTGAGCCAACCTTCACGTTCATCCCGTCGTAGGTCCGGATGACCTCGTCGGTGATGTCGATCGAAGGGATTCCCCAGAGTAATCCTCCTTTCTCCAGCACCAGGGTATAGCCGTCCTTCTCGCCGATCTCGCGCACGACGGTGGCGAGGTCGCGGATGATTGCCCCGGTCATCTCGTTGTCCTTTTGGCGGAGTTCGTCGCGCTGGTTCTTGTAGCTCTGCTCGAAATCGCGCAGCTTCGCGGTGTATTCGTCCTCGAGATTCTGGCGCTGGTCGGGTTGCATCAGCATGCCCTTCTTTTGAAGCTCGTCCTTGAGCGCCTGGACCTCGGCCTGCTGGCGCTCGAGCGAGGCCTGCACCGCGTCGATGCGTCCGCGAAAATCGAGCTTCGCCCGTTTGCCGGCCTGGCATTCGTTGAGCGCGCGTTCGAGGTCGACGTACGCGAGCTTAACGTCCGCATGAACCGGCACCGCGGCCGCCATCGCCAGCAACATCACGCCAACAATCACAGCTTGCCTCATTAGTACCGACATTCCTCCCTTGGGCTACGAATCCGCAATCGCGCCGCTCTACGGAAAAACCGGGGCGGGCGCTCAAAACTCGCTTGGTCAATATATGCTAAAAGCCGGTGCAACTCGCTAGAGCGGGGCGCCCGCGCCAAAATCGAAGACCCAGTTCTGATCGTTGGGCCGCGGATTAATCGGACGCGCAATATCTACGCTGATAGGCCCAAAAGGCGACTTCCAGAAAACTCCCACGCCGTAGGCATACTGCAGGTTGCTGATGCTGATTGAACTGTGCAGCAGATAGGCCTGGCCCGCGTCGAGGAAGGCCTCGCCCCTGAGTCCGAGCGATTCGAGCAGCGGGAAGGTTATCTCGTCGCTGAACAACAGCTCCTTGCTGCCGCCGATCTGCTCGACCGAGAACGGTTGCCCGAACTGGTTGAACTCGGTTATCTGCGGGCCCAACGAATACAGCTCGTAGCCGCGGACATCGCCACCGCCATTGAGGCCGCCGGGAAAGAAGCGCTCGAAAAGCGGCAACTCGCCGCCCGTACCGCTCTGGAGGTTGGTGCCCATGCCGAAGGTCGCGCTGGGCGAATTGACCCATTCGCCCCACTGCTGGCTCTGGATGAACGGGATGAACCATCGGACGTGCGCGACGCCTTTGACAAAGGGCACCCCGCCCAGGCCTGCCACTTCAAGATTGAGGCTCTGCACCGAGCCGCTGCGCGGATCGACCGGGTTGTCGATCGTGAAGCGCCGCAGGCTCGGCATAATCTCAGAGACCCGGCTGAAGCCCTTGGCCTCCTGGATTTGGAAAGTCGTGAACGGCGCCAGCCCGGTGATTCCGACGCTCTCGAACTGGTAGCCGAGACCGGCCGTAACGTCGTCGAGGGACAACGGCCCAATCTTCTTCAGGCCGAGTTCCGCGAGGGGATAGGTCGTATTGATCGTGAATCCGGTCGAACTCTGATTGAAGCTGAACAGGTAGAGGGTGTCGTCAAAGAGCTGCACGTTCAGGCTGAGCGGCATGTCCAGAAACCACGGCTCGGTGTAGCTAATCGTGAAGTCCTGGAACAGATAGCCTATCTCGGCGTTGAACGCGGCCGATTGGCCGCCGCCGAAAAGATTCGAGTTGGAGAGCGTGAATGAGCCGAAGACGCCGGCCAGACTGTCGTAGCCGCCGCCGACCTGGAACGAGGCGGTGTTGGCCTCCTGCACGTTTACGTCGAGGTCGATGTCATCGGGCTGCGTCGAGGGCGTGGTCGAGATGCGCGTGCTCTGAAAAAAGCCGAGCTGGTCGAGCCGCTTTTTCGAGTCCTGGATTTCGGCGGAGGAGTAGGGCTCCTGTTCCTGGATTTGCAGTTCGCGGCGGATAACCTTGTCCGAGGTCTTGGTGTTGCCGGTGATACGGATGCGGTTGACCAGAATCTCGTTGCCGGGCGTGATCGCGTAGGTGATATTGACGATATGCGCGTTGGGATCGATCTGCGTCTGCGGATCGACATTGACGAAGGCATAGCCGCGGTTGGAATAGAAGTCCGACAGCGTCAGCACGTCATGCTGCATCGTGGTGCCGTTGAAGACGGCCTTGGGCTTCAGGGCGAGCTGCTTCGCCAGCTCCGGCCGCGGATATTTCAGATCGCCGCCGAGGTCGACGCTGCCCACTTTGAAGACCGGACCCTCGTCGATATCGATCGTGACGATCAGCGAGTCGTCGTGGCGCGTAATCGCAGGCTCGCCGATGTGCACCTGCAGGTAGCCGTGGTTGTAATAGAAGGCGGTGATGCGGTCGACGTCGTCACTCAGCTTGGAGCGATCGAGCACGCCCGTGCCCCAGAAGCGGCTCAGGATATTATGCTTGCGCGTCTCCATCAGCTGGCGCAGCCGGCGCGCCGAAAAAGCGCTGTTGCCGACGAAATCGACCGCGCTTATCTCGACCAGCGGACCCTCGGTCACCCTGAAGACGCCAATTGCGCTATTGGCGGGCTCGGGTATGGTGTCGAAGACGACGTTTGCGTCGAGGTAGCCCTTGGCCTGGTAGATGTCGCGCAGCCCCTTGATCGTGTCCGACACCAGCAGCGGGTCGAGAATGGCGCCATCATGGAGCTTGACCGCAGCCACGGCTTCGTCGCTGTTGGCCTTGATCTTCTTCATTCCCGTGACGCGCACGTCGGTGATAAAGGGCCGCTCCTTGACCCGGAAGACCAGCACGTTGGCGGTGCCGCCGGCCACCGGCTCGACCTCGGCCGAGACCTGCTCGAAGAAGCCCATTTTGTAGATAGCCTTTACGTCGGCGTCGACCTGGGTCTCGTTGAGCGGCTGGCCGGACTGCGACGCGATATGAATTTTTATCGCATCGGCTTCGACGCGCTGATTACCGACGACCTGGATCTGAGAGATCACGGGCGCGCTGGATTGCGCCCGCACCGGCCCCGCCGACAGCGCGAAGGCCAACAGCAGAAGCCATAATTGAAGGCCGCGCTTTGCGCTAATTTGCGCTTTTCCCGGTTTCACCGTCACCTGTCCGTCGGAAGCGGCACCACGCTAACCAATCGGCTATGCGAAGTAAACAAACCGGCCGGATAACTGTGGATAGGGGCGGGAAGCACCCGCGTTTGTGGCGACTCGCGGCCCGGTTTACGCGCACATCCGAGTCGCCCACGGACGGCGGGTCAGCCCCGTTCCTCGATCAATCCGCCGTCCTTTAGCCGGAGCGTGCGCCCCATGCTGCGCGTGAGCCGCTCGTTATGGGTCGCGATCACCAGCGTGATCCCGAGTTCGCGATTGAGATGATGGAAAAGCGCGTGCACGCCGTCGGCCGTTTCGGGATCGAGATTGCCGGTGGGTTCATCGGCCAACACCAGCCGCGGCCGCAGGACCACTGCGCGGGCCACCGCGACGCGCTGCTGCTCGCCGCCGGAGAGTTCGGCGGGGCGCCGGCCGTGCTTGTCGGAGAGCCCCACCAGCTCGAGCATCGCGGCCGCCCGCTCGCGCGCCTCGCGTTCGGTGCGCCGTGCGATCAGGGCCGGCATCATGACGTTTTCGAGCGCGCTGAAATCCGCCAGCAGGTAATGGAACTGGAAGACGAAGCCGAGTTTCAGGTTGCGGAACTCCGCCAATTCGCGCTCGCCCAGCGCGAAGAGTTCTTCGCCCTCGAAGATGACGCTTCCCGCATTGGGCCGTTCGAGGCTGCCGAGAACATGCAGCAGCGTCGATTTTCCGACTCCTGACTGCCCGACAATGGCTATCTCCTCGCCCGCGAGAACCTCGAGGTTCAGTCCGCGCAGCACGTGGATTTCGCGGTCCACGTCGTGGAAGCTCTTGTCCAGCCGCGCCGCCCGCAGCAGCACCGTCGCTCCGGCCGGCACAGCCGCCGTACCCTCCAATGCGCTACTCATGCCGAATCACCTCGACCGGGGAAAGCGCCCGCGCCTTGAAGGCCGGGTATAATGCGGCGGTCAGGCACAGGACTACTGCCGCGGCCGCCACCGCGACGAAGTTCACCGCGCTCAGGCGCACCGGGACCGCGCTCACCATGAACAGGTCGGGCGGCAGATGAATCAGATGGTACCTGCCGATCAGGAAGGAGACCGCGAGGCCGCCGAGCACGCCTATGGCCGTGCCGGTCACGCCCAGGGCGGCACCCTCGCACAGGAAGATAATCGCGATCGACGTGGCGCGCGCGCCCATCGCGCGCAGAATTGCGATCTCCTTGCGCCGCTCCATCACCACCATCACGAGCGTCGCCACGATATTAAATGCCGCCACCAGCACGATCAGCATCAGCACCAGGAAATAGGTGAACTTCTCGAGCTTCAGAGCGGCGAACAGCGCGGCATTGGCTTGCGTCCAGTCTGTGATCCGATAGCCGCTGCCGGCCATCGCCTGAATTCGCCGGCCAATCGCTGGCGCGTCGAACAGGTTGACGACCCGCACCTCCAATCCCGTTTCAATCTGCGGATCATCGGCGAGCAGCGCACGGGCCTGATCGATCGGCACGAAAACCAATGACGAATCGAAATCGAACATCCCCGAATGAAACATCCCGCCGACCACGAAGCGCTTGAGGCGCGGACCGCCGATCCCCGCGCCCAGGCTGGCGGGCGAGATCAGAATAACCGGATCGCCCACGCGCAAGCCCAGTTGAAGGGCGAGCGATTTGCCGATGATCGCGCCCGGCAGATCGACCGTGCGCCGGGCGCCGGGCCGGCCCACCGTGGCGGCGAAGGTCTGGTTCAGCGCATCGAGGCTGCCGGCGGAGATAGTCGCCCTCAATTCGGTCAGGTCGGGATTGTTGACCGGCACGACGCCGCGGATGATTCCGCCCGAGACGTAGCCGGGAACGTCATCGACGCCGGTCGAGACCGCCATCACCTGCGACGAGACGTAGGGTGCAACCGCCCGTACGCCCGGCATGGCTTCAATGCGCGCGGCGAGCGAAGACTGGGCAGGCGCAGCCGCATCGACCTGTTCGACCGTGATGTGGGGATTGAAGGCGAGCAGGCGCTGGCGCAGGTCGTCTTGAAAGCCGCTCATCACGGAGAGTACGACGGTTAGGGAGAAGGTGCCGAGAGCCACCCCGGCAAGCGAGATTACGGCAATGAGCGAGACGAAACGCTCGCGGCGGCGGGCGCGCAGATACCGCATCCCAATGAGATATTCGAAACGCACCGACCGATATTATCCCGTGCGCAGGCGCGACGCCGCCTGCCAGCGGACATTTTTAGCCGATCTTCGACCGATTTGTTAATGAGGGATTAACCCGCTTTTCGCGCCAGAGACAATGAGCGGCGATTAAAGCCTATGCGACCCTTGACCGTTATTGCATGCCGTCATGCGCGGTCGGTATAACCACGAGACGGATCTATCAAGAGGTGTGTCGATGAATCGGTTGAAGGCGGGGCTAATCGCCCTTGCGGTCTGTATTTGTATCGCCGCGCCGCGCCTGCGGGCCGAGGACGCGCAAGGGAGTCCGAGCAACCAGAATCTCATCACGATGAACTTTCAGGACGTCGATCTTCCAGTCCTGGCCAAGTTCATCAGCGAAATAACCGGCAAGAACTTTGTTGTCGACGAAAGCGTGCGCGGCAAAGTCACGATCATATCGCCCACCAAGGTCACGCCCGAGCAGGCCTACCAAATCTTCGAGTCGGTGCTGCAGGTCAAAGGCTTCACCACGCAGCCGGCGGGCCCTGTGATCAAGATCGTTCCATCGCGCGACATCCGGGAATCGGCCTCGCTGGTCACTTCGCAGCAGCCGGGCGCGATGAAGGGCGACCAGTACGTGACGCGGATGGTGAAGCTCAAGAATATCGACGCGGACGCGCTGGTCAACGTGATTCAGCCGATGGTCTCGCATGACGGGCTGGTGGTCGCCTTCCCGCAAGATAACACGCTGATTCTGACCGACGACGCGCTCAATATTGATCGTCTGCTGGATATCATCGGCAGCCTCGACGTGCAGGGTGTGCAGCAGGATATCGAGGTGCTGCCGCTCAAGCTGGCGTTCGCCGACGACGTTGCGGGCCAGGTCGAAAAGATCATGACGGCGCGCAACGGCGGCGGGGCCGATAACAACATGGACGGGCGGATAATCCGGCCCGGAATCGGGGTGGTGGCACCGTCCGCGCAAGGACCTTCGGGGACCTTCAAGGTGGTGCCCGACGAGCGCACGAATTCGCTGATCGTTCTCGCCGGGGCGCTGCAGATGCGTGAGATTAAGGACCTCGTCAGCAAGCTCGATATTGAATCGCCCAATCAGAACTCGCGCATCCATGTGTATCATCTGAAGTATGCGACGGCGGCCGAGATGGTCGATTCGCTCGATGGACTGCTGGGCGGCGGCGGCGGGCAGTCGCGCCTGAGTCCGACGACCGGCCGAGGGTCGCTCGGCCGCGGGGGCTCGGTCGGTTCGATGGGCGG